>Ga0302319_10014115_pt1 | contig 14926 bp, 12 predicted proteins | sample Bog_T0_2_FD_203319 | JGI IMG/M metagenome (GOLD analysis project Ga0302319, IMG submission 203319) | Peat permafrost microbial communities from Stordalen Mire near Abisko, Sweden - Bog_T0_2 | ecosystem: Environmental > Terrestrial > Soil > Wetlands > Peat | place: Sweden: Abisko, Stordalen Mire... | reverse complement strand
CTAAGAACCGCAGCCGATTGGACTTAGCTGTGGTACCCCCCGTCCATTTTCCATGGACGATGGTCGAAGCTTCCGGTGAGTCCAGCGCCGCCACTGCGGCGCGCGGCGTATCTCCATCGGCAGCCCACTCTGCCTGCCTTCTATTGTATCGGGGCTGTCAAGAGGGATGGCGCTGGGAAGTTCTAGCGCCGTTGGGGTTGGAAGTGCGTGTGATGGTGGACACAGACCCTGGTTGAGCGGGATGGCAGGATATAGACCGAGGTGGTCTATGCCCCTAGTCCCCGTGGTTAAAGAGGCCTGTGCTACAAGCGAAACCTGCCAATGTGCCGGAACCTGTACCGGCTATCAGTCGCGGCGCGATTGCCCGCCGCCGATTGTGCTGGCGCAGGCAGCGATGCAACTGGCGTTGGGTGAAGTGCCGGCCCTGGCGCCGGTGATGGTGGGCAAGGGATAGCTGGATTTTCTGGTTTGCCCGAACCTGCCGCCCGCGGATGTCTCGCCGCTGGGCGGCAGTTTTCTTGCCGTTTCCGGGACGGTTTATACGCAGTAGAGCGTATCGAGGCGGTTGGGGTCGATGAGGGTGACGTTTTCGCCCTTCTGACGGAGCAAGCGCTCGCGGCGGAACTTGCTGAAGAGCCGGGTCACGGTCTCGCGCGAGATACCTGCCATGCAGCCGATCTCTTCATGGGTGAGCGGAAGAGAGAAGTCGAGCGGCTGGGATGGGAGAGAGGTGGATGCGAGTGGAGAAGGGGTGGGAGGCGCTAAGGCAGTTCCGTTTGGGTGCGCCATGTGGGCAAGCTCCAGTAGAGCGTTCGCCAGTTTGGCGGCGGCCGATGTGGAGAGAGCGAGACGGCGGGCGCTGAGCAGGGCAGCCTCATATTCGCGCGCCACGGAGATGCTGGTATTCCGGCGCACGTCGGAGAAGGCTTCCATAAAGCGCAGGAAGTCATCGCGTGGAATGGCTTTGAGGGTGCAGGGCTCGAGCGTCTCGACGGTGGTGCTATAGCGCGAGCCGCTGAGCAGCGAGGCCAGGCCGAGAGCGTCGCCGGGGCCTGCGATGCGCAGGATCAGCAGGCGGCCATCGGAGGAGCTGACGGAGATTTTGAGGCGGCCGGAGCAAACCAGGAAGACCTTGCCGGCACTGAAGCCTTCGCGAAGCACGACGGCGCGCGAACCCAGATGCTGGCTCACGCCCATTCGCTGGAGCTCCTGCAACGCTATCGCAGGCAGACCGCAGAACGAGCGCGGACCACGTACGCTGCACTTCAGGCAGTCGGCCGCCAGGAGGTTGTTTGCCATTTGCATGGAGGTTCGGCTCCTCAGGGATTCAGCATACAGCGATCAAAGGTTTGCAGAGCAGGCAACTTCCGCAATGGTGTGTCCGGATACCCGATGAATATCGCCATCCGATGCTTTGTTGACAGGGGCTGGACCGCACCTAATAATCCAGCACGAACCAACAAACGATTTTTTGTTAACTGTTTGTTCCGGGATTGAGGAACGATGAGTGGTGCGCTGTTGGGAGTGGCGATGGTCGCGGACCTGCGATCTTTGCCGTGGCCGGGGTGTGGGTAAGTCCGGAAGTTACTGCATGGAAAGGTAGTGGAAGGGCACAACGATGTATGCGTTCCGATCTTTCTGAACGCGGGCGTACTGTTTGCCGTGCTGCTGGGCTTTATGGTGGTGGCGGAGTGGGAGAGCTATGACACGGCCAAAGGCACAGCGGCTACGGAGGCCGCGGCGCTGGTGCCGCTGTATCGTTCGACGGAGGCACTGCCGAAGGAGCCTGGCGACAAGATGCGCGAACTGGCGCGCGATTATGTGGAGCAGGTGATCAAGGACGAGTGGCCAAAGCAGGCTTCGACCGGAGAGAGCAGCTCGGCAGCGCGGCGTGCAGTGGGCGGGTTCTATCGCGCCTTTGGCGACGGGACGATCAACGCGGAGATCAAACACGACTATCCCTTCATCTGCACGGAGCTGATGACGTCCATCAACGAAGTGACTAATGACCGCAACAAGCGCAGCATTGAGGCGAGCGAGAGCGTGCCGACCGTGATGTGGGCGGCGATCATGGGCGGAGCCCTGGTGATCATCGGGATGAGCTTCATTATCTACATGGAGCGTCCAGTGCCGCATATGATCATGGCGGGAGGCCTGGCGGCTCTGATAGGGCTGCTGCTGTATGCCTGCCTGCTACTGGCGCATCCGTTCCGAGGGCTGATCGCGGTAAGCCCCGAGTCGTTCGAGAAGACGGTGAACGTCTTCGACGACGTAGACCGCGGTAACTAGGTTCGACAGCAGAGAGAAATATTTTGCACCAGTAAATACGGGGACAACGATGAGCCATAGCGCACATGCAGCACACACACCGGTGACGATGAACGTGAGCACGCTGGCAACGCCGCCGGCCGGCGCGCACGAAGTTGGAGTGGTCTATGCGAGCGTGGATGGGGTGAACGAGAGGTCGTATGACGAGTGCCTGGCGGAGCTGACACACAAGGCGCACGAGCTGGGCGCGACCGCGCTGGTGGGGATGCAACTGGTGCAGAGCCAGTTTCAGTGGAACCAACGCACGAGCCTGCTGGCGACGGCGATCAAGACGTAGGCAGGTGTCGCGCGGAGCCGCATGCGTGATAGTTTTGACGGCATGTCGGATCATGATCGCCGCAGGCAAAAATCTTCCTTGAAAACACAACACACCCATGAGACTCCCTCGGCGCAGGGTCCTGCCGGGCATGGCGGCGGCGGGGGCGCGAAGGGCTTTGACCTGGCGCAGTCGGCGCTAGATGAGATGCACGCGGCGGGGTTCAAGCCGGAGTTCGGCGCGGGCGTGGCCGAGCAGGTGAGTGAGATTGAGGCGGAGTTTGCGGCGCTGAAGCCATCCCCTGGTCTTGAGGACCTGCGCGCACTGGGGTGGTCGTCGATCGATAACGACACGTCGCGTGATCTCGACCAGATTGAGGTCGCCGAACGCGTGGCAGGCAACGGCGGCGCGATCCGGCTGCGGGTAGCGATCGGCGATGTGGCGGCAGCGGTGGAGCAGGGAAGCCCCATCGATCAGCATGCGCAGGCGCAGACGCAGACCATCTATACCGCGGTGAGGAACTTCCCCATGCTGCCGCTGGAGTTGTCGACGGGGCTGACGAGTTTGAACGAGAACGGCGACCGGCGGGCGGTGATGATGACCTTCACGGTAGGGCCGGACGGTGAGATGCTGGACGAGAAGGTCTCGCTGGCGTTGGTGCGGAACCGGGCGCAGCTTGCCTACTCGCGGGTGGGGCCGTGGCTGGAGAAGACGGCTGCGGGTGTCGTGGACAGCGATGTGCTGTCGCTGCGGTCAGACAGCGCGCGGGAGCATGAGGCGGATGCGTCTTTAGGATCTGCGGGCCTCTCCACTGCGGCGGCAAAGGACGCCGCCTCCGGTCGAGATGACACATCGGGGGGCTTGGCTGCGGGATGGCTGGTGGAGCAGTTGAAGCTGCAGGATGAGGCGGCGCAGGCGCTGCACGCGGCGCGGGTAAAGAACGGCGCGCTGGAGTTCCACAAGTCCGAGGCCGATCCGGTGGTGATGGATGGGCGGGTGATCGACGTGGAGGAGGCCGAGCAGAACCGCGCGATGAATCTGATTGAGGACCTGATGGTCGCGGCCAACGGCGTGATGGCGCGGGCGCTGCGCAAGGGCGGGCGCAGCGGGTTGCAGCGGGTGGTGGTGGTGCCCAAGCGCTGGGACCGGATTGTGGAGCTGGCCAAGGCGCATGGGCACGAGCTGCCGGACACTCCGGACTCCGCGGCATTGAATACGGTGCTGGCGCAGGTGCGGCAGGCCGATCCGGACCATTATCCGGATGTGGCGCTGGCGGCGATCAAGCTGATGGGGCCGGGCGAGTATCTGCTGATGCGGCCGGACGATGATCCGACGGGTCACTTCGGTCTGGCGGCGCGAGACTACACGCACTCGACCGCTCCGAACCGGAGGTTTCCAGATATGGTGACGCAGCGCGTCTTGCACGCGATGATGACGAACGCGCCCGCGCCTTACAGCGATGAGGAGTTGGTCGCAATCGCGCAGCACTGCAACGACGCCGACAAAGCGCTGCGCAAGATTGAGCGCACCATGCAGAAGCGCGTGGCGGCCGTGGCGATGGCCTCGCGGATCGGGCAGGTGTTTCCCGGTGTGGTTACAGGAGCGAGCGACAAAGGCGTGTACGTGCGCGTGATCCGCCCGCCGTTTGAGGGGCGAGTGGTGACAGGGGGCGATGGGCTGGACGTGGGCGATAAGGTGAACGTGAAGCTGATTCACACCGATCCGGCGCGGGCGTTCATTGACTTTGCGAAGGTGGGCGGGAAGTAGGAAGTCCGCAAACCGTACCCCACCCTGCGACGATGAAACTGTCGCGAGGATGGGGCACTCCTAGCGAGTGTCAGTGGGTGACGGTGTTCCAGTTGGTGACGAGGTTGTAGGCGTTCAGCGTGCCGATTCCGGTCGCGAAATCCCAGCCGGTGCCTGTCTTGTATGCGGGCAGGTAAGAACTGCTGGAAGTAGAGAGCACGCCATTGGTTCCGGAGGGCAGGTAGCAGTTGACCTTGCCGGTGCAGTTCACGTCCATGTCGCCGGAGGTGACGTCGTAGAAGGTGCAGCCGCTGCCGGCGGCGTTGCCGTTGGAGGAGTTGCAGGTGGAGTTGCCGACGGTTCCATACTCGGCTGCGGCGAGCTTGTAGTACGTCGGGTTGGGATTGCCCCAGGAGCTGGCCGTCTTCTGATTCACCAGGGATTGGATAGCGGCCATGATGGGCGAAGCGAAGCTGGTGCCGCCGGCGCCCGACCAGGTGCTGGGCGCGCCGGAGCAGGAGGCGCCGCCCTCGCGCGTGTCGGTCCAGCAGAAGACATAGTAGTGACCCCATACGCCGTTGGCGGCGAAGAGAGAGACGTCAGGGATATCGCGGACGCCATCCGCGGGAACGCCGACCAGCGACTGCCAGGCGGGCTTGGCATAACCCTTGCAGGTGCCGCTGACCTCTCCCGCGACGGAGGGTGAGCCGGTGGCGCAGCCGGAGGGACCGCCGGAGCCGGAGCCGGTGGTCAGGTAGTACTCCTTGCCGGTGGTGGAGTTGCAGAAGCCGCTGGTGCCGTACGTGACACTGTAGCTGTAGGCCTTGGCGAGCAGGGTGCTGGCGCAGGAGTCGTTCCAGGGGATCTCGGGGATATAGCTCTTGGCCGAGGCGAAGGCGCTGGTGTTGGTGGAGTTCCAGTAGGTGGAGTTGGTGGCCGTGGCTGTGTCGCCGAAGTCGGTGCCGCCGACGGCGACGTTGTAGGGTGTGGAGGCGAAGCCGGAGACGGCGATGCCATGGGTGGCTTTGGTGGCATTGGCGTCGGAGCTGGCCGCACCCTCATCTCCGGAAGAGACAAAGACGGAGACGCCCTCCGCCGCGGCGGTCTGGTAGGCCGAGTTGTACGAGGCGTTGGCGGCGGCGCCGTTCTCACTCTCGCTTTCGCCGTAGCTGATGCTGACGATCTTGGGTGGGTTGGCGGCGCTGAGGATGTTCTGGAGCGCGATCAGGCCGCCGAAGGTGGTGCGGGTGTCCGCGCAGGAGGCGAGCACGATGGCCGCGGAGGGAGCAGCGGCGCTAGCCCACTCGGCATCGAGGATGGCCTCGCCGTCGTCGGCGTTGGTGCCGGGGTTAGAGCAGTTGGAGCCCGGGTGCTCCTGGGTGAAGCTGCCTGCGGTGTAGGTGGAGAGCCCAAATTTAGAGCGGAAGGCAGTCCAGTCGGCCGTCGAGTAGACGTTGGTGTCTTCGATGACGACGATGGTCTGGCCCTGGCCGGAGTAGCCGGCGCTAAAGAGTGGGGTCAGGTTGTAGATGGTAGCGAGGTCGCCGGGGACGACAGCTTCATACGTGCTGCTGCCGGAGGTGTAGGTGTAGTCCGGGCCTTGCAGCGAGGTGGCGCCGCTGTGAACGTCGATGTGCGCGGTCTGCACAGCCTTCTGCATGGGGTGGGGAAGGAAGTCGTTGAGGCTGACTACGCCGGAGATCACACCGACCAGAGCGGTGGGGATGGACGGATTCACCGTATTGGCGATGTGCGCGACGCCGTTGACGGCGAGGTTGTGCAAGGCGGGATGGAAGGCCGATTCAACTGCGGCTGCGGAGCCGGAGAAGTCAATCACCATGCCGTTGGGATAGACCTGGTTCACGGTGAGGCCGTGGGACTGGAGCCAGCCGGTGACGGCGGTGATGTCCGACGGCGCGGGACCGTACTGCTCGCCAAGTTGCTGGGAGGTGAGCCACTTGTGAAAGTTGGGAGAGTCGGAGTCGTTGAGCGAGGCAATATAGGCGGTGAGCGCCGCTTCGCTCTGGGGCGAGCGCTGCAACTGCAACAGCATATGGTCCAGCGGGAGGGCCGCATCGACGGAGCCAAGATCGTTGGCTGGATCCAACGCCGCGGAGCGAAGGTTGCCGGTGAGCTCGGTGAGGCGGGTATCGTCAATTTTCTGCGTGATGATGGGATTGCGCAGGTTCTGGGCGAAGGCAGTGGTGGTGATTGCGAGTGCGGCGAGCAGGGCCAGCCCGGTGAATCGTGCCGGGAAGATGCGGAGCGGGGATTTGCGGATCGGGGATTTGCGGATCATGGATGTTTCTCCGAGAGTCATCGAGATGGGATGGGCAAGGCGAATCTTCGCAGAGGAGCAGAGACGCGGAGCAAGCTTCAGAGGATCTGCACACGCGTCAGCGAACGTTGGCAGGATGCTATCCCACCCAACCTTCGCTGACAACCTCCGGAGGTATGTAGACCTATAGGAGACTAAAAGAGCAGCTTCAAGCCGAGCTGAATCTGGCGGCTGGTGTTGGCCGTAGCCGAGACCACGCCGGGCGAGCCGAAGGCCGCGGCGGTGGTTTGGTTGGCGGCGGTGCCCTGGGTGGGTCCAGCGGAGTAGACGACCTCATTGGGCAGCGACAGGTTGGTGTGGTTGAGGATGTTGAAGAACTCCGCACGGAACTGCAGGCGGGTGCGCTCGGTGAACTGGGTGGACTTGAGCAACGAGAGGTCCCAGTCGGCGAAGCCGGGGCCGACGAGGCCGTCGCGCGGCGCGTTGCCGACCGTGCCGTAAGCGGGCGCGGAGAAGGCGTTGGGGTTGAAGAACTGCGTGGCGCGCGCCGCAGTGTTGCCCTTGTTGTAGAGCGAGCCGCTGAAGCTCGGGTTAAGGTTGGGGCGGACCGGGTTGCGGCTATCGCCGGAGCCTGTGGGGTTGTAGCCGAGCTGCGGCGAGAAGGGGAAGCCGGTGGTGAGGTTGGCGATGGTGGCGACCGACCAACCTTCGGAGATGCGGGATGCAAGATGCGGGAGTCGAGGGAGATCGTAGGTGCCGTTAAAGGACGCGATCTGGCGGATGTCCGTGGCGGCAGGGCCATAGTCGAGATGCGGAAGCGATGGCACTTCCACGAATGCAGGGGTGTTGGAGGAGACGGAGGTGTTCCATGCGGAGCCGTCGTCGAGGTTTTTGGACCAGGTGTAGTTGGCGCGGAACTGGACGCCGCGGGCGAGATCGTGGCGGAAGTCGATGACGAAGGCGTTGTAGTTGCCCGAGCCGCCCGCCCACCACGAGGTGGTGTTGGCGACGGCGGGGTTGGCCTTGGTCGTGTTCGGATAATAGATGGTGCCGTTGGCGAGGACCGTATACGCGGGCTCGTTCAGATCGCCGTTGAGGATCTGGTGGTAGCTGTGCGAGCCGTCATAACCGACCGTGATGGAGGTCGCGGGGGCGAGTTGCTGTTCGATCTTTAGCGAGTAGGCGAGGAGCGCCGGAGTGGCGATGCCGCTATCCACGGTAGAGGGAGAGACGAGCGATGTGCCGCTGGTGGGGTTGGAGACCGTGGTGCCAGAGTAAGAGTAGACGGTGTTGAAGGGGGCGGCCTGGTCGAGGCGGTAGTCAAGGGCGTCCAGCAGCGAGTGGTGCAGGCCGGCGGAGGCCCGGACGCTGGTGTGGCCGTTGCCGAGCACGTTCCAGGCGAGGCCGACGCGCGGTTCGGGAAGGAAGAGCGCGCGGTTGTTGGTCAGTGCATTGGACTGGACGCTGGGCGTGGTGTTGATCACGTTGTTGGTGAAGGTGTATACGCCGGCGCGGCCCTGCGACTCGCTCCATCCTGTAGAGGACTCGCTGCGGAAACCGATGCGGGCCTCCAGGCGGGGGCTGATGTGCCAAGTGTCTTCGAGGAAGGCATCCACGAAGAGCGCGCGCCAGCCGAGTTCGGTGACGGCAGGGGCGTAGGTGAAAGTCTTGATGGTGCCGGCGAGGAAGGTGCTCAACGAGGCGAAGGAGGCTTGGCCGAACTGGTCCTGTGCGAGGTTGTCATTGGATTGCAGACGCTGCAGCCAGACGCCGCCCTGGAGGGTGTGCTTGCCGAAGGTGTAGTAAGCGTGGTCGTCGAAGGTGAGGAGGTTGCGGGTGATGCCGTTGTTGGAGCCGACGTTGGCGCCCGCGGTGGTAATGGAGGAGGCGCCGTTGGAGGCTGTGGAGCCGGCGATGACGACGGCATAGGTGGGCACACCGGGCCGAACGCTGGGGGTGAGCGCCTGCTGGGTGTAGGGAACGTATCCGTAGAAGTAGAAGGTAGAGCGCGAGAGGCCGACGCGGGCGATGTTGATCAGATGCGGGGAAAAGATATGCTGCTCCTGCGCGCTCAGGACCTGCTCGCGGAGTCTCTCGTTGACGTAAGAGTAGGGATCGGCGGAGGGCGAGGATGCGGTGGAGTCGTCCACGGTGTAAATGGCGTTGAAGAGGTCGTTGACGCCGAGGTTCTCGTCAAAGCGCGTGGTGCCGAAGTCCTCGCGGATATGCTGGGGCGCTGTGCCGGTGTAGAGAGCGATGCCGCTATTGGCGCCGTTAATGAGGACCTCGGCACCGTTGGCCAGCGGCCACAGGTTCAGCAGGTGCTGAACGCTGGCGACAGCCTTGGCGCGCGAGGTTGAGTCAGGGACCAGGGTGACGATGGATTCGCCGAGATTCTGGCGGTCGCCTTCGTAGTTGGCGAAGAGGAAGGCCTTGTTCTTGCGCAGCGGGCCGCCGAGCGATCCGCCGAAGTCGTTGCGCTGGAACTCGGGGATGCGGTTGCCGTCGAAGTAGTTTCGGGCGTCGAAGAAGCTGTTGCGCAGGAACTCAAACGCCGAGCCGTGAAGCTGGTTGGTGCCGCCGGTAGTGGCGATGGAAATCTGTGCGCCGTCGCGCTTGCCGTAGGCTGCGGAGTAGGTGTCCGCGACGACATTAAACTCGCGGATGCCGTCGATTCCAAGGAGTTGGCCGGAGGTGCCGCCGGGAGTGGTATTGATGAGCGAGGCGCCGGTGTACTCGATGCCGTTGAGCAGGAAGAGATTGTCCTGCGGACGGCGGCCGGAGACAGAGAACATGCTTCCCACGGAAGAGTTGGAAGTACCCACGCCACCTGACCGCTGATTGGTGTAGTTGACGATGCCTGGATCGAGCGTGAGGAGTTGGTCGTAGCTGCGACCGTTGAGCGGCAGCTCCTTCACCTGGCGCGAGTTCACCAGCCCGGAGCTCTGCTCAGTGGAGACGTTGACGGCGGGAGGTGTGTCTTCGACGTTGACGGTCTCCGAGCCACTAACGGTGAGCTTCAGGGTAAGCTCCAGGGTCTGCCCGACGGTGACGCCGACGTCAGTGCGCTTATAGGGAGTGAATCCCGGCGCACTGACGGTGACAGTGTAGCGGCCGACGCTAACGGATGGTGCGGTAAAGGCTCCGGCGCTGGAGGTGGTGAGGGCGCGTTGACTGCCGGTGTCGTCATTGTGGATGAGGACACCGGCGTTGGGAATGACGGCTCCAGTGGAGTCCGTTACGGTGCCAGCAATGGTGCCGCCGACGACCTGGGTATGAGCGAAGACAGTGTAGGCGAAAAGGATGAGGGCGGTATTGCGAAGGCGTGACATGGAACTCCTGAAGATGTGGGAAAGGGCGCGCCTGCTGCGCAGGGTCGATGGGTGATGAGGTTGTGCGTAGAGAGACGGCTGGTTCTCGCGCGGGGCCGGAAGGCTAGCGGCGACAACAACAGCGGTGCATGGTGAGGTTGGAGATTCTCATCGGTGGGCTCCGTGGTAGACGGCGAAGACCATGCCGAGCGTGAGCAGCGCAATGAAGATCTCGCCGAGTACGCCGACCAGAATGGGACGCCAGCCCTGGCTGACGAGGTCGCGGAACTGGGTGCGCAGGCCGACCCCAGCGAAGGCCGGGAGAAACGCCCACTTGGAGAGATTGGAGAGCGAGTTCAACTGGCCCGCGGAGAAGAAGCCGGCGGTCGCCAGGATGGAGATCGCGACGAAGCCGAGGATGAACTTGGGAAACTTCTGCCACAGGAAGAGCGGTTTGTTCTTCACCACTGCGGCCTGACCCTGTGCGGCCCAATAGACGGCGTACCCCAGAACAACAAAGCCGATGAAGCAGGAGCGGGCGGTCTTGGCAAGAACGGCGAACTGGCCTGCGCGCTCCCCGTAGAGTGCGCCGGTGACAGTGGCCTCGGCGGTGTTGTCCACGGCGAGCCCGGTCCAGATGCCGTAGCTCTGCTGGCTCATGTGCAGCGCGTGGCCGATGGCCGGGAAGGTGAAGAGCGCAATCGCGCCGAGGGTGAGGATGGCGGCGATGGCGGTGGATGTGTCCTCCTCATCCGGTTCGATGGCGCCCTGCGCGGCCATGATGGCCGTGACTCCGCAGATGGAGCTGCCGATGGCGAGCAGGCTGGTGAGCTTGGGCGGGAGCCTGAAGATGCGGCCCAGCAACGTCATTACGCTGAGCGAGAGGATGAGTTCGATGAAGACCAGTAGCAGGCTCATGCCGCCGATGCGCAGAAGATCGCCAAGCACGAACTTGGCGGCGACCAGCACGATGCCGAGTTTGAGCCACAACTCATAGGTGGCGATGCCGGGGCGGAAGAGGCTCGGTACAGTGACGATGTTCGAGAGGAGCAGGCCGAGGATGATGGCCCACAAGACGTACTCGACATGCGGGAAGGGGATGTGGTGGCGACCAAAGTAGATACCGAGCGACTCCAAGCCCTTGCCGGCTATGCCGATGGCGAAGAGCAGCAGGGTTCCCGGCAGCAGCGCAAGCCACTGCCGCGGACGCGAGGCGCGGACTGTTCCTGCGGGCAGCGAGATGGTTTGGGAGGACAAAGACAGGGATTAGGAAATAGGGGTTAGGGATTTTGGAGATGATCAACAGAAGACAAGTCCTGATGACACGAGGAACTACCAGCCGATGTGATGGATCACGTTGAAGCGGATGAGTGCAGCGAAGACCAGGGCAATGGCAATGGCGGCAGCGTCAACGTTGAAGGCCAGCTTGCTGTGCGGGAGAGACCGGCCCGGATTCTGGTTATGGTTGTGGATGCGGGGTCGCATGGGGAGCTCCTTTTATAGGTGTCTGGATGTGGTGTGGGATGCGGGCTTGAGAAAAGCAAAACCCACGCTGCCAGGGGCTGTGCGTGGGTGCTTTAGCTGAGAAGTCGAAAGAGTGGGCTTTCGCTTAGAGCAGACAGACACCAGCGCAACAGCGCGGCATGGGACAACCCATGCAGCAACAGGCAGCGGTGTGGAGGGTCTGCTTCATTAAGAACTTAGCCTAAAGCGGACGCCGAACGGTGTCAAGCAGCAGGAGAGAGGCGATTCAATGCGCCAGGGCGAATCCGGTGCGAATGTAGTTGGCGCTGAGGGGGCCGAGTTCGACCTCCATTAGATTGCCGTCGGCGTCGGCGTAGAGGTCGGCGTGGCCCTCATGGTAGTTCAGCAGGTAGTGCTTCAGGACGATGGGCTTTCCGGCGAGTGTGCCGCTGGCGGCAATCGCCAGCTCCGGCTGCAGGGTGACGTATAGCGAGTTGTTGCGGGCGCGCGGGTTGGCGCCGGATGGAATGACGAGAGCGTAGGTGGAGTCAGCATGCGGGTGGGTGAGGGCGGTCGTCAGTAGCACCTGCAGGGCGCTGGGATCGTAGTCCGGCGCGAGCAGGAAGTGCGGAGTCGGCAGCGGGAGGTCGCGGCTGCCACCGCTGACGCCGGCCTGTACCTGGCCGATGGTCAGGGTATCGCCCTTCTTGTCGGGTTGAAAGGATGTGAGCATCTGCGTGTCGATGTTCTGGGTAAAGCCAGTGAGAAAGTCGCCGCTGGCGGAGACCTTATACTCTGCCGTGTATTGAGCGTCTGTCGGCCCTAAAGAGCCTCCGCCGCCGCCGCGGCGGCCCCCGCCGGTGTCGGCATCGGTGTCGGTGCTGGCCTGCATCTCCGCAGCCGAGAGCCGGTACTGGAACTTGCTGCGGACACGGAAGCCGTCCTTGGTCTTGTCGATGGAGTAGGAGGCCTTGCCGATGGTTTTGCCGGTGGAGTTGACCAGAATGAAGCTGTTGGCGTCGGCGGCAAACGCTGCGGTGGCGATGGAGGCGAAGGCGAGCGAAAGGGCAAAGGAGCGGAGCGTCATGGGTGCGGGTCCTTCAGGGTAGGCTGTTAGATTTACCAAGCCGATGATACGGCATTGGCACGGTCGCAGTTTGCCTGACGAGCGCCCGGCTTGGCGGGCGGCACCAGACGCGCTTAGACTGCTGAGCGGAGAACAAAAATGCAAAGAGCAGCTCGTTGCGGCATGATGGGGCTGATATTGGCGGCGAGCGGCACAGCCTATGCACAGGGCGATCCGGCGCGGGCGTTCGATCCGGCAACCGCCGCCGCGCGCCGCCCGGGAACGGCAGTGCGTGTAGACCTCATCGGCGACTCCACGCAGACCGACAACGCCGGATATGGGCGCGGCTTCTGCGCCAACCTGACCGCACAGGTGGAGTGCCTGAACATGGCCAAGGGCGGCGCGAGCACGAAGACGTATCGCGAGCAGGGGTTGTGGGACCGCGCGCTGGCGACCAAGCCGGACTACATGCTGATCCAGTTCGGACACAACGATGAGGTGACGCCGGAGAAGCTGGAGCGCCAGGTGCCGTTACCCGATTACATCGCCAACCTGAAGCGCTTTGTCAGCGAGGCGCGCGCCGCAAACGTCACGCCGGTGCTGGTGACGCCGATCTCGCGGCGGTACTTTGGCGCCGACGGCAAGATCCACTCCGACCTGACGGAGTATAGCCACGCGATGCAGGGTGTCGCGATAGAGATGAAGGTGCCGCTGATCGACCTGCAAGCGGAGAGCATCGCGTATCTGGACCGCATCGGCGAAGCAGCGAGCGACAAGCTGGCCATCACCAAGAAGGACTCCGCCGGCAAGACCATCTTCGACAAGACGCATTGGAACTGGGCGGGCAGCTACATATTCGGGCGCTTGGTGGCTGTCGATCTGGGCCGCGCTGTCCCCGCGCTGCGGCGCTACGTTCGCATCGATGCAGCCGAGCTTCCGCCGCAGGGCTTGAAGGCGATGAAGGTCATCGAGGGCGGCCCCGTGACGATTGTTCTGGTAGGCGATTCCACTACCGCGCCGGAAGGCGGCTGGGGGCCGGGATTCTGCGCGGTGTTGACGAAGAACGTGACCTGCATCGACGACGCACTGAACGGGCGCAGCTCCAAGAGCTTCCGTGATGAGGGCGCGTGGAAGAGGGCGCTGGCGCAGCACGGAGACTATTACCTTATCCAGTTCGGCCACAACGACCAGAAGCCCGACGCTGCGCGGCACACTGATCCCGAGACCACCTTCGCCGCGCAGTTGAAGCAGTATATTGCGGAGACGAGAGCCATCGGCGCGGTGCCGGTGATTGTGACGCCGCTGAGCCGCAGGACGTTCGTCGACGGCAAGGTGAAGGAAGACCTGAACGACTACGCGGCGGCGGCGCGGCGCGTGGCGGCGGAAGAGGACCTGACCTGTGTAGACCTGAATGCGATGTCCACAAAGCTTTTGGACACCATGACACAGGCGCAGGCCGATGAGTTCGACGCCGTGGGACACGCCGATGCCAAGGCTGAGAACTCGGCGGCGGTTCCGCTCGACCGTACGCACCTCAACGCGAAGGGCAAGGCGGTCTTCGGGCGGATGGTTGCGGACGCTTTGATTCGCACCCAGGTGGAGCTGGGGCCGGATGTGCTGGGCGCACCCGCGAAGTAGTCCTCACCCATCACCCCACCCTTGAAGATAAGGCCGTCATGAACGCCACCCCCGCGAGCAAAGACCGCTCGCCTGCTGGCCCGCGTCTATGACTTCAATGCGTTGTTCAGGTCCTTGAAGTAGGTGTTGATGTTGTAGTCCATGCCGAAGATGTGGTGCATCATGAAGCGGTACAACGGCGGGTTGATGAAGCCAGCTTCGGTGATGCTGAGCGTCGTGGTTCCGGGGATGGGGCCGGGGGAGAGCTTATAGGTCCATGTGCCACCGTAGGTGGCGCCGGGGACGTCCAGCAGGACATCGCGCTCGGCGACGCCCCCAGTCGGGGCTTCGGACTTGACAGCGAGGAAGGTCATGGTCTGGCCGTGGCCCAGGTCCTCCACCCAATGGTCGCGGCCGTTGTCCGGGGGAAGCAGGGTGACGCCCTTGACCCCGGGCCGCCACGTGGCTCCGGCGGCGACGTTCGTAATCTGTGCGAACACCTTGTCGGGCGACGCGTTCATGGTTTGGGTTACGGTGGTGCTGTGGTTGACCGGCAGGGTCATGCCGTCGAGGTACACCACCGCGACCACGAGCACGATGACGACGACGATTCCGAGCAGGATGCGAAGCAGGGTCTTCACGTTGAACTCCCTTGATAAGGTTTGGCCGCGTAACGGGAGAAGCCTATCCCAGAACCCACGCCGGGCAAAGCCTATTCCACAACCTGCCCTGTGGCCCGCAGGCTGCGACCCTCCCCCCCTCCCCTTTTCGCGTAAAGTTGGCAGAAATAAGGGGTTAGCGGTGGACCTTCTGTACATTGTCTGTGGACAATGTACAAAACCTCACGATGCGACGCTCCA
>Ga0302319_10014113_pt1 | contig 14926 bp, 9 predicted proteins | sample Bog_T0_2_FD_203319 | JGI IMG/M metagenome (GOLD analysis project Ga0302319, IMG submission 203319) | Peat permafrost microbial communities from Stordalen Mire near Abisko, Sweden - Bog_T0_2 | ecosystem: Environmental > Terrestrial > Soil > Wetlands > Peat | place: Sweden: Abisko, Stordalen Mire... | reverse complement strand
GACCGGCAAATCCGCCGAGACCTGCGACAGCTGCCGGGCTTTCCGGATCAGGTTCATGCCCCGCACTACCCAGCCGTCGGACAGCTCCAACGCTCCCAGGTTCACATAGGCGACCGCCGAGGTCGGATCCATTTTTATCGCCTGCTTGAATTCGGCCCGGGCCTCGGATTTTCGCCCGAGGGTCGCGAGGGCGTCGCCACGGAGGGTGATGGCCCGGACGCTCGCCGGACTGATGGAAAGGGCCCGGTCAATCTCGGACAGTGCGCCGTCCGGATCCCCTTGCAACCGATCGACCAGGAAAAGCACGATCGAGGCCAGCAGGACGGAATTGGCGTTGTCGGGATCCAGGTTCCTGGAGGAGGTTGCGTCGGAGCGCGCCTGGGCATAGTCCCCGGACATGTAGTTGGCGAAGGATCGAATGGCCCAGGGGACTGGGTCGGATTCGTCCGCCTGAATCCACGGGGTCATATCGGCCGCGGCTCCGTGCGCGTCTCCCGCGTTGATCGAGGCAAAGGCCTTCGCCACCCTGGTCCGGTTTCTGAGCTGCGCGTCAAGATCCCTGCCCGGACTCGCGATCTCGACCGACAGGTTGGGCAGGGGAATGGCGATGGAACTGCCGCTCGACGCCGCTCGCGAACGGCGGGCAATCGCGGCCATTTCGGGGCTTTCCAACACCAGGAACAAATCGGGGTTGGGTGACACTTCCACCTGCACTCCGCCGCACAGCTCGGCCGGGGCATCCGACCGGCCCAGGTTTGCCGTTATCCCCGCGTAGGTGGCTGGAATATCGATGGCCCGGTATGGCAGGGCAACCAGGCGGTCGATCTCTTCGGATTTTACGTCCATCCGGCGCCAAATCGAGGCGAGCAGGACGATGTCGAACAGGCCGTTGAGCCGCTGGTACTCGCCATATTGGCGTTCGATGTCGGCATACGAACGGGTGAAGCTCTGCGCCGCCTGCTCCGCTTCCGCCACCACCTGGCCTTTCCCCACCAAGCCCTCCTTTGCCTCCGCTTCCTCCTCCGAGAAGGCCTGCACGCCGCATGAAAACAGGACCAATTTCCCGTCGTTCGACACCTGGATATCCCCGCGCCCGGGTTGGACCGGATAAAGCCACTGGCGGCTGATAAAGGAGTGATACCCGTTCTCCGTTTCCAGGATTTCCCGCAGGCTCGTGAAGCTGGAGTTCTTCACCCGCAGAACGCCGAATTGAAGCTTCTTCATCACGTAGTCGGCGTCCAGCATGGCCTTCGCAAATGCCGAGTCGCGGGGGACGCCCCCGATGCGAACTTTTTGCGGCCCGGCCAGATCACCCGGCATGGGATCCAGGCTGCACAAGGGGGTCGCGTTGTCCCTCAGGACGGCGCGGACCCCGACGATGAGATCGTCGAGCTCAATCGGAGGGGCATCAGGCTCCACGGAACCGATCAGGAGCACATCATGGCTCGCGGTGTCCCAAACATAACCGACAATGCGGGTGATGTTTCCCGGGTGCCGCAACCCATCGGGCAGGTCATCCCAGTGGTCCCCATACGACTGCGCCTGGAGCACGACGGCCTGCAGCGACACCAGGGCCAGGTTGTCCACCCGCTCCCGGACTTTCCCCAGTTGGTAACGCCGGCGAAGTTCTCCGGTGAACCTGGCAACGAGAGCCCGCTTTTGTCCCTCATCCCCGGCTTGGGAGAAATCGTCGGTGAATGAGACGATTGTCCGCATGTCCTCGTCGAGGGTCCCGGCATTTATCACGCGCCTCAGGACGTCCTCGTCGAAGCGGATTTTGACGCCCTTCACATTGTCGCCATCGAAGTTTTGCCCGGTGGCCGTGATGAAATCCTGGATCTGCCGCGCCTGGGTGACCGGTGAAAGGGCGTCCATGGCCTCGCTGGCCGCATCGGCGAAACTTCCATCCTCCAGGGATTTCGCCATCCGTTCCCGGTCTGGGCTGACCGGCTTTTCCAGTTCCTCGGGATCGGTCGAATGGGTGAGGCTTACCCCGCCATCAATTTTTGCCTCCGCCAATTTTCCCACGGAGCCCGACTCCGCTCCGAGGCTGGCGCCGACCGAGCTCTCCTCAAATTTCACGGGTTCGTCCTCCCGTTTCTCCGAGTCGATGCGTTCCATCTGCATTTCGCTGATGGTCAGCGCGCCTTTTGCCTCGATGCCGTTCCTTTCGGCGGCGCTGCGATCCACGACCATGACATATCCCTCCCCCATGGTCACCTTGTCCCATTTGGAAGCCGATTGAAACAGCGCGGGCTGAATATCATCCTGCAGTTGTCTCAGCACATTGGCCGCCGCTCCCGACGGGCTGGCGGGCGTCCCCGACGCCGGGGAGCTGGCGGCCTCGGCGTCGTGTCGGCCGGTAAACCGGTCCATGATGCCCAACACCGTCGAAACTCCGGGTATCGTCCGGGAATCTATTCCGAGCGCGTGCAGGTAGTCATAGTTGTTCCGGTATTGGAACTCGACCGAATACTGCTGGTATACCTTCACTCCCTCCAAGACGGAGCCCCCGGCCACCAGTGGGCCCCGGAACGTGGCCTTTAAGGTCGGCTCTCCGCCACTTGGCTTCAGCTCCACCTGGTATGAGCCAAGATTGGAAAGTTTTCCGGGCAGTTCAGCCGTAACGCCAACCGTGCCATTGCCATTTTCGTTTCCCAACTGCATGCTGGGCAGAACCACCCAACCCGGGAGGCGGCCGCCGGCGGATAATTCCGCGCTGGCGCCGAGGTGGGGATCCCTCAGCGCCTTGGCGAGCGCGTGGCTGGAACCGGTAATGTTCCCGGCGGCCTTGATCATGGCTGTCTCGGTTTCGTGATTGAGCAGCCCCGGAGTCGGCAACGCCTGGTGGATTAATTCGAAGACGCCCGGTGTTCCGGAATCAGGTGAAGGCTGGCCGTTGAGCGAAGCCATCCCCAGGACGAGAGCGACCGCGCCCGGCGCCACGGCAGTCACCAACGAACGCACGGCGGGGGCTGGGGAACGGCAACGCACGGGAGGCGAGGCAATCAGCGGTGCAATTGCACGTCAACGTCACGCAGCCAAAAGGGCGATCTCACCGGGATCCCGTCCTGGACACCTGGAGATTTGGATTTGACCCGGAAGCAGCTCGCCCCCGGCCTTGTCGGGATACATGAAGACCGTGCTGGCGGTGGCGGGGGAATGGAACGTGATGCATGCCGAGCCTTGGCTCGGCCCGGGCGTGGGCTGCTCGGCGCTGCCGCTCGCCGATCGCTGGGTGCCGGCCCGCGTCCCTGGCGACGTCCACCTCGACTACGAGCGCGCCGGCATCATTGCCGACCCCTTCTTCGGCACGAACCATGACAACTGCCGGTGGATGGAGGAGTGGGATTGGTGGTACCGGACCGAGGTCACCCCGCCGGCACCCGGCCCCGGCCAGCGGCTGCACCTCTGGTTCGAGGGGCTCGACGTCTTCGCCACCGTTTACCTGAACGGCGCGCGGGTCGGCGCCAACCGAAACATGTTCACCCCCCTGCGCGTGGACGTGACCGAGCACGTGAAGCCGGGTCCGAACCGGCTCGAGGTCTGCCTGGCCTCTCCCGTCTCGCCCCCGGACCGGACGCCGTCCCCGGAGGTGCGCGGCTACGGCGCTCCCCTCCGCCTCCAGGTGCGCAAGGCGCAGTCCTGCTACGGCTGGAATATCACGCCGCGGCTGGTGACGATCGGGATCTGGAAGCCGGTCTCGTGGCTCCTGGTCGACGAGGTCGAACTCGACGACGTCCATGTGCGCACCCTTTCCGTGCGTCCCGACGGGACGGCGGAGGTGGAAGCCCTGGTTGAGATTCGGCGCAACCATGGGGCGCTTGGGCCGGTCGAGGTCGAGCTCGTGGTGGCCGGGCAGGCGCGCCACCTGACATTCGACTGCGGTGACGCCGGCGCGAGCCGCGTCGAACGCTTCGCCATCCCGGAGGCGAAACTTTGGTGGCCGCACAACCATGGCGGGCAGCCGCTGTATGAGTGGTCCGCCATCCTCCGCCGCGGCGGGAGCGAGCGGGACCGGCGCTCCGGGCGATTCGGGATCCGCACGGTGGACCTGATCCAGGAGCCCGGCCCCGGCGGGACCACTTCCTTCATCATCGCCGTCAACGGCCGGAATATCTTTCTCAAGGGCATGAACTGGACGCCGGTCGACGCGATCTACGCCCGGATCGACGAGGCGCGGTACCGGGCGCTCCTCCTCGCGACGAAGGACGCCAACATCAACGCGCTGCGGGTCTGGGGCGGCGGGATCTACGAGCACGACTCCTTCTACGACCTGTGCGACACGCTCGGCATCCTCGTGACGCACGACTTCATGTTCGCCTGCGGCTGCTACCCGCAGGATTCGGCCTTTCTCGACGAGGCGCGCCGGGAGGCGGAGTTCCAGGTGAGGCGCCTGCGGGGGCACCCGTGCCTGGTCGCCTGGTTTGGGGACAACGAGAACGACGTCCTGGCCGATATGAGCTTCAACTATCCGGCCTACCGGCACAACCGGCTCAGCAAGGAGATCCTGCGCGATGTCGTCCAAACGCACGCCCCGCTCACCCCCTACGTCCCGACCTCTCCCTACTCGCCGACGGTTTACGACCAGAACTCCCCGCTGGAAGGCGATTGCCACCTCTGGGCCCACGGCCAGTCCTACCAGGCCGAGCTCTACGTCGGCCAGAAGCCGCGGATGGTGACGGAGATCGGCCACATGGGCATGCCCGACCTTGCGGTGATCGAGCGCTTCGTGAGCCCGGGCAAGCGCTGGCCCATCTGGAATGAGGAATACCTGACCCACGGTTCCGACTGCACGCGCCTCGACCAGCGCGGCCTGCTCCAGACGATCTGGCAGAGCATCAAGGCCCGCGGCTGGGAGGAGCCTTCGTCCCTTGAGGACCTGATCGACAAGTCCCAGCGACTGCATTCCGAGGCCTCCCGGTTCTGGATCGAGCTGTACGGCGGCCAGCCGGACTGCTGGGGGATTTTCCTGTGGAGCCTCTCCGACTGCTGGCCCCAGATCTCCCCCGCCTACATCGCCTATCCCTTCAATCCGAAGCCGTCCCTGATCGCAGTGAAGGAAGCCTACGCGCGCATCAACCGCTGAAGCTACGACCAAAAATACTCGGGACTCCCGCTCGCGACGGTTGTTGATTGCGCTTTGCCTCGGTTCGCCTTCGCTCGCGGCGATGGCTTCCGACATTACCCGGGTGTTACAGCCTTTCGTCGATCGGCACGAATTGGCCGGGGCCGTGGCGCTGGTCGCCTCCAGGGACAAGATCCTCAGCTTGGAGGCCGTCGGCTACGCTGATATCGCCCACCAGAAGCGCATGACGACCGACGCGGTGTTCTGGGTCGCCTCGATGTCGAAGCCCTTCGCGTCAACGGCCGTGATGCTGCTGGCGGAAGAGGGGAAGGTGCGATTGGACGATCCCGTCGGGAAATACCTGCCGGAATTCAACCCCCGGATCATGGTGGCAAGTCCGGATGGAACCCAGGTGCTGCTGCAAAAACCGCGGCATCCCATCACCGTGCGCCAGCTTTTGGGCCATCGGAGCGGGATGCCGTTTAAGTCCTCCCTCGAGACTCCGACCCTCGACCTGTTTCCGCTGGCGCTGCGGGTGAAAAGTTACGCGCTCGAACCGTTGATGACCGAGCCCGGCACCGAATTCTCGTATTCCAATGCGGGGATCAACACGGCCGCGCACATCGTCGAGGTGGTGAGCGGGATGCCGTTTGAAGAGTTTCTGCAGCGTCGCCTCCTTGGTCCGCTGGGGATGACCGATACGACTTTCTGGCCGAGCGCGGCGCAGGTCGCGCGCCTCGCGAAATGCTACAAGCCCAACGCTGCGGCGACTGACCTGGAGGAGACCACCATCTCGCAGCTGCATTACCCGCTGACGGATCGCAGCCTCCGCTATCCGATGCCGGGCGGGGGTCTGTTTTCCACCGCCAGCGACCTCGTGAAGTTCTGCCGGATGCTCCTCAACGGCGGCACCTTGGCCGGCCGGCACTTTCTTTCGGCGAACTCCATTCAGGAGCTGACCAGAAACCAAAGTGGTCCGGCCGATCTGGGCTATGGCTACTCCGCGTACGGCCTGGGCTTTGAGTTGCAAGCCTCCGGTGCCTACGGCCACCCGGGCGCTTGCGCGACGGACATGACCATCGATCCCGGGCATGGCTTGGTCACCATTTGGCTGGTGCAGCACGTGGGGTTTGCGGGGAATGGTGCCAAGAGCGAGGCGGCGTTCCAGCAGCTGGCGATCAGGGATTTCGCGAATTGACCGGGCGGGCCGCCGCATGAATCCGATTTCAGATTCGGTTCAGGCTAGCTTCAGGGAATCGTCGTTCCATGCGGGAGCGAGCCTGCCCCCGCGCGCGCGCTCCGCGCAGCCCACCCCTTTCCGATTAGCGCCCACCCCATACCGTTCCTTGCCCTTGCGGCCGTGCTGGCGTTGGCCGCGGCCCGGGCAGATGCGGAGAATTTTGACCTGGTCCGCCTGCCGGCCTATGACCCGGGCGGGGCGAAGATCCACGGGGTGGTCCGGATCCACGACACGGAGCTGACGCAGCACCTGGTGCACTTATGGGAGGACGGATTCCTCAAGCTGCATCCGCTGGTGCGCTACGGCGAATACACGGTGCCGGCCTGGTTCAGCGGGCTTTGCGCCGGCACGGCCGACATCGCGGTGACCGGCCACGAGGCGTGGCGCACGGACCTGAAGGCCTTCGAGGGCATCTTCGGCTATCCGCCGCTCGAAATCATGTTTGCCACGGGCGGCTTCAACCAGCGGAAGGGCAACACCCCGGGCGCGATCATCTTTGTCAACCGGGACAATCCGCTCACCGGACTCACCCTCGACCAGCTCGACGGCATTCTCGGCGCCGAGCGCACCGGTGGCTGGGTCGGGACCACCTGGTCCACCGCCGCCGCCCGCGGGCCCGAAAAGAACATCCGCGCCTGGGGCCAGCTTGGCCTGACGGGAGAGTGGGCGAATCAGCCGATCCACCTCTTCGGCATCGACGCGACGCTGAGCGGCTGGTCCGGCCTCATCCAGAGGGTCGTCTTCCAGGGCGGCGACAAATGGAATCCCGCCCTGCAGGAATTGGTGCGGGGCGGCGCGGAGACCCCGGCCGACGCGCAGATCGTCGCCAGCGTGGCCCGCGACCGCTTTGCGATCGGCTTCAGCTTCATGCGGGTGGTCGAGCGGAATCCCGGCGTCAAGGCGCTGGCGCTGGGCCGGGACGGGCGTTTGGTGCCGCCGACCCTGGAGACCTTTCACGACCGGACCTACCCGCTCGTGACCGCCGTCTATTTCTATCTGAACCGCCCACCCGGCCAGCCGCTGCCTCCCCGGCTGAAGGAATTCGTCGCCTACGTGCTCAGCCGCGAGGGCCAGCAGGCGGTCGTCGACGACGGGATGTACCTTCCCCTCACCCCGGAGGCGGCGCAGGCCGAGCTGAGGAAAATCGAATGATGGCGCCGGGTCGGACAATCCTGCTTCTGGCCCTCGCCTTGGGCGGGACCGCCCTGGCGCGGGCCGAGGACCTTTCCGCGCTGCCGGAATACCGGCCCGCCCGGCAGGTGTCCGGCGTCCTGCGCAGCTGGGGCAACGATCGCATGGGGGTCCTGATGAAAAGCTGGGAGGAGGGTTTCCGCCGGCAGCAACCCGGGGTTTTCTTCACCGACAATCTCAAGGGCACCGCTTCCGCGCCGTTCGGTCTGTTTGAATCGGTGGCCGACCTGGCGCTGATGGGCCGGCAAATTTTCACCTATGAGTTCTACGGGATCTACCGCCGGTCCCTGCTCCTGCCCGTGGGGGTCGCGGTGGCTACCGGCAGCTTCGACGTGCCCCACAAGACCTTCGCGCTCACCGTCTTCGTCCACCGGGACAATCCGCTCGCCCGGCTGACCCTCGGACAGCTCGACGGCATCTTCGGGGCTGAGCGCACCGGCGGCTGGCAGGGCTTGAACTGGAACCGCGCCGTGGGGCGCGGGCCGGAGCGAGACCTCCGGACCTGGGGACAGCTGGGACTCACCGGCGAATGGGCGGACCAGCCCATCCACCTCTATGGTCCCCCCGGCGTTTACCCCGGGGGCGCGACCTTTTTCCAGACCCGCGTGATGGGCGGTGCCGACACCTGGGCCGAGGGCCTGAAGGAATACGAGGACCGGAAGGGCATGATGGAAGCCCTGGGCCGGGATCCGCTGGGGATCGCGTACACCGGGATGTGTTACCGGACCGCGCTGACCAAGCCCCTGGCCATCGCCGGATCCGAGACCGGACCCTACGTCACGCCGACCCGGGCGACGGTCGCCGATCGCAGCTATCCGCTTTCCCGCCTGATTTACATCTACTTCGCCCCCGACCAGCCCAGCGGCGATCCGGCGGATCCCAAGGTGGACCCGAAGGTGCGGGAGTTCCTGCGCTACGTCCTGAGTCGCCAGGGCCAGGAGGCCGTGGCCCGCGAGGGGGACTATCTGCCGCTCACCGCGGCGGTCGTTCGCGCCCAGCTCAGGAAATTGGACTAAAGAAGCAACCATGCCACTGGCTTCCCTCCTGAGATTTCCGGCCGCCCGGTGGCGCTTTGGCGCCGTCATCCTGCTGGCGGCTCCGCTCGCGGATGCGGCGATCACCCCCGATCCGGATCTGCCCGCGTACCTGCCGCAGCCGGCGGCGCCGGCGGCCGGGGCCGGTTATGTCCTGCCCGATGGTTCGATCCAGATCGTGGGCTTTGACGACATGATCGGCATCATCGGGCGCCTGGATGCGCTCTTCGCCCGGAGCCACCCGGGGGTGACGTTCACCCTGCACCCCGCGAACAATCTCGCCGCGCTGCAGTCGCTGGTCTTCGACGCCTCCGCCTTCGCCCCCGTCGGGACCGACGCGCTCGGCGGAGCCGAAGTCGCGTACAACGCGATCGTCCGCGGCGAGCCCTGGATGATCCGGGTGGCCCATTCCTCGCTCGCGCCTGCGGCCAAGCTCGGTCCGCTGGCCGTGATCGCGCACCCTTCCAATCCCGTCGATCGGCTCACGATCAGCCAGGTGGCCCGCATCTTCACGGACACCATGCGCCAGCCCAATCTCAGCCACTGGGGCCAGCTGGGCGTCGCGGGTGGCCTGGCCGACCGGGAGATCCATCCCTGCGGCCTGCCGTGGAGCGACCACCTGCCTTCCGAGGACGCCGGCTTTGCCGATTACCTGTTTCTGAAGAAGTTCGGCGGCGGGCCGCCTGTGCCGAACTACGACATGGCGCCGACCTCGGCCGAGGTCGTGGCGCGGGTGGCGGCGGATCCGCTGGCCCTCGGGCTGGTGGCGCTCAATCGCGTGACGCCCGGCGTCAAGGTGGTCGGTCTCGCGGCCAACGCGTGGGCCAGCCCTTCGCACGGCTCGGCCGCGGACATCACGGCGGGCCGCTACCCGCTCGATCGCTATCTTTATATTTTCGTGCGCCGCCTGCCCGGCCGGCCCATCGACCCCTTCGTGCGGGAATACCTCCGGCTGGTGCTCTCGCGCGAGGGCCAGGAGGCGATTGCGACCGAGCCGCACGGCTATCTGCCGCTCAATGGCCTCGAGGTCCGGGAGGAGCTGGCGAAACTGCCATGAACGGCGCCGCGGCAGTTCTCCCGGGGTTCATGCGCGCGGCGGCCCTCGTCATCCTGGCCGGCGCGATGCATGGCCTGGGCGCCCAGCCGGCGCCGGTCCCGTTTCCCCGCGATGCGCCCTACGTCCTCGCCGACGGCTCCATTTACATCGCGGGCAATGACCTGGTGGCACCGATCGTCGACGGCCTCAACGCCCGCTTTCAGAAGGCCCATCCCGAATTCCGGTTCACGGAGCACCTCTTTGGTTCGGGTCTGGGCCTGAGCGGGGTGACCTCGGGCAAATCGGCCATTGGCCCGATGGCGCGCGACGCGACCTTCCAGGACAAGGACGCCTTCACGTCGCGCTACGGCTATCCGCCGACCGACATACTGATCGGCTGGGACAATACGCCCGATGCCGATCACTTTCCCCCGGGGAAATTCCCCCCCGCGGTCTGGGTCAATTCCCGCAATCCCGTCCCGTCGCTGACCCTCCGTGAGGTGGCCGGCATCTTCACGACGGGTTCGCCCGCGGGCGACATCACGCGGTGGGGCCAGATCAGCGGTGACGAGGGGGCGGTCGGCGCGAATGGCGGCGACTGGGCGAAGCGCGAGATCCACGTCTATCTCCCGGTCCTGCGCGGCCTGCCGATCCTCTCGACGACGCGCTTCCGCCTCGGCGGATTTCCGTGGTCGCGCCGCGTCGAATACCTGCCGATGGGGGAGGACGTCATCAATGCCGTGGCCAACGATCCGTTCGGCGTCGGCCTCATCGGATGGTTTCCGACGGACGAGGGCTGGGACCGCCAGGCCGAGTTAAGCGGCAAGGTCCGGCTGCTGCCGCTCGCCGCCGACCGGGACTCCAGGGTCTCGCACGGCGGGGTGGGCGACCTCTATCCGCTCGCGGGCGGCATCCACCTCCTGGTCAACCGCCCCCCCGGCCGGCCCCTGGAGCCGTGGTTGAAGGCCTATCTCGAGCTCGCGCTCTCGCCGGAAGGCCAGGCGCTCATTGCGTCGCTGACCAAGAGCGATGGCTTTATTCCCCTGGATCCTGACGACGCGGCGCGGGAGCTCGCCAAACTGCAATGACCACCTCCGCGCCCAGGCGGTCTTCCGCCGCCCGCCCGAGGCTGGCGGCTGCCTTATGCCTCATCCTGCTGGCGGCGGGCCCGGCCCGCGCGGGGGATCTCGATGCGCTGCCCGCCTACCGGCCCACCCGGCAGGTGAGCGGCACCATCCGCAGCTGGGGGCACGGTTATCTGAAGAAGATGATGAAGCTGTGGGAGGCAGGCTTTCGGCAATACCAGCCGGGCGTCCGCTTCGAGGATGATCTGGTGAGCAGCGCGGCCGCGATCGCGGGCTTGTACAGCGGCCGGGCCGACCTCGGGGTCCTGGCCCGTGAGATCACTCCGCCGGAAATTGCCGCCTACGAAAAGGTCACGCGGCAGCCGGTCACTCCTGTCACCGTCCTGACCGGCAGCTACGGCGACCAAGACAAGATCATGGCGCTGGGGATTTTCGTGAATCGCGCCAGCCCGATCTCGCGCCTGAGCTTCGCCCAACTCGACGCCATCTTCGGCGCCGAGCGCCGCCGGGGCGAAAGCGAGAACATCCGCACCTGGGACCAGCTGGGTCTGGGCGGCAGTTGGGCGGGCCAGCGCATCCATCCCTACAGCGGACTCGCCTTCGAGGCACCCGGATACTTCTTCTCGCAGACGGTGCTCCGGGGCAGTGTGCTCTGGAACGACGATTTGCGGCAGTTTGACAATGTGGAGGATGCCAGGTCCCGGTCGGTTGATGCGTACCAGGAGGTCGTCGATGCCGTCGCCGCGGATCGTTACGGTATCGGCCTGGCCGGGGCGGGCTACCGCAACCCGGGGGCCAGGCTGGTCGCCCTGGCGGTGGACGAGCGCGGGCCCTACGTCGAGGCCACCCGGGAGAACGTCGCCAATCGCAGCTATCCGCTGGGGCGCCCGGTGCGTTTTTACATCAACAACGGCCCGGCCATCCCGGCCGACCCGAAGGTGGTCGAATTTCTCCGCTATGTGCTCAGCCGTGAAGGCCAGCGCCAGGTGCTGCGCGAGGGAGACTTCCTGCCCCTCACGGCTGAGGTGGTCCGCGAAGAATTGAGGAAACTACCATGAACTCCCCCACACCGTTTGCTCGATTCAACCGGATGTTCCAGCTGACTTGGCGCGCCGCCCTGGTGACGGCCGGGTTGGCGATGATCGTCGTCGACGGCCGTGCGCAATCGCGCGACGGGCTCGAGGTGCAGAAAGCCCGGGCCAAGCATGTCGCCGGCCGGGCCAAGCAGAGTCACTACGATCCGAACCTTTGGGACCTCAGTGACCTGCCCGCCTATCAGCCGTCGCAGATTGTCTCCGGCACGATCCGCCTCTGGGGCAACAACTATGTCGCGGACAGCAACCTGGGCGCGGACTGGGAGGCCGGCTTTCGCCGTTATCATCCCGGCGCGCACCTCGACATGAGCGGCATGATCAGCGGCCTGGTGGCCACGGCCAGCCTGATCACGGGAGCGGCGGATGTCGCGGGCAACCGGCATATCACCTTTGCGGAGCTGGAGGGGTTTGAGCGGATGTTCAGCTACGATCCGCTGCAGATTGCGATGGCCCGGGGTTCCTATGACGTCCCGGGCTGGATGACGACGTTTTGCATCTGCGTGCACCGGGACAACCCCCTCAACCGGCTCACGATGCAGCAGCTCGACGGCATCTTTGGGACGGCGCGGGACGGCGGCTGGGATGGCACCAGCTGGCATCCGGAAGCGGCGCGCGGCGCGAAGGAGAACATCCGCACCTGGGGGCAGCTCGGGTTGACCGGTGAATGGAAGGACCAGCCCATTCACGTCTACGGGCTGAATCTCCGCTATAACAACTGCGACATGTTCGAGCGGGCCGTGTTTCACGGCGGCGACAAGTGGAATGAGAATCTCCGCGAATACGCGAATTACTCGCGGGCCGACGGCACCCTGGCCATCGCCGCCAACGTGCTGATGGCCGACCTCAGCAAGGACAAGTACGGCATCGGCTGGAGCGGCATCCAGAATCTCACCCCGCAGACCAAGGCGCTGGCCATTGCGGCCACCGCCGGCGGACCCTACGTGCCCCTGACCATTCAGACGGTGCGCGACCGCAGTTATCCCCTGGCTTTCGACATGTTTTTTTATGTCAACCGACGGCCCGGCCACCCGCTCGACCCGAAGGTGCGCGAGTTCTTGAAGTATGTCCTCAGCCGCGAAGGGCAGGCCGCCGTCGCCCGGGACGGCAAGTATCTGCCGCTGACCGCAGAGGTGGTGCAGGCGGAGCTGAAGAAACTCGACTAGCGAGGCTCGAGGCCCCCCTCCATGAGATCTTCATACTGGCCTTCCATCCGGCTCCTGGTTTTTGGTCTGGCCGCGGTCGGGGGCCAGCCGGGGAGGGCGCAGACCATGCCCGAGTACCGGCCCAACCCGTCGGCGCAGGACGGGTTCCTTCGCATCTTCGGAGCCGGGATGAAGGGCCTGGTCTCCCAGCTGGAGGCGGGCTATCTGAAACGCAACCCGACGGCCAGGTTCTCCGAGGCCATGGGTGGCAGTGACGCTGCGATCGGTTCCCTGCAGTTCGGAGCCGCGGACATTGCGTTCTTCGGCCGCGAGCTGGACCTGAATGACTATCTGGGGTTCTACGAGTACTGCGGCCACAATCCGACGGAAATCACTTTTGCCAGCGGGACGCTCGATGTGCCGGGCGCCTCCTGGGCCCCGGTCATTTTCGTCAACCGGCGCAACCCCCTCGCGCAGCTGACCATGAAGCAGCTCGACGGCATCTTCGGCGCGCAGCGCACGGGCGGCTACCACGGCTTCACGTGGGTGCCGCAGCACCGGACGGCGGCGGAAAACCTCCGCACCTGGGGCCAGCTCGGCCTCACGGGCGCATGGGCGGACCAGCCGATCCAGACCTGCGGCTATGCGCCCGGCGGCATGAACCGATTCTTTGAGCTCGCCGTCTTCGACGGCGGCGACAAGTGGGCGGAAAACTACCGCGAGTACATCGAGAATGGAACCAAGATCATGGCGGCCGGATCCGAAGCGAGCGGGGTCCTCCACATGCTGAAAGAGATCGAGGACGACACGTACGCCATCGGCTGGGCCGGCCTGCCCCAGTGGAACCAGGTCCCGGACATCACCGGGATCAAGATGATCGCCCTGGCGGCGTCGCCGGACGGTCCCTACGTCCTGCCGTCGAAAGCGACCCTGACCGACCGCTCCTATCCCCTGACCCGCAGTGTCTACATCTGCCTCAACCGCCCGACCGGCACGGACGTGCCGCCCAAGGTGAAGGATTTCATCGAGTTCGTCCTCAGCGCTGAGGGCCAGGAGATTGTGCGGCAGAACGGAGCCTATTACCCCATCCCTGCGGCCATGGTGGTCAAGGAGCGCGGCAAGCTGGACGACTTGCCGCATTGAAAATGTACCGCGGGTTTCCGCGGACGCGCATGCCCGCCCCTGATGCCACGGAATCGCCGCTCCTGAAAAGGGTCGCCTGGCGCCTCATGCCGCTTCTCGCGGTGATGTTCCTGGTCTCCTTCATTGATCGCCAGAATGTCGGCTTTGCCAAGCTCGACATGGTGAAGAGCCTCCGCCTGAGCGAGCAGGCCTATGGCCTTGGCGCATCGCTCTTCTTCATCGGGTACCTGATCTTCGAGATCCCGAGCACCCTGGCCCTGCATCGGTACGGGGCCCGGACCTGGCTCGCCCGGATCATGTTATCGTGGGGCCTGGTGACGATCGCCCTCGGGTTCACGCGCAACCTCCCGATGTTTTACGCGCTGCGTTTCATTCTCGGGGTCGCGGAGGCCGGGTTCTATCCGGGGGTGGTCTATTTCCTGACGCTGTGGTTCCCCCGGGGCTACCGCACGAAAATGCTCGGGTATTTCACCCTGGGGAGCGCCGTGGCCAACCTGCTGGGGGCGTTCCTCGGAGGACTGCTGCTCGATCTGAATGGCGTCTGGGGGCTCGCGGGATGGCAGTGGGTCTTCATCGCCACGGGTCTCCCGGCGGTGCTGCTGACCTGGGCCGCGCTTTCCTGGCTTCCCCGTTCGCCTCGCGAGGCAAATTTCCTCACCGCTGCGGAAAAGCTCCAGCTGGAGTCCCTGGTGCAGCGGGAGATTGCCCCCGGCGCGACTCGCGGCCATCCGCTGGCCGCGCTCTGGGACCCGCGGGTCTGGTTCTTCGCCGGCACCTACATGTTCATGTCGACTTCGCTTTACGGGGTGACCTATTGGCTCCCCACCCTGGTCAAGGGCTTTGGCGTCACCTCCACGGTCAACGGCCTCCTCAACACGATTCCCTGGGGCGTG
>Ga0302319_10014108_pt1 | contig 14931 bp, 15 predicted proteins | sample Bog_T0_2_FD_203319 | JGI IMG/M metagenome (GOLD analysis project Ga0302319, IMG submission 203319) | Peat permafrost microbial communities from Stordalen Mire near Abisko, Sweden - Bog_T0_2 | ecosystem: Environmental > Terrestrial > Soil > Wetlands > Peat | place: Sweden: Abisko, Stordalen Mire... | reverse complement strand
AAGGCTAAATCCAACGATGACGAAGACCAACACCGCCACCGACACCGCGCACATAGAAGCCAACATCATGTGAGCGGAACTGCGAGAGCGGACCAATCCGGCATTCAACACAGTTAGGCCAGCAAGGACCAGCGGAATGAGAAGGATTAGAAATAATGAGCCTTCAATTGGCACTCGCGCTCCTCCGCTTGGGAATGTGTTGGCGCGCCACGAAGACGAAACCTAGCAACTCAATGGCGAGGCCGGCCAGACAAAAAGCCGTCTGCGCCGGGAGTGTATGAAGCAAGCCAATTGCCGAGACGGCAATGAACCATCCAGCCGGCATGAGGAGGAAACCCGCTAGTTTCAATCTGCCACCGTAACAGCAAAATTACCATAGCGACTAATCCACTAAGCCGTTCTTGATGGCGAAACGAACGAGTTCGCCGGCGCTGTGCAAATTCAGCTTCTCCATAATCTTGCCGCGGTGGGAATCGACCGTGTAAACGCTCAGGTTCAACTTAGTGGCGATCTCTTTGTTGGTCTTCCCTTCTGCAATCAAGAGCAGCACTTCGCGCTCACGGGTGGAGAGCAAGTCCACTGGGCTGGCAGCACCGTTCGCCTTTTCGTTCAATGCGCCGGCTACGGCTGGACTGATATAGCCGTCCCCCTTGGCAACGGAGCGGACCGCGTTCAGGAGTTCCGTGTCAATGGCGTCTTTCAAAATGTAGCCGCGAGCGCCAGCCTTCAAGATTTCGCGCACGTAGACCGACTCCTTGTGCATGCTTAGGACCAGAATTCGGATGCGCGGTTGGGCGGCCACCATTTTCTTAGTGGCCTCAATGCCATTCAACTCAGGCATCTGGACATCCATGAGCACCACGTCTGGCCGCAGTTTATCCGCCATTTCGACAGCTTCGCGCCCGTTAGCGGCTTCGCCCACAACCTCCATATCCGGGTGTGCGGATAAAATCAACTTCAACCCCTGACGCACAATCGTATGGTCATCGGCCAGCAAGATCTTCACTCGATCGGACACGTCACCTCAATCTTCATTCCTTTTCCGGGAGCGGATTCAACGATCAGACGACCGCCACAAGCCTGCGTGCGCGTTTCCATACCGGCGATGCCCAAGCCGCCGCTATTCAGACTCCGCTTCTTCGCTTTGCCTCTTGGTATTTCCATCCCTCTGCCATTGTCGCGAATGGCTAAACTTACTTGGCTATCATGGCGTGCGAGATCCACATTCACTTCGCTGGCGTGCGAGTGCCGCGCCACGTTGGTGAGCGCTTCTTGCGCGATGCGAAAGAGGCTGGTTTCTGCTTGATCGGAAAGCCGTTGGCCAGCCAAGCTGCTTTGATAGTGCAGCGCCACGCCGGTTCGTTGGGCGAAACTTTCCGTCAAAGAGCGTAGTGCGGCGTCAAGCCCAAAATCGTCCAACATAGTGGGCCGGAGCAGTTGTGACATTTCACGAACGTCGCCAATGGCTTGATCAACCAGCTTCATGCAATCGTTCACGCGCGCCGGGTCGTTTTGCGTTCGCAACGCAGACAGATTGGCTTTCACGGCAGTGAGTGCCTGACCCAATTCATCATGCAGTTCATGCGAGAAACGGCGCGCTGTGTTCTCCTGCGTTTCGAGAAATTGGAACTGCAGGCGAGTGAGGGCGGCCGTTTGCTGCTCCAACCGCCGAAACAGACCAGTAGAAGCGTTCACGGCCCAAACGGCGCAAGCGAGCCAGAGAGCCACGCAGCCGGCGAAGGTCCAGGTGGTCCAACGCAAAAGACTGTGCCCTTCCTCATAGACGCTTTCGCGCAGCAGTTCGCCCTGCTCATAAGCAGCTTCGAGTGAACTGGTCATCTGTTGACGGTTTTGGGCGAGTTGATTCAGAATCTCTTCGCGGCGTACGAAATCTTTCTTGCGAGCCAACTGGAGCCACCGATCACTCAACTCATGTTGTTTTTGCTCGATGCTTTCGATTGCCTTTTGGACGGCCGACTCGCGCTCGCTGAATTGGGCGGCGCGTGAGTCGATTTGCTGCACGGTCCGCCAAGCGACTAAGATCGCCGACAACAGTAGGACCGCTGAGAATAGGACACCAGCCACGACCACGCGATGCCATTGAGCCCTTACTTTGATTTCTCTGCGCTGCACATGACAATTCTTTCAGAAAGTCTTCATTAAGATTCTTAGTCGAAAGATCCCGCATCGACGTGATTGTGCGGAAACGCATTTCCAGGCAAAGTAGGATTGTGGGCGGACAACAAGATCCGCCACAAAAGAGGAGAAATTCAAATGAAGAAATTAATCGGCGCTACCCTGTTGTCTGCTGTTGCGATGTTGGCGGCTAACACGCCCGCGCCCAATGGCCAGAGCACGACAACGCCTGCCGCTACGAGCACAAAGAAGGCGGCCAAGAAGCATGTGAAGACGAAAGCGGCTAATAAGACCACCGTCACCCCGCCTGCCGCGGCAACTCCAAAGCAGTAAGGATTCGGTGAGTTTTTCAAAAACGGCCCGCACTCTCAACGTTGAGGGTGCGGGCCGTTTTGGCTTTTACCGATATACCCACTGATTGAAGAACTCACCCAGGCTGTGCCCGGCCGCCGCCTCCATTGCGGATTGCAGGTTTTCGCTTGTCACGGTCTTTCCCCAATTCTCACGCGTGTAGGTCTTGAATCCTTTCCAAAACACTTCGTCACCAAGCTGCTGGCGGAGAAGATCAAGAACCACGGCTCCTTTGTTATACGGAAGCCGCCCACCGACCTCCTTCTCAAAATTCCTCTCCCGATAGCAGAGCGCATGGTCTTTACCGGCGCGCTTCAGACCGTCATACGATTGCTGCGCCAGCTCGATTTCGTGCTTGTAGCGCGCCGGACCGTAAAGGTCACCGAGAAAGACGTCTGCCATAAACGTGGCCACGCCTTCGTTCAGCCAGAAATCGGCCCAATCCCGGCACGCTAAGCCGATGCCCCACCACTGATGAGCTAGTTCGTGGGCGAGCAGCCACTCTTCGTCCGGGTGACTTAAGAGAGTGTCGCGCCATATTTTTCCGGCAATAGCGTAAAATCACCCAATTCCTGTTCAGGATTTCCGGTGATCAAGATTTGTGAATAAGTCTTTGAGGGATAGAGAACACCCGCTTTGCCAGAAAAGAACTGCAATGCGTGCGGCGTTGAGCGAAAGATCTGATTGAGTTGCACCGCCGTGTGGCCGGTGCTCAAATACTGCAACTCAGTCTTCTCCACTTGCGCGCTCGTTCGCGTGAATGGTCCAACGGCGAAGCCAAACACAAAGTCTGGGATGGCGCGTCTTTCATCCCATTTGGAAATGAGGCGGTTGTCCTTCGTCTTCGAAGAGACATTCCTTCCGTTGGCAACAACGGCCATACCCGAAGGTACGTTGAGCGAAAGAGACAGTGTCGCGAGATCGCCGGGCTCATGATTGACGATCAGCCAATGACTAGTGTTGTAAACCGTGTAGACGGATCCGCCAAGGAACAGGAAGCCTTTGCTGGGCGAGCCGTGAAAGGTTGCTTTGATCGTTAGCTCTTTGCCTGGAAGAAGAGCTTTCGATAGATGAATTCGCAGATAGCCGTCCGCCTGATCGAAAGGCTGGATAACTCTGCCTATGTGCACCGAGTCGACAACAATTTCGTTCGCATCGAGTTCAACTTCGCGGACCGAACCTTGCACCGATCGCAAGCGCATGGTTTCGACGCCGGCAATAGAATGATGGTTGAAATCGATATTGAGCTGTGCGTCGTAGTGTTCGACCAGATAAGGACGTTCGGGCGCGGCGGCCGAGCATAATGCCGTAGCAAGCAGAGCAAAATACAATCGCCTCAGCGGATATTTATGATGCAAGCAGCCGATAGTACCACTGCTATGCAGCGGCTTTGTTCACACTCGCAGGTGTGGAGGGTTCCAACGGTGGTTTAAAGCGTGTTGCCAAGGCGCCAGCCGCGAGTTGGGAGCGGATTAGAAAATCCGGGTCGCGCGTCAGTGCGTAGAGACCGCCGAAAACGAGCGCCGACGCAGCCAGCTTCGGTATCGCTAGCCTCCGCGGAATCGGATCTCCGGCCGCGCTCCCCAGAATTACTTCCGTGACGCCTTCCCAATAAGCACGACGGCGAATCCAATCGAGGGTCAGCCGGTCATGAGCGATGCGATGCCACACTCTGACTGCCGGTTCGTACATCACTTCCAAACCGCGCCGCAGAAGCAGTCGGACCGCGAGACTCTCTTCGCCCCCGATGAGCCGGTCGCCGATGCGGCCCAGTTCCTTGTGGAACCCGCCGGCGGCAAGCAGACTCTCCCGGCGAAATGCCAGATTCGCACCACATACTTTTGCGCCTTCGCGAACCGAGCGCCGAACCTTATCTTGATTACACGACAAATAAATCAGCCAGCGCGGAGTGATGTGACCGGGCACGGGCTGCTCGGGCCAAAACGGCTCAGTTAACCCGCCGAGCGCAGCCAGATCACTGCCACCATTTTCGATAGCAAGGTGAAGCGCCGAGAGCCAGTCGGAAAAGGGAATCGCGTCGTCGTCGAGATACGCCACCCACTCTCCATTCGCCGCGGCAAGGGCCGCATTGCGCGCCAACGAAAGCCCAGGGGTGTCTAACCGAATGAAATTCGCGCCGTACTCTGCGGCCAGTGAACGAAGCACCGCGGCATGTTTGGGCGTCGAGCAACTGTCCACAACCACGACTTCGTCCGCATGTCCAGATAGTTGGGGCGCCAAGGCAGACAGGCAAAGGGCTACATCTACAGATCGGTCATGAGAACAAATTGCGATGGAAATCATATGCTTACTAACTCGCGTGCTGCTTCCAGCACCTGACTCGGCTCAATCATCGTGAGGCATTTTCGGCCATAAGGACATTCTTCTTTTCGCCAACAAGGTGCGCACGAAAGCGGAGAGTAAAGAGAGATCTGATTCGGATAGCCGCGCAAGCCAACGGGGCTTTCAAAGCCGCCGTAGATGACAACAGCCGGCGTCGCCATGGCGGCTGCGATGTGCATGGGACCGGATACAGGCCCAATATAGAGATCTGCGATCGAAATCAAGGCAGCTAACTGCTCTAGACTTGTTTTCTGACGAAGATCCAAGTACGAACCAGAGGGTGGCGCAGACTCACTGGCGACACTGCCAATTTCAATCGCCGTCCCCATCCTGCTCACTTCCTCAACTACGACGTTCCAATATTCGTGAGGCCAGTCTTTATTCGGCGTCCACGCACTGGCGCGTCGCAGGATAATCACATGCGGCTTGGGGAACGCCTGCAGTAAGCCGCTATAGGATGCGGCGAATGCTGGATCAATCACACAATCGGGCTTGACATCTGTGACATCTACTCCGAGTTGGTCGCCGATAATCTTGGCCAGATGCCCTTGTGGTGGCGTGCATCCCTCGTAGCCCAGTTGGTGAACCTTCGCCGGAGCCGCTGCCATCGGACGAACTTCGTCTAGATAAGGCAGGCCCTTCAAAAGCGGCACAAAATCGGTGAAGAATCGAATCGCGCAACTAGGATTCTGACGCTTCAACTCGCGCAGTGCCGGCGTACAGAGCAAAACATCGCCCAAACCTTTCTGTCTTGCCACATCTAGGTGTGAGGCCCGGCTCGGCGCAGCATACGGATTCGGATGGCGAAGCCGGCGCGCCAACAGACCCGGCTTACTGCAAACGCTTCTTTTGACGTACTCAGCAATCATCGCGACGCCTTCGATTTGCGAATCGCCACCGTGCCTGATTTATCGGGAACGGGAATCACGCTCTCGCTCTTGTCCTTTAAGAACTCATCCACAGCACGTTCAATGCCGTCCCAATAGAGGCTGCTGTAATCGTGCATGATCAAGAATCCACCGGGCACAATGCGTGGATAAAAATACTCCAGCGCCGCTTTGCATGGGAAATAGAGATCGCAATCAATGTGAACCAGGCAGAACGTTGAATGGTCCGGCAAGTTTCCCTTGATGGATTCAGGAAAGTAGCCTTTGACATAAACCGCGGAATCGGAAGCAATCAGAGATTTCACCGACGCAACGGAAGTATCGTCAAACTCAAACTCTTTATTGCTGTCAATGCCATTGAGATCCTGCTCTGGAAACCCCTCATATGTATCGAATAAGTAAGCTTTGCCGCCGGTCTGCTCCGCGAGTTTCGCAAGAAAGATACCGGTGTTGCCACGATACACACCAAGCTCCGCCGCATCGCCGCGGATACCTTCCTTCAGAAGCTGATCGCAGGCGAGCGACAAGAAGAAGAATCTGGAGAGATCGCCGGAGTTGTTGTAGCGGTTGCCGGCGATGAATTTCTCCACTAGATGTTTGCCAAAACTCCCACCGCCCGCCAGATACTTTTGATACTTGGCGCTGTAGCGGTCTGGCACGTGCGACACATAGGACTCGCGCTGAAGCGTGCGTCCGCGCACAAAGAGGCGGCGGTTTAAACGCTCTTGAATCTGAAGGCGGTTGTCCGCCAAATCAAAAATATTTAGTTCGTCAATCATTTGGCTTAAATCCTGACTAGCCCATAACTTGCCTTTTGGCGAATGACATTCGAGTCTTTCGCCTTGGGCTGGGCAAGACCCTTGATCCAACGTTCCGCCGGCCGCTCCACCCACCTGCGCAAGCAATACGCCAGACCCACCACCGCAAAAATCGTCAAAAGAATCGCCGCGTTCGTTCCCAGGCCCGCGCGCAAAAGCACACCGATCAGCGCGAATCCGACCATCTGATGAATGAGATAGAGCGAATAAGAGAGATCTCCCAAAAACACGAGCGGGCGGATATCCAAAAAGTTCCCGCCGGTTCGGGCAACAACCCAGATCGCTCCGCAGATACCCAACACCAGCGCTACATAAATAGGCTGCGGCAAATGGCCACTGTTGTATTCCGGCGGAAACAATGCCATCAGCAAGGCGGCCAGGAGCGTCGGCCTGGTGAGTCGAGTACGCGAGCCTTGCGAGAGGTAATACAGCATCATGCCTAGGACAAAAAGATTGGCGTATTCGACATTGAGCAGCACCATGAGCCGATGGTGCTGTGGCACCCATGCGACCCAGTGCCCAATGAGCGAAACTGCCAACCATGCCAGACAAGGCAGTTCCATCCGCCTTTTCGCACCCGCCAACCAAGACCAAGCCAATGCCGCGGACACGTAGAAAACAATTTCGTAGCTGAGTGTCCAGTAACTCGGGTCAATCGCTTGCGTGCCGGTCAGCCCTGTGAGCATGGTGGCGTTCCAGGCAATCGCCAAAGCCGTCAAACCTGGGACATTGAAGTGAGCCAGTCGAATAGTGATGAACGAAAGCACGGCGCACGCTAGATAGGCCGGATAGATCCGCGCCAGCCTGTGAATCCCGAACCGTTTCAGATTCGCCGTCCGCTCAATCGTGCCCAGAATCACAAACCCGCTAATGCAGAAGAACAGCTCTACTCCAAAGTGCCCATTCGGGGCGTAAAACAAAGGCTTAGATACATAGGGAGCAAAGTATCTTTCGTAGCCGCTGGTGTAGTGAAACAAAACTACAGACATCGCCGCGATACCGCGCAACGAGTCGAGCCCTCGCAACCGGGGTGGCGCATTCGTTTTGGAACTCTCCTGCATACAGCTAAGCCGCGGCCGCGCTTGTCTCCAAGGTTTTCTGTTCCGCACCGCGCGCCATACAAAGACGCTCCGTCACCAGCACCTCATTAGGAGGGACGGCAAAACGCCACACCTCTTGCGATGGCAGATTGTAAGGCGCCTGATCCAGCTCCACGCCTCGTCCCTGCCCCGTTTGCCAATCAAATCTAACACTGGGACCCACCACCTTGTCCGGATTGACGGCGCCCCGCTTGCGCATCGGCTGAGCTTCCGTCACGTAGACTACCGGGTAACGCATACTCGCCAACACGGCCCAGATGTCCGCGTTCGACAAATGCTGAAACACCTGCCGCACCAAACAAATATCGCCTTCGGGCAGCGGGTCACAAACCGCATCGAGCGTTTTAAAACACACCAGCTCGCTGCCGTACTTCGCGGCGTTGTGCGCAATGAGTTCAGGCACAATGTCACAGCCCAAATAGTGCAGATGGGGCAGCCGCTCCACCAGCGCTCTGCCGACACGGAAATCCCCGCAGCCCAGATCCACCAGGCGCAGCGGCCTGCCTAGTTGCTGCGCGTGCTGATCGAGCGAGCCAACCATTTGCTCCACGTAAAACTCCGCCGCCGGCCCGTGCGAGCCAACTCCAGAAAAGAAAGGCGCATCGCGATCTTTTCCCCAAACGCCGCGCGCATAGGTTGCCTGAAACGTGCTGCGGCGCCGGTCATGCGGGTCCAGCAGCTTGCTATTTCGCCGGTTGTCGATCAGCGCAGCCAAGCGCTTCACCTGGACCTTCAAGGCGCCTACTTGATCCAATACCCTACTCATCAAATCCCCTCAAAAAAACACAATAGACTTCGTCATGCTGCCCGCCCCCACATCAGGGAAAGTTTTTGCATCGCCTCTTGCGTGGCAGCCGGCGATAGCCACCGGACAGACAGTGCATAGATCACCACGGTGAATCCGCAAATGACGGCAATCATCGTCACGTCACGTCCGTGTACTTGCGGCAGGGTGGCCACCAAGAGGGCAAGCCCCACGGCGGCTGCCGAACAGATCGTAGGGGGCAGATAAATGCCGGCCACGTCGCGCAAAGAGCAGCCGGAAAGGCGCAGCGCAAAATAGGAAAAGCCGGGTGCGCTGAGAACGAAAAACACCGCCACGCCGGTGGCCACTCCCTGCGCGCCCCACATTTCGCCGCCGCCCGCAATCAACAAGAAAAACGCCGGTATGGAAAAAAGAGACCACCGCCATTGGGCGCCAAATTTTCCGTTAGCCGTAAGCAAAGCGCCGGCGACGCAAGGAATCGCGTCGAACGCCAGCGCCACGGTCAGGATTCTGAGCAAGATCGCCGCGCCCGCCCATTTCTCGCCAAAGAACAAACGCAGAAGCGAACCTGAAACGGCCGCTTGCAGGAAAGACAATGGAATCACCGCCAATGCAACCGCGCGCGACGCACTCAACGCCGCCGCTCGCTGCCTGGCCGGTTCACTGCGCAACTTTGCTAAAGCGGGAAGCAGCACGCCATACATGCTATAGACCAGCGTGTAAACGGGCGCCGCCGCCAACTTGAACGCCAAAAAGTATAGCCCCACATCCGACTTGCGGACCAGAAATCCTAAAAGCAGGTAGTCGCCGTTCTCGCGCAGCGACGTGATTAGCTTTTGCCCAAAAACCGTTGAGCCGCTGCGGCACAAGACGCGCAAATGCCACAGACGCAGGCGCGTCTTTCTGGGCGGCCGCGCCACGCGCCAAAATACAATGGCCCGAACCAACGCGGCCAAAGGCATGGGGATGACAAAGCTATAAGCACCAAGCCCGCGCCAAGCGAGAAAAATAGTGGCCAATTGTATGGCGAGCAGTTCCAGGGTCGCGTAGGTAGCGATAAAACGGAAGCGTAGTCGTGTCCGCAGGCACGCACTGGGTACAGTGGACAATGAGCTCAACGCCAAGCTTGCCGCTACTATGGCTAGCAATCCGAACAAGGTGGGGCTCCGATACAACCGCGCCACCAGCGGCCCTGTTGCCAGCAATGCACCCGCCCCCAACAGCGAAAAAGAGAGACTCGCCCAAAACGCGGGAGTGAGCCAAATATGGAGCTTCCGTGAGCGCGATAGCACCACGTCGTCCACGCCAAAGCCCACCAGCGTGGCAATGACGGCCCCCACGGAATTCACTAAAGCAATGTCGCCGAAATCCGCCGGGCTCAACAACCGCGCCAACAGAATCTGCGCACAGAAAGCGATGACCCTTGCCCCTCCGCTCTGCATGAGCAGCCAAGCAATACCCGACGCCGATTCTTTTGCCAGTGAACGCATGCGTGTCTTTCAATACGCCCCATCCGCTGTCAACACGGCTTTGATCGTGCAAACCAGCAAATAGGCATCCAACCACCCCGACCAGTTCCGTACGTAATACTCATCGAAGGAGACACGCTCTTCATAAGTCGTGTTATTCCTCCCAGACACCTGCCAAAGGCCGGTAATGCCGGGACGAACCCGCGTATAAAGCTCATAGCCGCGGCCGTATCTTTCGATCTCCGATTCAACAATCGGCCGTGGCCCCACCAAGCTCATCTGCCCGCCAATCACGTTCCACAGTTGTGGCAATTCGTCCAGGCTGAAGCGCCGCAGCCATTGGCCCACTATGTTCACGCGCGGATCGATCTTCAGCTTGTGATCGCGCTGCCACTCCATTTCGGCTGCGTAGTTTTCGGCGAGATAGTCTTCAAGAATGTCGTCGGCATTCACCACCATGGTGCGGAATTTCAAGGCCTTGATCTTTTCGCCGTTGCGGCCCACACGTACTTGGCGGTAAAAAATAGGCCCTTCAGACGTGAGTTTGATGGCCAACATGATCGCCAGCAACAAAGGGGATGCCAAGAGCAGCGCCAAACTTCCCAACGTGATGTCGGTCAGACGTTTCACGCTCGCCGCGCCGCCGTGAAACAAACGTTGCGGCATCTCCACGCCCAATGCGCCGCCAATATCCAGCGCCGATAAGCCAAGGCTGGACATTGCGGGCATGTTTGGTACAAAAATAATGTGGCTGAAGCCTTTGCAATAATGCTGGATGGCGTGGCGCAGTTCCATCGCCAGACGTTCCGGCATGGCGACAATGGCATACTGGGCGCCTTGCGATTGTGGCCCCAGAAAATGAGACCAGGAGTCAGCAATGGCGTAGGAAGAATTGAACGACCAGGCCAGCATCTGTTCGCTTGGCAGCACCCCCGTGACTTTCACACCGAGCATTCCATCTTGTAGGGAACGTAAAACGTTTTGGCCTACCGGCCCCGAGCCTAGAACCACCGCCGCCACGCCCCACCACGGCTTATCCGCCAACAGGCGCCGCAAAACGTAACGGGCCAAAAGCACCAGCGGCGGGGCTGCTACCCAGGCGGCCAGAAGCATGGAACGGGAGTAGGATTCAGCCGTCCGCCAGAAAAATGTGGTCGAGGCTGTCCCCAGAAAGACCACGCTGATCGACGTACAAACACGCCGCATTTCTTCCGCCGGATGCCGCAAAATCCCTGGATAAAGACCCTGTGACCAGAACGCGATTAACGCCATCGCCAGGCACGGCAGAATCTCGGCGCTGGCGCTAATACTGGGCGTAGGTCCGAACAATCGCCGACTGCTGACCGTCAATCCGAATGCGAGGAAGAGCGCGAATGCGTCCGCCGCGAGCACGCACGCAGCCGTTTTCCACTCCGACGGAATGGCAAACGCACGTGTCGTTGTCTGCGTCAGATTTGTGGGCAGACAAGCGGGTTTGGTGCTCATTCGAAATTGCTCCTCTGGTTTGCTTCTTCTGATTTGCTTCTGCGTGGCTCTCTTCAGCGGTCACGCGCTCATGGCGAGACCTTGCTCTGGGTGTGCCGGCCCGTAACGTAGCCGCGCGCAATGTTCTTCCCAGCGCGTCATCACGTGCCATTGAAACTGCTGCTGAAATTGCTCCGGGCTAAACCGCTGTGCTCGCGCATGGATTTCAACGGGGTTGAGCGGGGTCTTCAGCGCCTCAAAGCGTCTAATCGCGCCCGCGATTCCAGCCGCCGATTGCTCACTGAAATAGACTCCCGTTTCGCGGTCCACCACGCTGTCCAGCACGCCTCCTTTGCCATAACAGATCACCGGCGTACCGCAAGCCTGCGCCTCCACTACGCTGATACCAAAATCTTCCTCGGCGGCAAACACAAAAGCGCGCGCATTGCCGATCAATTCAGGTAGCCGTTCATCCGGCTGGTAGCCAAGAAACTGCACATTGCTTTTGGCGAGTTTCTGACAGATGCGCATCTCCGGTCCATCGCCAATCACCAGCAGGCGCCGATCGGGGAGTCTCGCGAATGCTTCTACGATCAAGTCAATGCGCTTGTACGGGACGAGCCGCGAAGCCGTGACATAGTAGTCGCTCTTTTCGCTGATCAGCGGAAATTTATCGACGTCGGCCGGTGGATGAATCACCGTCGCTGAACGGGCGTAAGCCTTATTAATGCGCCGCGCGATGAAGTTCGAGTTGGCAATGAAGTGATCAACGCCGGGGGACGTTCGCACATCCCAAAGCCGCAGGTAGTGCAGCGCCGAGCGCGCGTAGATTGATGCCAATCCTGAATCCAGTCCCATCTGCCGAAGATATTCATGCTGGCAGTCCCAGGCATAACGAATCGGCGTGTGGCAATAGCAGATGTGAAGCTGGTCGGGTCCGGTCAAAACACCTTTAGCCACGGCGTGCGAACTGGAAAGAATCAGGTCAAACCCGGAGAGATCGAAACTCTCAATCGCCAGCGGAAAGAGCCAGAGGAGCTTACGGAACAGTTTGGCGGAAAAAGGAAGGCGCTGCAGAAAGGAGGTGTGGATCACTCTGCCCTTCGCAAAGGCCCGTTGCGCCATCGGCAAGTGGTCCACCAGCGTGAACAGTTCTGCTTGGGGAAATAACAGAAGAATCTGCTCAAGCACCTTCTCGGAACCGGCGTAAGCCGTGAGCCAATCATGCACAATAGCCACACGCAGCTCGCGAAGACTTGCGCTCGTGCTGTCATTAGGCACGGAATTATCCGTGTATTCTAACGGGCATTCTGGTAGCGGAATAGCCTGATTTAGTGCGGTTTTCGTTAACTGTTTGACGGCGAGCAAAACAGACAGTGCGTTGGGGAAGCAATCGCTCTCAACACGCGTAGCGTTTGTTCCGCAGTACGTTCCCAATTGAAACGGGCGGCTTGCTCGCGGCTCAGACAGGACAATTTTTGTCGAAGATTTTGATCGCGCACAAGCAGCCGCATATTGCGTGCGAGATCGTTTGCATTCGTCGGATCGAAGTACAGTGCCGAGGTGGCGCAGACCTCTGGAAGCGCCGTCGTGTTAGAAGTCAAAACCGGAAGACCGCTAGCCATGGCTTCGAGCACCGGCAAACCGAATCCTTCGGCGAGTGAGGGAAAGACAAAACCGAGACTGCCCGCGTAGAGGCCGGGCAGCCACTCATCCTGGACGTACCCACTCAGAAACACCCGCGGCGGTAACTGCGTCAGCCCTGCGCTCCGGTACACGTTCTGATCACAGGCGCCGGAGATCACAAGCCAGAGGTCCGCAGGGAGTTCATTCACTACTTTTGTCCAGGCGATCAAAAGCGTCTTGAGATTCTTGCGCGGTTCGAGCGAGCCGACGGAGAGCAGATAACGCGCAGATGGCAATTGCAAGGTTGCGCGTGCCGCCGGCGCAGCCTGAGGCGAGGCGGAAAACCACGCCGCGTCCACTCCGTTGTATACCACCGTGACCTTGCCTGAATCCACTCCGAAAGACGAAATCAGGCGGCTCTTTGTGTATTCCGAGACGGCAATGATGTGTTTGGCCGAGCGCGCTAGCTTGCGTAAGCTGTATCCATACCAGGAGGCGTACGCTTTCTGGTACCACTCGGGCGAATCAACCACAAACAAATCATGAAAGGTGACCACTTGCCGGCTGCTGGCGATGGGTCCGGACGCACAAGGACTCCACAAGACGCCGTTTCGGCAGCGGCGAGGGAGAGTTGTCTGCTCCCACAAATGACCTTGCCAGCCAGAAAGATTCCGTCCCGGTTGACAAACTTCTACATAGCCGGCAAGGCGGCGGGTGATTTCATGCGCCACCCGCTGCACGCCGGTAATGCGATGCGCGCGAAAGCGGCCGTTGACGTAGATATTCATAGCCGCCTAAGCGCCCGCGGCATCCAGCCGGAAGGCGCCAGTTCAAAGGCCGTTCTGATCACAGGCACGGCCACGCGCATCGGTAAGGCAACCGTCCCTAGTGTCCAGCCAATCAACTGCGCTCTGCGCACCGGTGTGAGTTCCGGCGAGGTCAGAGCGGAGATCACCATTTGCCACGCTTTTGCCAGCATCTTGCTCACTGGTTCTTTTTTTCCAAGACGGAGCTGAGCCAGTTCGAGCTTTAGGTAGAGCCAGTGACGCGTGACGATACCGGGGTTGGGGCGAACTTGCAGGTCGCGCGCAATCTTTTCGATCAGCGTTCGCAGCCGCAGGCCGCGCCCCATCAGCCGCTCAATCTGTAAGACGTCAATTCCATCGTCAGCCACGGAGCGTGTCATGTTGCAGTCGTGAACGCGGTAGAAGCCGAGAGGCTCATGGATGACGCCGATCTCGCCATAGAAGCCCGCGAAGGTCGCCGCGTAGCTATCCACACTCTGCGGCCACTCAGATACCGGTACCGGCATAATCCGCTCTAGCAACCACCGGGCATAAAAGTTCCCGCTACCGGGGCTGGTGATGTAGCGCCCCGTGCTCAGCAGCAGATGATCCACGCGGCCTTCGTCCAGCCGGCAGCGAGGCATCAGAAGCCCGGTGCTCTCGCCGTGACGATTGACCACGCGCAGAGGGAACTGCAACTTCGCATAGGCAGGCTGCCAACTCTCAACGATTCGCTCCACTGTGTCCGGCTGAAGAAAATCATCGGAATCAAGAAAGGCCACAATTTCGCCGTTGGCCTGCTGAAACCCGGCGTTGCGGCCCGACGTTTCGCCTCCGTGCTCTTTGAGAATCACCAAAACCTGATCCCTGTATTTCTCCAACACACTCCGCGACTGATCTGTACTGCCGTCATCAACGACAATGATTTCCAGATTTTTGTACGTCTGCGACATAGCACTCTCAATACAAGCTTCCAAAAACTCGGAATAGTTGTAGTTGTTGATGACAATGGAGACTCTGCGTTCGTTCATGCAATGAGCGGCATCCTTTCGCGCGCCGGTTAACTGGCCGTGGCTTTCTTGAGTTGCGGTGACATGTCTATTTGCAAAATCCGGTCAGGGTCGAAACCCTTCATGCAAGTCATCTCGGCGCAGCCAAACTGCCGTCCACACGCCGAACAAGGCAG
>Ga0302319_10014107_pt1 | contig 14932 bp, 20 predicted proteins | sample Bog_T0_2_FD_203319 | JGI IMG/M metagenome (GOLD analysis project Ga0302319, IMG submission 203319) | Peat permafrost microbial communities from Stordalen Mire near Abisko, Sweden - Bog_T0_2 | ecosystem: Environmental > Terrestrial > Soil > Wetlands > Peat | place: Sweden: Abisko, Stordalen Mire... | reverse complement strand
CCCGACCAGCGGGTCATGGGTAAATCAGGTGGAGCGCTGGTTTGCCGAGATCACAGAGAAGCGCATTCGTCGTGGATCCTTCACCAGCGTGCCAGATCCTGAAAAGGCGATTCAGGATTACCTCAATAACCATAACGACCACCCGAAACCCTTCGTCTGGACCGCAGACGCCGAACTCATCCCCGGTAAAATCCAACGACCTTGTGAACGAATTTCTAACTCATGACACTAGACTAGGTCGCATGTATCTGAAATTAGTTGACTAATACAGAAAAACCTGGCATCCTGGGTTTGTGCCACTACCGGCAGCACCGAAGTTGATCCTTTCCGAATCGGAGCGCAAGCAACTGCTGGCATTCAGTTGGCATCGCGGCACTCCGAAAGGGATTCTATTCAGGGTCAACATCATCCTGGGGGCCGCGGAAGGGATTACGAACCACGTGCTGACCCGCAATCTGGAGACTTCTCTTCCGACAGTGTTTTTGTGGCGCCGGCGATTCAGGAGCGATGGCCTTGCCGGAATACTGGAAGACTGCCCGCGCAGCGGACGGCCGAAAGAGATTCCCGAAGAGCGCGAGACCGCGATCCTGGAAGCGACAATGCACACGACTCCGAAGGATGCCACGCACTGGAGCATTCGGACGATGGCGGCGAGTCAGAAAGTCAGCCCGGCGACCGTGCAACGAATCTGGAAGAAGCACAAACTGCAGCCACACCGGGTCGAGAACTTCAAATTCAGCAACGATCCGGAGTTCGCCGGTAAAGTACTCGACATCGTCGGCCTGTATCTGAATCTCCGGACAAAGCGGTCGTGCTGAGCGCGGATGCGAAGAGCCAGATTCAGGCCCTGGACCGGACACAACCCATTCTTCCGTTGCGGCCCGGACTTCCGGAACGACAGACACACGATTACCAGCGACATGGAACAACCACACTGTTCGCCGCGCTCAATGTTCCGGAAGGAGCCGTAATCGGCCAATGCCAGCCCAAACACCGTCATCAGGAGTTTCTTCGTTTCCTGGATCAAATCGACGCGTCCGTCGAAGCGGATCTGGATGTTCATCTCGTGCTGGATAACTACGGGACGCATTAACACCCGGAGCTGAAAAAATGGCTCACTCAACGGCCCCGCTACCGACTGCACTTCACGCCAACGAGTTCGTCATGGCTCAACCAGATCGAACGCTGGTTCGCAGAAATCACCCGCAAAGTCCGGAAATATAAAGACACTTCAGATGCAGGAGACTAGGGTCTTCGGAGCAAACAGAGAATTCGACTGTTCCGTTTGAGGACGGCGATTGCCAGTCGAATTGCTGATTGCGGCTCACATTAAGCCGCGAAGCGAGTGTTCCCGAAAGAACGGCTCGATTGGGAAGACGTCGTTTTCGGCGTTTGCCTCATCGGTTGTGACGCACTGTATGAACGGGGTTTCATCGGCGAGGAATCAGGTGGACGGATCTGTATAAGCGACGCCCCGATTTCCAAAGTGCTGGCAAACCTTCTCAAGGGCTACAGCCGGATAAAATGTGCGAATTGGAAAGAAACAGCGGCTGACTATTTCGACTGGCACCTGAAGTTTCGGTTTCAGGGCAAACGCCTGTAATAATGCCATCTGGCGACGACTGGAATCAAGAAGTAGCTTTGCGCCGGCTGTCTGGCGACGTGCCGCGTGACTTTCCGAACCCGATTATTACCGCCGCGACACGGATACGGCCGATCTGGCGTGGGAGCACACGGCATCCGCCGGGTTTCTTCTGTTGAAATCACGGCGCGAAAGTAAGACGTCGCAGGTTCCGGCAGCCGCGACTGCGCCTGTGCTGCGCCCCGCCGCCGACGTTCAGCTATCACGACGCCGCTTGAAATCGGCAGATTGCTCTCAGCCAACTTTATGCAGGACCTCCGAACTGCTCGCGTTCGTGAGACTATCGCGCGGAACTTCCCTTCGGTCAGGTGCCCGGAACTCATGAGCGCAGTCCCCGCAACGATATTTTCTGGTCTGGCTTAGTAGAATCATGATCCGCTCGATTCCCGTTGGCTTCCTGATTCCAAGATATTCCGACCGACACTTTGGACACGCCAACTGGCTCACCTCGCGTTCCGTATCAAATTAGTGGCCCTGGCCGCTAAAATTCTCAAAAGAGTTTTTGAGAGGCTTTGGCCGCAGTAATAAGACAGTACTTGACGGTGGCTATATTTTAACGTAAGCTACTGGCAGGCATGAACAGTCCCAGAACGCTCGCCGAGCTTTCGAAAGAATCGAGCATACCCGCGCGAACGATCCGGTTCTATATCGCCCGGGGCCTTCTCGATGGACCGGTGAAAGCCGGGCGCGGAGCAGCGTACACAAATGATCATCTGGCTCGCCTGGAGAAGATCAAAAAATTGCAGGCCGAGGGCAAGATGCTGAGCGAGATTGCTCATGACCTGGCCGGAAATACGCCAGCCGAGACAGCAGCGCCGTCACCCTGGCTTCAGTACGAGGTTGGTGATGACGTGACGGTAATGGCGCGCGGGGATGTAACCCCGTGGCGCGCAAAACGAATTCGGGCAGCGGTAGAAGCCATGGCGTCCCTCTTGCGGGAGCCAGAGACCAACGACACAGGGAGAAAATACAAATGAACACCGCAGGCAGCTTTGCACCGTTGGACGCAGCCACAGGGCAAGCCATCAGACTCGCCATGCAGCGCTTGTGGCTCACCGGCCAGATCTTGCCAGCAGGCGCCCGGGTTGTTGTGCAGCACGTATTTCAATCTGAAGAAGAGAAGGCACTGGAAGTAATCTACGCATTTCCTCTCCCGCGCGACGGGGGGTTGCGGAGTTTCCGGATCGCTGGCGAAGGTTTTGAGGCGCACTCAGAGCTGAAAGAGACCGAGGCCGCTGTAGAGGTTTACGAGCGGGGTATTGCGAATGGTTCGCTCTCCGCGCTCGTGCGCCAGTATGGCGACGGTCTGGTAAATCTGACCGTCGGAAACATCCGTCCGGGAGAGACGGTCACCGTTTACCTGGAGATCCTGTGTGGAGTGGAATTGAACGACGGCGGATTTCGTTTCCGATTTCCGTTCACCCTCGCGCCAGCGTATCACTCTCGCGCCCGGACCGCAATGACCGAACCGGGCGAAGGCGAGATGGAACTACCGGTTGATGAATTTGCTGACATGATTCTTCCGCGCTTTCGCGAGGATGCTTCGGCGCTCCAGCAAGTCGGTTTCGATCTCACAACAGTGACTCGGTTGACTTTGGACGAGATCGGGTCACCAACGCACACGATCCTCGTGAAGCGCGAAGATGACCGTCATGCCAACGTTGCCCTGGCTATTGAGCACGACGTGCCGAACCGCGATCTGGTGCTGGATGTTGCCTTTAAAACGATTGAGCCGCAGGTGCTCGCGGGCATCGGTAAAGACGGCAAGGGCCACTTTGCAGCAGTTGTGCCGTCATCATGCTTCGGCGCAAACACGGAGGCACCGCGACGCGTGGTCATCCTCCTGGACCGGTCGGGCTCGATGAAGGGCGCACCGCTCCAGCAGGCTTGCAAGGCAATCGACGCCTGTCTGGGAGCGCTGTCCGAGACCGACTCTTTTGGCCTTGTGGCATTTGACAACGAGGCGCAGAGCTTCCAGCCGAAGTTAGTTTCGGCCACTCGGGAACACCGAGATCAGGCCCATCAGTTTCTGATGAAGGTAAGTGCGCGTGGTGGCACTGAACTGGGGCTGGGCTTTCTGGAAGCGTCGAGAATTCTGGACGGCAGCGGTGATGTTTTTGTGGTTACCGACGGACAGGTCTTTGGCACGGAGAAGATTCTTGAACTAGCGCGGCGTACACGCGCTCGTTTGCATTGCCTCGGGATCGGAAGCGCCAGCCAGGACCGGTTTCTGGCTCTGCTCGCGCGGGGGACTGGAGGTGTCAGCCGCTTCGTGACCCCGAGTGAGCGCATGGACCTGCCAGCGGTTGACCTGTTTGCCTCCATCGGGCGACCGGTCGCGTCGGGACTGACGGCCGTCGGGAAAATACAGCCGGCACCGCCTTCGCACGTATTCGGTGGGACGCCGGTGTTGCTCTTCTGCTCGGTTGATGACATTGCTGGTGCCGAGATCGAACTGAACTGGACAGGTGGTCGCCTGAGTTTTCCGATGGTATTGAATAAAATCGACATCGCCGACACAGTATGGCTGCTCCAGGGTTCACGGCTGATTACGGATTGGGAGAGCAAATACCCGAACACATCGGCTCTCGCGCCGCTCGAAGTGCGCAGGGAAAACCGTGTGGCGGCGCGATTGCTTGAACTCAGCCGGGCTTATAGGCTCGCCAGCCGTGAGATGTCTTTGGTCACCGTTATCTCGCGACCTGGTGATCACGCCGGCGAATTGCCCGAGACTCGCGTCGTTCCAGTTGGCATGGCGGGGAAGACGCGGTTTAGTGCGTACTTCGGCGGGCTACGGATTGGCTTGGCGCGACCTAGCGTCCACGCGGACGTCCTCTCAGCGTCGTTCGTCGGGTCTGACATCGGAGAGTTTTCGTTGGCGCCCATTGACCGGGATGCGGCGGGCGCTCAGGAAGTAGGCTTCACTGGATTCTTGAGGGCAAATAGGCCGCCGTCTCCGCCGCCTGATCAGCAGAATCCCGCTGCAGACGATATCCTGCTCGATCTTGCCGCTCGCATAGAAAGCGATGGCGGGATGCCGGGAGTGGACGAAGAATCCCGCGCTATCGCCAGCGTGGTTGCGCTGCTGGCGTTCCTGGCTGAAGGCCACACAGTCACGGAGGGCGCATTCCGCTCTCATGTGGCCAAGCTGGTGAAGTTCCTGGAGTCGCTAAAGGGGCTCACCAGCAAACACCAGGCGACGATTGACGCCGTCGTAAAGCTGGCTAACAAAGGCGACGTCCCAGCAGGTGATTGGGTCAATATCGCCTGCACTGCGGGTGATCACTGGAGGAAAGTGGAAACGGCCCTGTAGCTAAGCTTTGGCCGAGGTTCGGCATTTGTGTACTGGGTCTCTCATCCGCTTCGTTCTGACGTGAGTGGGACTTGACAGGAGTGATGTCCCCAACGCAGGTGCCGGAAGCGGTCCTTCGCAGCATCTGAATCCCAGGCATTGTCCGCGTGGCGCGTGATGCGCTCGGAGCATACAGAGTGGGTTGGGTGCGAGTAAAAAGCAGAATGAGAGGCGGCGCCCGTTTTCCGGTTAGGCGCTATCATACTTATCGTCCAGAATTGAACATCCGCCCGCGGCTTCGGCAACTGGTCCCGGACATGGCAGTCCTTCCCTATCGGGATAAACCGCGAATGAATGCGTTGCCGGGTGTCCCGGATCGCCAGGCTCTCACAGCCGGAGACCATCAGGCGCGACGGTTGGTGATCTCGCGCCAGTTGAGGCCGAGTTCGACGACAAGCAGGGAAGCGAGCGTGAAAACGATGAGGCCGACGGCGGCGAGCCTGTCGTTAAGATGGCTCCAGTAGAGGGGCCAGATATTCAGCACGCGGCTGGAGACGAAGGTGAACGTCACTGCATAGGAGCGAACCATCCATTGGCGATGCCGGGCGATTTGGCCGTTACGCGCGGTAATCAGGGCGGCGGTGGTGCAGACGACCCAGGCGGCGGCCTGCACGCAGGTTCCTGGCATGCCGGGACGGCCGGCGGCGAGGGCGACCCCGGTCAAGGCGCCGATAAAGACGGAAATGACGTAGATGCGGCCGAGGACGCGATGGAATTTCAGGTGACGCTGGCGAAATCGCGACGAGAACTGCACAGGACCGGCCAGAAGAGCGATGACGCTGCCGAGTACGTGGGGGATAAGTAGATGGCGGTCGGCGATAACCTGCAGACGGTAGGCGTGATACAGGGGGTAATCGGTGACGAGAAGAACTTCTGATGTGATGAAGACAAAAAGCGTAGTGAGACCCAGGGAAATCCAGAGAAGGGTTTTGAATCCGGAATGTCCGGAACCGAGCGTGAGCAGGGTGGAAGATGCCATTATTCGCCTCCTGGACAGGTAGACGTAACGAGGGAGACTGCTGTCATTTCATTCGGCAAACGTTATGTCAGTTGGGACGAGCGAAGATCTGAAAATCAATTTCCACTTCATTCTTCACCTTGATCACTCCGCCACCGATACTGATGGGCGTGATTCCAAAATCAGTTTGTTTGAGAACGGTGTGTGTCGTGTAGGACTCGCCGGTCTGTTTCACGGTCAGGCTGACCGCTTTGCTGACACCGTGTAAAGACAAATCGCCATCGACCTTCCATTGTCCGTCCGCCAGTTTCTGGACGCGGGAAGAGCGGAAGGTTATCTCGGGAAACTTCTTCGTCTCCAGGGTCATCTCCTGCATATGTGTCTGGATCGTTGCCTGATCTTTCGCGTCGACTTTGGGGTCGGGTTTCACCGTCATCTTCGCGGTCTCAACCCGAAATTCGATGTGCTGGGCGCCGGACTCCAGAATGGTGCCGGAGGATATCGGCGCGCCGATGGTATGGTCATGGGCGGCAGCTGACAACAGCCCGGACTTGCCAACGTGAATCGTGATGGTGCTGCGCTGTGTGTCGATGGCTTTTTCCTGCGCCATGAGCGGCGCTGCCGCTGCCATCGCCGTGCAAAGAGTCAGAATGCTAAGCCGCATAAGAATAAACCCTCCTTAAATTCCGTTCAAAGATTTTCGCCGGAAGCATACCGGTCACCACCTGGCGCCCGGCCGCAATCAGCCGGTTCTCCCACTGCCCGATATGCCCCATGAGAAGGGAGCGCTGCTGCACATGGCTTGTTCGCTCCCGGCGCAGCGATTCGTAGCGGCGCAGCGCCAATTCGGGAGTCGCCTCTCTGCAAAACGATTTGGCCAGAACCAGCGCGTCTTCAAGCGCCATGCAGCCACCCAAACCCAGATTCGGCGTGCAAGGGTGAGCGGCATCCCCGAGCAACATTACCCTCCCCTCTCCCCAGCGTTTCAGGGGGGCGAGATCGTATGCGCCATTTTTTAAAATCGCATTTTCTTCCGTTGCGGCAATCAGGCTTTCTACGGGCTCGTGCCAGCCCGCGAACATCCGCAGGAGATCGTACCGGCGGCCTTCGGATGAGTCGGCGTGGTCGGAATTCGTATTCGCGGTGGCATACCATGTGAACCGGTCGCCGCCGGTGCCGAGAATGCCGAAACGCCTTCCTCGCCCCCAGGTTTCGCTGTTCGAGTCCGAAGGAACAGCTCCTGTGAGAGATGCCAGCCCCCGCCAGACCATGTAGCCGCGGTAGATGGGTTCGTGAACTCCCAGTATTTGAGCGCGGACGCGCGAGCGAATGCCATCGGCACCGATCACGAAGTCATGCGTCACCGAAGCATGACCAGCGAAATGAACTCGGACGCCGGATTTCCGCGGGTCGAGGTATTCGAAATCGTGGCCGAGACGGACACGCCCTGCCGGCAGCGCGGAAATCAGTGCGTCCAGCAGATCACAGCGGCGCGTGCACAGAGCGGGTACGTCGAAATGGCCCAGTCCGATATCCATCAGGATCGAGCCTGCGCTGGAGCGAACGAGGAAATGCCGGTTCGGCCCGCTCAATGCCGCCACTTGTTCGAGCACGCCCAGTTCCTTCAGCACCCGCGTGGCGTTGGGCCAAAGCATCATACCCGCCCCGACCTCGCGAAGCTCGTTTGCCCTTTCGTAGACCGTCGCGTGGATGCCTGCGCGGTGAAGCGCGACGGCCGCAGCTACGCCGCCGATTCCACCGCCGATGATGCCGATATTCAGTCTCTGCAGGTTCATTGATTCAGGTTTATTTGCGAGCTTTCTGGCGCCGACACTCAAGTTCAGAAGCTCTTCCGGCAGCAAGTCCGGAGGCGGAGGCGCCCGTTCCGATGGGCCGTACCCATCAGAAATCGGACTCTCCAGCAGCAATAGCGTAGCACGGGTTCTTCATCGCGGTTGGCTGCAACAGTCCTTGCATAAGGCAGACGGCTGCCGGCGAGCTTTGGTTCATGAAGATTTATTCATTCGCGAACTGCCGTGAATAAACTGTCCTGCACGTAGCTGTCACAATGGCCGCGCCGCCGCCTTCTGCGACGCAGACCGCAATCATCCATAATACGCTCACCATTCATGTAGGTAAGAAAGGGCTCTTCTACGCTGCCGGTCACGATCATTGGGTCAGTGTGGCGCTTCCATTCTGTCCGCCGCATGCGATCCTCTACAATGATTTCAGGCTCCCAATAGCTACACTGATTCAGCCCCGTGTTGTACGCAATCGACTTTCCAGCGCAACCGGCGTGCGACTGCATTCTTTTTGCATTGTCCGTCCACTTCACTCCGAATCACAGGAAAAAGCCTTGCGTTGGTTGGCGGAGGCCCACATCCGGGCGGAAGAAACCCATCGCCTGAACCACGGCCATCCACCGGTCGAACCTGGTTTTGCGGCCATGATGCCCAGGCTGCTGCACCGCTACGGATGTTCACCCGGCAAGATCTCCGCGCGCGGATGTGAATTGAACGATCACCTACACACGGCATGGGAAAAGATGGAAGTGTATCGTCTGGCGGAGAGTTCCAAAGGGGCCGGCATGTCGGTACGCTCGCAAGTCTTTGCACGCGGCGCGCACCGAACACTGCATGCGATGTTTGCGAACGCGTGCAACGCGCCGGACGATCTCATCCACGTGACTTGTACCGGATACGTCTCCCCCAGCGCGGCACAGTTACTGGTAGTGGAAAAAGGCTGGCGACAGCGGACACGCGTCACCCACGCTTATCACATGGGCTGTTATGCCGCATTCCCGGCCATCCGCATCGGAAGCGGCTTTCTGGCCGCCACAACCTGCCAGGCGCACCGCGTGGACATTGCGCACACCGAACTCTGCACCTTGCACCTGGACCCTTCAGACCACAGCCCTGAACAACTCGTGGTGCAGAGCCTGTTCGCGGATGGTCACATCCGCTACACCCTGAGCGATAGCTCTTGCCCGGCTCCGGCAGCCACGCCAGACATGACTCATTCCGGGTACCGCATCCTTACCCTGGCGGACGAACTGCTGGCAGACTCCGCCGACGACATGCGGTGGAGTGTGAGCGAGTGGGGATTCCGAATGGCCCTGACGCAGCACGTGCCGGAAAAGATCGGCAATGCATTGCCCGCGTTCCTGGTGAGGCTTTTCTCGCAGGCTGGACTCGATTACGAAGCGGAGAAGGAGAATACCATTTTTGCGATCCACCCCGGCGGACCAAAGATCATTGAACAAATCTCGGATGCGCTGGGCCTGCGTCCGGAACAATCCGCCGCCAGCCGCACCGTATTGCTCAAATACGGGAACATGTCATCGGCAACTCTGCCGCATGTGTGGAATGAGATCCTGAAATCAGGCGCAGCCGAGCCGGGGCAACTGGTGGCAAGCCTTGCGTTTGGTCCCGGCCTGACGATATGCGGCGGGTTGTTCCAGGTGGAACAATGAACGCGGCCGTCTTACGGGCCAGGTTCCGGACGCCCCTTCGGAGGCTGACAATCCGTCATTTAATTCAGTCATGAAATACCTGCTGCTGTTGCCGCTGGCCGTGCAGGGGCTCGCCATCGTTGTAGATGAGTTCCACTTCCACTTCGCGCGAGGGCTGCCGCGGTGGGAGCGCATTGGGCATCCGCTGGACACCTTGACGGTGTTGGCTCCCATATTGTGGCTGGTCTTCAGCGTGCCTTCCGAGCGCAATCTGATCGTCTACATCGTCGCCGCTGCATTCTCGTGCTTTTTCGTCACCAAGGACGAATTCGTACACGCCGATCTTTGCCCGCCAGCCGAGCACCTGAATCACGCCGTGCTCTTCATCGCGCATCCACTGGTTTTTGCCGCGCTGGCAATGCTCTGGCCTCTGTATCATGCGCGCGCCGCAGCGGCCGCGTGGCTTGAACATTTTCGCGGCCTGGAATACGCTTTGCCTGCCCAGGCCGCGCTGATGGCACTGTACATGATCTATCAGGTTGTGTACTGGAACCTGATCTGGAAGGCGCCGGCAACCGGGTTCGGGGCACGCCGGTGAGGAGCGCTTCACAACAATCCGTCAACAATGACATCTACCACGCACTTGGCGAGCGCTGGTACAACGCGCAGGACGACCCTGTGGCGCTGCTGCGCGCCGAGTCGCGGCTACGCAACCCATTTGTCGCGGAAGAACTCCGGGCACGTTTCGCCGGGCGCTCACTCCGCATCCTTGATATAGGCTGCGGGGGCGGTTTCCTTTCCAACTATCTGGCCACCCAGGGACACGCCGTCATCGGCCTGGATTTCGCTTCGGATGCGCTGAAAGTCGCCCGCCTTCATGACGCCACCGGTCGGGTCGAATACATCGAAGGCGATGCTTATCGGCTTCCTTTCCCGGATGGCGGCTTTGATGCCATTTGCTGCATGGACTTCCTTGAGCACGTAGAGGAGCCGGAACTGGCCATCTGTGAAGCCGCGCGCGTGCTCGCGCCCGGCGGTTTGTTCATCTATTACACCTTCAACCGCAACTGGCTGGCCTGGCTTGTGGCGATCAAAGGAGTGGAGTGGTTCGTGCCCAATACTCCGCCCAATATGCACGTTCTGCGTTTGTTCATCAAGCCCGAAGATCTGACTTCCATGTGTGCCCGCTCCGGTCTCGCAGTGGATTCTGTACGCGGCATGGCTCCGGTGGTCTTCTCTGCAGCGTTCCGGGAACTGCTTACCCTCCATACCGTGGCCGACAGCTTTGCCTTCCGCTTCACACGATCGACCAAAATCTCCTATATTGGATTCGCCCGCAAGATTTAAGACGAGCAGTTCAACTTTTGGCAAATTTTAATGCCGCTGCCTTCGTTAACGGAAACCCAATTTGAGAATGATAAAGGACGTTGTCGTTCTCAATCTGAGGATAGGCCACGCGGAGAATGGGCCGCCGCGCTTCCACGCGCTGCGAAGTCTGGTTGCGGAAGATCATCTGGCCAGATTAGTCCTGGATAAGCGTCGACCACGGAAATCACATGGGTGACAAAATCGCCATGCGGCGGAAGTGCCGCGACGGCCTCGATTCGTTCCGCTGTTTTCTGGCGGGCGGCAGGGACTGCGGCTCCGTGCGCTCTAAGCCCTTGTCTTTGCCTCAGCCTCAACTATCTGATAACGCTCGGCAACCACTTCGAAATACTGTTGGATCATGTCCTCCGGATCTTCGGGTTGCTCTTCACCTTCAGTCTCGTCATCCCAGTTGCGGCGAACGTAACCACGCAATTCGGCCTCCGCTTCGGCGCGAGTTTCGTGGAGTGTCGCCGCTGGTGGTCGACCAGCCCAGCCGTTACCGCCGTCGATCATCAATATGAATGGCATTTACAAAACCCTCCGAACGGTTGTCTTGGGCAACCCGGTAGCAGCGCTGATCTGCGCAAGACTCAATCCCGCCTGACGCATCTCCAAAAGTTTTCCGCGATTGAATACGCGCTTTGGCCGGCCGATAGCCTTACCGGACCGCGTTCCGTTTGCCTGCGCATTGCGGACGCCCGCGATGACGTGTTCGACGATGACGCTCCTCTCGAACTCCGAAAAAGCCGCCATCACGTGCACCAGCAACCTCGACTTGGGATTACTCGCATCGGTATCAATCCCCTGCGTAATCGCGATAAACCGGATGCCAGCGGAATCGAAATCGATAATGTCGTTGACCAGTTGTTGCACCGTCCGGCCCCAGCGATCCAGCTTCCAGACGGCTATGGCATCAAACTTTCGCGTCTTAGCGGCAGCAACGCAGCGCTTGAGTGATGGGCGGTCAGCGTTCTTGCCGGACCGGCCAGTGTCAACATACTCGCCGGCTACGTTCCAGCCTCGTGCCGCTGCGTATTGCCGCAGGTCGCGAAGCTGCATTTCGCATTGTTGATCGGCCGTTGAGACCCTCGCGTAAATCGCCAGCCGCACCGTAGTGGCGGCGTGGCCGGATTGCCCGGGAAATGCTTCAGGCACTCGATCCGACCTACTGTCAAGCCAAAAACATCAGTTTTTGGCACACCGTAGGTGAGTAAGCTAAATCGCCTGATAGCAGCGTAGGTACCGGCACTGTGATGGCGAGGGTTTCGGCACAGCAACGTGGAAGCGAATTGCGCGCAGCGTCTCGCAACTGAGGCCCAGGACAAAAAACATGCAGGTAGGGCTGTGGAGCAACGATAATGGAGAACGGGTAACGACTATGTCAGACGACGATGAAATGGCGGATGGCCCGGAAACGCCGGAGGAAACGGCGGCCTTCCAGCGTATCTGGTCCGATTGCGGGAAATGGCGGCGGAGGACGTGCGCTTGCACGGCCCAATCGGAATAGCGAGCCGGCGGCCGAGTCAGGATCTGATCTTAGGGGAGTCGTGAAGCCGCCAAGACCGAGGAATATCGCCATGTCAAAACGCATGACACCGCATTCCGGGTCAACCGCGCCTTCGGCGGGGACGCGGAATATGACCGACTGGATAGAGGCATACCGGACCGGGGGAGACTCAGCCCCGGATCAGGCAATCCTGAAGTCGGAGAGGGAGGACCCGCTGCTGGAGAGCCCGACGAAGCCAATGTTCCGCAAAGAGAAGATCATGCGGAACAGCCACGCACTGGTGAAAAACGAATAGTCTCGCTGGACGCGCTGGTCAGGTCCTCCGCCGCCATGGCCAATCAGGAACGTTCAGTCCAACATTCAAACTGCGGACCGACCGTGACCCTCCCTAAATCAAGAATTCCGTCGCGATGGGGTATGCCTGTTTTCGCTATCTCCTTTTACGATACCCGCTAAAGTTCACGATCGCGCACACGGGGCTGTAGCAAATCCGCACGTTTCGCGCAAGCCGCCATCCGTATCTGGAAAAGTCGAAGATGCCCCCATGCCCTTGCCACAGAAACGCCAGGCCAGAACGACTTCGAATTTTTATTTCAATCACGCTGGCGGACGCGTGAGTGGTGGGTAGTCAGGGGGTCCCGCACCCAGACGATCCCGCCTGTGAAACTGGAACTGTGGCGGGTTTACTCTTCCTTTTAGCTCATCCTGACGATGAAATATTCATCGCTGGCGTCACAATTGCCAAGTACGCGGCTGCGGGCGTGGAGATCGGCGTCGTATGCGCGACGCGTGGCGAACGCGGCAAAACCGGCGACATTTGTTCGCGCGACGAAATGTCGCGTGTCCGCGAAGCTGAGGTCCGGGATGCCGCTCAGATTCTCGGCATTCGGCACCTCGAAATCCTTTCGTATGAAGATCAGATGCTCGCATCGGCGCCGCCGGACGAGATTCGGCGTGCCATAGTTGTCGCGTTGCGGCGGCAGCGCCCGCAGACCGCGGTCACTTTCGATCCGAACGGCATGAATTTGCACCCGGACCACATCGCGATCAGCCGCTTCGCCTCGGATGCCGTGGCCGCGGCGGCCGACCCTCGATGGTGTCCGGAAACCGGAGAACCTCACACGGTGGAGCGCATGCTTTGGTGTGGACCTGGACGCGTGTTCGAACTCGGCGCAGTGGAGAACATTGCCGGTCGAGCCGGAATGGATTTCCTCATCGACATCAGCCCTTATCGCGATAAAAAGAACGCGGCTCTTCGGGCGCATTGCACGCAGTATCCGGGCCTGAAGAAGCTCTTCAGCGACGACACCACGACGGCGCTCGAAGCCTTTCGCGTCGCGTGGGGACCACGGCCGCGCACAATCCCCGCGGCGGACCTGTTTGCCGAATAGAGCCTGGCCCCAAATTCTATGACACAAGTGACAATAGTCGACTTCCGTCACTTCTGGCATCGTTTTTCAGGAGACCCCAAAACGTAGCATCGCCGGCGGTGATTCCCTGCGCGAACTATGACCCGCCATCTGTCCGGATCGGTTGATCACTTTCCGCAGCCGTCGTGTCAATGCACGCCAGCGACCGTGACGCCGCAGTAGGCGCGAACGCAAGTTGCTACGATAGGCGAGGGACGGACTCAATTCGTCCGGGGGGTGTTATTTATGACGCTGAGTGACGCACGAAGAATCATCGCGGCTGCCGAAGAAAAAGCTGCTGAAATCGGCCAGCCAATGAATATTGCGGTAGCCGACGCTGGCGGAAATCTTGTGGCTCACGTACGAATGGATGGAGCATGGATAGGCAGCATCGATATTTCGCAGAAGAAGGCATACACATCGCGGGCATTCGATATCTCCACAAAGGATCTCGCCACACAAAGCCAGTCGGGCGGACAGTTTTTCGGAATCCACGCCTCCAATGATGGACGCATCATGATCTTTGCAGGCGGCATTCCGCTAAAGAAGGGCCGGAGCGTTGTCGGTGCGATCGGAGTTAGCGGCGGCTCCGGCGATCAGGATCACGCGGTGGCAGAAGCTGGTGCCGCCGCTTTCTGAATCGGTGATTTTCCGGTCAACCGCGCGCCCGGAAGAATCGTAGCGGACACATCGGCGATTCCGCAATAACAGGACCCGCAAAACCAGCAGAACCCGGTATTGTAGGTTTCGTAGGCACCGTTCAGAGTCAATCCAAAATTATCTGGCCTGCCATCCGCCTGATCGTCAGATCAAGTTGCCGGGATGTAGACTTACGTTTAGTCGATGCCCGCCGAAACCATAACCGGAGGTCTACCGCGCGAAGACGCGCTGCGCATATTCGAGTCGTCTTTAGCTCCGGCCGCCCGGTCTAATCCCACCGCCTTTTAGGCGGTCAGCTTTCAGCAGCCCATTCCGATCTCCGACAATAAGGGAAATGACGAAATACAGGCATAGCGCGCACGCGGTCTTCGATCTGAAGTATCACGTAGTATGGTGCACGAAATATCGGTATAAGATATTGCGCGGGCGAGTGGCTGAGCGGGCGCGCGACCTGATCTGGCAGACATGTGAATCGCGGGACGTGGTGATAGTGCGGGGAGCAGTATCGCCGGATCATGTGCATCTGTTGCTGTCAGCGCCGCCGCTCCTGTCGCCGGCAAAGCTGGTGCAGTACATCAAGGGGCG
>Ga0302319_10014106_pt1 | contig 14932 bp, 11 predicted proteins | sample Bog_T0_2_FD_203319 | JGI IMG/M metagenome (GOLD analysis project Ga0302319, IMG submission 203319) | Peat permafrost microbial communities from Stordalen Mire near Abisko, Sweden - Bog_T0_2 | ecosystem: Environmental > Terrestrial > Soil > Wetlands > Peat | place: Sweden: Abisko, Stordalen Mire... | reverse complement strand
ACCGCCGGCGGCTTGACGTGCATACTCCATGCGGCGCGGTTCAGTCCGCGATGCTTGCTGCCGGCGACGGTGTCGATGAGCTTGCCATCCTGATCGAAAATCTCGATTTTCAGGTCGCCAAAGATATGCCGGCCCTTTTGGTAATAAGTAATCTGCGCATCCGATGGGCGATTGCGTCCGTGGAAAGTGGAATCTCCTTCGGGCCAACCGCCACCCACGTCAAAGTATTGAATCACAGGCCGCCCGGAAATCAGGGTTGCTTCTTTGGCCATTGATTCAGGAGTCAGTGCGCGCAGCGGCGAAATATCATCCACAATCCAGATGCCGCGACCGTGCGTGGCCAGAACCAGATCGGATTCTCGAGCCTGCACTACGAGGTCGTCCACCGGTACTGACGGGAAATCTGTACCTTTGTATTGCGCCCAGTGCTGGCCACCGTCGACGGAAATCCAGAGACCGAATTCGGTGCCCAGGAAAAGAACGTTGCGGCTTACGGTGTCTTCCTTGATCACATGAGCGTAGCCACGTACTCCGCTTTCCTGCGCGGGAAGCGCAGCCCATGTCTGTCCGTAATCTGTGGTTTTGTAGACGTACGGCTTCATGTCTCCAAAGGTGTGCCGGTCGAACGTAGCGTATGCAGTTCCTTCGTCGAAGCGACTGGCCTCAATGGTCGAGACCCAGGAATTCTTTCCCAGGCCGGCGATGTTCCCGACTACATTCGTCCAGGTTTTGGCGCCATCGCGAGTGATTTGCAGGTTGCCATCGTCGGTGCCGACCCAGATAATCTGGCCGTTCTTCGGGGACTCCGAAATCGAATAAATCGAAGTGTGCATTTCCGCCGACGAGTTATCGACGGTGACGCCGCCCGACTCTTCCTGCTTTTGCTTCTCCGGATCGTTGGTCGTCAGGTCCGGAGAGATGCGATCCCAGGATTGACCGTGATCGCGGGAACGGAAGAGGAACTGCGCTCCGATGTAGATTGTCCCTTTTTCATTGGGACTCATGTGAATCGGCGTGTTCCAGTTGAAGCGGAGCTTGCCTTCTCCGTAATTCGGCCAGGGATGAACATCGCGGCCTTCGTGCGTGTAACGATTCACCCGGCCGATATAGCCGCCCTGCGCTTCGGCATAAAGGTAATCGGGATCGGAAGGATCTTCGAACATCCAGAAGCCGTCGCCGCCGAACATGTTCTCCCAGTTCGAATTTTCAACGCCGCCGGGAAAAGAAGAAGGAGCGACCCAGGAACTGTTGTCCTGCAAGCCACCGTAAACTCGATAGGGATCGGCGTTGTCAGTACTCACGTGATAGAACTGCGAAATCGGCAGGTTCATCTGGTGCTCCCAACGATTGCCGCCGTCAACGCTGCGCCACAAGCCGCCGTCATCGCTGGCAATCACAATGTTCGGATTCTTGGGATTAATCCATACATCGTGAAAATCGCCATGAGCCGCGTTAGAAACGATATTGAAGGTTTTTCCGCCGTCGTTGCTCAAGAGAAGAATGAGATCCGGTTTGAAGATTTTGTTCTCATCCTTCGGATCGACGATTAAATTGCCAAAATAAAATGGACGCCACACCATGTAGTTGCTGGCATCGAGCTTCGTCCAGTTGGCTCCGGCATCGTCGGTGCGATAGAGTCCTCTTCCCTTCTCAGCTTCGATGTTGGCATAGACAACCTGCGGCTTCGACGGCGCCACTTGCACGGCCACGCGTCCCCAGGGTTTCGGCGGCAGGCCTTTGGCATTGTTGTCGGCGATCTCGGTCCAGTGCGCGCCGTCGTCGGTGGATTTAAACAGGCCGCTGCCGGGACCACCAGAACGGAAGGTCCAACCTTGACGGCGGAAATCCCACATGGCGGCGTAAATCGTTTTTGGCTCTTGCGGACTGCGAGCCATCATGGCGCAGCCGCTGGAACCGTTCGCTCCCGCCAGAATTTTCTTCCAGGTCTTGCCGCCGTCGTTCGTCTGGTAAACGCCGCGCTCGTCGTTGTCATCCCACAGATGCCCCAGGGCGCAGACCAGAACGTCATTGCTGTCGGTGGGGTTTACCAGAATCTTCGCAATGTGCTCGCTGTCTTTCAGGCCGACGTTGGTCCAGTTCTCCCCGCCATCCGTGGATTTATAAACGCCGTCGCCGACCGAAACGCTGTTGCGCACCCAGGGTTCGCCGGTTCCTACCCAGACAGTTTTAGAATTCGAGGGATCGATCGCCACGGCGCCGATGGATTGCACATCTTCCCGGTCGAATACCGGCTTGTAGGTCGTACCTCCGTTGACAGACTTCCAAACTCCGCCGCTGGCCGCTCCAATGAACACGGTGATCCTGCCGTTTTCTTCCACCGCGTCCACGGCGGCGACGCGGCCGCTCATGGTAGCCGAGCCGATGTTGCGCGCCGGCAATCCCGAAACTGTGGCGGAGTCGAAGCGATAAGGCGCTTGCGATTGCAGGGGCGCGCATGCGCACGCGGCGAAGAACGTCACGGCTACTGCCCAAGATTTACGAGCGGAAAATTTCATGATTCGAATCCTTTTCGAGTAGGAAAATTTGTTGAGCTCGGTGGTGTCGCGCAACTTAGTGAACGCCGACCAATCCCGATTTCTTTTCGTCCGTCCGCAAAGACGGCGGCAAAGCGAAGTCCGCGGGATCGATGGGAATGTTCACTTCAAATTTCTGCACCGTGATGGTCTGCGCGTCGGGGTTATTTTTGGGTCCCTGAGAAATCGAATAGGGAAACATTACGCCGTTTACCGGCTTGTAGGAGCCGAATCCCACCAGGCGGTCGCGCACCGAGCCGCGAATAAACTGCTGAATCTCGCGGCGAATCTCCATAAAAGTGTCGGGATCGAGGTAGTCATAAATGATGTCGCCGTTTTGCAATGTTACTTTCAGCCGCAGGGCGTCGTCGCCATCGACCACGTCGTGGCCGAGGAATTCGACGGAGCTGCCTTTTTCTTTGTAATCCACAAGAGGACCATCGAAATCGGCATCCAGGAGCAGGTCGCGGAGATCATCTTCGCCGAGCAATTCAGGATCTTTCTTTCCGCCGAAGGGCTGGATCTGCCATCCATTTTTGCCGTCATAGGCTTGGATCTGGGACATCCCCTGAAGGGTGAAGCTCTCGCGGAGCAGATTGGGGCGCTGGTTCTCTTCGCCAATCGCTGCCGTAAAACCGCCGCCGCCTTCGAATTTGCCGGTCATACGCATGGTTTTAATTGCCTTCATCTTCTCCATGCCGCCGCGGGCCTGAACGTTCTTGGCGATTAATTCGTCGGCAGTTTGGGAAAACGAGAATGCGGCGGAACAGCAGACAGCAACCAGCACGATCATGGCGTGACGCATCAAGCAACTCCTGTTGTGAGGGACTTTAAGAACCCGGCACACGAGAAACAGTACTCTACCCGGTAATAGACGCGCTTTTCAAGTTTCGGTGAGCGAGAGTGTTAAGTGAGATTTGGCCTATGTGCCAGTTTTCTCTGCGTCCTCTGCGATCAAAAGCTCTCAACCTGCAAGGGCCTTTCGGGATAGTTCGTAAAACAGAAGCCGCCCTTGCGAGGCGGCCTCAAGTGGTTAACGATCCCGTGTCTCAGTGCGTGAACGAAAAATTCAATCCCGTGGTGAAGATCAGATCGTTTTTCTTGGCAGTCGCCGGTGGATTCGAGACGTAAATATCGCTGAACTGATTTTGCCATCCCAGCCACTTGCTAATCTTTGTGACCGTTCCCAGATCAAAAGTCGCGCGGTATTCGCCAGTATCAGAGAGGTCTGGGAAAAAGTACAGCTTCTCCGTGAAGACGGTGCTCTTGCCGGCTTTGTGCATCAATTCCTGGCCCAGGGTGAGCGCGGCGAATTTGTTGGTGACTCCGTAGGAAGTGTAAGTAGCCGGCACGGTTGGCGGAGTGACTTGCGGGCCGTCGGAATACGTTTCGTGGGTGTAGTTCAAGCCGGCCAGAAAATCCAGAACCGTCGCATCCGATTTGATGGCATGGTAACCAAAACCGCCGGCGTAGGTAGCGCGCAGATCCAAGTCCTGCAGTTCGTTGCTCATAAAATCGGCAGCGACGAATCCGAACATGCGCGGGTTCAGATTATGGTCGTAACGAATTCCTCCGGTGACCAGATTTGCGACCGTGCTCGGCGTGGCCAAGTCATTCTGCGTGTTGATCGAACTCAGGTAGATCGTGGTCTTGTCGTCGATCGTGGGATGTACCGCGTTGATCGCGATCGCCAGGTTGCTGGTTTCGCTGTTGCCGCGGGCGAGAGAAAAGCCCACGTTGACGCCGCCATTCCATCCGTGAAGCAGGCCGGGATGCAAGCTCTTCTCGTAGGCGGTTTCTTCGGCGTCATTCCGGATAATCGCTACGTTTGCCGGAGGCACCTCGACCGTTCCTCCGGACTTGGTGGCTACTTCAATCTTGCCATTGTTCGTGCTCACGGGACCGACGACCGTCTTCTTGTCCGATGTAGTCACGTGCAATTCCTTGTCGCTGGTGATCTGCGTGATTGCGTCAAAGTTTATGGTTACGTCTCCGGCAAAGTCGGTGTGAAGGACCAGCGTCTTGCCGTCGGACTTCACGATCGTTCCGGTGAGATGATCGCCATTTTTCAGCGTGACTTGATCGGCGAATGATAAAGACGCGAGTCCTAGAAAAACTACGAGCGGAATGAACTTGACCTTACGCAACAAAACCTACCCTCCAACTTTCAGAGTTTTTATTTTAAAGCTGAGATGCGATTTCAGTGCGCCGGGACGACAATGGCGCGGACACGGAACGGACACAGTTGCGGCATCGGAAGCAAACAGGATGAAGCGCCGGGACGGGAACAGCTAGACCTTGGTTTCCTTGTCGGGGGTCTTGGTCTGATCCGCCGGAGTCGCGGGATTATCCTTCATCCCCTCTTTCAGGGCACGGATTCCTTCGCCCAGTCCCTTGCCCAATTCAGGCAATTTTTTGGGACCGAAAACCAGCAAAGCGATAGCAAAAATGATGATCAGATGCGTGGGTTGGAACAGACCTTCGAACATGGCAAACCTCCAAGAGACACTACGACCGCTTCCTAATACGGTACCGGACGGGTAGGGGGAAGTCAAACCTCTCCCCTATGCATGGACAGAACCCCTATAACCCGCCGAACACTTGCAGTCTTTCATTGCAGGGGGAAGTCAGGCAGTGATGAACATCACAACAATCTGTGACGGCAACAACCGTTCCAGAAATGCCGCCCGTCTAGGTTATCGCTTGCCTATTACTTCCGTGACCTTACCACCGGTGTGGCCGTCAGGCTAATGTGGAATTGCAGCCTCGGCGAGGCTGGTTTGGCGAGGCTGGTTTGGCGACTCAATCAATCGCCGGAGCGAATCGGCGGTCCATCGAGAACCCAGGCAAGCCAACGAGTTGCCGGAGAATCCAGTGAAGCGCAAGGGTCTCTCAGTATTCCTGTTTGTTCTAGTGGCGGCTTGGGCTGCCTTGGCGAGCGACTTCCAGCCCGTGAACGGTGCGCAATTAACGGCCTGGCTGATGTCGGGGGTTCCTTGCACTCGCCTTGCCCGGATTGTTCAAGAGCGCGGCATTATCGCGCCGTTTGGCAAAGAGCAGATTCAGCAACTGGAATCTGCAGGAGCCGATGAAACTCTGATTCGCGCGCTAGCCACCGCGCATGCGCCCGAGAAGACCAAATCTTCTGCGGATGAAATTCCTGCAATTCTTTTGCAGGCAGCGGCTGATTCCCACTCACAACACTTTCATGAAGCGGAACTCGATTTGCGCCAGGCATTGAAGTCCGATCCTCAAGATGCCGCTCTGCACTTCGCGCTGGGGGCAATGCTGAGGCAGCAGGAAAACTGGGAAGATGCCTTCGATGAAGTGTCGATTGCGGCAGAATTAATGCGCGATTTCCCGGAGAATCACGTCGCCCTGGCTTACATTTTTTACCGGCTGGATGATGGGCCGAATGCCATCGCCGAGGCTCGGACCGCCCTGAGCATGGATCCGCGGAACGCCGAGGCTTATCAGATTCTCGGACTCGGCCTTTTTTCCACGGGCCGGTATGCGCCGGCAGTGCATGCTTTTCAGGAATCGTTGGTCCGCAATGAGAAGAATCCCGATACTTATTACGATCTGGGAATCGCTTTGCACGCCGCGGGCAATCTTACCGCCGCGCTTGACTCTTATCATCGGGCCATAGGTTTAAACGCAGCATTCTGGCAGGCGCATTCGAACCTGGCGCTCACCTTGCACGAAGCGGGCAGGCTCGATGAAGCCATCGCCGAGTATCGCGAAGCCATTCGCCTGGCGCCAGAAGAAGCTTCAGTTCGCAACAACCTGGGTAACACGTATTGCGATAAGGGAGATTTCGATTCCGCGATTGCAGAATTGCGCGAACTTTACCGGCAGCATCCGGAGTGGGAGCAAGGCCATGGTTGCCTGGGCCGCGCTTACTTATCTAAGAAGGACTACGGCAGCGCCATCGCCGAGTTGCAACTGGCGGTACAGCAAAATCCCAATAGTGCGGCCGAACACCGGCTTCTCGGGGAAGCCCTCGTGCTCGACGACAAGCTGCAGGAAGGAGTACGCGAGTTGCGGCTTGCGATAGCGCTCAATCCCGATTCTGACGCATCCCATCACATTCTCGGGACGGCTTTGTTCCAGCAACAGCAACTGCCGGGGGCAGAAAAAGAATTCCGCGAAGCGCTGCGCTTGAACAATTCACCGGATAACCATTATTCCCTGGCGGCCTGCCTGATGACTCTGGATCGCTATGACGAAGCTCTAGCCGAATTGGAAATCGCAGCGCGGCTTGATCCTGCGCGTCCGCTCTATCGCGCCCGCCGTGATGAACTGTTGAAATTGATGAAGCAAACCAACTCGCGCTAATCGATACTGCAGGCCAGTACGCGGCAGTGTACTGCCGTCATTTTCGGGCAACGCAGCAAGCGCCTACAGTAAAGCCAGGTTCGGGGGAGATAGGTCATGGACGTGACGCGATCGGCGCAGGGCGCAGCCGCCAAACCGGCGCAGCTGCCGGAAGGGGAAGTCCGGAGTGAAGTCCGGAGTGAAGTTCGGAGTGAAGTCCGGAGTGATCTGCGGAGTGAAGTCCGCAGCGACCTGCGGAATTCGGTCCGCAATGCGGCTACAACTTCGCGCAAGTCCGCCGGCTATGGCATGCCGTGCGCCAACTGCCGGCTCTATTATCCCGCCGACCTGGACCATTGCCCGGCTTGCAACGGCAAAGAGCGGATTTCTCCCAGCGTGCTTCCCGCCGCCCCGAAAACACAAGCCGCCGCCGAACCGGTGCCCGACACTGCGGTGGTTGAGCAGGAGCGGGAAGCTTTTCTCAAGGAATTCAAGTCCCAGCTCTTCGCGGCGCATGCCGAAGTGGCAAGCGCGCCCGTCACTTGCGCCTTGGGGGAACATCACGCGCAAGGCTCCGAAGTGGCGACGATCTGCAAGCCGTGCTATGACCGCATCCAGGAGCGCATGGACGTTTGCGAAGCCGCATTGCACATTGACCTCAAGGAAGCGGCACAGATTATCTACGATGCGGTCTGGGCCGACCCTTCCGACCCGAGCAAGACCTATACCAACGCGGCCAGCGCGCTGCTCGGCGAATTGCGCCGGCGCTCTGGCGTTTCTACCATGCTCAGTCCGTTTCAGCCGCTGGGGAATTAACTCACGCCTTAGGCGTAGACGTTTAATCCGCCCTGGCTTCCATAGACACTTTCAAGAATAGAAGTGGTAAGGTCCGCACTGGAAGATGAAGAAGAAGATGCGCTCGAATTGAGCGTGCTGAGCAGGTCTTCAATCGATTGAACCGCTTGCGAGGCCGCCGTGGCTTCGTTGACTTGCGCCGGCAGCGCCGTCGTTTTCAGATCGTTCAGAACGCTGGCAAATGCGGATTGAGAGTTCGAAACATCATTCGAGCTTAGCGCAGAACCGAGCGCAGTCAAGTCGGTAGAAAGCTGCGAAGTCCCCGACGCACTGCTCCCGGTACTCGCAGCCGAATTCTGAACCAGAGACTGCAAGGTTTGAAAAGCCGACTGGGCGGTGGCTAAATTGCCCGAGGCCAGACTGTTTTGCAGGGTTTGCAAGGTCTGCTGCAATTGATTCGCCCCGCTGGATTGAAGAACGCTCTGGGCGAGACCCGCAGCCGAAATCGAACCTATCGCAGCCATAGAAATTTCTTCCCTGACATCTGCTTCGTTGCGCGGCGACAAAAGCGCCGCTTGTCTAGCCTATCGGCACTTTTGGTCCTAAACTTTAGGGGAAAAGGAACGCGCTGCGAAATAAGAAACGTTCGGGGTGACTGCAGTTCCAGCTCTCGAAAACGGCGAGATCGACGGGCCTTACGGCGAGATCGCTTTCAGCAAAAATGAAAAGCCCCGACCCGTTTCTCCAAACAGCGGAGAGACCGGGACGGGGCATACTCTGATATTTTTAACCTTACTTCCCCACCTGCTGAATGCACTCTTCCAAAACATCCATCGCCACGTCCACTTCATCTTTCGTCACGACCAACGGAGGACACAGCCGCACAGTGCTCGGTCCGCAGCCAAGAAACAAAACGCCATGCTCAAAGGCGCGCTCCACGATCTGATCGCGCTCGGCAGTGCCGTACTCTTTCGTCTTTTTATCTTTCACAATGTCGACGCCGATCATAAGTCCGCGGCCGCGAACATCGCCGACCAACTTTAATTTTGCCGGCCAGGTCGACATCCGCTTCAGCATGTACGCGCCAACTTCCGCGGAATTTTCGAGCAGGTGTTCTTTCTCAATGACGTCGAGTGAGGCCAGCGCAGCCGCGATACAGATGGGATTGCCACCAAAAGTGGAGGCATGCGAGCCGGGAATCCAGTCCATGATTTCAGCGCGCGTCATCGTAATGCCCAGCGGCATGCCGGAGGCAATGCCTTTGGCGATGCAGATCATGTCCGGTTCAACTCCCGTGTGCTCAACCGCCCACCACTTGCCGGTGCGGCCTACACCGCTCTGCACTTCATCGACCACCAGCATGATGCCGTGAGTGTCGCAGATGCGGCGAAGTTCCTGCATGAAGATAGTGGGAGCGACGACGTATCCGCCTTCGCCTTGCACTGGCTCGACGAAAATTGCTGCGACTTCTTCAGGCGGAAGCGTGGTCTTGAAAAGTTTTTCCTCGATGTACTGGGCGCACGAAAGAGCGAAAGCATCGGGATCCTGCGCAGCATCTTTTTTTCCGCGATAAATATCGGGATATTGCACGTGAGTGACGCCGGGCATAAGCGGAGCAAAGCGCCGCCGCTGCTGCGGCTTCGACGCTGTAAGCGACATCGCACCCATGGTGCGTCCGTGAAACGCGCCGAAGAACGCGATGATGTGCTGCCGTTTCGTATGATATCGAGCTAGCTTGAGGGCGCACTCAATGGCCTCGGTGCCGGAGTTGCCGTAGTAAATTTTGTGCGGGCCGGGCATGGGCGCAATTTTCGACAAGCGATCGGCGAGCGTAACCATGTGCTCATAATAAAAATCGGTGCCCGACATGTGGATCAATTCCGCAGCCTGCTTCTGAATGGCGGCGACAACTTCCGGATGGCAGTGTCCCGTGGAATTCACCGCGATGCCGGCCGAAAAATCGTAGAACTCGTTGCCATCGACGTCGGTGACGACGATGCCGCGTCCGCTCTTGGCGACGAGCGGGTAGGAACGTGTGTAAGACGGCGAGATGAGGCGCTCATCGCCTTCCAGAATGCGCTTGGCATTGGGCCCGGGCAGGGCGGTCTTGATCCTGGGTCCAATTTTTTTCCCGGCAACACCTTCATGCACTGCTGGGGCGGTCATAGTCTTCGTGCTCATGGAATCCTCCTTCAAGGCTGTGGCCAGTGGTTTCTGGCCAGTCGTCAGTGAACGTCACCTCGGATTACGGGCTCTGGTTCGAGCACACGCAAGACCGAGAACATTCAGGCGAAGGATTGAATTAGTCGCTGCCGAAGAGACTGGGGCGAAGACGCGACGGAAGATTAGCGCGATAGCGCCGCGGACAAACGAGGGAGTGCAGCCAGCACTCGGCCTGATTGAGATAGACCGGACTTGAATGCGAATTGGAGTTCTGTTGCAGCATCGGAGGCGGTCGATATCACCATAAAGATTATAGCTTGAGGAAGGGGTGCGGCGTAACCCCCGAAAGACAGTGTCCAGTGGGTAGTGGGTATGGGTAGTAGGTAGTGAAAAGCCGGGCTGTCTCCTTCTTCTGTTTTGAGCCATTTGACTTCCATTTTGACTTCCCTCCTCACCGGCCTTAGCATGGCTGAACCTGGGGCGGGGGCTTTTTCTTGATCGAACAGAACATTTCACATTACCGGATCGTGGAGAAGCTGGGCGGCGGCGGCATGGGCGTCGTCTATAAAGCCGAAGACACGCGCCTGGGAAGGTTTGTCGCGTTGAAATTCCTTCCCGAAGAATTGCAGCAGGACCGCCAGGCACTGGAACGATTCCGGCGGGAAGCGAAGGCGGCATCCGCGCTCAATCATCCCAATATCTGCACTATCTACGACATCGGCGAAGAAGATGGGCGCGCCTATCTCGTCATGGAGTTTTTGGACGGGGTCACGCTGAAGCACTTGATTGGTGCGCGGCCAGTGGAACTGGAAACGTTGCTCGCCCTGGGCATTGAGATTGCGGACGCACTGGACGCGGCGCATACGGAAGGAATTGTTCATCGCGACATCAAGCCGGCCAACATTTTCGTGACCAAGCGCGGGCACGCGAAAATTCTCGACTTCGGGTTGGCCAAGGTGACGGTTCTTCCCGGCAAGGTGAGCGACCTGCCTGAGGTTACGGCGGCGACGAGCGCCGTGGTGGAAGATCATCTAACGAGTCCGGGATCGACGCTGGGAACCGTGGCGTATATGTCTCCCGAGCAGGCCAAGGGTAAAGAACTGGATGCGCGGACGGATTTGTTTTCGTTCGGTGTAGTGCTCTATGAAATGGGCACGGGGACGCTGCCGTTTCGCGGGGAGACCTCGGCGCTGATTTTTCAATCGATCCTCGATCGCGCTCCGGTCTCGCCGGTGCGGTTGAATCCGGATTTGCCGGCGAAGCTGGAAGACGTCATCAACAAAGCGTTGGAGAAAGACCGGAATTTGCGTTACCAGCATGCGGCGGATATTCGCGCCGACCTGCAACGCTTGAAACGGGATACGGAGAGTGGGCGGGCGGTTGCGTCCATTTCCGGTTCAGTGCCGGTGGCGCAAGAGTCCGGCACACATCCCGTGATTGCGCCACGAGTTTCTGGCTCAGCCATCGTGCCGGCGCCTCCGTCAGCAGTGGCGAGCGCATCTGCGGTAAGTGCTGCGACCGCGAAAAAATCCGGGAGGATTCTCATCCCAGTGCTGCTGCTTTTGGCGGCATTGATTGCCGGAGGATGGTATTGGCGCTCGCGAGCCGCGGCGAAACTGACAGAGAAAGACAGCATTCTGTTGGCCGACTTCGTGAACACAACCGGCGACGCTGTGTTTGATGGGACGCTGAAACAGGCCTTGGCGGTGCAACTGGAGCAGTCTCCGTACCTCAATCTGTTGCCGGATTCTAAAATTCGAGCGGCTTTACGGTTTATGGGACGCTCCCCCGACGAGCGTTTGACCCGCGATGTAGCCCGTGAAATTTGCCTTCGCGATAACGTCAAGGCCATGTTAGCGGGATCGATTTCAAGCCTGGGCAGTCACTATGTCATTACGCTGGAGGCGGTCAACGCGCAGAGCGGAGATACGATCGTCCACGAACAGGTGGAAGCGGATAGCAAAGAGCAGGTACTGAAATCGCTCGATCAGTCGGCGTCGCGGTTGCGCGAAAAGCTCGGTGAATCGATTGGATCGGTACAGAAATTCGCGACACCGCTGGAATCGGCGACCACTTCTTCTCTGGAAGCGCTGCAAGCCTTCACGCTGGGGCAAGCCGAACATCATAAGACGAACGATGATGGAGCCGTCCCGCATCTGAAACGCGCAGTGGAACTGGATCCCAATTTTGCCATGGCGTATGCGACGCTGGGCGTGGTTTACAACAACCTGGGGCGGCCTACGGAAGGCAATGCCGCACTGCAAAAGGCTTATGAACGGAAGGACCGCGCCAGCGAGCGGGAAAAATTCTACATCGAATCGCATTACGACAATGACGTTCTGGATAATGACTCCAATGCACTGGAGGTTTACGCCGAGTGGAGGCAGTTGTATCCCCGCGATACAGTGGCTTTAGACAACGCAGCCCTGGTTCTGTCGTCCGTAGGACAGCACGAAAAGGCATTGGAATTTGCCAGCCAGGCCCTGCAAATGGACTCCAATGACCGTTACGCGTACGTCAATGTCGCGGGAGCCTATCTGGGACTCAACCGCTTTGACGAAGCTAAAACGGTTGCGGAGCAGGCAGTTTCACGGAAGTTGGATAGTGTTGTCGTCCATATGGACCTTGCGGATCTAGCCTACATGCGCGAGGACTGGCCAGCCTACGATCACGAGATCGATCTGGCGAAGGGGACGCCGGATGAGCCTTTGATGCTGTTCTGGAAAGGTGCAGGCCTGGCTGGACGAGGAAAGGTCAAAGAGTCAAGAGCGGTTCTTGGAAAAGCGCGAGCCGAGTTGCTCGCTGCCGGGGTCAAAGATTTTGCCGCCGTTACGCTGGCCCTCGAAGTCGATATAGACGGACTGGCGGGTTATGCAGGCGAGGCCCGGGAAAAAGCCGGCGAGACGATTCAAATGTCGGAAGCCCGGGGGCCACGCTCGTTTGCGGCGGAGCAACTGGCGCTGAATGGAGATGTGGCGAAGGCCACGGAAATCATGAACGGGCTGAGCCAGAAGTTTCCGCAAGATGAGCATCTGCGGGTGCTGAATCAGCCGATGGTAGCGGCGGCGGTGGCGTTGCAGAAGAACAAGCCGGAAGAAGCAGTGGCCGATCTGGAACCGGTGCGTCCCTACGAGCTTGGGTCCGGGCCCAACGCAGTCGGTTTCGGCGGCAATTATTTGCGCGGGCAGGCATATCTGAAGCTGAGGGACGGACAAAAAGCCGCAGCGGAGTTTCAGCGGATTTTAGATCACCGGGGAGTGAACGCGTGGGACCCCGAGTATCCGTTGTCCCATTTGCAACTGGCAAGAGCTTATGTTCTTGAGGGAGATGCGGGCAAGGCGCGGACGGCGTATCAGGATTTCTTCGCCGCGTGGAAGGACGCGGATGCCGATCTGCCAGTGCTGCGCGATGCAAAGGCGGAGTATGAGAAGGTGAAGTAGGGTACGGGCGAGTTTTTGGCAAACAATCGCGGACGCGTTATCAACTGAAAAACTGCGCACTGAATCGAAACGCCTCGCCATGGCGCGAACCTCAGGATGCAACGGATCCTTCGACATCAAAATTTGTTTCGCTTCGCGGAACAACTTCCGCCCAGGATGACAACGTTAAGAAACTCGTCTGATATCTTTTAACTTCCCGTTTTCTCAACCGCCATGTCCAAAACCCAAACACCAAGCCGATTTGCGGTGATTCTTGCCTTTGGGCTGGTGTATTTGTTTTGGGGATCGACCTATCTGGCGATCGATATTGCGGTGCAGACAATTCCTCCGGCGCTCATGTGCGGGGTTCGATTTTCGGTTGCCGGCCTGGTAATGCTGATGGTGTGCGCCGCCACCGGACGAAGCATCTGGTATTCGGCGAAACAGATTGCGCTGGCCGCGATCGTCGGCATTCTATTGTTGATGGGCGGCAACCTGACACTGTCGTGGGCGGAACTCTCGGTGCCATCCGGGCTGGCCGCTTTGATCGTTGCCATCACGCCTTTGTGGTTTTTAGTACTCGATTCCATGCTTCTGGGACATCATCGAATTTCGTGGCGCGGCAAGCTGGGCTTAATGCTGGGAATTGCGGGATTGTTCGTGCTTTTCTTTCCTCAACTGCATTCCAGATCGGCGATGGGGCGGCGCGAGCTCGTGGCTTCGGTCGCGTTATTAGGCGGATCTTTTTTATGGGCGCTGGGCTCGGTTTTGTCGAAGCGCTGGCAGTCCGGCATGGACGTTTTCAGTGCTACTGGGTGGCAGGTCACGGCGGCCGGTGCGGCGAATTTTCTGTTCGCGGCGGCGGTTGGAGATTTTGCCAAAGCGACGTGGACCCTGCGCGGCGTGAGCGCCGTTTCTTACCTGGTGGTTTGCGGATCGTGGATTGGATACACGGCTTACATATGGTTGCTGGAGCATGTGCCTACGTCAAAGGTGTCGACGTATGCGTATGTAAATCCAGTGGTGGCCGTTTTTCTTGGGTGGCTGATTCTGCATGAACGGGTGGACCGGTTTATCGCGATGGGAAGCGTGATTGTAATTTTGTCGGTGGTTCTGGTAACGAGCGCGAAGGTGAAAGAGACTGCCGGCACGCGGGGAATTCCGGCGGCGGAGGCGGCGATCGATTAAACAATTGCAGATTTACTTCGAAGCTTCCTCGTCTTCTTCCTCCGGCATTACATCCACGACATGTCCGCGAACGGCGAAAGTCTGTTTTGATGCGCCCGTCGCTTCGAAGGTGACGCGACTGGGAGCCCGCTGCCACGCCGGAGGCGAGCAAGCGGAGTCTACTCCAGCCTCGGGATTTTCTTCGCCGGAAGTTTTTACTCCATCCAGTAGTTTTTTCAAGATGGGCTTGCGGCGGTTGAGTTGCGCCACCATGGCGTAGACTTTGTTACCCTCCTCCGAGACTCCACAGTAGGCGGCGTAGTCGCGATACCAACTCACGGAAGAATAAAAGACATCAAACTCAGGAAGATTGATGGCGGAGATGCGGCCGGTGGTGCGGTCAACCAGCAGCCATCCGCCGCGTTGCCACTGCCAGTGTGGGGCGGCGGAGGACTCCTGAGGCAGGCTGTCGTTTACCCGAAAAACGCGACGCACGACGAAGAGCCGGTCGGTAACGTCGTGAGCTGGGCCGAGGGT
>Ga0302319_10014100_pt1 | contig 14937 bp, 13 predicted proteins | sample Bog_T0_2_FD_203319 | JGI IMG/M metagenome (GOLD analysis project Ga0302319, IMG submission 203319) | Peat permafrost microbial communities from Stordalen Mire near Abisko, Sweden - Bog_T0_2 | ecosystem: Environmental > Terrestrial > Soil > Wetlands > Peat | place: Sweden: Abisko, Stordalen Mire... | reverse complement strand
GAAGAGGAGATTAGTGTTGCCGCCCTTCGTGACGTTGAAGTGAGGTAAAGGCCAAGTGTCTAGCCGGAGCCTCCGGTCACCCGCGCGTCCCTGGACCCGGTCTTGACACCGCTATGGCCTGACCTGCTATCGTTAACGTTAAAGTGGTCATGACGCACATGCTTCCCCGCTTGCTCGCCACGCTCGCCATTGGCAGCGCTTTTGGGCAGTCGCCGGTCCAAATCAGCGCCGAGCAAACCGATTTTTTCGAGAAGAAAGTCCGGCCTGTCTTCGTTCAGAATTGCCAGATGTGCCACAACGGCAAGGCGAAGATGGCGGGGATCGATCTGTCGACCGGCGCCGGATTGCCGGTGGATCGTCTGTTGCGCGCGGTCGGCTACGAGGGCAGTATCAAGATGCCTCCCAGCGGCAAGCTGAAGCCCGAAGAGATTCGGGATCTCGCGGATTGGGTGAAGATTGGAGCGCCGTGGCCAGGCGCACAGCAGCAAGCCGTTGCATGGCCCGCTTTAGGCGCGCAATTCACGGAGGAGCAGAAGAAATTCTGGGCCTTTCAACCGGTGAAGAACGTCACTCCGCCGGAGCCGAAAGATCTGGGGTGGGTCCATAATCAGATCGATCGATTCATTCTCGCCAAGCTGGAAGAGAAGGGGCTGAAGCCGGCGGCGGAGGCTGACAAAATGGCGCTGTTGCGGCGCGCGACTTTCGATCTCACGGGCCTGCCGCCTTCGCGAGCGGAAATCGACGCGTTCCTGGCGGATGCATCGCCGCAAGCTTTTGAAAAAGTCGTGGACCGGCTACTGGCGTCTCCCCGGTATGGCGAGCGGTGGGGCCGTCACTGGCTGGACGTGGCCCGCTACGCCGATTCCACCGGCAACGACGAAGATCACCGTTATCCCTATGCCTGGCGCTATCGCGACTATGTAATCGATTCGTTCAATCGCGATCTGCCCTACAACCAGTTCGTGCGCGAACAAATCGCGGGCGATCTGCTGCCCTCTCAGGACGGAATCAATCGCCGGGGCATCGTCGCCACAGGGTTCCTGGCCTTGGGCGCAAAAGCGGTGGCACAACAGGATAAGAAGAAAATGATTTACGACATCTACGACGAACAAGTGGATGTCGTGTCCCGCGCGTTTCTGGGTCTGACGATGGCCTGCGCCCGCTGCCACAATCACAAGTTCGATCCTATTTACACCAAAGATTATTACTCGATGGTGGCGATGTTCGCGAATACCCGCGATTTCGTCGATCGCGAGTCGCATGTCTCGCGGTTGCTTTACGTGCCGCTGGTCCCGAAAGAACAATACGCCAAATATCAGGCGCAGCAGGACCGTATCGGCGCAGTGAAGCTGGAAATGGAAGATGCGGCCAACCAGGATTTGGAACGTTACGTCCACGGGCAGAGTGTCCATCTGGCCGAGTACATGGTGGCTGCGCGCAGGGTTTACGAAGGCGGCCAGGCCGCGGATTCGATTGCCGCGGCCAAGCACTTGGAACCGGGCATGCTTGCGAAATGGGTTGCTTATCTGAAAGAGGGAAGTAAATCGCACTCGCAGTTGGGGGACTGGGATCGTGCTGCTAAGGACAAGCAAGCGGCTGTTGCGGAATCGTACCAAAAACGCTTCACGACCCAACTCGCCGACTGGGACATAACGCTTTCGCGCTGGCGCGAGAAGGTTCGGGCGAGGCTGAAAGATATGGATATGCCTCCACCGCCGAAGCCTGAGTTCGACGCGGTGAAGGATCCGTTTTTCTACGAAGTGCTGTTCGACCGCGGACCATTCGATTTGGATGGCGACGAGCGCAAGAAGGATCGCGAGCAGGTTCTCTCGGCTGCCACGCAACAGAAGATAGCCACGCTGAAGAAAGAGCTGGAAGATTTCAAGGCCCACGCGATGCCCGAGCCAGATATGGCGTGCGCGGTGGAAGAAGCGCAGGAGCGAGTGGACCAGAAAGTCTTCATGCGCGGAGATTACAACAATCCTGGAGAAGATGCGCCCAAGGCGTTCCCGACGATCCTGGCGAAACCGGAGGATCAGAAAGCAATACACACCACGAGCGGGCGTTTGGAACTGGCGGACTGGTTGACGGGCACGGATAATCCGCTGCCCGCTCGCGTGATGGTGAATCGCATCTGGCAGTGGCATTTCGGGGAAGGATTGGTCCGCACGCCGGATAATTTCGGGAAGATGGGCGACCGGCCCAGCCATCCCGAACTGCTCGACTATCTGGCGCAGAGGTTCATCGAAAGCGGCTGGTCCGTGAAGGCGATGAACCGCATGATTATGCTGTCGAGCGCCTATCGGACCGCGAGCGACGCGGACGAAAAGACGCTGGAAGCGGATCCCGAAAACCGGCTGCTGGCGCATTTCAACCGCCAGCGGTTAGATGTGGAAGAGATTCGCGACGGTCTGCTGGCGATCGGGGGGACGCTGGATCTCACCATGGGCGGCACGTTGCAGAAGGGGTTCGGTACGGACGGCGAGAACAGCGCGGACCGGCTGAGCATGGATCCGCTGAAGATGACGCGACGAACGGTGTATTTGCCGTTGCGGCGGGCGAATCTGCCGACGCTTCTGAACCTGTTCGATTTCGGCGATGCTACTACCGTGAATGGCAAGCGCACGCAGACCAACGTGGCGCCGCAAACGCTATTCATGATGAACAGCGAGTTTGGATTCGAGCACGCGCACCGCGTGGCGGAGGAGTTGTTGGCGATGAACGCACCGGACTCGCGGCGGCTGGAAGAAGCCTATCTGCGCATTCTGGATCGAAAGCCGGAACCGGAGGAAATCGATGCCGCGCTCACTTATATTAATCAGTTCGAAAAGAAGTACCCGGGTCCGGCGTTAAATGCGTGGCAGAGCTTTTGTCATCTGCTGATGGCATCGAACGAATTTGTGTATCTGGATTAGGAACCACCATGGACGAGTTGCAAAAACTGTTTCACGTGAATGAAAAGCCCACCAGCCGCCGCGGATTATTGCGCGCGGCAGGATGCGGGTTTGGTTATCTGGCGATGTCGGCGATGATGGCGGAAGAGGCTCGCGCGGCCAGCCCGACTGCGCCGAAACCGCCGCAGATTCCGGCGCGGGCGAAACGCGTCATCTTTCTGTTCATGCATGGCGGACCCTCCAGCGTGGATACTTTCGATCCCAAGGAGCGGCTGATCCGCGATAACGGCAAGCCGTGCCCGATCAAGCTCCCGCTGGTTTTCGCGAAAGGCAAACTCGGGCCATTGATGAAATCGCCGTGGGAATTCAAGAACTACGGCCAGAGCGGAATTCCCGTTAGCAGCTTGTTTCCGAACGTGGCCCAACACGTGGACGACATGTGCATTGTGCGGTCGATGGTCGGCGAAGGCGTGGATCACGGGGCGGCGCTGCTGCAGACGTTTACCGGCACTAGCACGTTCATCCGCCCCAGCATGGGATCGTGGGTGCTGTATGGGTTGGGCACCGAGAATCAGGATCTGCCCGGGTTCATAACGATTAAGCCGGCGCTGTCGCATGGCGGCGCGAAGAACTGGAGTTCGGCGTTCCTCCCTGGCGCGTATCAAGGGACGGCGATCGGCAACGCGGGTATGAAGATCGCCGATATTCAGGGCGAGCCGATCGAGTATTTGTTGAACAAGCACTATACGCCCGAGCAGCAGCGCTTCGAGCTCGACATGCTGCAGAGCATCAACCGCAAGCATGCGGAGATGCGCCATCACGATCCGCAGTTGGAAGCGCGCATTCAGGCGTTCGAACTGGCGTTTCGGATGCAAGCGGAGGCGCCGGAAGCGTTCCAGGTGGAGAAGGAATCGGCGGCGACGCGCGAACTTTATGGTCTGGACGACGAGCCTACGCGCGACTTCGGCTGGCAGTGTCTGCTGGCGCGACGGCTGGCGGAACGGGGCGTACGCTACATTCAATGCACGCATAGCTATAAATGGGACCAGCACGAATCGTTGTTCAGCAAGCACACGGAGAATGCCAAAGAAGTGGATAAGCCGATCGCCGGCTTGCTGACGGATTTGAAGGCGCGTGGATTACTGAAAGATACGCTGGTGATCTGGGCGGGCGAATTTGGGCGCACACCGATTTCCGAAGGCGGGGACGGGCGGGATCACAATCCGTATGGTTATTCGATTTGGATGGCGGGCGGCGGGGTGAAGCCCGGATTCATTTATGGGGCGACGGACGAGATCGGGTATCATGCGGAGGAAGATCGCATGCACATCCACGATTTCCACGCGACGGTGCTGGCATTGATGGGGCTGGAGCATACGAAGCTGACGTATCGCTACAGCGGCCGCGATTTCCGGTTGACGGACGTGGCGGGCGTGGTAGCGAATAAGATGCTGGTGTAGGCGCGCTGAGCGGCGCCCTGGAGCCATCGGTAATTCTTTCCATGATTCCCTTGGTAAGCGATGCGCGATTTGTCATGCGATAGGAACAAAAACGGCGATCTCTCTTAGGAATCTGAAGTGGTGCTTCCCTTGCAGGGTTAGGAGGCATGTTACTACTCATTATCATTTTGGTGTTGCTTTTTGCAGGCGGCGGAGGTTATTACGGCTACGGCCGCTGGGGCTACGGTGGCGGAGCAGGCATTAGTCTGGGGACGGTGCTGTTGATTCTCCTGGTGGCTTACATGTTAGGTATGTTCCACTAGAGACTGCTATCGCTTGCCGACGCGCGGCTCGGAAGGCTTTACGATGGGAGTATGCAAAAGCTCTCCGAAACGGATTTAAAGTCGGCTCTGGCGAGCCTGAGCGGCTGGCATCTGGTAGACGGAAAACTGCATCGCGAATATAAATTCGGCGATTTCATTCATGCTTTCGGGTTCATGGCCACGGCGGCGCTGGCGATTGAGAAAATGAATCATCACCCCGAATGGTTCAACGTCTACAATCGCGTTACAGTGGCTCTGACGACGCACGATGCCGGCGGAATCACGTCGAGGGATATTACACTCGCCAAGCTGCTCGACGAAACGGCCGCACGGCTGCAATGAAAGTCCTGCTGTTGTTGGCGTGTTCGAGCGTGGCATGGGCTCAGTCCTCGTTTTCCGGGGCGGGCGCGATCGACGACGCGATTAATGCCTCGGTGGAGAAGCAAACGATCCCCGGCGCTGTGGTGGAGATCGGTCATAACGGGGCTGTCGTTTATCGCAAGGCATATGGATGGCGCGCCCTGCTTCCCAAGCAGGAGCCGATGACGGTGGATACCATCTTCGACGCGGCCTCACTCACCAAGGTAATCGCTACCACTTCCTGCCTGATGAAGCTTTTCGAACAGGGTAAGCTGCGGATCAACGATCCGGTGACCGAATATTTACCTGAATTCCAAAGCGGTAAAAGTCCAATTACGATTCGGAACCTGATGACGCACTTTTCGGGTCTACGGCCCGATCTGGACCTGCAGCCGCATTGGAGCGGTTATGAGACCGGTATCCAAAAAGCGTTGATCGATAAGCCGCAAGGGCTGCCGGGCGTTCACTTTGTTTATAGCGATATCAATTTCATATTGCTGGGCGAGATCGTACATCGGTTGAGCGGCAAGAGCCTGGACGAGTATGCGAAGCAAGAGATTTTTGAGCCGTTGGAAATGAAGCATACCCGGTTCCTGCCGCACGCCGAGTGGTACTCGAAGATCGCGCCGACGGAACTGGATGCAGAGAGTGGCCAGCCGATTCGCGCGGTGGTCCACGATGAAACGTCGCGAGATATGGGTGGAGTCGCGGGACATGCCGGGATGTTCACAACAGCCGAGGATCTGGGGCGCTTCTGCCAGATGATGCTGGATGGCGGCGTGTCGAATGGCAAGCGAATTTTCCAGGCCGCGACGATCGAGAAATTTACCAGTCCGCAGTCGCCGCCGGGCCAGCCGGTGGTGCGTGGTTTGGGTTGGGATATCGATTCGCCTTATTCGAGCAATCGCGGCGAATTGTTTCCGATCGGCTCTTACGGGCACACGGGATTTACGGGGACGTCCGTCTGGATCGACCCGTGGAGCAAGACCTACGTCATCCTACTGACGAACAGCGTGCATCCGCATCGGGGCAAGTCGCTTAGCTCGTTAAGAAGCCGGGTAGCGACGATCGCAGCGGCGTCGGTGGGCGTAGAATCGGGCCCGGGTCTGCACCGGACGGCGGTTCAGCGCAACGCGGAAGTAGAAACCGGACTCGACGTATTGACAGCAGAGCATTTCGAGCCGCTCGCCGGGAAGCGCATCGGCCTGATCACCAACCATACGGGGCTAAGCAGGGATGGCCGGCGCAACGTCGATCTGATGGTTGCGGCGGGAGTGAAAGTGGGGGTGCTGTTCTCACCGGAACATGGACTATCGGGAAAGGAAGATAAGGAAAACGTCCGCAATTCGAAAGATGCCGCCACAGGGATTCGCGTGGTCAGCCTGTACGATGGACCCCGGCGGCGTCTGAGCCAGGACATGCTGAACGATCTGGATGCCGTGGTGTTCGACATCCAGGATGTTGGGGCGCGCTTCTGGACTTACTCCTGCACATTGCTATCGAGCATGGAAGAGAGCGCGAAAAAGGGCATTCCATTCTTTGTGCTGGACCGCCCGAATCCGATTACGGGTGTGCGGGTGGAAGGGCCAGTGTTGAATCCGAAGCTGGAATCGTTCGTCGGATGCTACGAGATGCCGCTGCGGCACGGGCTAACGTTTGGAGAGTTGGCGGCAATGGTGAATGGTGAACGAAAGATCGGCGCCGATTTGAGAGTGATCCCGATGAAGAATTGGGAACGGGGCGATTGGTTCGATGCGACGAACCTAACGTGGGTGGATCCTTCCCCCAACATGCGCAGCCTGAACGCCGCGACTCTGTATCCGGGGGTAGCCATGCTGGAGGCTTCGCGGAATTATTCCGTCGGGCGGGGGACGGACTCGCCTTTCGAGCAGATCGGGGCGGATTGGATCCGGGGCCGCGAACTGGCGGCGTTTTTGAATTCGCGCCAAGTTCCGGGAGTTCGGATTTACCCGACGCGATTCCAACCCACGGCTTCGAATTTCGCTGGACGATCGATTGAAGGAGTCCGCTTTGTGGTGACGGATCGGGATTCCTTCGATAGCACCCGGTTTGGATTGGAGTTGGGGAGCGCGCTGGAGAAGCTGTATCCGGGCAAGCTGGACTGGACGGCGGATCGTTTTCTGATCGGAGACGAATCGATCATCGACGCGGAAAAAACGGGAGTGGACCCCAGAACGACGGTGGAGACAATGCGGCCCAGCATCGAGGAGTTCGATGCGCGAAGGCAAAAATACCTTCTGTACAAGTAGCTGTGGGATGCTGAGGCGAAAGACGGCAAGGGACAACGATCTTGTCCCTTGTTCCCTCCTATAAAAGCCTAGGCGGCGGCCATCGCCTTAGGGGCGGTGGATCGAGCGTCATTCTTCTTATTCTTACTGCCCGGCGGCCGGCCTCGTTTTTTAACTTCCTGCATCCATGCTGGCGGTCGACCGCGGCGCTTGCCCCGTCCCCGTGCCAGCCGTTCGAGGCTCAAAATGGCCTCTTCTATCTGTTCACGTTCCTGGCGTAAATCCGCCAGCATTTTGGCTACATCCATTGACCGTTCTCTCCCGAAAAAGTTCCAAACCAAAATGTCTTACCGTTCTGGAAGGCGAACAAGAACGGTAATTCCCTTTGATCTGTACTAAAAGTTGTACTCTATTTTGCGATCCGATTCAAGTGCCTTGTTCGGTTTTCAGAACAAAATGAACCATATGGTACTGCTTTCTCTGAACCGAGACATGGAATTGGACGCGTTTAGAGGGAATTCCGGTGCTTCCAATAAAAGTAGAAAGGTAATCCGAGAGCGATCAGACCGAGACCCATGAAGGATTCGCGCGGAGACTTGATGAGAGTAGAGGCTACCAGGCAGGAAATGGCCAAAACGAAGATTATCGGGACGAAGGGATAGCCGATGGTTCTATATGGCCGGTCCATGGCCGGGCGCTTGTACCGTAAGACTATTACCGAGGCGGTAGCCATGGCATACAGAATTGAGCTGGCGAAAATGACGTAGGTGTAAAGCTGGTCGTAGCGGCCAGTCAAGACTAAGAAAGCAGCCCAGGCGCTTAGCAGGAGGATGGAGACGCTGGGGGTGCGGTGCTGGGGATGAACATGGGCGACATTGTGGAAGAACAGGCGATCGCGGGCCATCGCGTAGGGCACACGGGAGCCGGAGAGAATGGACCCGTTGAGGGCGGCCAGGATAGAAATCATGGCCGCGATACTGACCGCGCCAGCCCCCGCATTTCCTAGGATGCGACGCATCATTTCGCCGGCCACGCGGGCGCTGGAGCCTACTTCGGCCGGTGAGAGCACGTAGAAGTAGGCGATGTTCGTGGCCAGGTAAATAATAATGACGGCCAGGGTACCGAGGATCAAAGCCAGCGGCAAGTTGCGTTGGGGTTTGCGGATCTCAGAGGACACCATGCTGACGTTATTCCATCCGTCGTAGGCCCAGAGAGCCGCAACGAGTGCCGCGAAAAAGCCTGTGACGCCGCCGGGTGCCGGGATGGACTCGCTAAAATGATGGGGATTTCCTTTGGCATACGTAAGCCCAATGACTATAATCGCGCCGATTAAGCCCACCTTTATAACGGTAACGATGATTTGAAGATCGCCTCCTACCTTTACACCGAAGTAGTTGACGAACCCGAGAACTCCGATGACGGCCATGGCCAGGACTTGTCCATAGCGGATCTCGAGCGGCTGTCCGCCTTCTCCCAGCGGCAGCGGGATGGTGGTGAGAACGCCGCCTAGCTCCGGCCGGAAATTCGTGAGGTAAATGAAGAAGCCGGTGGCAAGCGTAGCAATCGACCCGCTCTTGGCGACCCAAGTCTGCGTCCAGCCGTAGAGGAAGCCCCATAGCGGCCCGTAAGCCTCGCGGAGATAGACATATTCACCGCCGGCCTCCGGGAGCGCGGCCGCCAGTTCGGCGTAGCTGAGAGCACCGAATAGGGAGAGCAAGCCCCCCACCACCCAGACGACAAATAGCATCCAGGTGGACCCCACATTCTTAATCATGGTGGTGGGCACCAGGAAGATGCCGCTGCCGATCACCGTGCCGACGACGATGGCCGCCGCGCCCCAGATGCCGAGATCGCGCTTTAATTCAGTTACGACCGCGGGCTGAGCTTTCGACATGCAAGGGTCTCCAAAGGGAAGCGAGATAGCCGGCCGCGAAGGTGGCCGAGGTTCCGATTAACACGTACCAGGTGAAGGCAATATGGGTGAACGCCTTCACATAGAGCATGACCGCGAGTCCGGCGGCCATGGCGAACATGGCGGCATTTTCCTGAACCCGGCGAGTCAACAAGCCCAGCAGGAAGACGCCAAGCAGCGATCCATAGAGGATGGACGCGATGGTCAGACCGGCTTCGAGGACCGAGCCCCAACCTCGGGCAACCAGTCCGATGGAGAAAAGGATGATTCCCCAGGCGATGGTAGCCCAGCGGGCCAGTTTCAGGTAGTGCTGTTCCGTATGCGGGCCGGCGAGAGGGCGGTAAAAATCCATGATGCTGGTGGAGGCCAGCGCGTTAAGAGCGGCGCTGAGGTTCGACATGCCGGCAGCCAGGATGGCGGCGATCACGAGGCCGGCGACTCCAGGGGGCAGACTGCTCCAGATAAATGCGGGATAAAGGCTGTCTTTCACAACGGGCGCGGGCAGATGCCGATCGGAATAGTGGACAAATAGCAGCACACCAATTAACAGGAAAAGCGTGAATTGGAAAAGAATGACGAACCAACTGGAAAATAGGGCGGCGCGGCTTTCCTGCTCGGAGCGGGCGGCGAGCAGGCGCTGGACCATCAACTGTTCGGTGCCGTGGCTGGCGGTGGTAAGGAAACAGCCGCCGACGAGGCCGGCCCAGAAGCTATAGCTGCGGGAGAAGAATTCGGAGGTGAAGGCGAATCGGAAATCGAATATCTGGAATTTGTGGGCGGCGGAGCCCGCTTCCAGGACATGGGCCCAGCCGCCGGGAATCTGGTGGAGCATGACGACGAAGCTGAGGAGGGCGCCGGCGACATAGAGGAACATTTGGATCACGTCGGTCCAGATTACAGCGGTCAAACCGCCCTCGAAGGTATAGAAGAGAGTCAGGCAGACAATGACCAGAATGGAAGCGACTTCGCCGGTTCCGAGCACGATGGAGATGACGATAGAAATGGCGAAGACGCGGACTCCTTCGGCCAGGGCGCGCAAGACCAGAAAGGTGCCGGCGGTCATGCGGCGTATGCGCTCGCCGAAGCGGCGGCGCATGAGTTCGTAGGCGGTGAACATTTCGCCGCGAAAATATTGAGGCAGGAAGAGAGTGGAAATGACGATACGGGCCAGGAGGTATCCGAAAACGACCTGGAGGAATCCGAAGTTACCGGAAAAGGAGAGCGCCGGCGTGCCTATGACGGTCAGAGTGCTGGTCTCGGCGGAGACGATGGAAAGGCTGATGGCCCACCAGGGCGCGTTGTGGCCGCCCAGGAAATAGTCTTTGAGAGTGCGTTGGGATTTGCGGAAACGCGCGCCGAACCAAGTGATCGCAATAAGATAAATGGCGATCACGGCGAGGTCGACGGCATGCATAGGGGGAAAGGCGGATGATAGCACGCCCATCGGTTCCCTTCGCCGCGAGCCGGCTAGTGGAGGATGAGCATAGTCGAGGAATCGGTAAAGTTTATGGAGGAGGGAACGATCTTTCCGACTACCGCGGTCCAGGTGTACGTTACGTTGACGGTGACAGTGCTGCCCGGCGAACTGCTGGGCGAGCACGATACGGCGACCGCGACGCTGGCGGTACTCAGCCCGGAGGCCCACTGATCGACGTAAGTGGTAAGCGCGGCGTTGGTGCCGGGATTCGAAGCCGGGCAGGTGGTGCTGCCGCGGACGCTGGCCCAGCGAGCGCCTTCGGTAGCCGCTTGCGCGACAAAATTAAAGGCGAACACCATACGGCCGAATTCCTCAATCCCCAGGATCAGAAACATAAATCCCAAGTAGACGAGGGCTGATTCGAGGAACATGTTCCCGGCTTGGCTCCGGCGGCGGCGCGCGTTTGGAGTATTGGCTGCCATCACTGGACCCGCATCGTATCCGTGTACGAGATATTGAAGGACGACGGCATCCGCGGCCAGATGACCACCGCTGCGAATGGATAGAGCGTCGTCACCTGGACATACTCTTTCGGAGTGGTACTGCCGGCGCAAGTACTGGCGCAGGAGACGGTGCTGGAACTTCCGGGACACTGACAGAAGCTAGTGGCATTGGCAGTTAAGCCGTTGGCATTTCCAGCGGAAGCAGTGGCGGCGTTTTGCATGCCGGTGTAATCGGTCCAGTGAGTGTTGCTATAAATGCCGTACTGCACACCGGCGCGGGCGGCGTTCGTTACGATCCTGGCGTAATAGAACATACGAGTCAGGTCCGCTACGCCTGCCAGGAGCATGAAGAGAACGGTTGAAGATAAGGCAAATTCAACGACGGCGCTTCCACGCCGGCGGGACGGGGCGGCTGGTTTCGGCATGGGCGCTAGTTATTCCACCAATCCAGAAGAGCCAGTGGACTTGATAGGAGATCCGCCGGGAAGAGACGAATAGTTATTGTTAACGGTCAAGCCTGAATTACCGTTAATCGTGATGGTGTCCGCCACTAAAATCATGTAGCCGTTCGTGGTATTCGATCCGCTCCATAACAACGGGCTGTTCTTGAAATACAAGGCGCCATTAATCACGCTGTTAGTTTGACTGACAATCTGATTCTGCGAACTGCTGGTGATGCTGCGATCCTGGAAGATGGCTATTCCCGCGAGAGAGCCGGTGGTTGGGGCGTTGATATTGAACGTCGATTGACCGTCTATATTAATCGGGGAAAAAGAATAACTCTGCGAACAGGCGTAACCGGAGCTGCTGGTGTTGTAAATGGTGACGCCGGCCGTGGCATTAATGATGGCGAGACTTTCTGTTTCGAACCCGCCTCCGGCCATGATGTAAGTTCCGGCACTCATTGTGAATGTGGCTCCGTTGGTGTTACCGAATTTCAAGCCGCCGCAATAGACACCCGGCAGCACGGTATTGGCGACTGGCTTCGAATTCATGTCGTAATAGCTGGAAGATGCGGAGATGAGAATTCCACTGGTTGGCGCCACGATGGAGGCGAGAGGATCTCCCGGACTAGTCACCGTGGTGGGAACTTCGCTCTGATTTGTACTGTCATTGATCATGTAAGTACCATTGTTCATCTGGTACCCGCCAACCACGCCCACCTTGGCGGTATTAGACAAATCGAGAGTGATGCTGCCTTCACTGTAGTACGCGCTACTGGAATTGGACTCCGAAATGGCCGAACAGTTGAAGGTGATGGTGTTGCTACCGGCTAGACTAATAGCGCGGCTAGCCGTCGGATCGAGCGCGTAGATGCACCCGGAAATGCCTGTGCCGCCGATCGCCGCGGTGGAGCGCGCTCCTACGAAGGTGCTGTTTTGGCCCAGGATCGCCATGAATATGTTGGGGACGCTTTTGCGCACGATGGCTTCGACGTAGGCGTCGTTTCCGGCATAGCTTCCGTAGAGGGGCGGATTGTTGATGACAACAGTAGTGCTGCTACCGTTGTTGGTGAAGCCGTTCGTAGAGGCGTCGGATTGGCCATCGGTAGTGGCGGTGGAAAGAGTATCGCCGGCCTTCAGATCCAACATGGCGGAGAGAACGGCGGCGTCGGAGGCGTTTTGGGCGCGCTCCCGCATCCAGGCCAGATAGCCGGTGTCGAAGACCAAGCCGAGTGTGGCCACGAGGGTGATAAGACATAATGACGTTACGATGAGGACGAAGCCTCGTTGTTTGGGCTTACGAAAATTGGGCACGGAAGAACCTCTGGGAAAAAAGATCGACGCGATATCGTCAAAGCTTTATAGACCTTATTTCCATTTTCGTTATGGTAGTACCGTACCGAAATAGTTGGTGGTACTAATGATGATTGCGCGCTAAGTTACTTATTCGCGCACAATTTGGTTCTTGCTTAGATTTGTTTATTTGTTAAACCCAGGCGCCGAGCAGAGCGCCCCAGTGGAAGCCAGCACCGAAGCCGGCAAAGCAAATGTCGGCTCCGGGAGCAGGTTGGTTGCGGCTCCACCATTCCGAGGCGGCGATCAACATAGACGCCGACGAGGTGTTGCCATAGCGGGCGATGTTGGAGAAGAACTTCTGGGTGGGAACGTTGAGCGTGCGGGCCATCTTATCGATCAGGTTTTGGTTAGCCTGATGCATTAAGAAGATTTCTACATCAGAAGCTAAAACGCGATTCCGCTCCAGAATCTCATTGATCCCGGCGGGAATTTTGCGCGAAGCCTGCATGATGACGGAGCGGCCGTTCATCTCGAGCCAGCCATCGTGCGATAGGCGCAGATCGCCGGCGAAGTTGCCGTCGGTGTGCAGGACCGAATCGACCACGCGGACGGGCCCGGAATCTTCGCTGAGCAGACAGGCTCCGGCGCCATCGCCGAAGAGAATGGCGACATTGCGGTCCAGCGGCTCGCGCAGGGCGATGGCGGACATTTTTTCCGAAGCCACTACCAGAATGTGGCCGTAGATGGCGGCCAGACGGCTGGCCAGCGACATACCGAAGAGCGCGCCGGCACTGGCCATGGGAATATCCACGGCGGGTGTCTGCTTCAAGCCGAGGCGCGCGGCGATGGTGCAGGCCGGGCCGGGGAAGCAGCGCTCGTGGGTTCCCGAAGCGACCACGATCATACCGAGCCGATCGGCCGAGAGTCCGGCGCGCGTCAGGCAGTCGTTCGCCGCGGCGACACCCATGTCGGCGACAGACTCGTCCGCTCCGGCGATGCGCCGCTCTTCGATCCCGGAAACATCCAGAATCCATTCCGGCGTCACGCCCAGACGGGTGGCAAGGCCGGCGTTATCGACCACGCATGGCGGCACGTAGGCCCCGAACTCCCGCAAATAGGCCATGCTCAGGCCTTTGCGGACGACTCGGCAAGAGCCACGTAGCGCTCCATGCGGTCGATGGTTTCAAACTTTCGGGGATTCAAATCGGAATCGGGGATTCGAATTTGGAACTCCTTTTCCAACTCACTGACGACCTCGGGTAAAGCAAAAGAATCGAGATAGCCGGAGTCGAAAAGCGATTCCTGTGAGTCTGGCACCGCCGGATTTTTGGAAACAGCCTGCAATATCTTAACGATTTTTTCGGTTCGGTCTTTTTCTATTCGGTCCATCCATAACTCTTTATTATTCCGATTTCGCCGCTTGAAAAAAGCCATATTGTTCCAGCATGGCGTTCAGCAGCATGCGCCCAATCAGATGATAGCCCGAGCTGGTCATATGAACGTGATCGGGCTGGCCGAGACCGGCGCGAGCCCATTCGGTAACCGAGCCCGCCCCTCCCATTCTCGCGCGCCAATCCCAAAATGCACAGCCGTGCGCCAGGGCTGCGGACCGCTGGACTTCGATCACTTGGGCGAGATGAGGATACGCGACGCGACGCTTGCCGAGGGGAAACTGGCAATCCGGCGGCCCGACGACGAGAATACTGGCGGCGGGAGCGGCGCGGCGTAAGCGGTCCAGCAATTGATTGAAAGCGGCAAAATAGCTGGAGGCGTCCCAGCGCGGACTAATGGCTTCATTGGTCCCGTAGGCGATCAGGATGAGGGCCGGATCGCGGGCGGCGATTTCCGAGGCGAGGATCGTTTCGTCCCAATCGAGGAGCATAGGGGCTTGCGCGCCGTTGATGCCGAGGGTTTCGTAGGTAACGCCGGACTGGTTTTCGGCCACCCAGCCGAACAACCTTACAGGCGCGTCGGAAATGGTTCTCAGCTTGTATTGATGCGGTCCGGGAGAAGCCTTGAAGTGGAACGCCCCAGGGCCTAGAGCTCCTTCGGTGTTGATCAGTTCGGTGGGGACTTCATCCACCAGAAACTCCAGTTGGCC
>Ga0302319_10014095_pt1 | contig 14939 bp, 17 predicted proteins | sample Bog_T0_2_FD_203319 | JGI IMG/M metagenome (GOLD analysis project Ga0302319, IMG submission 203319) | Peat permafrost microbial communities from Stordalen Mire near Abisko, Sweden - Bog_T0_2 | ecosystem: Environmental > Terrestrial > Soil > Wetlands > Peat | place: Sweden: Abisko, Stordalen Mire... | reverse complement strand
TCTCGGCTTTCAATCCCCTGTGGACTTTGAAATCAAAAACAACTAACCAATGACTTCCTTTCCCAACCGTGTCCACCAAATCGGGGCAACCTCACGGAGTTTGGTAACGAGGAAAAATACCAGAGGGGGGATGGTGCCTGAGGCAGGGTCAGGCGTGTTTTTCGGGAGGCTGGATGTTCTGCAAGGCGTGGAGCGTGGCGGTTTTGTAGAGCAGGCCGAGGGTGGGCATATTTAAACAAGCGTCAACAAAGAGATTTGCGGAGGCGTTGCACATCATGGCAACGAGGCCGATGTGGACGACCTCGGTCGCGAGCTCGCCCATGACGTGGACGCCGAGGAGTTTCTGGTCGCCCTGACGATAGAGCAGCTTTAAAAAGCCATCCTGGTCGCCGATGATGCGGCCGCGGGCGTTGTCACGATAATTCGCTTTTCCGACGACGTAAGGGACGTTTTTCTTTTTGAGCGACTCCTCGGTTTCGCCGACCATGCTGACCTCGGGGATGGTGTAAATGCCGTTTGGCAGGAGCGGCGAGATCGCGCTGCCGCTGAGGCCGAGCGCGTGGCGCACGGCGCGACGGGATTGCTCCACGCTGGTGGAGGCGAGGCCGGGGAAGCCGATCACGTCGCCCGCGGCGTAGATGTTTTCTATGTTGGTCTGGAAATGTTCGTTCACGGGAATGAGGCCGCGCTCGCCGGTTTTCACGCCGGCTTTTTCGAGGCCGAGATTCGCAGTGTTGCTTTGCCTGCCCGCGGCGACGAGGACGGCATCGGCATCCAGCACCGCACCGGAGGAGAGTTCGAGCTGCACTCCATCGGACGGCTGCGGGATGCATTTGACCACTTTTTCGTTCCAGTGAAAAATGACCCCGCTGCGCTCAAATGCGGCAGCGAGCTCGCGGGAAACTTCCGCGTCCAAAAACGGGAGGAGGACGTTGCGTCCATCGACGATGTGGACCTCTGCGCCGAGCGCGCGGAAGGTGCAGCCGTATTCCGCGCCGATGACGCCGGCGCCGACGACCGCCAGTTTTTTCGGGATGCGGTCGAGTTTCAGGATCGTATCGGAATCGTAAATCTCGCCATGCCCGAACGGAAAAAGAGCGGGGCGCACGGGGGAGGAACCGGTGGCGACAAGGATCTTCTCGCCGCGCAATACGATCTCTTCGCGAGGGGCGGCATTTTTTCCGCCATCACCCTCCCCACCGAGGCTGACATGCACGGTCTGCGCATCGAGGAAGGTGGAGGTGCCCCAATAGATGGTGGCTTTGAGTCCGAGCAACCTTTGCGTGAGCGACTTGTGAAAGGCGTCCTTCACCCGTTCCTCGTGGCAGAGGAAGTCGGCCACGGTGACTTCACGTTGCAGCGAAAGATCGACGCCGTAGAGGTTGCGCGATTTAAAACCCGACAACGCGAGCGCGGTCTCGCGCAAGGTTTTGCTTGGCACGGTGCCGGTATTGATCCCCGCGCCGCCGAGCTCCGCATGGGCATCCACCAGCGCCACGGTTTTGCCGAAGGTGGCGGCAGTGGTCGCCGCATTGATGCCGGCAGGGCCGCCGCCGATGACCACAAGGTCGTAAGTTTTCGGATCGTTGGTCATAAAGTTCGCTCCTTGATGCACAATCTACCGGGTTCCTTGATGATCATCAAAATGTTTCGTGGGCCGCAATCGTGGCGCGTTTATTTTTTAATATTTTGCCTTTCCGAAAAACTGCTGTGCGCTTACTTTCACGGCTTCCCATTGTGTGATATTACATAACACCCCTGACCGGGAGGAAGCCGGGCGGCAGTAAACCCGCGGCCTTTTCCCCAAAATCCCGCCCCAACCTGAACCACTAATAATGAACAAATCCCTCCTTTGCCTCCTTGCCCTGATCCCGCTCAGTCTTTACGAGAGCCGGGCTGATGTAAAAATGCCGGCGATCTTCGGCGACCATATGGTCCTCCAGCAGGAGAAGACGCTGCCCGTGTGGGGTTGGGCGGCGGCGGGCGAGAAGATCACGGTGACCTTCGGCGACCCGAAGGAGGGCCACAAGGCGGAAGCGACCACCAGGGCCGATGGCAAGTGGCAGGCGGAACTCGCGGCGCTGCCTGCCTGGACTGCGCCGGGAACGCTGACCATCGAGGGGAAAAATACGATCACCATCCAGGATGTGCTGGTGGGTGATGTATGGCTCTGCTCGGGGCAGTCGAACATGGAATACGGCTTGAACAAGGATCTGGCTGCCGACGCGAAGGACGACCAGATCCGGCTCTTCCATGTGCAGCACCAGATCGCGATCGGGCCGCGGGAGGATGTTTCGGCCAAATGGCTGGTATGCTCGCCAGAGACTCTGCCGGGATTCACGGCGGTAGGTTACTTTTTTGGCAGGAATCTCCGCGCTGATCTTAAGCGGCCGATCGGGCTGATCGAATCCAACTGGGGCGGCACGCCTGCGCAGTCGTGGACGAGCATTCCGGCGCTCCAGGCCGACCCGGCCCTGAGCCACTACGTCGATGCTTACAAAACCATCGCTGACAAATTTCCCGGGGGGGATGCCGAGTATGCCACGAAGTCCGCCGAAGCCGATGCTGCCTACGCGAAATGGAATACAGCCTTGCTGGCAGATACGGCTTACCAGGAGACGCTGAAGGCGTGGCATACTGCTGCAGACCAGGCGAAAGCTGCAAAGCAGACGCCTCCGCCGCAACCGACTCCGCCGATTCCCCGGCCTCCCGGAGCTGCGGGGGGAGCCGGCACGCCTTCGATGCTTTTTAACGGAATGATCAATCCGCTGATCCCCTACTCGCTCAAGGGCGTGATCTGGTACCAGGGTGAAAGCAACGCAGGCTACGCCATGGAATACAGGACCCTCTTTCCAGCGATGATCACCGACTGGCGCAACCGCTGGAAGGCGGCTGATCTGCCATTCCTTTTCGTGCAGCTTGCGAATTTCATGGCGCCGCCAAAGACGGCGGGTGATAACTCGGCATGGACAATCCTGCGCGAATCGCAGGTGAAAACACTCGCCCTGCCGAAAACCGGGATGGCGGTAATCATCGATATCGGCACCAGCGGCGGCATCCACCCGCCGGACAAAACGGACGTGGGCGCGCGGCTTGCCCTGGCGGCGCGGCATGTGGCCTACGGTGAAAACATAGTTTATACAGGCCCCATGTACGATGCGCTCAAGATCGAGGATGGAAAGGCCAGGATTACATTCAAGCCGGACTCGATCGGCGGCGGTCTTGTGATCGGAAGCGCCCCATGGCACGATCCGCTGGCGGCGCCAGTTTCAAAGACCGATCTGCAGGGTTTCGCGATCGCGGGAGAGGACAAGAAATGGGTGTGGGCCGATGCAAAGATCGACGGCAACGACGTGGTTGTCTCGAGTCCCGACGTGCCGAAGCCCGTGGCGGTGCGCTATGCTTTTGCGAACGACCCGGCGTGCAATCTTTACAACAAGGAAGGGCTGCCCGCATCGCCATTCCGGACCGATGACTGGGAAGCGGCTGCCCCGGCGGCGGCTCCGGCGGTTCCTTCGGCTACGCCGGTTCCGGCCAAATAACAGCAGCCCTGTTGCCAGTTCACACGGAGAGGATTATCGTGTGCAGATGAAGGCTTTGCGCATTCTTCCGTTGCTGCTCGTGCTGGGCGCCATGCTTGGCTTGACGGGATGTGAAACGCTCGACCAGCGCGACCAGTCGCTGCTGCAGCAACACCATGTATCTGCCCCGGTGTACAACCGGATGCTGCACAAGGAGCAACTGGCGCTGCCGGATATCACCGAGCTATCGAAGCGGGGGTTGCCCGAGCCGTTTATCCTGAACTACCTGAAATCAACTTACGGGGTCTATACGCTGAACAGCAGCGATGTGACCCAGCTCGCCCGCGACGGGGTGAGCAAGGCGATCATCGATTATCTGCTATCGACTCCCACGTTGTATGGGCCGCAACGCTATCCGTACGATTACCCGGGATTTGGCCTGGGGCCTTATCCCTACTACGACTACGGGCCGCCGCCGGTGGTGTTTGTTCCGTACCACGCCTCTCCACACTTTCGATGACGGGGATGGCCGGGAAAATTCCGTAAAAATTTATTTCTGCATGTGACATCCGGCGTATCTCGAATATATTTGGCGTAAATTCCCGAATGGAACGGATGTTATTTTTTGATGAAAGCCCTTAATATTTTATTTGCCGATGATGAGCAGGAGATTGCGGCGATCGTAGCCTCGGTGTTGCAGCGCGCGGGTCACTCGCTCGATGTGGTACATGACGGCGAAGCAGCGCTGCTGAAGCTCAAGGAAAAACCGGGCCACTACCACCTGCTGATCACGGATGGCAACATGCCGGGGATATCCGGCATCCAGTTGATCGAGAAGCTCCCGCAATATGATTTTCACGGCAAGACCATCCTGCTATCGGGATATCTCACGGAGGAATTGGAGGAGACCTACGAATCGCTGCACATCGACAGGATCATCCAGAAACCTTTTGGATTCACCGATTTGAAGAAGGCCGTGGATGAACTGGGCGCTGGGATTGTGCTCAACCCTGCGAAATAGGCGAAGCTGTCGTTTCCATCCCTCTCCATGAAGTTTCCAGCGGGCGCTTACTTTTTGTTCGTGTCGATTTTCATCTGCGCGGCACTTTGCCGTGGCGGCGCGGCGGAGGCGGTGGATCCGTCGCAGCCGGTGGTGATGGGATATTACCCCTCGTGGAATTCGGGTTTGTCGCCAGAAAAAATCAATTACCACCTCTTCACGCACATTGTGCATGCGTTCATCACGCCGGGGAAAGACGGGGCGATCCATGCGGAAGGCAACCTGCCGAGCAGGACGCTCACAAAACTCGCACACGATGCCCATGTAAAGGCGCTGCTCGCAATCGGCGGGGAAGACAGCGGCGCAGCACTCAGCGCGCTCACTAAAAATGCGAAGGCTACGGATGTGTTTATCAAGAGTGTCGTCCGCATGGCGCAGGAGTATGGTTATGACGGGATCGACGTGGACTGGGAATATCCCGACGAGAGCGACAGGGATAACATAGTCCACTTTTTGCAAATGTTGCGGGCGGAATTGGTCGCGGGGAATCCCGGCGCGATGATCACCATGCCGGTGCCGGCCACGGAATTCGGATCAAAATGGTTCGACGCGCGCCTGGCACGCGAGGTCGATTTCATCCAGATCATGAGCTACGAATTGCATGGCCCGTGGAAGAATGACGATGGCACGCGTTACAGCCACAGCGGGCATAACTCACCCCTGTACGAGACTGACATGGATCCCATCGATGGACATAAGCAGTCATTTCAAAAATTCGTTGATTACTGGGTGGCCAAGGGGTTTCCAAAAAACAAGATGCTGATCGGCATCCCGTGTTTCGGCCATGGATTCGCTGTGGACGGATGGGCGAAGGAACCCGTGCGCGCGAGCGGGCATGTGGATGTAAATTACAAGGATGTGAAATCGTTGCTGGCCGCAGGCTGGGTGCGCCATTGGGATGCGCAGGCGTGTGTTCCCTGGCTGAGCAGCCCGAAGGGGGGCGAGATTATTTCCTACGACGATACGCAGTCCGCCTCCGCAAAAGGTGCATGGGCGAAGAACGCCGGCCTCAGCGGGATTTTCTTTTGGGAAATATCCCAGGATTACGTGGATGGCCGAAATGAACTCGTGGAGGCGGCGCTGAAAGGCATGGGCTCAGAGCGATAGGTGCACCGGCAGAAAGCCGGACGAGCCGGCTGTGACTATCTCCCGCGCCTTCTATTTCTCCGTGTAGGCGTCTCACCGTTGAACTCGGTCTGGACGAGTTCAATCAGTTCGCCAACTGTCACGCAATCGGCGACATCATCAGGGATCAATGCCACGCCCAAAGGCTTGAAAAATTCGTCCTTGTTGAAGGCATATGCAAGATCCAGCAATGCCTGCTTGGTGAAGCCGAGATCATCCACAAGGGAGTCGTCCATCTCCATCTCGTCGCGGGGTTGGGGCGCTGCGTCCTCAATCATCCTTAGCGTGTTGTCGCTGATCTCGTCTTCCTCTGGCATAGGTGGGGGCGGTTATTTCCGGTGACAGTTTCGGGCGGCTTACTTCTTTTTGGAAGCTTTGACTTTCGCCCAGCGTTTCTTCAAAGCGGCCACGATCTTTGCGCGACCTTCGGGGGAGAGCCCGCTTTTCCGTTTCTTAGGGGCTTTGGCTGCTTTTGCGGGAGCCGCGGTTGCGCCCTTCTTTTTCGCCCAGCGCGCTTTCAGCGCGGCTACGATTTTCGCGCGACCCTCGGGGGAGAGCCCGCGTTTCTTTGCGACGGGTTTGGCTGCGGGGGCTGCGGAGGCGGCCCTGACCCTTGCCCAGCGGGCCTTGGTGGATGCGGAAATTTTTGCGCGTGCGGCAGCGCTCATTCCGCGGCGACCCTTTTTCGCGGGTGCGGCGGTTGCAGGAGCGGATGTGGACTGGGAGCCGAAAAGCTGAGCCAGGCGGGCTTCAAGTTTTTCGATCGACTCTTTGATGTTGATAGCTTCCTTAAGGGATTCGATGGAGATGGACATAGATAACTGCCAGCTAAACCCCGCCATCTTATGTGTCAATGATTATTTTACATTTGCATGATTTCATTATTGTAACTCGCGTCGCAATTCCCGTTGCAGACAGCCCGATATTTCGGTATGAAGTCAGGTCATGACAAAACCTTCCAAACCCGCAAAAGCAGCGAAACCCGCAAAAAGAAAACCAAACGCAGCATTCCTGAAGCCAGTTCAGCCTGATGCAAAACTCGCCGAAGTAGTTGGCTCGAAGCCACTCCCTCGCACGGAGCTCACCAAGAAGCTCTGGGATTACATCAAGAAGAACAAACTCCAGGATGCCAAGAAAAGGACCCTCATCAATGCCGACGACGCGCTCAAAGCCGTGTTCAATGGCAAGAAGCAGGTTAGCATGTTTGAAATGACCAAGCTCGTATCCGGTCATCTCGAGAAGTAAATCGTCCTGCATCAATTCAGCATCCGGGAAATCACTTTCCCCGCTGGAATCAGGAAGTGGGCTGCTTTGCGAAAAGCTTTTTCAATTCCGGGCGATCTTCGCCCGGTAATTTAATCCAAGGCAGTCTGCTCCCCCTGGTCTTCCCCCGGCTCATGGGCGGCAAGTGAGCAACCAGCCGGACCTCAAAGCCCGGCAACCAAGCTGTGGGCCTTTTTCAAAAAATCGCGGATTCCGATGCGCATCATCGGCTGCTGCTCGCGGCAGGCCTGACCGCTGCCGTCTTTGCCGCACTCGGCGGCAGAGTCTCAACGATGGCTCATATCTTTGTTACGTGGGACTTTTTTTCCTTCTGCATCCTCTCCCTTATGTGGATCAGGATCATCCGTGCGAATCCGCAGAGCGTCTCGCAAAGCGCAAAATTGCAGGACTCCAGCCAGACCGCCATTTTTGTTTTTGTAGTCGTCTCGGCCTGTACCAGTCTCCTCGCTCTGGCCGTGCTGCTGCACACCGCCAAAGACCTCTCCCGCGTGAAGCTTAATGAACACATCCTGCTTTCTGCAGCCACGGTCATCTGCTCGTGGGTGCTCGTGCACACTGTTTTCGCCCTTCATTACGCCAATGTGTTTTACAAGGCATGCAAGAATGAAGGCGACGGCTTGCTCTTTCCGGAAGAAAAGAGTCCTGATTACATGGATTTTGCCTATTTTTCATTTGTCATCGGAATGACCAGCCAGGTATCTGATGTGCAGATCAGCTCCAGGCAGATCCGACGCCTCGCGCTCGTCCATGGAGTGGTCTCTTTCGCCTTTAATGTCGTGATCGTTGCGCTTACCATCAACATCATTTCGGGGCTGTTATAGGTTCCGATGAACAGACATAAATATAAGGCGACCCATAAACCTGCTCCTCTGCTCCGGGTTTACTAATAATGATATCTCTTATGCGCAAATATACCCCGCTCACTGACGACCTCTACGATTACATGATCCATCAGCGGTCAAATCTTCACGACCCGGTGCTGGACGCTCTCCGCACCGAAACAAATACGCTTGGCGACGTGCGGCAGATGGCGATCAGCGAGGAGCAGGCAGACTTTCTTACATTTCTGGTCGCTGCCATCGGCGCCAGGCACGCCGTCGAGGTGGGCACCTTCACCGGCAGCAGTTCCCTCAGTATCGCGCGGGGATTGCCGGCGGATGGCACACTCATCTGTTTTGATCAGGATGACCAATGGACCTCGATTGCGCGCCGTTACTGGACGAAAGCCGGCGTGAACAAAAAAATCGAGCTCCGCCTTGGCGATGCTGCAACCACGCTTCCCGCGTTCCATCCCCCCGCTCCGCTCGATTTCGTCTTCATCGACGCAAACAAGGACGGCTATGACCTCTACTATGAATCGCTCCTGCCCCATGTCCGCCAGGGCGGAGTTATCATCTTCGACAACATGCTCCGCCACGGCGAAGTTCTCCAGCCTTTGGCCCAGCAAACCATTGAAACGCAAACCATCAACAAACTGAACCACAAACTCGCCTGTGACCCGCGTGTCCAGTCGGTCCTTATCCCCGTGGCCGACGGATTGAATCTCTGCCGCAAGTTATAAGCAGGCACCCAGCGCGCAAAGCACGGATGCAAGAAACAAAAAGCCTTACTATAATAAAGGACGCAACATCCCTCCCGGATCATGAAATGTAAAATACTCATCCCTCTTTTATGTGTGTTACCCCTGGCTGTGTGCAATGCGGGTTCCGTCCGGTTATGGAGCGGCGATACCCTCAAGGGCAAAATCTCGTGGGATCCCAAGACGGGCCTCACGATTACACCGGACCCGGCTACCCCGGGTACTCCTGTCACTTCCACCAAGATCGATCTCACAAAAGTACGCGACACAATCTTCACCGATCCCGTCGCGCCCGCAGCGCCTGCCGTGCCGCCCGTCCCGGTGCCACCACCATCGCAACCCGTCGGAGTATTTCTTACGAATGGCGACTTCATTGCCGGTGTTACCCGGGATATCGAGAGCCCGGTGGTCAAGGTCGAGGCCCAACCCGTCCCCGCCACCAGCATCGCTTGGATCATATTCAATCCCATACCCCTCGACAAATTCCCAAAGGTTGCCCCCGGCCACACCGGGGCCATTCTCCCGGGCGGGGATTTTTTTGAAGGCACGTTCGCCGGGATCCAGGAGTACCGCATCGGCATCAATTCCCCTTTACTCGGGCCACAGCGCTTTCCCATGGACCAGATTGCTGCGGTCGTCATGCACGACAGGCAGCCCTCCCAGGCGCTGTACATGGTCACGGCAAATAATGGCTCCTCCTTCCAGACGGATGATTTGAAATTCGACAAACAGGGCGTTGATTTCCAGGATCCCATTTTAGGCCCGATCAAGCTTAAGTTTTGGGACATCAAGGAGATCGCCGCAGGAAGCGGGCGGTTTCAAATAATCACTGATTCCGACCCCGTTGCGACAGCCACTCTTGGCAGCGCAGCCAAGACTCCGGACGATTTCCAAGTTCAGCCGGGCGCCGATCCCGCTGCGCCCGCCACGCTTTTGACCCGCGTCAATATTCCGATCACCTATGCAGTCCCGGTTGGGCTCACCGTTTTCTCCGCAACCATCGCGGTGCCCAAAGATTCTCCCGCAGGCACGCATTTCACATTTGCCGTGTATGGCGATGGACGGTTTCTTATTCAGCGCAGTCTCCCCATCGGGGTAGGTGATCCTCCGCAACTTTTCCGGATGGAACTCAGTAACGTCCACACGATCTCGCTCCGCGTCGAACCCTCATTCGCTGGCGGCCCAGACAAAATTTACGGCCAGTGGATCGGACCGATGCTATTTCGCCCATAGCCCACATATATGGGCCATGTTGTCTCTACGTAAAACCGGCTGCGCTCTAATAAATGCGACATATAGTCTCATATATGGCACATTAATAGACATAACAATAATTTCGCAAGTTATTCAAAGTAAATTACTTATATAAAGTTTTTGTTCATATTACAATGATGGCATAAAGCAAGCTCTATAGAATTTACCAAACAAACAATATGGAGGTAAATTTATGAGCATAATTCGATATCAATACAATGATCCGGAACTCTCTGCCTGGGCTCCGACCAACCGTCTGGCATCACTTCGCGATGAGGTAAATCGCCTTTTTGAGGGCACATTCCATACCCAAGGTGCCGGGCTATTCACAGGATGGAACCCCGCCCTTGATGTCTATCAGGACAAAGACAACGTCTTCGTGAAGACCGAGCTCCCTGGCATGAAGAAAGAGGACATCGCAATATCCTTGGAGGAAGGTGTTCTTTCCATCTCCGGTGAGCGCAAGCACGAGGAGGAAAGCAAAAAAGGCGAGAGCTTCCGCAGTGAGCGGTACTTTGGCCGGTTCCATCGCGGTGTCACGCTCCCCACAGGGGTCGATTCCGCGAAAGTCACCGCCACTTACAAGGACGGCATCCTTACCGTGACCCTGCCAAAAGCCGAGGAAGCAAAACCAAAGCAAATCCAAGTCAACGTTTCCTGAACAACATTTAAAAAATCAACATCTACAAATCATGAGCACACTTACAAATACTGAAGAAAAACCCGCAACCCAGGCCGCGCTGCGCAAAGCGAGCTACACACCATTGGCAAATATTTTCGAGACGAAGGACGGCTACGTCCTCGAGGCGGAAATGCCCGGCGTGAACAAGGGTGGTCTCGAGCTTACCGTGGAGAACAACGAGCTTACCATCGTAGGCCGTCGCTCCGATCCAGCACTGGCCGCCGATGTCGTCTATCGCGAATCCCGTGACCTCGACTACCGGCGCGTTTTTGATCTCGATCCCTCGATCGATGCTGGAAAAATCTCCGCTAAAATCGAGCATGGCGTCCTCACCCTCACCTTGCCCAAGGCCGAGAGCGTGAAGCCGCGTAAAATTGCGATAACGGACTAAGGAAAACTTTTTCCTCCGGGAGCGCGCCCGCATTGAAACGATGCGGGCGCGCTTTTGTTTTGCGCATGCAATTTTTTCGCTGCTTCGCTATTATCCGGGTATGTGGCTCATCTACGCACTCGGCGCGGCAATCCTCTGGGGGGTCAACTACTCGGTGAGCGGTCGTCTGCTGGAGCGTGGTCTCTCTCCTTTCACACTCTTCCTGTTTGATCTCGTCTTCGGAATCCTCACTATCGGCGGCATCATCATCGCCACGGGGAAGGCCCGCAGTATTCCCGCTGAAATCCGCAGCCTCGGTCCAAATTGGCCGATGCTCCTGGTCGTGATGGCATGCGCCACGGCGGCGGGCCTCTTGAGTTTCGTCGCCATCGGTGCGAAGAACGCGACGCTCGCATCGCTCATCGAAATTTCCTACCCGTTCTTTGTTGCGCTTTTTGCGTGGCTCTTCTTCCGTGAAGTCCAGATCAATCTTCCGACTCTCATTGGTGGCTGCATGATCATCGGCGGAGTCGCCGCCGTTTATCTTGGGAACCATTGAGCCTGGTTTGGAAACGGGGAGCTTGCCCAGATTTGGCAGGGATGGGGGATAGCTGACGGTTGGTAAGGGTTGGTTGGCAAGGGTTGATTAGCCCCGGCATTGGGGGCGGTTCGGATCGGTGCTGGAATTGCGCTTTTTGGAAAGGAATTGCCGATTTGATGCGGGGATTGCGGGAAACCGTGCAAGATTAGGGGTGTGGTGTTCCCCGTCCATGACGGACAGGGCCACTCCGGCACTCTTATGGAAACAACTCTACCCACACTCGACATTACAGCCGGCAATCCCCGCGCTGCCGCGGATTACAAGTTTGCGCACCGCAACAAGCTGATGGTGCTGACGAAGCTGAAAAGCGAGACGCCGGGGCAGGATGAGTTGTGCCATATCCAGTCGGTGGAGACGCTGGTGCCAAATTTGTGGATCACGGCGAATTTCCTCGACGGCTCGAGGAAGCGGTTCAGGCCGGAGATGATCCGGGTGGCCACGGAAGAAGAAGAGCGGCTGTCGCATACCTTGCCGGCGTGAGGAAAGTATAAAGGATAAAAGTGGGGATCCGTCGTCGCCTGGGGGTTGCAGCCCTGTGTCCTTCCGCCTCTCCAAGAGTCGAGTATGCCGGGACAAGCAAGGACGGACGCCGGAATGATGCGGCCATGGCGAATCGCGCCCGCGAATTTTTGGCATGCGTATCTTGCGTCATGCGGGGTGTTTTGCGGCTGCGGCCATGACTTTTTGGGGCGCGGCGCGGGCCAATGCGGAATTGCAGGAGGTGGCGGCTTTTCAGGATTTGCAGGTGACGGGGGTGGCGGTGTCGCAGCATGGGCGGATGTTTGTCAATTCCCCCTACTGGTCGGATAACCACACGATTTCGGTGGCGGAGGTGGTGAATGGAAAGCCGGTCCCCTACCCTAATGCGGATTGGAACACGCCGGGCGAACCGTTGCATCATTTCATCTGCGTGCAGAGTGTCTATGCGGATGCGGAGGATTATTTGTGGGTGCTCGATCCGGCGGCGCCGAAGAACGGGGATGCGATGAAGGGCGGGCCGAAGCTGGTGCGGATCAATTTGAAGACCAACCAGGTCGAACAGATCATCCCTTTCGACGAAACGGTGGCGCCGAAGAAAAGCTACCTGAACGATGTGCGCGTGGCGACCAGTGAGCAGGTGGCTTATATCACCGACTCGGGGCTGGGGGCGATCATCGTGGTGGATTTGAAAACCGGGAGGGCGCGACGCGCGCTCGATAACAGTGTTTTTACAAAAGGGGAGCCGGATTTCCGGCTGCATGTGGATGGACGCGACCTGATCGTGGCGAAGACCGGGAAACCGCCGGTGATCCATGCGGATGGGATCGCGCTGGACGTGGCGCAGGGGTATTTGTATTTCCACGCGCTCACGGCGCATGCGCTGTACCGGGTGAAGACGGAGGATTTGAAGAATTACACGCTTTCCGAGGGGGACCTGGAGGCGCGCGTGGAAAAGATCATGGAGACGCCGGCGTGCGACGGGATGTTGATGGGGCCGGATGGCGGGGTTTATCTCACCGACCTGGAACACGGGGCGGTGGTGAGGGTGGAGCCGTTTTTAAAGACGCTCACGACGGTGGTTGCGGACAAGCGGTTGCAATGGCCCGACAGCATGTCGTGGGGGCCTGATGGGGGGCTTTATATTTCGGCGTCTCAGATTGAGAATTCGCCGCGGTTTAATGACGGGAATGATGTGCGGACGGAGCCGTACCGGGTTTTCAAGTGGGTGACGCCGCCAGTGGCGGGTGCGGGGGTAAAAGACTAAGTATAAAGGCTAAGGGATAAAAAAGGAGAGCGGGAATTGCCGCCCTGGCGAATTTCCAAGAGTCGAGTTCCAACTTGAAACGAGGAATTTGGAGGCTTGAACTCGCGCTCAGGGTGCGGGTGGCTTGATTTTGTCTGCTGGCTTCTTTGGGCGCTTGAATTGCATCAAGACTATTCTGGATTGATCGATGCCTTTCGTAATACGATTCCCTGCACTCGAAGAATCGGAGTTCAATGATTTATCTGGACCACAACGCCACTACGCCTGTTTTGCCTGAAGTATTCGAGGCAATGCGTCCCTATTTTTGTGAGGAATGGGGAAATCCCTCGAGCAGCTACCGGTTTGGCTCGAAACTGAAAAGTGTGATCGAAACAGCGAGGGAGAGCGTGGCTGATTTGATTGGAGCGCATCCGCGTGAGATTATCTTCACGAGCGGTGGCACAGAGAGCAATAATTCGGCTATCCACGCGGCACTGAAAGCGAATCCCACGAAAAAGCATGTCATCACGAGTGCAGTTGAACATTCATCTGTCCTCACTTATTGCCGCTCGCTGGAAAGCGAAGGGTATCGTGTTACCTATCTGCCGGTGGATCGAGAAGGGTTATTGAGTCTTACGGACTTGGAAAATGCAATCACGGATGAAACCGCTGTCATTTCTCTTATGTGGGCGAATAATGAGACCGGCGTTCTTTTTTCGGTCGAAAAAATCGCGCAGCGCTGCCGGGCGCGAAACGTTCTTTTTCACTGTGACGCAGTGCAAGCCATAGGCAAAGTGACGGTTGATATGAAAGAGATTCCCATCGATTACCTTTCGATCACGGGCCATAAGTTGGGCGCGCCAAAAGGGATAGGTGCGCTATATGTGAAGCGAAAGGCACCGTTTACGCCGTACTTGCATGGTGGTCACCAAGAGCGCGGTCGGCGCGGTGGCACCGAAAGCGTGCCTCTCATCGCCGGTCTGGGTAAAGCAGCCGAATATTCCAGTAAACGCGTTGCCGACTATAACCGGCATGTCCGCCCTCTTCGCGATCAGCTCGAAAACGACATCCTCTCCTCGATTCCCAACACGGAGCTCAACGGCCATAAAACCGAGCGTTTGGCGAATACCACAAACATCACATTCCAAGGCATCGAATCCGAAGCTTTGCTCTTACTGCTCGATCAAGCAGGAATCTGCGCCAGCAGCGGCTCCGCTTGCCTCGCCGATTCTGACGAGCCGTCACACGTAATCCAAGCAATGAAGCCAACCAGCAATGCATCGCATCAAATGATTAGGTTTTCGTTGTCAATAGAGAATCAAATTTCGGAGGGGAATATCCCCCTCCGCCGCCTCGGAGATCGCGATCCACCATGCCCGCTTTGTGCGCGGCTATGTTTTCCGGCCGGCGGGGGTGGCGTGGGGTTTTGGGGCGACTTTTTTGCCCCGGCGCCTGGCGTAGACCTGCATGAACTCGGCGCCGAAGAAGCTGATCATGGCGGAGTAGTAGATCCAGACGAGCAGCACGGCGAGGGATCCGGCTGCGCCGAAGGTGGTGCCTATGGTGGCGTGGCTGAGGTAGATGCCGATGCCGTATTTTCCGATGATGAAAAGGATGGTGGTGACGAATGCGCCGAGCCAGACATCGTGCCAGGCGATGCGGATATCGGGGAGATATTTGTAGATCACAGCGAACAGGACCACGACGACCAGGAAGGAGACGGTCGCCTCCGCGCCCTGG
>Ga0302319_10014092_pt1 | contig 14940 bp, 15 predicted proteins | sample Bog_T0_2_FD_203319 | JGI IMG/M metagenome (GOLD analysis project Ga0302319, IMG submission 203319) | Peat permafrost microbial communities from Stordalen Mire near Abisko, Sweden - Bog_T0_2 | ecosystem: Environmental > Terrestrial > Soil > Wetlands > Peat | place: Sweden: Abisko, Stordalen Mire... | reverse complement strand
CCGAGACCAGGTCATAAGTGGCCAGCAGCGTGCCGCCCGCATAGACGTTGGTCCGCTGCCAGTTGTTGTTGCCGTCGAGCATGGTCAGCTCTTCGCCGCCCGGGCCGACAACGTAATTCTCAGCAAACTGGAAGCCGTTAAACGTCGTGGTGTCGCTGGGATTCAAGTCGCAAGTGAACTGCGTGAGCGACCCTTTAGCCACCCGCGTCCCATCCGCGTCGTAGAGATAGCCGGTCAATATGTTGCCCAGACTGGACGGGCTACTTACCGCGCATATGCGGCCCTCGGCGTCGTAGAGGTACTGGTTGCCCGCACCAGAATCGATCTGAACATTGCCCGCCGCGTCATACTGAAGAGGCGAGGGCGAGGGCTGAGTCCCGCCCGGCGGGATGACGCCTGTGACCTGGTTATTGGTGTTATAGACCATGGTGGAAGAGGACAGGGTCGAGCATGCGCCGATTTGCTGGCTTTGCGCGGTCCGGTTGCCGAAGCTGTCATAGGCCCAGCAGAGATTTGGGTCCGGATAAGCAGGGGCTGCGTAAGGACCGGCTGTGGCCTTCCCTGAGATCAGCCGATTCAAGGAGTCGTAACCGAAGCTCCAGGTTCCCATCACAGAATCAGTGTAACTCAGGATATTTCCGTTTGACGTGTATCCCGAGGCGCTGCCATTGGCAATGCTGTAGCTGTAGATCGTCAGCAATTGCACTGAGGACGTATTGACGACGAGCACAACACTGCCGCTCGCCGTAGTGTAGTGGACCAGAAGCAGCGCCATAGGAGACGGCAGTTCCTCGCGTAGCAACGGCCTCTATCGTATCTTTGAGAGTGGTGCGGCCAACACCATCGAAGGCGAGGTCCACTCCGCGTCCTTCCGTCAGCCGGAGGACCTCTGGAAGAAATTCTCGGTCGGTATAGTTGATGACGTCATCCGCTCCCAATGCCGCGACCGTTTCAGCCTTCTCATCATTTGATACCGTTGCGATGACGCGGGCACCGAGATGTTTCAGCCACTGCACGAGCAACTGACCGACTCCACCGGCCGCTGCGTGTACGAGAACAGTGTCACTTGCCGCAATCTGGCGATACTCGTGCACGAGGTACTGCGCAGTGATCGCCTGAAACAATAAACCTTCACTGGTAGTGAAATCGCTCGGCACGGTGATCGCTCGAGTCTTGGGAAGCACAACCTGCTCCGAGTACGAGCTCAAGCCATTCACCCAAGCGACTCGCTCTCCAATTCTCAATCCCTCAACTCCGGGGCCGAGAGCTGTGACGTGTTCTATTCCTTCGATTCCGGGTGTGCAAGGTAGAGGCAGAGGCAGAGGAAAGATCCCCTTTCGCCGATAGACATCGATGTAGTTGAAGGCTGCCGCCTCAACGGCTACAACGATCTGGTCCGCGCCCGCTTTCGGCTCGGCTGAGTCGATGAATTTGAGTTCCTCCGGTCCGCCAACCTGGCTGATCGATACTTTACGCATCGTCATCCTCCTGTTCAATAGGTTCTCCACACCGAAAACTGGATTTCCATCACATCCAACGTATTAGCCGAGGCCAGCCTGCTGGTACGCAGCTAGCATTTGGGGATCGTCGATCGAGCCGTGATGGTGGACTTGCCGCCATTTCCCATCAGGATCCTTCTGGAAGATGCGGCTTGTGCGAATTGCGAGTTTCATTGGCCGTCCGGCCACTTCGAGCTCGCCTCTTTCGCGTCCGACTACGTAAAACATGGCACCGGCCTCGTGCTGTGTGTAATCGTAGAACTCGAATCGATACGAGCCTTTGCTGGCAAACAGCCTTTCGTAGGTCATTCTGATCTCGCTCCAGCCGCGCTTGATTCCTCGCAAAGGATTGTCCATGGCAGCCTGCGCAGAGTTGTTCCAGTTCTGCTGCATTGACTCGAGATCGCGCGAGTTGAGGGCGCGGTAAAACTGTGCGAGCGCTTGCGATGGTTCTCGCTGATCGCCGTTGTATTCGGACCCGGTGACCGGCGTATGAATTGGGTCGTTCAGATCATGCTATCCCTCCAGTCGTACGCTATGGGATGCGCGAATCGGCCAAGAGATTTGGCTTGGAATACCTACATCCGAAATCCTCGGGGTGACAGACAAAGCGGTGGGTCATTTGTAGCGAGCAAACCCGGGTGAATTCCCATGAGTGCCGAAGGGATAGGATGTTGGACATTGAGGCCGCCGCGGACTGCGCGTTTTTCTCGGCCAACGATAGACGGGTGTTTCTCATGAAAAAGGCAGGTCGTAATCCCGTCATTGATAGCGGATCCAAATCTAAACGGTTCACCGAACCGAATAACAGGTAGGAGAGGATACTTCCGCGACGAATGGTCCCAAACCCAATCCCTACTCACATTGAGCCTTTGAGCAACGTCGTCTACCGTCAGAATAGGATTCTTCTCAAATGGTGCGTCCAAGCTTGGAATCCTTGCTTTCTCATGGGCATGGTATGCGCCCCCGCGGAAGGATCCATACCTTGGGCAAGAACGAAGTTGCGCCCTGAATTGCGACGCGAGCCATACCGAGCCACTCAAAATGATTGTTCAGCGTATTATCACATTCCGCCACCAGATGATGAGTAATCAACAAGGCGCCCATTTCCAATCATTTGCACCCAGACGAAGGGCGCAGTTTGCCCAAGAATATTATGAATCCCGAATGGTCGACCGCTCCTCCGGAGTCACGGGATATTCTGGCTTTAGCGGCGCCCATAGGGGATAGGGCGCGAGCCGCTATCGCTGGCCGATGGACTCTTCACTCCCCAACAGCGAGGCGCTTTCGCCGGCGTGGGCACAGAGCGATTTACCTTTAGGCCAGACTTAGGAGCGAGCAAGAGGTGACCGAGCAGAAGGCTCATGCCAAGGCGGTCTCGGGGGCCTGACCAGCGACCTCTGCCGTGACGAGCGACCGGCTAAGCTTTGGTGTTCCAGTTTCGGGAATTCACCATGGTGAGCAGGACCGGCTTGCCTTTGGCCTTCGACGACCGTAGAAAGTAGAAGGCACCGTATATACCCCACACCGCTGAGATAACCAGCGCCAGCAGCGGCTCTTTGGAGGTTCCCAGACCGAAGATGGGGCTGATTAAATAGAACGCCATGCAGACCAGATTGGCGAGCAGTCCAAATCCCGGGATCAATTTGTGTCGCACCAGGTTGTAATCGTGGCGCCTGTCGTAAGCGATGATGCACAGCAGACAACTGAGCCCGTAGAGGATGAAGGTGCCAAAGTTGGAGGTAAGAGTAATTGTGAGCAGCGTGTTGGGCAAGGCCGCCATCCTGTCATGCGTACTATAGCCAAAGCTGGAGAGGATGCCGTGGGGAAGCGCCGCAATTGCAGCGTCGGTCGGCGCCGCCGAATCGCCGAATGCAAGTGAGATGGCAACAACACCAATGATCGCGGAAATGGCGGCAAGCGTCCAAATGGCACGGCGCGGCGTGAGCGATCCGGCGTGCAGGATGCCGAAGTGTTCGGGAGCCTCGTCATCCTTGCCCATGGCGTAAGTAACGCGGGCGCCAGTATTCATGCAAGCGAGCGTAGTTCCGATCAGAGCAAGGAAGACCGTGACGGCTTCGCCGAGCATGAAGTACTTGCCGTTGCCGTGGCCAAGCAGGCCATCGCCGACGATGATCATCATGTCTCCGATGGGAGCCGCCGAGGCGGCAGCGCTTTGCATGGTATAGCCGGAATTTAGAAAGTAGTTGGCCGCGAAATATTCAATCAGATAGCACACCAGGCCCTGAATCAGAAGTGAGGCGATGACGGCAATGGGAATGTGTTTGGTAGGGTTTCTCGCCTCTCCACCCATCGCGGTGACCGATTCGAAGCCCACCAGAATCAAAATGGCGACGGTGGCCTGAATGAAAACAAAACTGAACTTGTGCGGTGCAATCACAGAGGCAGCGGAGGCGTGGGTGAGGAAATTGCCGCCTGCGTCTGACTGTGGGTAGGTGATCTTGAAAGGGACCGGTTTCCCGGCCGTGTCGAGCAACGGGAGGGGCGCGCCACTCGAATCGCGAGCCGTCGAGCCATCCTTGGCGGTGGCGAATTGATAGTCATAAGTGGCCAGAGTTTGAGTGTCGTACTGGAAGCCCGGGGTGCCGGACGGATGACTTGCGCGGTAGCCTAGCGCCAGTACGCTGAAGACCATAAGCGCGGAGATTTGCACGACGTTGATGGCCAGGTTGACCGCCGTTGAAGCGCCTACTCCCTTTTGAGCAATCCAACCTACAAAGAACGAAAAGGCAATAGCTACCAGTGCCATGAAAACTGGCCCCGGATTCGAGCCGCTCAGAAAGTTGGGATAGAGGAAACCCACCACATACCCCACGAACATGCCGGTCGTGGCAACCATCACGCCGGGATAGACCCAATAATAGAGATGCGAACCCCAGCCAACGATGAACTTCACCAGTCGTGCGTATTTGAAGAATTCATCTTTCGACAAAAGAGCTTGCTCGGCGTAGTAGTAGGAGGAGCCTGTCCCCGGATAGAGCTTGGAGATCTCCGCGTAAGCAACCGCAGTGGCCAGGCAAAGCAACAGGGCGGCAACGATGCCCAGCCACATGGTTGGTGCGGTGGTGCCCGTGTTGGCCTGAATGTAGAACGTTAGCCAAAGAAAAGCGCCGGGGGCTATCAGGGCCATTGCGTTGCTGGTCAGTCCAGTCAAGCCCAGAGTGGCTTGCATTTGCGGTGATTTTTTGTCTGCCATGTCTTTCCTCCTGAAGGTGGTGCTTATTGGCTCACTCTTAGTCGTTTGCTTTCGGAAACCCTTTGGGACTCAAGCGTCCCAGAAAAGCCCGTAAGGCGATGCGGCAGGTTAGTTCGAACCGCCCGAATGCAGAGGGTTGAGGCTAAGCTGTTGTTTGACTCTCCCCTGGACACGACAGTTGCACCAACGGTGCAACGCTTGAGCGAAGTGCGTCTTTGTGAACTTTGAAAACACGTTCTTTGATGGGCGAGGAACGAACAAAATCCTGATACGCGCGTTCCAAATGCTCACGGAAATAAGCTCGAGCCTTCGCTTCGTCCGGTTCGGCCACCGCTTGGCGAAGATTGTCTCCCATACGCCTAAGGATGTGCAGCCGCGCGACATTCAGCACAACAGGGTCGAACGGAAGATCGAGAAAGCGGAAGAAATCTTCGGCGGATGAGAGTTTTGACAACTGCTCAAGCACAGTCATATCGAATCTCCATGGGCTGGTTGAGTGTATTTGCGGTGTCGCGAATCTTCCACTCACGACATCGTTCACTTCATCATTTCTGCTTGAGTCACAAGGGTAACGCTAACTACTGAGCCGACCGAGGATCTTGTTAGCCGTGTCCTCATCCACATCGAAGAGGCCGGCGAAAACCTCCAGAAGGCCCTCACGTTCTGATTCAACCCCAAGACCCCAAACAAATTGCTCAATAGCACACCGATGACACGGGGTGATGTTAAGCTCAGAGGTTCTTCGCAATATTCGAAGAATCTGCGCCGGCGCTCTCAAACAGTTTCTGTTGTGCTGACAGATTTGATTTTGATCAACGGCTCGTTGGAGGGAATTTTGTAATGCTCTTTTTCCTCGCTCCGTGAGTACCAGCTTTGATTTCATCTCATCCTCCAAATCCTTAACAAAGAATGCCCCCAAATTCTTCCTTAGTTGATAGTTGTCCCAGAGGGATTCGAACCCCCACCCAAGGGATTATGGGTCCCCGGCTCTACCCGGTGATAAAAATTCAACAGTTCCTCCGTGCTCACCGCCCTTTTTGCCTCAATCGAACGCTCCCGAACCTGCGCCAGGACCCATTGAGTCCGGTCTTCCTCGGCGGCGAATCCGAGCGCGAAAAGCGCACTTTTGACGGATGCAATGCCAGAGTGTTTTCCGAGCACGATTTGGCGCCGGAGCCCGAAGGTCTGCGGAGACAATGCCTCATAGGTCGACGGATCTTTGAGCAGTCCATCTACGTGAATGCCGGATTCATGCGTGAATGCGGCAGCACCCACAATCGCTTTGCCTGCCGGAATGGGGCGCCGAGACGCTGCAGAGACGATTTCAGCAAGCCGCGGCAAGTGAAGCAAGTCGACAGTGCTTTTGGATTGAGACAGGCGTTCCAACCCGGCAACGACCTCTTCCAGCGCAGCGTTCCCTGCCCGTTCACCCAAACCTAAAACACAGACGCTGGCGTGAGAGGCACCGCCGCGAATTGCTGCAAGTGTGTTTGCGGTTGCCAAACCCAGGTCGTCGTGCCCATGAAATTCCAGTTCGAGATCGAATACCGCCCGTAGCTGATTGAATTTTTCGCACACGCCAAAGGGGTCCATGCACCCCAGCGTATCGGCGAAGCGGAAGCGATGCGCTCCGGCTCTTGCGGCGGTTTCCAGCGCAAGGATAAGAAAGCCGGCATCCGCGCGACTTGAGTCTTCGCCTCCGATGGCCACACGCAGTCCGCGGTCGATTGCGTACGGAATCACAGTACCGATCCGGCGCAGCACCTCGGTGCGTTCTGCCTTGAGTTTCGCCCTCATTTGAATGTCGGACAGAGGAATAGAAAGGTTGACGCGCTTGAGCCCCGTCTTCACCGCCGCATCCACATCCGCGCGGGTCATACGGCACCAGGCAATCGGTACCGCCTTTGACAGCGCGCTTCCAATTGCTGCAATTTCCTCTATCTCGCGCATGCCCATCGCCGGTGTTCCGGCCTCGATTTCATCCACACCTGCGGCTTCAAGGGCAAGCGCAATGGCGAGCTTTTCATCGAGCGTGAAGGCTACGCCGGGAGCCTGTTCCCCGTCTCTCAACGTTGAATCGTTGATCACGACCTTTGCAAAATCAGTCATAGGCGGCCTCCAGCGGTACGGAGCGGGCTTGCAGTTCGTCGGCTATCTCAGGAAGGACATCCAAGACTCGGTCCACGTCGTCTTCCGTGTTCTCGCGCGAAAAGGAGAAGCGGACAGCGCCGCGCAGATGGCTGAACGGAACCTTCATGGCGCGCAACACATGCGAGGGCTCGATCGATCCAGCAGCACATGCCGACCCGGAAGAGGCTGCAGTGGACGCCCGCTCCAGCAGCAAAAGGATTGAGTCCGCCTCGGCATCTTCAAAGGCGATGTTGAGTGTATTCGGCAGACGGTTGCTCTTGTTCCCGATCACAAGCGCGCCCGGAACAAGCCGCAAAGTCTCCCGCTCCAGGCGGTCGCGCAACTCAGCAATGCGCGGCATCTCATTTGGCAATGCTTGCGCCGCAAGTTCCGCAGCCACCCCGAAGCCGACGATCGATGCCGTGTTCTCAGTTCCCGCGCGACGTCCGCGTTCCTGGCGTCCGCCGTGGACCAGTGGCGCAAGCCGCAGACCCGTGCGCAGGTAGAGCGCGCCAACACCTTTGGGACCGTGCAGTTTATGTGCCGTAAGGGTGAGCAGATCTATGTCGGCGGACTGGACATTGATAACGATCTTGCCTGCAGCTTGAACGGCGTCACAATGAAATAGCGCTCCGACCTGGTGAGCCATGGCCGCCAGCATCTCAACTGGAAAGATTACTCCCGTTTCATTGTTGGCCCACTGACAAGAAACCAGCGCGGTTCTTTCACTCAGTACGCTCTGAAATGTCTCAATATCGAGATTTCCGCCACGATCCACGGGAATGCGATGCACCTTGGCTCTGCTCAACCTCTCAAGGTGCGCACATGCAGCAAGGACTGAAGGATGTTCGACAGCGGAGATGACAATCTCATCGCGTCCTGTTTGCGTCTCAAGGGCCGAGAGGATAGCCGTATTATTCGATTCACTGCCGCCTGAGGTAAAGACGATCTCCTTTTCAAATGCCGCATCAATCAACGACCGAACCTGATCGCGTGCCACCCGCACAGCCTCGGCGGCCGCAAAGCCCAGAGGATGTTTGGAAGATGGATTGGCGAAGGTGTCCCGGAACATCGGAAGCATGGCTTCAACAACACGCTCATCCACGCGCGTCGTGGCGTTGTTGTCAAGATAGACCCAGGATTCTGCCAGCGGAGTTTTTGTCATTGTGAGGCTCCTCGGAACGTGTACCTCAGCAAAAGGACTTTCCGCAGCCGCAGGTCGACTTTGCCTGGGGATTATTGAAAGAGAAACCGGCACCCTCCAGGCTTTGGATGAAATCGATTGTGGTTCCGGTGAGCCGCCCAGCGCTGTCTGGGTCAGTAAAAATCTGGAGTCCCTGACTCTCGCATCGAAGATCCCGGGGGTCGGCGCTCTCCACCAGACCCATCTGATATTGATAACCGGAGCAACCGCCCGCAGCAGCGGTAACCCGAAGGCCTGCGATTGGTGTGGCCGCGGCGCCGATTGCGGAGCGAATGGCTCCCGCCGCAGTTTCCGTCAAAGCAATCATCTTTCCCTCCAAGAGTCGTGAGGTTTCTGTCTCAAAGGCCGACATGGATTCATTGATTGCAACTGGCTTGCCAAATGGAACAGATAATTGAATCAGGGAGTTGCGAGGCACGGCGGGGGATACAAACGGACATGTCGCATTTGCGACATGTCCGTTCCCTGTCATTTCGTGTAAACCGGCTGAATGGCGATGAGTCCTGGAGTTTCGCTCTGGAGTCGCACGCGGGCCAACAGGCTCTCGCCAGATTCGTCGCCAAAGCAAGCGCAAAAGTCGTTGCACTCAGAGCAACTGGGTGCCGAACACAAGCTATAACCTTCATCCCGGCAGATCATACGAAAGAAAAACTTCTTCCATTTCATATCCTGCGTGTTACGCCGCGCCAGGGGAGCAAAGTGCCGCTGCATCAAGCTGGACAACTCTCCGCGGTTCGCGAGACCCAGATCTTGCCAAAGGTGATTGGACCGCGTTGCTCTGCGAGCGATAAGCACAGACAATACTGCAGTGAGCGAAGTGGGGACGGTGCGAGAGCGCCTCAGCAACTCGCGTAGACAAAGCTCATCTTCATCCACTGCTGGCTCGCTGTCGATACCACACGCCTCCAATCGCTCCAGGGCGCCGGGAAAGTATCGCTCGATGTTGCGTCGAAGCTCTGAGCCCCAAATGCCAAGAGCACTGGTAAGCGAACCGCCGGCCTTGCACTCGTTAGCGCCTGCCGCAAAAATACAGGCAAGCACATGCCCGTCAAAGGGCTCACACGCAGTGGTTGCGTTGGCTCGCAGAAGGTAGTTGTATAAATCGCCCGGCGTCATAGTTGATCCTTCACGATGGACCGTGTGTCTGGCAGTTCTTGGGACAAACCCGCGAGCAGGCCGCACATCCAATGCACGCTCCCGGATTGGCTACTGTCATAACTTTGCGCAGGACTTCTTCGTCGTCATCCAGCTCAACAAGATCGCCGTCTTCATTAACTCCCTTGAGGGCCATCACGCCGTTTCCGCAGACCTTGAAGCAGCGACCGCAGCCGATGCAGACATCGGCATTTATCTCGAGCAGGTAAGAAGGCTGCCACGGGCTACCACCTCGCGTTAGCGCCTGCACCACAAGTTGTTCCGCTTCCATTTGTGCCCCCGCATCATTTTTCATCCGTCGACCGTGTCCAGTCCGGCCATTCGCCGTGCTTTCAATAGCGCGCGACTTCCGGATATTTCTCGATCCATTCAATTCCGCTCGAAACAATCTCCTCGCCCTGCGTCTCCAGCTTTTCCAGGCTCTCGAAGCCAAACCGGTGCACATCACGCAAATGCTTGTTGAACACGATCAACCTTCCCGCGGTAAGCACCAGGCGACCGAATCCTTCATGGTGCAGCTTCATCAGCGGAGAAACCATCACGCCGGTCGCGCGTTCGATTGCGAGTCCAACCGCGTTGTAGAACAGCTCCATGCGCCAAAGCGTTTCCGGGTCAGGATCGCTCATGATCGGAATTTCGCGCCGTTTTTCTTTAGTCAGGATGTAAGGCTCCAATAGATCGAGATCACTCTTCGCATCCCACGAGCCGTGCAGATCCTGCGCCCGCCATTGCTTGATCAGTTCATTCAGAAAACCCCGCTTGGCGGGCGCTGCCGTTTGCACTGCGCTCTCAGTCATGAACCACCTCATCCTCGAAGTCGAATTTGCGTTCCTTCCCCTTATTCAACACTTTGCGCAGCCAAGGTGGCGGATTGCCAGCCAGCACAGTCTGAAGCCGCAGCATGATATCTTCAATCGCCTGCGTTTCAGCCACTTTGACGGGGTGAATGTTCTTGGCAACCACGCGCGCCGCGCCCGATCCACCAATGGCGGCGACATAGAGAATCGCGCAATCCTTGATGGCTTCGAGCTTCGGCCCCAACTTATCTTCGTTGCCATCCTCTTGCAGATTGCCGGCAAACTCGAAGGCCTTGACGAAATGAAACTCTTCCGGCGTGACATCGTAGACAGTGATGGTTTTTGCCCACCCAAAGTGGGCATCGACGTGCCGTCTATCCTCTGTTGCAAAAGCGACTTTCATATTCCTCCCCTAAAGCTTTCGTGGCTATTGTGGCAAGTCCAGCGCGATGAGATTGTGTTCGTTGCCATGTTGTGGAATCCATGTCCGCGGCGTCGGCTCATGCATGTTGGCCATGAAGAGATTGCCGATGTCGAAGATCAGATCGCGCGTGCCTTTATATCCCACAGTGACCTGCTGGCCGGCGCCGAGACGATCGAAAACTGGAATCCCAACGCGGAACAGAGGGATTCCGAGACGCTCCGCGGCTTGCCGCCCATGCGAATGAGTCACCATGAGATCAGCTCCGGCTGAGCGGAGTTCGAGATCTTCCAGGTCACCGAGCAAGACCTCTTCGACCGGAATGCTTTCCAGTAACGGCGATCCTGTAGTAGTGACCGCGGCCTGAATCTCGCAACCCATTTCATGAAGCCAATGCGCCATTGACGCCAACAAGTCGGGCTCAGCCGCAACAGCCACCTTCTTGCCGCCAAAGTGAAAATGCCCATCCAGCATCGCGTCCACAAGCTGGCTGCGCTGACGCCGGAACTTCTTCGGGACAGGAACTCCGCTCTCACGCGAGAGAAAGGCCATCAACTCGTCGTTCGAAGCCAACCCCGTAAGCCTGTCGAACAGGACGTAGGGAACGCCTGTACGGTGTTCGAGAGTAATTGCGGCTCCGCGCATCTGTTCACCGATGGCAAGCGTCCAGCAGGCCGAACCCATTCTACGAATTTGCTCGATCGAGATACCCCCCAGCGTGGTCGGCGTGAACTCCTCGGGGATATGACCGTCCAGCGATCCGGACAAGTCGGGTAGGAAGAACGGATCGAGACTGAATGCTTCGAAGATGTCTCGGAGCTCATCGATATCGCCAGGGCTGATATGGCAACCGGGAAGTACATTGATGCGCCGCGATAGGCCGGTGTCAAGCAGCGGAACCTCAACCAGTTCCTCGATCATGCGAGTCACCGCTGCTGCCCATCCATTTTGAAACGCGCCTTCAAAATCGGGAGTGGAAACATCAATCAGAGCGATGTGACCAAGCTCCGGGTGGCTGGAGCGTATCAGTTTGAGAAATCCGCTCAAGTCATCGCCCTTTATTTCAGAAACTCCAGTGGTGCAGATTCCGATCAGACTTGGCTTGGTGCGTGACGCTATATTGACAATCGCCTGCTCGACATTGTCGAAGCCTCCCAGAACGGTAGCCACCTCGCTCATAGCTGTAGTCTGCAGCGGAATCGCCTCGCGGAAGTGGCGCACGAACAGAACAAGTCCGAAGGACGTGCATCCCTGCGATCCATGGAGCAAAGGCATGGACTTCTCCACTCCCATGAAGGCCAGCGCCGCTCCAATCGTCTGGCTCATACTGAGCGGATTCACGACGCATTGTTTCTGACCCACTGTTACTCGCGCCATATGCGTGTCCCTATGCAATGTGAATTTGAAGCTGATCGCGCACTGCGGCAACATCCCACGGTGCGGGCCTGCGAATCTGATCCCAGATTGGATTCGAAAGAGCCTTGTCGATCTCTCTCACCAAAGCCACCATGCCCTCGTAGCCTGCGTAGGCGTGATGACGTTCCTGGTTGATGTCGAGCCAAGGCATCTTTGCTTTCAAGGCAACAAACTGCGTGCGCCCGCCGGAGAGCATAATGTCCGCCCGCGCGTCTTTAAGCATCTTGTACATCTCGCGCGGCTTCAGATCGTCGAACATATGCGCATCGTCCTTGACCAGTTCCTTGATGCGCTCTTTATCGTCTGGCGTGGATTTCTTAGTGCTGGTACCGATGATGACCAGACCGGCTTCCTGCAAGGCGGCCACCACGGACCACGACTTGACGCCCCCCGTGAAGAGCAGCACGCGCTTGCCGGCAAGCCGTGTTTTGAATGGACCGATCCTCAGCCACGCGCGCGCTTCTTCACGTGCAATCACCACTTCAGTCCGGCTCAGCAGCTCCGCCGGAGCGCCGCGGTCGACCAGCAATTGAGAGATGCGCCGCAGAGCATCGCTCGTGTCGCCGATGCCATAGAATGAGCCTTCAAAGAAAGGAATGCCGTAGCGCTCTTCCATCTTGCGCGCAACATTGATCATGGCTTTTGAGCAGACCATCATCGCGGCGCGGGCGCGATGAGACCTAGCCACCTCGTGATATTTCGAATCTCCCGAAATCGAGGCCAGGATGCGAATTCCCAGCTCATCGAGCAGCGGCTTCACTTGCCATAACTCTCCTGAGAGGTTGTACTCGCCAATGATGTTGATGTCGTATGGGGTGGTCTCTGCGGGCTCCTCGGTACCGATCACATAGTCGAGGAGCGTCTCCCCGGCAAGCTTGTTTCCGAGATTCTTCGATCCGGAAAATCCTGGCACGTTGACAGGAATCACTGGTTTGTCCAGATTCGCAGCAGCAGCCTTGCAGACAGCTTCGATGTCGTCGCCGATCATAGCCGGGACGCACGTCTGGTAAACGAAGACGGCCGGCGGGTTGTACTTTTCAACAACCTCCTTGATTGCCTTGTAGAGATGTTTTTCACCGCCGAAGATAATGTCCTGTTCGGTCATCGCTGTGGTAAAGCTGATTCGATAGAGAAGCGGCCCCGACGACTTGGATCCGCGGCCGTCCCACGAATGCCCCTCACAGTTGATGGGCCCATGAACCAGGTGCGCCACGTCGGTGATGGGTTGGAGAGCAATCTTGGCGCCATCGAATGCGCACCCGCCCGCCGCTGCTCCGGGAGCAAGAAGTTTGTTGCATCCCTTCTTTCGCTCGCTGTCTGGCTTCGCCTGATTCGTGGCGCAGGCGGGCTCATCCAAGACACTTTGTACTTTCGCGCTCAGTGTACTCATCGAACCCCTCGTCGCACCGAATCAGTTCGAAATGCGTTACCGAATGATGTCGAAGCTGTAATCGGACTTCGCTACGACATTCGTGTTTTGATCGATGTGATCGAAAATCTTGTCCAGTATGGTGACCAGGACATTCAGCCCTCCCTGGTAGCCCCACACCGGATACCGATGGTGATGGTGACGATCGAAGATGGGAAAGCCGAGTCGAATCAGCGGAGTCCTGGTATCGCGCTCAAGAAACTTCCCATAGGTATTTCCGATAAGGAAATCCACCGGCTCCGTGAACAGCAGCGACCGCATGTGCCAGAGATCTTTTCCTGGATAAACGTGGCAGCCTTTTCCAAAGGGCGAACCCGCCAGCAGGACTTCCGCCTTCTCTTTCCACTCCTTGCCGCCGTTCGTGGAAAGGATATGCACCGGCTCGGCGCCCAGTTCCAACAGGAAGCCGGCCAGGCCGAGAGTCAAGTCAGGATCTCCGAACAGCGCGAACTTTTTGCCATGAATATGCGCGCTTGAATCGGCAATCGCATCGATGAGGCGTCCTCGCTCCTTGGCGACTGCGGCGGGAATCGGCTTGCCGGTCAACCGAGAGACCTCCATCAGTAAGCGGTCCGTCGCCTCCACGCCCACGGGATGATTGAATGCGATAACTTCCTGTCCGTGACCTTCGATCACATCCAGTGTTTTTTCAGTACAGAACTCCTGCATGGATATCGTGGCGGCCGCGTGTATCGCATTCGCTGCATCTTCCAACGTTGTACCGCCGTCGTACATTCTGAACTGACCATCTCCTGGCGTATCCCAAACATCGCTGTTGTCGCCCAGAATCGTATATTCGACACCCATAAGGTCGAAGAGCCTCTTAATCTCGCGTAGATTGCCGACCGTATAACCGTCAAAACCACCGATGAAGTTCAGTTTTCCATTCGGCTGCCGCTCCAGCTTCGGCGCGGTGCCGGCCTTGCCATCCCAGAAGTGCTCGATGATCCCCTTCAGGGCATTGTCATATCCGGTTACGTGGCTGCCCACAAAAGCCGGTGTGTGCGCGAAGGGCACGTCCAGATCTTGAGGGACGGATTCCTTCTCCTTCGCATTCTTGATGAAGGCGTTGAGATCGTCGCCGATCACCTCAGCCATGCAAGTAGTCGAGACGGCAATCATCTTCGGCTTATACAGGCTGAAGGAATTCGCCAGGCCATCAATCATATTGGCGAGACCGCCAAACACCGCGGCGTCCTCAGTCATCGAAGAAGAGACGGCCGAGGTGGGTTCCTTGAAGTGCCGCGAAAAGTGGCTGCGGTAATACGCAACGCAACCCTGTGAGCCATGCACAAATGGCAATGTCCGTTCGAACCCAAGTGCGGCGAAGACAGCGCCCAGTGGCTGACAGGCCTTTGCGGGATTTACGGTGAGCCCTTCGCGCGCGAAGTTCTTTTCGCGATAATCCGCGCTCTTGGTCCACTCGTTCACCCGCGCAAGTTCTTCGGCCGGCACCGGATCCTCGAACATGCACTTCTTGTTCGCGAGCATCTCAGTGTATTCGGGACCGCGGAACAACTCTAAGTGGTCAATTACCTTCTCCGCATCTTGGCTCATCTCGCTACTCCTCCTCGAAGATTGCTGGGTTACTGTTACCAGGGCGTCTTGGTCAGGCGCCAAACAGGAGCATTGATCGCCATATCCATATCGCGTGCGAAGATCGCAAATCCGT
>Ga0302319_10014089_pt1 | contig 14942 bp, 11 predicted proteins | sample Bog_T0_2_FD_203319 | JGI IMG/M metagenome (GOLD analysis project Ga0302319, IMG submission 203319) | Peat permafrost microbial communities from Stordalen Mire near Abisko, Sweden - Bog_T0_2 | ecosystem: Environmental > Terrestrial > Soil > Wetlands > Peat | place: Sweden: Abisko, Stordalen Mire... | reverse complement strand
CCAGCAGAAGTCAGTGGGCTCAACCACCGGCTAATGGACTGGCAAGCCTTCGGCTTGTTCCAAGCCAAATCATGATTTTCGGAGAAATCTTTTGATAGGATGGTTGTGCGTGAACTGGTCTAAAACTTGGGGCCGCGCAGATCGATGCCACCCGTCGGCCAGTCGATGGCCCCGAGGGACTTGATGAGGAAATAGGAGAACGATTGCTCCAGCCATTCGCCGGTGGATGGAACGAGATACCGGACCGGATTATCGGCGTGGCGGTAGCCGCTGGAGCCGTAGACCTCCTTTTTGCCAAGGAGAATTCCGAAAGGAATGCCCTGCTTGATCATCCAATCGTCGCTCAGCGCCAGCAACTGGCGCACGAGTCCCTGGCCGCGATGCGAGGGATCGACGCAGACCTCGGCAATGCCGCCGACGCGCAGATCGCCGGCCGAGGTGCCGACGATTTTGTCATGCACGGCGAGATGGGCCGCGAGCCGGCCTTCGTCGTTGCGGGCCACCCAGCGGTGCGCGGGCATTTCGCTGAAAAAGCGCTGGTGGCGAAAGATCTCATTGGCTCCGCCGGTAAAGCAGGTGGAAAGCAGTTGCCGTAATTCGGCATCGAGCTCCGGGCCAACATTCCGATCTTCAATATACTCCAGGTTCATGGCGCGAAACGGAATACGCCGCGCGACTGATGATTTCAAGAAATTGTTTCTCGAATTGAGTGGAACAAGTAAGGAAAGTATTCAAGCGTCGAATACAGGTCGAGCGGCGATAGGGGCAGGATAGGAACAAAAAATGGGCAATCTTCAGGCGCAAAGCTGCCTGTTGCCTCCGTCTCGGTGTCGCTATGAAAAAACCGATTCTTCACCAAAGCAGCCCTGCTCACCGTGAACTTGAACACCACTGGTAAATCCGCGCTGCCATGAAAAACCACCTTCGCCCTCTGCTGCTGCTTGGGCTGATGTCGTGCTCACTTCCGGTCTATGCAGGTGCTCCTCCAGTGGATGACACGCCCTTCATTCGCACCCCGCCGGCACCGGATACGCCGCGCATCAATGGCCCAAGTATTTTCGGAGCGCGGCCCGGTCATCCGTTTTTATATCATGTTCCGGTGACTGGCCAGCGGCCGATCACGATCACGGCAACGGCGTTGCCGGAGGGGCTGACGCTGGATTCCGCAACGGGTAATATCACGGGCGCGGTCGCCCAGGCCGGGAGAGCGCGGTGACGTTTACGGCGAGCAATGCGCTGGGGAAAAACACCGCCTCGTTCAAGATTGTCGTCGGCCCGAGCATTTGCCTGACCCCGCCGATGGGGTGGAATAGCTGGAATAATTTCGGCCCCCGAATCGATGACGCAACCATCCGCGCAGAGGCGGACGGGATGGTCTCTACCGGCCTGGTTGACCACGGCTGGACTTACATTTGCATGGATGACAACTGGCAGGGGGAACGCGACGAGCAGGGTACGATCCACGCGAACGCTAAATTCCCGGATATGAAGGCGCTGACCGACTACATCCACGGCAAGGGCCTGAAGGCGGGCATTTACTCAGGCCCGGGAACGTACTCCTGTGATGGCGAGGAGGCATCCTACCAACACGAGGACCAGGACGCAGCAACTTACGCCGCATGGGTGGAGGATTACCTGAAGTACGACATGTGCAGCTATAGTCTGATGATACCGCTGGAACTTTCCCGCATGTGCGCTCCGCTGCTCAGCCCGACGATGAAAAGGCGCTGATGCTGGCCACTGCGCGTCAGTTGGCGGTCCATGAACTTTTGTCGAGGCTGGCGCACCCCGACCCCAAGGGCAGGTACCACCGACCTTCGGACGAAGTCAAAACCGCCATGGACGAGATGACGGGCTGGACAAAGGAGCAGCTCGACGCCGCGAAGCTCTCCAATGAAGACCTGCACGACACGCTGTATAAAAAGGCCCGACGGTTCAACTCTGACAACCACAAGGGTACCGACTTCGATAACGCCATCGCCAAGCTCCCTTAGGTAACGATGCGCGCCTCCCTGGACAAAGCGAACCGTGACATGGTCTATAGCGTTTCCGGGGCGTATAAGATTTGGGAATGGGGTCAGCCCGAGACCGGCGCCAACCTCTGGCGCACATCCGCCGACATCTCGGCAACGTGGCCTAAAGTGGAGGAAAATGGCTTCGGCGAGAATGGCTTGGAGAAATATGCCGGGCCGGGTCATTGGAACGATCCCGACATGCTCGAGGTCGGTCGGGGCTACCTTACCCCGGATGAAAATTACACGCACATGACGCTCTGGTGCATGCTGTCCGCGCCATTAATCATTGGATGCGACATGAGACATTTCGGCAAGCTTTCCCTTATTGCTAAGTTTACCCTTAGTCTGTTTAGCAATGACGAGGTGCTGGCGGTTGACCAGGATGCGCTCGGCAAACAAGGCTGGCGCGCCAAGCAGGATGGGCCGAAGGAAGTGTGGATGAAGCCTCTGGCCGACGGCAGCCTCGCCGTGGCGTTTTTCAATCGAGGCGAGGCCCCGCGGATGTCGCGATCCAATGGTTGGATTTGTCGCTCAACGGGCCGCAAACCGTGCGCGATCTGTGGCGGCAAAAGGATATGGGCGTGCAGGCGACAGGTTATACGGTCCAGGTGGCAAAGCACGGCGCGGAGTTGTTCAAGGTGTCACCGGCGAAGTAGGGCGACGGCTGCCGACTCGCGTAGTGGAGCCATGGTTACTTTTGCGAAGAATAGTCTGGAGAAGCGCAAAAAGAGACATCAAGGGACGCAACTCAAGGTTTCCATTTGGTGGATTGCGATATTCACTTTATAGACGCCGCGTCAGGCCGGATTTACCGAGCTTTTCAAGGTCGATCGTCCCTTTATCCAGCCATAACAATGCTTAACGTCAGTATTATCGGAACCGGGCGTGTGGCCCGGGGATTTATTGATGATTTGAAGGCATGGGGAGTTGCGGTTTCTGGGTACGTCAGCGCGAATGCCGGGCGCCTGGAAGCGTTTTCACAGGAGACGGGGCTGCCGGGCTACACCACACTGGATGACTTGCTCTCCGCGCATCCCGAGACGAGCGTTGCGCTCGTGGTCAACGCCAATCAGCAGCACTATGCGTCCACGATGGAGGCATTGGGGAAGGGGCTGCACGTCTTTTGCGAAAAGCCCATGGCCGCGACGATGAAGGAATGCGAGGAAATGGTACGTGCGGCCGAGCTTTCCAAGGGCAGCCTTCAGGTCAATTTTGAGTACGTGCATTCGAAGATGCCCCGCCGGCTCCTGCAACTGGTGGAGGAGGGCTTTTTCGGGGAGTTGCTGTCCGCGAGTTGCACGGATTCGCGCGGACATTGGTGGTCGGACCCGCCGGATGCCGATCCCGCCACGCAGACGCGGTTGCGGCGCGAGTTGGGCGGCGGCATAGTCTTTCACTGTGGCGTGCACCAACTCGACATGCTGCGAACTTTTTTCGGCGGATTTTCGCGCGTGCAGGCGTTTCATTCCAAACGAAATTCCCTCGGATTTTATCCTGAGGATGTGCCGGATCATGTGTTGATCGCGTTGGAAACAGCGAACGGCCGGACCGCTAGCCTGGAGATTTTTCACAATCGCGCTCCGAGCTGGTATCGGCGGTATCCGCGGATTCCCGTAAACTGGGCGGCGACTCCGGGACACGAGTACCGGCTGTCCCTGATGGGGACGCAGGGTTCGTGCCTAGCCGATTTTTACGGGGCGAAGCTCCATCTTTTCCGGTTTGATCAAGAAAACAAGGACACCGTGCTGGAGCGGACGGAGGATTTTTCGGCCGACTCGCAGAATGAGATTCACCATGACATGACGGGTTTTTTGAAGCGCTATCTCGACTGCATCGCCGCGGGAAAGGCGCCGCTAGTTCCCGTTTCCGAGGCGCTGGCAACGATGCGACTCGCCTCTGCCGTGGAAAAATCGATTGCCTGCGGCGGACTGGTCACGCTTGCGGTCAAGGGACCCACGGTCGTCGCGCCTGAGCTCAACCATGTTCCCTAAAGTCATGAAACTTTTTTTGGGTGTCCTGCCCTTTCTGTTGTCAGCAGGGCCGCTTGGGGCGGAGGAGGCGACGATTACGGTCGATGCCCGGGTAGTTAGTGTGAACGGAGTGGATGAGGTTCCGACCGGGCTTTTCGGAGTCCACAATCTTTCCCTTACGGAAGATGTGGTCAAGGACTGGGGCATTGAATCCGTTCGATTCATCAATCAGCACCCGGATGGTAAGAATGCGGTTATCGGTGGGCAGTATGTAGAGTCCGGCGCCAACAATTTCAAGAAAACAATCGCGTTGCCCGGAGACCTGAAAAAGGTGGTGCAGTGTCTCTGGGACCGATACCAGCCTGCGCTCTGCATTACCCGCGCGGACTGGAAGGATTATTTGGCCGGGCTCGGTGCGAGCTATGGTGAGGATGCCAAGAAGACCGGGCAGCAGCAGAATCTCGAATTCTGGAACGAGCCGTACCTGAATTGGGCGACGCGCCCGGCGGTGAATTACGACGGTAACTTCTACGACCTTTTCCACGCCGCGGCCGGCGCGCCGATGAAGGTCCGGGTCACCGGCGAGACCGTCCCGAATCTAGTCTGGGACCGCCCGATTTTTTTTGCGCTGAACATGCAGGACAAACAAACCGATTATGTGGCGTCCTCGTTTATCCCTCGCGATGGCAACCCCGGGCAAACCGTCAAGCTGCTGCGGGGGGAGGGGGAAGCGACGCTGGTTGACGGCAAGGAGATTTCGCTCCTCCATCGCGGAACGCGGCTCCTGAAACTTAGGTGGAGCGGAAAGGACCTTACGCAGAAGTATTACTGGTCGGGAACGGTCAACCGCGAATTCTATATCGAAATGGTTCAAGCGTTCGGTCAAGGGCTCAAGCAATCCGATCCCGATGTGAAGCTGGGAGCAGGCTGGGGACTCAACATGTTCGACCAGAATTGGGATTGTTGGAACCTCCTTTACTGTCCGACCATCGATGCGACGCATGATTGGCTCGATGCCCTCTATGAGCATCATTACGGGGGCGATACCCGCGTGGTTGCCGCCTCCTACGAGATGGCGTACGACTACACCCTGGCGCATTACGGCAAGCGGATCCAATTATGGAATACCGAAGCGGGCGGCTATATAGATCCCGAGCAACCGGGGGTGGTCAAGCCGGCCGCGGTGGGCGATGCGCTTGGCAAGGCCAAGGGTGCGCTGAGCTATTTTTTGCGGGATGTGATCTATCTGATCGATTACTGCCCGGACAAGGCCGTGATGCGCGCCGCCCATCAGCCGCAGGACAATGGTGGAGATGAATTTGCCTTCAAGTTGTTGAAACCGCTGCGCGGCAAATTGCTCGAGACCACCTCTTCGTCGCCTCAGTTGTGGAGCGTGGCCAGCCTGGAGGGGCAGCGGATGACGCTTGTGGTGTTTAACGACTCCAGCGAGCCGGCGACACTGCATTTGCAGCTCGCGCTACCGGCGGGAACGACGTTCAGCAGTCTGGTGCGGCGCGAGATCGGGCCAGGTTCGCGGCAGCTGGTGACGAATGGCCGGCAAACGCAGGAGCCCTGGCTGGCCATTCAAGAGACAGCCCTGCCGCCCGGGGAAAAGGTGCCCGACCAGGTCTGCGCGGCCAAATCGGCTCTGGTCTTCATGGGTACGTCGAACGGTTTGGTGCCGGAGATGCCGGTGGAGCACTGGCAGCAGTTCGCTTCCGGGGATGTTTTGCTGAACGCCACCGACGCACAACCGGCGGTGCTGAAAATCGAGGTTCCAGATCAAGCGTTGCAGGGTGCCACGGGGGCACGCTTGCGCCTGGTGCTTTCGGAGAATCCCGCCGATCTTCAGGTCAAACTGAATGGCATGAGTCTCAAGCTTTCTCCCGAAGCGCCATGGATCATGGATTTTCCTGTGGATGCTGGGTTGCTCAAAACGGAAAATATCCTGGTCGTCGCTGCGCCCAAGGGAAAACCGGTGTTCGTCGCGACGGCGAGTCTCTATGTCCAAAAGCCATGAAGCCGGTTTCGAGCATCGCGTGTTCTGGTGGAATTTACGTCATTCTGGCACTGGTTGCCGTGTTATTTTGTTCTGGTTGTGCGAGTCATTCCGCCAATTGTCCTGTGGTTATTCAATATTGGGAAAAATGGACCGGATTCGAATCCGACGCCATGCAATCGGTGGTCGATGACTTCAATGCCAGCCAGAACCGCATCCGTGTAGAATACAGCAGCATCGGCGAGTTGGACCGCAAGTTCATGATGGCCACGGCTGGTGGCGTGCCACCCGACGTCTCCGGTATCTGGGGCTCCAGGCTTCCGGTATACGCCGAAAACAATGCGCTCATCCCCCTGGACAATTTTGCCAGTCAGCAGGGGATTCATCGCGAGCAGTATATAGATGTTTTCTGGCGTCTTTGTTCGTACCGGGACCATCTCTGGGCGTTGCCTTCCACCCCGACCACGCTTGCCTTGGTCTGGAACAAGAAGGCCTTTCGCGAGGCCGGCCTTGATCCGGAACGTCCGCCCCACACAATTGCCGAGTTGGAAGAGTACAACGACAAGTTGATGAAATACCGCCCGGACGGAAGCATCGAGGCCATGGGCTATGTTCCGGGTGAGCCCGATTCCTGGGATTCCATGTGGGGGTACTGGTTCGGCGGTTCGCTCTGGGACGGGAACCAAGCCATCACGGCGGATTCTCCCGCCAATCTTGAAGCTTTTCGCTGGGTGGAGTCGTACACCAAACGCTTCGGCGCGCAAAAGCTCATTACCTTCCGCGCGGGATTCGGAAACATAGCTTCCTCCCAAAATCCCTTTTTCACCGGGCGGGTGGCCATCGAGCTGGAAGGCGTCTGGATGTATAACTACATCAAGAACTACGCGCCGCCGGATTTCGAGTGGGGGGCCGCTCCATTCCCGACGTCAGATCCTTCGAAGTATCATGACACCACCATCGCCGAATGCGATGCCCTGGTAATCCCATCTGGAGCCCGGCATCCCAAGGAGGCTTTTGAATTTATCGCCTTCGTCAACTCACAGAAAGAAATGGAAAAGCTCTGCTTCGCGCAGCGCAAATTCAGCCCCCTGGCCCAGTGCAGTCCCGACTTCCTGGCCAATCATCCCAATCCCTATATCCGCGTGTTCCTTGATTTGGCGAAAAGCCCCAATGCCACGTTGGGACCGCCGCGCCTCATTTCCTGGTCACAATATAAGAACAATTTCGACAACGCCTTGAGCCGAATCCAAGCGGGCGATACCACCGCCGCCGAGGCCCTGCACGAAGTGCAGGTTCGGCAGCAGAAGATTCAGGATCAGGACCTGAGGCGGTGGGATCGCGTCGGCCCCGAACTCACCTCCGAATGGAGTCAGCAATGACTAGAATGGAAAAGCACAATCTCAAGTGGGGGCTGCTGTTCATCAGCCCATGGCTCCTTGGCTTCGTGGTCCTTAGCGTCTATCCTTTTGTTAGTTCGATCTATTACTCGCTTTGCGATTATTCCGTTCTCTCTCCGGCCGTTTATGTTGGCGGGGAAAACTACCGCGAGCTATTCACCGATGAAGTTTTTTGGAAGTCGCTCTATAACACGCTCTTTTTTGCGGCATTCGCCATCCCGCTCAGCGCTATTCTTTCGCTGAGCCTCGCGCTTTTGCTGAACTGCAATGTGCCGGCAAAGGGGATTTTTCGGGTCATTTTCTTTCTTCCCTCACTCGTGCCGATGGTTTCCCTGGCCATTCTCTGGCAATGGTTGCTCAACGGTGATCTCGGGCTCATCAGCTCCGCGCTGCGTCCCTTTTTGGGCGGCATCAACTATTATTTCGGAACCGCGCTGACGCCGCCAAATTGGCTCCTCGACGCGCATTACGCCAAGTGGGGCATTATTATGACCGTGCTTTGGGGCGTAGGGCAGTCCGTCGTGATTTACCTGGCCGGATTGCAGGATGTGCCGGTTCATCTCTATGAATCCGCGGATATTGATGGCACCAATTTTTGGCAGAAACTCATCCATATCACGCTGCCGATGATTTCCCCGGTCATCTACTTTAACACCATCATGGGGCTGATTGGTTGCCTTCAGGTTTTCGCGGTTCCCTATGTCATGACCGAAGGGGGAGACGGCCCCGAGCGTTCGCTGCTTTTTGTGGCCACCTACCTCTTCCAAAATGCCTTCGACTACTGGCACATGGGCTATGCCTGCGCCATCGGCGTCATTCTTTTTTTGATCATCTTGGTTTTGACCATGGCGGCGACCAAGTTAACCGAGAAGCATGTGCACTATTCGGGGAAATAAACCATGACCTCGCAAAACATCCTCCTCCGCTTCCTGGTACTGGCCCTCCTCGTCCTCTTCAGCATTGTTTTTCTGGCGCCCTTCCTTTGGATGATTTCCACTTCCTTGAAGCCGCTCAGGGAAACCATGTCACTGCCGCTGCGCTGGATCCCCAGCGTCATCCAGTGGAACAACTACGGCGATGCCATTCAGGAAATGAGGTATTTCTGGCGTTATGCCGGCAACTCACTTTTTCTATGCGTGATGAACGTGCTGGGCACGGTCACGAGTAGTTCCCTGGCTGCTTATGGCTTTTCGCGCATCACCTGGCGCGGCCGGGACAAGGTTTTTCTCTTGCTGCTGGCCACCATGATGATCCCGTTCCCGGTCATCATGGTTCCCATTTACTCCCTCTTCAAGCATCTCGGCTGGATTGGTACCTTCATGCCGTTGTGGGTGCCTTCCTTCTTTGCTGGGGCCTTCAACGTCTTTCTCCTCCGGCAATTCTTCCTGACAATCCCTATGGACCTCACCGAGGCGGCGCGGATCGACGGCTGCAACGAGTTCGAGATTTTTTGGAGGATCATTCTTCCCCTCAGCCGTCCCGCCCTTCTGGTCGTGGCGCTCTTCCAGTTCATGTTTACTTGGAACGATTTTCTCGGCCCGCTCATTTACCTGACCGACCAGAAGCACTTCACCCTCGCCCTCGGGTTGCAAAGTTTTCAAAGCGAGAATGGCGGCACGTCTTGGAACCTGCTCATGGCGGCCTCCACCATGGTCATGCTGCCGGTCATTATCCTCTTCTTCTTCACGCAAAAGTCCTTCATCCAAGGCATCGCCACCACAGGATCCAAAAACTAGAAATCAGGAGTATTATGAACACCCATGCAATCCACCCGCCCGCCCCTCAAGCTTCGCGGAAAAGACGCCCGCTCCTCCACGGCTGGAGAATCCTCCCGCGGGCTTCGGTCATCGGCGCCCTGGTCTATCTCATGACCATTTGGACCCAGCCGCCGGCCTCGGCCGACTTGAATGCCGAACACCCGCGTCTCCTGCTTGGCAAGAACGATGTCCAAGCGCTCCGGGCTAAAATGGCGACGGAGCCCTATGCCTCCATGCTGGCCAACATGGAAGCGATCGCAGACAACGGCTTTGACGGACAACCCGGGCTCACCCATGCGGATTACGACTACCAGATCCTCAGTTGCCGCAATGCCTTCCTATATCTGGCCACCGGCGACGACAAATATGCTCAGGCCTCCCGCAAGGCCATTGAGAAGCTCTTTACTTTCAATATGTGGGGCACTCCCAATGTCAAGGGTCTGGCTCTGTACACAGCCGCCATGTATGTCGCCATGTCCTATGACATGTGCTACGGGGCTCCCTCGTGGGACGAGGACTTTACCAACAAAATCTCCAAGGCGCTGCTCCAGCAGCACAACGTCATCTTTGAGAACGGCGGCCGGGAACAGAATTCGAGTCCCGCCTCCAACTGGCAGGGGTTGCGCTGGTCGTCGGCCGGACTCTGCCTCCTCGCCACTGACGAGCCCGTGGATGTCTCGCGCCTGAAGAAATGCAACGATCTGGTCCAGCGCTACCTCACGGCGAACCTGGGCGATAACCCCGACACCCGGGGCTGGAACATCGAGGGCCTCGGCTACACCTTTTATCCTTTGGGAGGGTCGGTCCTGCAGTACGTGCTTGCGGTCAAGAGAAAGGACCCGAGCCTCGACTTGACCAATCTTCCTGGACTGCGCATGACCCTCTGGACAACCTATGCGGGCCTGGTTCCGACGTCCCACGGCTTGGTCCGTCCCGATTTCGGCGATGACAATCCCGATGCCATCGGTATGGGATGTTTTGGATTCGCCTTCGCTTTCTGTCCCCCGGAGCTCATCCCCGGCCTTAAATACTGGTATGACCGCACCGTTGGTTCGCAGGGGAGCAAGACCTTTGATGACGGGGGTTTTGGCTCCATTTCCTCCATTCTTTTCTATCCGGCGGACGTAGCAGAAAAGGACCCGCTCAGCCTCCCCGATTGGAGGAAAGATTTCATCGACACGGCCGGTAACGGCATGCTGCTTTACCGCAACCACTACAAGGACAGCTCCGACGTGGTCGCGCAGCTTTACGCCAAGTTGCGTGGAAACATGGGGCACAACGGGCCCGATGCGCTCTCCTTCCGCATCGTCGGGATGGATACCATCTGGGCTGCGGGCGGTGGCCGCTACGGCATTCAATCCAATGGCCAGGATGCCTACTGGCGCTCGATGAATACGGTTTATCCAGTTGATCCTGATTCGCCACTTTCGACCAATGGTAATTCAGGCCAGATCGTAGGCACGCCTGTGGTCAACGCGGATGGCTCCGGCCACTGCGTCCTCTCGATCCCGGAGAACAACGTCGGCACCAAGAACCACACGCGACGTTTCCTCAGCTCTTTTGACACTGGGGCGAATGCGGCCTTCGTCATCAGCGACAGCTCGGATAATGGAAAATTCTGGCAGTTGGCCACGCTGGCCAGCAACAAGATCACCACCGCCGACGATAACACCTTCACCATTACGTCTGCCGCCGGAGCCACCATGAAGGGTACCGTGCTCTATCCGGCCAAGGTGACCTTCACAACCGGTACCCGCGCGCGCGGCTCGGATGCCGTTGGCGATCGTCAAAACAACTTCGTCCACTTCTCCTCTGACGATGGCAACTATCTGGTCGTGCTGACGCTTCAAGACAGCGGTGCGAGCGCGCCCGCCGTCACCGGAAGCGGTGGATATGACAGCACCACGGTTCAGATCGGCAATAAGTCCTTCAAAATTAATGGGAATGACATCTCCGAGCAGTAAGACCATATCTTAAGGTTAACGATGCGAATGCGTTGGGGGCCGGACAAAAAAGCAAATCCAGTTGCGGCGGCGATTTAGAAAGGAGGTGCGAAAATGTCTTTTGGCCCAGCGGGGACGCGTCCACTGGCGCACGGTGAAGCAGACGCAGCGGGCCACGCGCAAGTTGAGAGCCATCGCCGGGCGCTTGGCGCGGGAACTCGGACGAAAACTCTCGACGGTGGCCCTGCAAAAGCACCAGGGCGATCTCGCTCTCTATCGCCGGGCCCTGGCCAAGAAGAGATACGACAACGACAAAATCTACTCGTTGCACGAGCCGCACATCTACTGCGTGACCAAGGTCAACGAGCACAAAAAATCGATCCTTTCGCCGTTCACCGGGCCTTCTCTATGCCCCAGTCCTTTTTAAGGAACGACTAGCTACCTGACCGCGAAGGCGCAAAAGAGGACATCCATGGCCGCAACTCTTGGTTTCGGTTTAGCCCGGTTGCGATATTCATAGTATAGAAAACACCTTAACTATCCGATTATGCCTTTTATCTATCAAGCCAACAAGGCAAGTCGGATTTACCGAACCCTGCCAGTTAGGTTGCATTTGCATCCATGCAATACCTCCATGGAACTCCTCTCAAGTCAAAAGCAACGTATGAACGTGCTCGGGACGCTCGATGTGCTGAGACCGTCGGTGCCTCACCGGGGGATGCGCTGGGAATTTGCGTTAAGACGATGGGCCGTCTTTTTACTTTTCTTGGCGGTCATGTGTTTGATAGCCGCGATGCCCGGCCGGGCCGCGGGAACTCAAGTTCTGCATAGCCGGTTGCCCGCTGCGGTAGCAAAACTCGCGCCGCTGGGAAACCTCCCCACGACGCAACATTTGCATTTTAGCATCAGCCTGCCGTTGCGTAACCAGCAAGGTCTCACCGACCTGCTTAAACAAATCTCTGATCCCTCCAGCCCCAATTACCGGCATTACCTCACGCCCGCGCAATTCACGGAGAAATTCGGGCCGACGCAAAACGATTTTCAGGCGGTCACCAAGTACGCAACGGCCCAGGGATTCAAGGTTATGGCCACGCATTCGAATCGGATACTGCTGGAGGTTGACGGAGCTGTGCCCGACATCGAAAGAGCTTTTCACGTCAAGATGCTCAACTATCAGCATCCGACCGAAGCGCGCAAGTTTTACGCTCCCAGCACTGCCCCGTCGGTGGATTTGGCCGTTCCGATTCTCGACATCATCGGCTTGGACAACTACTCGCTGCCCCATTCGTACTGCAAGATCAGGCCCGCCAATTTGAACCCCGCCACAAACCCCAAACCAGGATCCAAATCCCAAGCCTCGCCGCAATCCGGCTCCGCCTCGGATGGTGGTTATGCGGGAAACGATTTTAGAACCGCTTATGTTCCGGGCACGACGCTGACGGGCGCCGGGCAGAGCATCGCGCTGTTGGAATTCGACGGCTACTATGCCAGTGACATCACGTCCTACGAAACCCAATTCAGCCTCCCCAATGTTACACAGGTTGTCGTTCCCGTGAACGGCGGCATCAGCTCCCCAGGCAGCGCCAACGATGAAGTCGCTCTGGACATCGAAATGGCCATTGCGATGGCACCGGGAATCTCGGCGGTCTACGTCTACGAAGCGCCGAATCAGAGTGGGGAATGGGACCCCATACTGAGCCGCATGGCCACGGATGATGTGGCCAAGCAGATCAGTTGTTCCTGGGGCGGTGGCAATCCCGACGCCACTGCGGAAGGGATCTTTCAGGAAATGGCCGCGCAAGGTCAGTCCTTCTTTACCGCTTCGGGTGACTCCGATGCTTATACCGGGTCCATTCCGTTTCCATGCGATAGCCCAAGCATCACCGTGGTAGGCGGCACCACCCTGACCACCACTGGGGCGGGTGGTTCCTACACCTCCGAAACCGTTTGGAACTGGGGTAATGGCCAAGGCAGTTGCGGCGGAACCAGCACGTATTACTCGATTCCGAGTTACCAGCAAGGCGTCAGCATGATCACCAACCAGGGCTCGACCACGATGCGGAATGTGCCCGACGTCGCCTTGACCGCCGACAACGTCTTCATCGATTACAACAATGGTAGTTCGACGATTGTGGGCGGGACCAGTTGCGCAGCGCCGTTGTGGGCCGGTTTCACCGCGCTAGTCAACCAGAAGGCCGTGGCGGCGAGCGGGAGCACCGTGGGTTTCATCAACCCCGCGGTCTACACGATTGGCAATGGCTCGAGCTACACCTCTGACTTTCACGACACTACGACCGGCAACAATTTTAGTACGAGTAGTCCCAATCTATTTTCGGCGGTAACCGGCTACGATCTCTGCACCGGTTGGGGCACGCCGTTGGGAACCACCATGATCAACGCGCTTGCGGGTACGCTAGTTCCGACCATCACGGCCACCAGTCCGTTGCCCTCGGGCGTCGTCAGCGTGAGTTACAGCCAGACGTTGACCGCCACCAACGGCACGCCTTCCTACACCTATTCCCTTGCTTCCGGTAGTCTGCCTGCGGGCTTGAGCCTGAGCAGCGGAGGCGTGATCAGCGGAACGCCCACCACGGCGGGAACGGCAAGTTTTACCGTGCAGGTGACCGATAGCAAGGGGAACTCTTCCTCAACGGCTTTCGCCGTGACGATCTATGCCCAGGGCTCTCCCATCATCACGACCACAAGTCCTTTGCCCTCGGGTGTTGCCACCGTGAGTTACAGCCAGACGTTGACCGCCAGCGGCGGTACGGCGCCTCTCACCTGGTCCCTGGCTTCCGGCGCCCTGCCCACAGGCCTCAGCCTGAGCAGTGGCGGCGTGATCAGTGGAACGCCCTCGGTACTCGGAACGACCAGTTTCACCGTCCAAGTCACCGATAGCAACGGTCTCCTTTTCACGACACCTTTCACCCTAACCATCCTGCCGCCAACCCCGGTGATTACCAGTGCGTTGAGCGTGAATACAAATCAGGGGGCCGCCTTCAGCTATCAAATCACCGCCAGCAATAATCCCACGAGCTACGGCGCCAGCGGATTACCGACCGGACTTTATGTCAGCCCAGCGACAGGAGCGATCGTCGGCACACCCACGGCCATCGGCACCTCCACTGCGACCATCACTGCCACCAACTCGGGTGGCACGGGGAGCGCGATCCTGACCATTACAGTCTTGACGCCTGCGCCGGTGATTGTGCCCATCACAACTGTTGCCTCGTTGGTCGATGCCACGGGAGAGGCGCCTTATGGGGGGGTAACTCAGGCGAGCGACGGAAATTTCTATGGTGCGACACCCATTGCCGGAGCCAACAACCTGGGAACGGTCTTCAAGATGACCCCGAGCGGAACGCTGACGACGCTAGTCTCCTTCGCGGGTCTCAATGGAAATTACTCGACTTCGCCGCTGCTCCTGGGCAAGGACGGCAACCTCTACGGGACAACCGTCTATGGCGGCAGCGGCAACAATGGGACGGTCTTCAAGATCACCACGGGGGGAACACTGACGACGCTCGTCACGTTCAACTACACCAATGGAGCCGATCCGTATGCCGGGCTGATTCAGGGCACGGACGGAAACTTCTACGGCACTACCTACCTGGGCGGAGCCAATTACGATGGCAGCGTCTTCAAAATGACGCCGAGCGGTACCCTTACGACGCTTTTCTCGTTTAACGGTACCAATGGCCTCTTTCCGTATGGGGGGGTGATTCAGGGCTCAGACGGGAACTTCTACGGGACCACCTACGGGGGAGGAAGTGCCAATGATGGGACGGTCTTCAAATTGACGCCGAGCGGTACGCTGACGACGCTTTGCTCCTTCACCGGTACCAATGGCTCTGACCCTGA
>Ga0302319_10014087_pt1 | contig 14945 bp, 15 predicted proteins | sample Bog_T0_2_FD_203319 | JGI IMG/M metagenome (GOLD analysis project Ga0302319, IMG submission 203319) | Peat permafrost microbial communities from Stordalen Mire near Abisko, Sweden - Bog_T0_2 | ecosystem: Environmental > Terrestrial > Soil > Wetlands > Peat | place: Sweden: Abisko, Stordalen Mire... | reverse complement strand
AAAACCACCCACGCGCCCTTGGCTGCGTAGACGGCTGCTTTCTCGGCATACTTGATCGCTTTGGGCATGTGTTGCGGTCTCCTCAAATGAAGTAGTCGCCGGCTTGCGGTCGCTTGCCCGGCCCAAGCCTCAGATTCCACAGCGGAAATCCGAAGTCTGAAACTGCATTTGTAGGGTAACCGGGTAATCCGGTCAACCCAAAGGACATGCAGCGAATGGCGGAATCTGCCGTTAAACGGCGATTGGAGGACGGCGAACGGATAGCCCGAATGCCTTCATCGGTTGCCCGCCGCAGTTGCGGCGCGTTAGTCCACCGTCAGCGAGAATGTTGTGGAGTGCACCAGCGATCCCGACGTGGCCGTCACGGTGACGGTTGATGTCACCGGCGTCGATCCGCCACCACCGCCTCCGCTTCCTCCGCCACCACCGCTGCTCCCGCCACCGCCGCAGGACGACATCAGGCCGATGGCGGCACAGGCAATTAATATCGTCCAGACCGACTGGTTTAATCGCTTCCTCCGCCAGAACACAATGCACCCTGCCAGCGAAAGCACCGCAATCGGCAGGCCGGGCCGCGAGCGGGGACGCGCCTCGGCGGTTGCGCTGGCCGCGATGGTGAGCTGGTTTGTGACACTGCTTGGGGTCGAAGGCGTCACGGTGGCCGGGCTGAATGTGCACGTTACGCCCGCCGGCAGCCCGGAACACAAGAAGGTGACAGTGCCGCTAAACAGGTTCTGCGGAGTAACGGTAAGAGTCAGCGAACCTTGCCCTCCAGGGCTCAAGGTCAATGAGCCGGGCTGCGCCGCCAACTGAAAGTCCGTCGGGACGAAGACATAGCTGACCGAGGCAACATCGCTGCTGTATCCGTTGACTACGGCAATCGCCTTGACCGTCTCCGAGGATGAAATCGCGATCCCTTCGCTGTTGCTTTTGTAAAGGGTCGAACTTGAAGTTGGTGCGGAACCGTCGGTCGTGTAGTAAATGGAAGGCCAGGCATCGCCTCCCAAATGGCCACCGAAAGCGCGTAGTTGTAAGTGCCTGACGGGCTAGAAAAGGTGGGAGTATCCGCCTTGAAAGTGTAGGTGGCTGACGTCAAAGCACTATTGGGATATCCTGAGGCGGTGCCTATCGCCTGAACGGTCTCGGTGGATGAGATTGTGATTGGTCCGCTGTAAACGGGTGAACCGCTCGTCGGTGCGGTTCCATCCGTCGTGTAATGGAAACTCGCATTTGTCATCCCATTGGAGATCGTCAATGTCTGCACGGTTGTGTAGTTTCCAGTCGCCAGGCTGAAGATGGGCGTCGCCACGGACGGCAAACTGGCAACTGAGGGGTGGAACTCCCAAATGCCGTTCAGGTCCAAAGACCCTCCGTCGGGTGTGGTTGAGGAGCCACCGAAGAGCCACAGATTGCCGCTGCTATCGACCCAGTTCGCCCCATTTTGGCGGCCTCCCGGTGTGTTTGAAGAAGCGGGCGTATCCATCGTGCCGAATACCGGAACAACCAAGCATTCGTATCCATACATTCCCACGCCGCAAGTCAGAGTGCTCGTTCCGCCCATCCACGCCCATTGGTTGCTGGAGGGACTAAATCGCCAAAGATCGTTCAGGGTTCCGAGCTCGCCTTGAGAGTCCTTCCCCTCCCCGCCGAAAAGCCAGAAATCGCCATTCTTGTCGGTCCAACTGGAGGTATATTCGTGCGCTCCGGGGATATTGCCAGGCGCGAATACACCCAGCGTCCCCCACGCTTCAGGCATATTCAAGTTACCTTCGAAAGCCGTGTTGGAGCCGCCGATCCAGGTCCATTCGTTTACGCCGCTGGTCTGCGCTCCGGCGGGCAAAGCGGCAATTCCAAACGCGAGCAGAAAACCAAACAAACAGCCTGACTGCAAGCGGTGCTTTCTCATTCGCACGGAAGAATCCTCATGGTTTTGATTGCGGAGAATTGTACCCCCCTTTGGCGTGGCTTGTAACTTGGACCCGGTCTCCTGCTACGGCTGCGGAAGCCGAACCGTCTTGCAGGACAAGGCTGCGACTCTTGCCCAAGCTCGCCGATTATGGCTGTTCGATCGACGATCCTTGCGGTGAGGACCGCGCGGAGAATCGTATGGCGCGCGGCGGCCGACGCAGAACCCGCTTCCCTATTGGCGATTGCGGCACCTTTCAACCTTGCGATCTTGACGCGCCGCGTTGCGCCAGCCAGACTGGAGGCAAGTGTTATTGGCCAGCAGTTACTGGCCGGAGGTTTCTCCATGAGCAGTTATCCTCCTTACGGTCCCGGACCCAGCAGCGTGGGCCGCCGCATTGACGAAGCCATCGAGTTGATTGAGATGGAGGTGCGCCACGCTGCCGCTTACGTGAACGCCGCCGTGATCCCGCAGGTGCGGAACGAGTCCATCTCCGCCCTGCGCGCTGTGGCCGATTCCTTGCGGCAATTCGCCGACCACCTTGAAGAGCGGCCGGGCAACCGGCCGGCTCAGCCGCCGCGCCCTCCCGAGGCGCCCCGCACTTGATGACCGGGCCCATTCCTCCGGGGGAGCCGCGGATAGCGCCCGGCTGGGCTGGGCTTGCTCGGGGCTTCGCGGTTCTGGCGCTTGTGTTTTCGCCTCTCCTGGCTGTCACCGGCTGCGGTCATCGCCAGACTCAAGTGGCCCAGCTTCCCGCGCCGCAGGCCGCTCCGCCGCCGGTGCAGAGTTATCCGCGCACTGTGCAGAAGCCGCCGGTGGCGCGTATTCCCATTACGCCAGCGCCGCCCGGCGGAGTCAGTGACGAAGACCTGGATTATGTGAATACGCATCGGCCGATCCTTTCAGAGGAGGGGATGGCTACCTGGTATACCGCGCCCTACAAGGGACGCAAAGCCGCCAACGGGCAGGTCTTCGACGACCACGCACTGACCGCCGCGCATCGCACCCTGCCCATGGGTTCGCTGATTGTGGTCACCAACCTCAAGACCGGGCAGTCGAGCGCCATGCGCATCACCGATCGCGGCCCTTTTGTCGAGGGCAGGATTATCGACCTGACCATCGCCTCGGCCAAGGCCACGGGGGTTTACCGGGCCGGCCTGGTGGATGTGCGCATCGACGTGTACCAGGCGCCCAAGCCGATAGATAGCGGCGGCCGCTGGTGCGTGCAGATCGGCGCGTTCAAGAGCGAACATGCCGCCGACAAGCTGAAGGAGCAGCTTCTGCGCAAGTACCCCGACTCGAACGTGATCGAGTTTCCCGGCCAAGACAGCTATTGGGTTCGCATCCGCCCCCAGGGCGACAACCGCGAGGTTGCCGAGTCGATTGCCCGCAAACTGCGGCCCGCGGAAGGCGAGGCTTTTCTGACGCGGCTGGACTGAGGTCTGTACTGTTATGACTTCCCATGAGTTTCACGAGGAAGCGGATTCCATCCGCACCTCAACCGCGGCGCATATACTTGTTGAGAAACGAGTACAATCCTTGCGCATTGAAGACCTTGCGGTTTTCGGTCTTGGCTGCTTCCGGCGCTTGGGTTCGGCGCAAAGGGAGAGAATAGCCTGAATCGCCGCTCTCTTCGAGGTTAACGATGTCTCTGAATGGATACTGGGCTTATGGTCTTCGCATCCATGCGGACTTGGAATGCCCCGAGCTGCCGGCTCTCTCTGTCGATTCGGGCACTCCCGATGTGACTGTCCATCTGCTCCCGCCGGCTACAGATGCTCCTGAGTCCCTGGAGGATGACTTCTTTGAAGTTCGACCGGGAGTCGTGCGGTTGGCGGTACCGGAAGTGGCGCAGTATCGCGTTGAAGAAGGACGCCGCATCTTCATTACCCCGCTTCCCGGCGTTTCGGCCGACAAGCTGCGCCTGTTCTTGCTAGGTTCAGCCATGGGCGCGCTTCTCTACCAGCGCGGGTTGTTTCCCCTTCATGGAAGCGCAGTGGAGACGCCCTGGGGCGCGATGATCTTTGTCGGAGCGCAGGGCGCAGGCAAGTCCACGCTGGCCGCCGAGTTTCATCGCCAGGGATATCGGCTGCTATCGGACGATGTTTGCGCCGTGGAAGCCACGCCGGAGGGATTGCAGGTTCTTCCCGCGCTGGCTCACTTCAGGCTCTGCGCGGATGCCTACGAGCGGTTGGGAACGCCAGGAGGCGCACGCTTTGAAGTGGACAAGTTTGTGGTGCCTATGGGTAAAGGTTACTGCCCGACCCCGGTGCCGATGACGGCAATTCATATTCTCTCCGACCACGACTCCGCCAACCCGGGGTTTGAGTTGCTTCGAGGTTTTGACCGTGTGCAGCGCCTTTTGGAGAATCTGTATCGGCCGCATTTCCTGAAGGGCCAAGGTACGCAAAGCGATCTAATGAAGATGGCGGGGCTGATTGCAGCGAAGACTACGATGGCCTCTGTATTGCGCCGACGCGATCCTCTAGCGATTGAGGGGATGGTCGGCTTTCTGGTGTCGGAGTGGGCGCAACGCTTTGCGGCCATTCCGTCGCTGACCCAATCGAAGGAGAACAACTAGATGCGCAGCTTCAATCCCGAGGACCGGTTGAGCCGTAATCCGGAGATGCTCTCCACAGAACTCGACCAGGAAACCGTTCTGATGAGCATCGATGCCGGCGCGTACTACGGCCTGGAAGGCACGGCGCGAAGCATATGGGATGAGTTGCAAACCCCGTTGACCTTCGCAGCCCTCGTGGACCGGCTGGTCGCCGAGTATCAGGTGACGCCCGAGGCCTGCGCTGCCGACCTTGAACGATTCCTGGCAAGGATGGAACAGGAAGGATTGCTGCGTGTGGAGTGAGCTGACACGCACCGCGCGACTGACCGGAGCACGGAAATGGCTCCTCGGAGAAGCGCTGTTCGCACTGCTGATCGCGAGGGCGGCGATGGCCTTGCTGCCCTTTCGGCGTATTGCCGCATGGCTGGGAACGCCCGGCGCCGAGAGTGCAGCATCAGCGGCCGCCGAGGAGATAAGCGCTGCGCAGGAGGTCGGCTGGGCAGTTGGCGCTGTGGCGCGGCGTGTGCCGTGGGATGGGCGCTGCCTTGCCCAGGCGCTGGCTGCCACGGGAATGCTGCGCCGACGGGGCCTTGAGGGTACGGTGAGCTTCGGCGTTCGGCAGGGTGAATCGGCTGGCTTCGATGCGCACGCATGGTTGCGGCTCGGTTCCTGCATCGTTACCGGCGGGCCCGGCCACGAGCATTTCCAGGCCTTCACGACCTTCGCGCGGAGACGGCCATGAGCGGCATCTACGGTATCTATCGATACGATGGCGCCCCGGTAGATCCCCAATGGCTGGAGCGGATGAAGGCCGCCATGGCCTACTACGGCCCTCAAGGCGGCGGCAACAGAATTCAAGGGCCAGTGGGACTGGGGCATCTGCGGCTCGACATCAATCCGGAAGATGCCTTTGAAAGCCAGCCCGTGCAGGGTGTCCGCGGACTGGTGGTCAGCGCGGCAAGACTGGACAACCGGCCTGCGCTGCTAGAAGAATTGCATCTCTCCGCATCGGAGGCTTCCCGGCTTTCCGACGGGAATCTGGTAAGTCTGACCTTTGATCGCTGGGGCCAGGATCTCTGCCCTCACCTCCAGGGGGATTGGGCGCTGGCTGCCTGGGACGCTCGGGAACGCCGTCTTCTGCTGGCACGGGACGCCTGCGGAAATGCCACCCTCTATTACCACGAGGGAAAGGGATTCATCGCCTTTGCATCCAGCATGAAGGCACTGCTTGCATTGCCCGATTTGGTCAAGCTGCCCGATCGGCTTCGCCTCGCCCAGGTGCTGGTTGGCTGGCAGCACGATGCGGAACTCACCGCTTACATGGGCTTTCGGCGTTTGGTGTGGGCTCACGCCATAACTGCCGGTCCCGATGGCCAAACTCGCAAATGGCGTCATTGGTCGCCCGAAGGCCGCTCGCTGCTTTCTTATCGCAAGGATGAAGAGTACGAGGAAGCCTTCCTGGAGCACTACACGCGGGCGGTTCAAAGCTGCCTGCGGACCGAGAAGCCGGTGGCGGCAATGCTCTCCGGCGGCCGCGATTCAGGATCGGTCGTGGCATTGGCAGCGCCGCTTCTTGCCATCCAGGGCCGCGGCCTTACGGCTTACACCTCGGTGCCTTGCCTGCCAGCAGATGGAGCCGGTGAACAGAACCTTGGCAACGAATGGGAGCTGGCCCAGGCAACAGCGGCAATGGCTGGAGCCAACGTCGAGCACATTGCCATCGACGCGGCGAACCATGGGATCATCCAGGGCATCGAATACCTACTCGACGTCCATGATGGACCAAGCCATGCCGCAGTCAATCACTACTGGCTGCAGGCCATCGCGGAAGCTGCCAGGCGGAACGGCGCCGGGGTTGTGTTGAACGGGCAGATGGGCAATGCCACGGTCTCCTGGACGGGCAATGGGGCGGCGCTCCTTGCCCTGCTGCAAGGAAGCCCTGCCGCGGCCCTGCGCTTGCTTCTACATGCCGAGCCGAGTTTTTGGCTTACCGTGAAACGGCAGGTTGCAAAGCCGTTGCTGATGCCGGGGCTGCTGGCCTTTCGGCGCTTCAAAACTCCCCCCAGCAAGACCTGGCAGACCTACTCGGCTCTCAACCCTCAAATGGCCTCATCGTTGGATATCGATGGCCGGATGCGAGCGGCGGGATACGATCCAACCTACGCCGTCTCGCCGTTGGAAGACCTTCGCCATCGCTTTTTCGACCCCGTCTTTGGCATTGGCGCAGGCATTCTGGCCGAGATGGGGGCTAAACACTCCCTCGCCTATCTCGATCCGACCTCCAACCTCACCCTGGTGGAGTTTCTCTTGCGGGTCCCGGACGATCAGTTTTGCCACAAAGGCCAGAATCGTTCGTTGTTGAAGCGCGCCTTCCAAAACCGGTTGCCCGATCCAGTGCTGAACGGAAATCGCAAGGGGCTGCAAGCCTCGGATGCAGGCCACAGGATTCTCCGTGAACTGCCGGCATTCCGCGAATGCCTGAATTCCTTGGACTTGTTGCCCGAGGCACAGGATATTCTCGATATGCCGCTCCTTCATCGCTGTCTTGAGGATCTTGTCGCCAAGGTCGATCCCGAAACGACGGCGAGGGCAAGCATGATACTGCTTCGAGGGCTGGGTGTTGGGCTGTTTCTTCGCCGCATGGCTGAAACTCGTTCGTGAGGTTCTTAAACTTTATGCCGCTCCGCCAAGTCAACCATTTCTTTCGCCAGTTGCCCGCGGGGCGTCGTGCCCTGGCCCTGGTTTGGGGGGCGGCAGGCTGGTGGACTGTGGGTTGGGGCGTCTTGCTGGTGGGCCAGGGATTGATCCCAGCCGGCCAGGCCTTGTTCCTGAGAACGCTGGTCAACCGGCTCGTAGCCGCGCCTCGCTGGGATGCCATTGCGCCACCAGCCTTGGGAATCGCCGCCCTTTGGATACTCGGGCAGCTCTTTTCCAGCGCCTTGTCGTGGGTGAGAGCAGTACAGGCGGAGCGGGTGCAGGACGAGGTCCATCGCCTGATTCATGTGCAGGCCCTCAGCCTGGACCTGGCTTTCTATGACCATCCCGAGTCCTACGATCAGTTGCACCGGGCTCAGGTTGACGCCATCGCCCAGCCGTTGGCATTGCTTGAGAGCCTGGGTTCGCTGGTTCAGAACGGATTGGGATTTCTTGTTCTGGCCGGGATTCTATGGACCTATGCCGGATGGCTACCGCTGCTGCTTGTGTTCACTGCTGTTCCCGGCCTCTTGATGGTGGGCCGTCACATTCTGAAGGAACATCACTGGCATCTGGAACACACGATTCAGGAGCGGCGAGCTCGGTACCTCGACTGGTTGATCACCGAGCAGAGCGCCGCCGCCGAGTTACGCCTTTTCGATCTTGGACCCTATCACCAAAGGGCCTTCGAGAACGTGCGTGCTGGCCTCAGGGAAGGCCGGTTGCGCCTGGTGCGACAGGGAGCCGTAACAGAGCTGGGAGCTGGAATCCTGGCCTGGGGCGGCAGCCTGGTGGGCCTGGGCTGGATGCTGCACCGTACGCTGGCTGGAAGGGCAGGTCTCGGAGATCTGCTGCTCTGCTTTCAGGCCTTCCAGCAATGCCAGATTCTGCTTCGCTCCCTGCTCGAAGGCGCTGGCAAGATTTACCGGAGCTTGCTTTTCGTCGAGAATCTGGATGACTTTCTGAGGCTGAAGGCGGCAATCCTTCCCGGCCGAACTGCGGAATCGGGGTTGCCCGTGACGGACTCGATTCGCTTTGAGGGCGTCAGCTTCACCTACCCTGGAGGATTCCACCGGGCATTGGATGGTTTCGAGCTGGAGATACCCCAAGGCAAGGTTGTAGCCCTGGTGGGCCACAACGGGGCCGGCAAGAGCACACTCATCAAGCTGCTCTGCCGCTTTTATGATCCCGACGCAGGGCGGATTCTGCTGGACGGAGTGGACCTGCGCGAGCTGGACCCGGTTGCGCTGCGCCGCCAGATTGCGGTGCTTTTTCAAGACCCTGTTCACTACCACGCCTCGGTTGGAGAGAACATTGCCTTTGGCGATATCGACGCACCTGCCGACCAGGCGCGCTTGATCAAGGCCGCCCAGGATGCGGGAGCAATGGAGCCGATCAGCCGGCTGCAAGGGGGCTTTGAGGCTATGCTCGGCAAGTGGTTCGGTGGAGAGGAACTTAGCGGCGGCGAATGGCAGCGGATTGCTTTGGCGCGGGCCTTCTTCCGGCGAGCGTCCTTGATCATCCTGGACGAACCCACCAGTTCCATGGACTCCTGGGCGGAGCAGGACTGGCTTGGCCGCTTTCGCACTCTAACCGAAGGCAGGACTGGTCTGATGATCACACATCGCTTCACCACCGCCATGCGCGCCGACATCATTCATGTCCTGGATAAAGGGCGGGTCGTGGAATCGGGAACCCATGCGGAGCTAGTTGCCCTGGGCGGAGCTTATGCCACCTCGTGGACAGCCCAGATGCGGGAGATTGGCCATGCCTGAGGCCCACTGGCTTGAGAGTGCCAGCCCCGCCTTCCGCCTGATGATCGCAACCTCCTGGCTGGCCCCGGATTCGTGGCAGAGCAATCAGGAGGAGGCCATCCGGGGTGCGATCGCGGCCGGGCCGGACTGGACGGAGTATCTCAATCTGGTGGATCGCCACCGTACTCCTGCTTTGAGTTGGGCCGCCTTGCAGCGAGTGGCCGGGTTGGAGATTCCGGAGCAGGCAAAGCTGGAATTGCAAAAGCGCAGCGATGCCTGCCGAATGCAGGCCGTTCGCCATTCCCTGCTTTTGGCCCAGGTCTTGAAGGCGTTCCATCGAGCCGGAATTCCCGTCATGATGATGAAAGGTCCAATTCTCTCCATCGAGCTTTACGGAGATGTGGGATTGCGCCAATCGCACGACCTTGACATTGCCTGCGCCCTGGAAGACATTCCCAAATCGCAAACTCTCCTGGAGAACAGCGGCTGGCGGCATGACTCCGCGTGGTTTCCTTTGAGTCCGCGCCAATGGGAAAGCCTTCTGCGCCATGAGCAGGAGATTCAGTTCATTGACTCTCAGAGCACCACTCTATTGGAACTCCACTGGCGCAACCCCTGGGATTTGCCAGGCCACTACAGCGAATGTTGGGAGAGGAGCATTCCGACAATTTGGCAAGGGTGCACTCACCAAGAGATGGACCCAATCGACAAGGTGCTCTACCTGTGCAATCACGGGGGAATCCATGCCTGGTTCCGCGCGAAATGGCTGGGGGACATGGCGCGCATCCATGCCACGGGGCACGTGGACTGGGAGGCGGCCCTGGAGCGTGGCCGAAGCATGAGCCAGGAAAGGCCCTTGCTGGCCTGCTTGCAGCTCTTGCACATTTTGCACGGGCTCCCTTTGCCGAGCCTTCAAGGGAATCCATGGGCGAACTTGCCGGCATTTCTGCTTGATAGCCCCCTTCACGCTCTCAAGGACTCCAAAGACCCGTTGACACCCAGCTTTTGGGATGTGATCGGCATTCTCCGCCGGCTCACTCGTTACAAGAGGCTGGTTCTCCGTGGCAGGACCTGGCGCGAAAGCCTGTCCGAAATTGCCTACTGCCGTGAGGATTTCAGAGTACTTCCTCTTCCCGACAGCCTCTTTTGGGCCTACGCGCCCTTGCGGCCCATCCTGTCGATCTGGCGCAAGATCCGGCGAATCTGGGCGCGCTGAGCCGCTGGTTTCGACCGCTGCCGAATGAGCTAGGATTGTGACCGCTTGAAGTTGAACCAATGTGGGTGCCCCATCCATTCCGCAGCTTTAACGCGGAATGGGTGGGAAGGCACAAAACCATACGGTCAAAAACCTAGTCCGGCTGCGGCAACGGCTTCGATTTGCGCCTTTCGCTCCACTGGCCGACAATGGTTTGCCATGGGGTTACTGGAGCAGATTCGGATCGGCTGCACGGAGCGCACGGTAGCCGGCCTGCGTGCGGTCGCGCGGCAGCGCGGCGCTGCTGCAATGCCGGCTCACTTGGAGACCGGTATCGACGGCGAAGACGCGGCCTTCTTTTACCTGCGCCGCAAAGGCTACACCGTAGTCGCGCGGCGCTGGTCGTCAGGCAACTTGCCGGGAGACATCGACCTCGTCGCATGGCAGGGGCCGATGCTTTGCTTCATCGAGGTCAAGACGCGCACCGCCCACGATTTGACTCCCGCGGAGGTGGCCGTGGACTCTCACAAGCGCCACGTCCTGCGCCGGCTGGCCCGCCAGTATGTACGCCAATTACCTCAGCAAGAGGCCCCGCCAGCCCGCTTCGATGTGCTCAGCGTGTATCTGGTGCCCGGCCAGAAGAAGGAATTCCAGCACTTTGAAGGGTCGTTTGGATGGGACGAGCGGCTTGATCGTCAACAGCGCTGAAGAGGTCTATCGCGGGCGCAACGACTTGATGGCCTCGGGCAGCCGCTCCTCGATCAGCTTGGCGCGCTCGGCGGCGATGCCGCCAAGGTAGGACGGAACAGGCGTAGCGGTCAGCACCAGCAGGAAGGCAATCACCGAGAAACACAGCCCCGCGATGCCTGCCGAGACGAGCATATGGTAGGTGTCGGCAACATCCAGGCCGAAGACATTGAAAGCCATGTGCTCCAGCGGCTTGATGTGCTTGAGGACCGCCAGCGCGAATAGGAAGAAGAACACCGCCAGCGAGGTCAACACAGCCAGCGACACATCCAGGCTGCGGTGGAATTGCTGCCGGGCGCGGCAGTGGGGACATTCGGCAAAATGCTGCTCGTAGTCCTTGCGCATCTCAGGGGAAATGCCTGAGATGTCATATCGCCAGCTCGCCAGGATGGCCCCTACGACTCTGTCTGTGCATCGGGTTGTTGCCATAAATGTAAAGACTCACTTTGCAAAGGATGTGGTTGACCGCAACTGTCTTGCGCGGCTCACGTGGCAACGAAAGGTCTAAACGATTGGACGCGAAACACACTGCAATGGTTCAGTGTCGCTCCTGCCCGTTTGGCCTCGCCGTGGCAAAAAACCCACTGCGTTTTCCTTGCCCATCTACCTGGTACAGAGTGATGCCCGTCTATCACTATTGTAATCTGATTGACTTAAAAGTAAATAGCGGCCAGCGGCTCGTGCTGCGCTGCCAGCAACAGGCGGTTGGCCAGCAGGCTGGCATGGCTGCGGAGCGCGCGCTCGGCAGTGACCCTTGCCAACTCAGGAAGATTATTGCTTTCAGATAGATGGGCCAGGATCACATAAGCCGCCTGGCCGTCGTACTCGTTCTCAAGAAACTTCGCCGCCGCCTCGTTGGATAGGTGCCCCACGCGCGACAGAACCCTTTGCTTTACTGACCAGGGGTAGGGCCCGTCGCGCAGCATCTCCAGATCGTGGTTGGATTCGAGCAGCAGCAGGTCCACCCCCTTGAGCTGCGCCTTGACGTTCGGCGGAATGTACCCCAGGTCGGTGGCGAAGGCCATACGCACCCCCTCAATCTTGAAGACAAATCCAACCGGGTCGGCGGCGTCGTGGGGAATGGTGAACGGGCTGACGGCAATATCGCCAATCTCAAAGGGCTGGCCAGCCTGGAAGAATTCGACCGCCGGGAGCCAGGTCGGATCGTTCTGGCGGTCGGCGGTTGCAAGCGTGGGATCGGCAGCTTCTTCCTTAGCCTGGGTGGCAGCAGCCTCCAGCATTCCAGGCGAAACGGGCGCAGAGTCTGCCGGGAGGTCGGCTTCTTCCGGCTCGCCCTCGGCATCCAATTGGACCGTCTCGGTTTCCGCCTGGCGCTCCGCCGCCTGCTTCCGGCACTGCTCAAGCCACTGCGCATAGGTCATCTGCCTACGCGGCGTCAGCCAACGCATCCAGGCGCGGTGCGTGGCCTCAGTAAAATACACCGGAATGCCGAGCTTGCGCGCCGTAACGGCTACTCCGTTGATGTGGTCAGAATGTTCGTGGGTGATGACGATGGCGTCCAGCGTCTCCGGCTCTTCGCCGGCCAGCCTCATGCGCCGGAACAGTTCCCGGCAACTTAGTCCCGCATCCACCAGAATGCGTGTGCGGCCGCCGGTGACAACTGTGCAGTTGCCCTTGGAGCCGGAAGCCAGCACGGTGAAGCGGACCATGAAATTGAGCATACAGCCAATGGCCTATACTGTGACCGGGAGTGAGCAAATGCAAGATACCATCCTCGTCACGGGCGGGGCAGGGTTTATTGGTTCGAACTTCATTCTGAGCTGGATTGAGAAGATGGGTTCGCCTGCCGTCAATCTTGACCTGTTAACTTATGCAGGCAATCCGGAAAACCTGTCTTCACTGGATGACGACCCGCGCTACTGCCTGGCACATGGCGACATCTGCGATGCGGAGTTTGTCGGCTCGCTCCTGACCGAGCACCAGCCCCGGGCAATCGTTCATTTTGCGGCTGAGAGCCATGTGGATCGTTCCATTGCCTCTCCGGGCGCGTTCATCCGTACCAACGTTCAAGGCACGTTCGTATTGCTTGATCAGGCAAAGAGTTATTGGTCGAGCCTGAGCAAAGCCGACCAGGCCGCATTCCGATTCCTGCACGTCTCAACCGATGAAGTGTATGGCTCGCTGGGGGCGAACGACCCCGCCTTTTCAGAGACAACGGCTTATGCGCCAAACAGTCCGTACGCAGCTTCAAAGGCTGCTTCGGACCACCTGGCACGGGCCTATTTCCACACCTGGGGCTTTCCGGTGCTGACTACGAACTGCTCCAACAACTACGGATCTTTTCAGTTCCCCGAGAAGCTCATTCCGCTTGTGATCTTGAATGCGCTGGAGGGCAAGCCCCTGCCTGTGTATGGCGATGGAATGAACGTGCGCGACTGGCTCTTTGTGGAAGACCACTGCGCGGCGATACGCACAGTCTTGCAGTATGGCCGGATCGGGGAGACTTATAACATTGGCGGCAACAGCGAGCGGACAAATATCGACGTAGTGAACACCATCTGCGACCTTGTGGATGAGATGAGCCAGCTATTGCCAGGCGGCCCGCGGCGGAATCTCATTACATTCGTGAAAGACAGGCCCGGTCACGACCGCCGCTATGCTATCGATGCGTCAAAACTTTCCAGTGAACTGGGATGGCAGCCGGCCGAGCGGTTTGAAAGCGGACTGCGAAAGACCGTTCGCTGGTATCTCGACCACACTTCCTGGGTTGAGAATGTACGGACCGGCGCATATCTCGAATGGATTGCACAAAACTACACGGAGCGGCAAACGATATGAAGGGAATCATTCTTGCTGGAGGGTCGGGGACGCGCCTTTATCCCGTGACCCATGTTGTTTCCAAGCAGCTTCTTCCGGTCTATAACAAGCCGATGATCTACTATCCGCTTAGTACCCTGATGCTGGCCGGCTTGCGCGAGATTCTTATCATTTCAACCCCTCAGGACACGGGCCGGTTTGCTGAGTTGCTTGGCAACGGCCGTAACTGGGGTATCGATATCAGCTATGCCATCCAGCCCAGCCCCGACGGCTTGGCGCAGGCCTTCCTGATTGGCCGCGAGTTTATTGGCGATGACACATGCGCCCTGATTCTAGGAGATAACATCTTCTATGGCCAGGGGTTTTCTCACCAGCTACAAGCGGCGGCGGAACTCAAGCAGGGAGCCACTGTCTTTGCCTATCCTGTCGAGGACCCGCAACGCTATGGTGTTGTGGAATTCGACAGTCAGGGCCGAGCCGTCAGCCTTGAAGAGAAACCCGAGAATCCCAAGTCGCGCTACGCGGTAACTGGCCTGTATTTCTATGATAATAACGTGGTGAGCATCGCCTCGTCGCTGAAGCCGTCGGCTCGCGGCGAACTGGAAATTACCGACCTGAACCGGCGCTACCTGGAAGCTGGGACCCTGAATGTGCAGATCATGAGCCGGGGCATGGCCTGGCTTGACACGGGTACCCACGAATCACTGCTTGAAGCCGCGCTATTTGTCCATACCATCGAACGGCGCCAGGGCCTCAACATAGCTTGCCCTGAAGAGATTGCCTATCGCCAGGGATTTATTTCGGCCGAGCAGTTGGAGGCGCTGGCGCAGCCGGTAAAGAAGAGCGGATATGGCCAATACCTGCTTGGACTTTTGAAAGAGCCCCATTTCGCGGGAAGGCCATAAAGTTATGAAGATCACTGAAACGCGTCTGCCTGGAGTTCTTGTTTTGACTCCGAAGATCTACACAGACAACCGCGGCGCATTCTGGGAGACCTATAACCGGCGCGCGATGACCGAGGCAGGCCTGCCGGAGTTATGGCCGCAGGATAACTTCTCGCTCTCCAGAAGGAACGTCCTGCGCGGCATCCACTATCAAATTGTCCAGCCACAGGGGAAGCTGGTTCGTGTAACTCATGGCGCAGTGCTCGATGTGGCCGTGGATCTGCGGCGCAGTTCGCCGACGTTTGCGAAGCATGTTGCCGTGGAACTGAGCGGCGAAAATGGTGCAATGTTATGGATTCCAGAAGGCTTCGGGCATGGATTCCTGGTGCTGACGGAAGTTGCCGGGTTTGCATACAAGGTAACGGAC
>Ga0302319_10014085_pt1 | contig 14946 bp, 16 predicted proteins | sample Bog_T0_2_FD_203319 | JGI IMG/M metagenome (GOLD analysis project Ga0302319, IMG submission 203319) | Peat permafrost microbial communities from Stordalen Mire near Abisko, Sweden - Bog_T0_2 | ecosystem: Environmental > Terrestrial > Soil > Wetlands > Peat | place: Sweden: Abisko, Stordalen Mire... | reverse complement strand
GCCGCCCCCGTCCATGCCAGCCAGCGTCCTCGGTCGGAGTGCCGCCAGGATGTGCCGCAGGTCACATTTCACCCGGCCAGGCTGCAAAAAAATACGTCCAGTCAGTGCCTTGACAACGCAGCGTCAATACATTCGCCATACCCGCGCCAAATGCATCCAGTCGATCGAGGCCCGCTCGACGGTCCATGCACGTCTTGCAACAGTCTATGACAGGATAACGAAATTGTGAGCGTCGGAACACCTTACACTATTTCCGAAAAACAACGATAAACCCGCGTTTACGGCACTGAAATCGCAAACATCCTGTCCGTGGCACGGGATTTGCCTCTACCCCGGTAACACCCGTGTAAACAGATGCCAACAAGGAGGATGCAATCAAATGAAACGTCTTGCCCGCGCCATCGGCGCCGCCATCATCGCCGCCGCACCCACCCTGGCCCACGCCGTCACCTTCTCCGACATCGTTGACCCATCCAACCCATCCTTCACCCAGGCGCTGGGGGTCAACAACGCCGGCACCATCGTCGGCTACGGCAACGCCAACACTTTCAACGGATTCGAGCTGAACAACGGCATCCTCACCCGCCAGAACGTCGCCGGCGCCGATGGCGGCACCCAGGTCACCGGCATCAGCGGCGCCGGCACCACCGTCGGCTTTTCCATCACCGGCGGCGTTACCTCCGGCTTCACCCAGTCCGGCGGCACCTTCACACCGGTCAACCAGCCCGGCGCCGTCTTCACCCAGTTGCTCGGCATCAACCAGGCCGGCACCCAGATCGCCGGCTATTCCTCTTTCACAGATATTCTCGGCGCCACCGGTCAGCAGGCATTCTTACTGGTCGGCGCGACCTACACCAACATCAACGCCCTCCTGCCGGCGAACCTCAACAGCCAGGCCACCGGCGTGAACAATAACGGCGAGGTCGTCGGCTTCTACCAACTCACCCCCAACACCAACCCCACGTTTGACGGCTTCACCGACATCAACGGCACGATCGCGTCCCTGGTCTTCCCCAACGCGGTCTCCACACAGGCGCTGGGGGTCAACGATCTCGGCCAGATCGTCGGCGACTATGTCGACGCCGGCGGCATCATGCACGGCTTCCTCGACAGCAACGGCAATTTCCTGACGCTCGATCCGTCCGGGTCGACCGGAACCACCATCAACGGCATCAACGACGGCGGCACCGTCGTCGGCTTCTACACCAACGGCCCTGGCGCCACGATCGGCACCGTCGGCACCATTCCCGAACCCGCCTCGCTGCTGCTCATCGGCACCGCCCTGCTGGCCCTTGGCGTCATCCGCCGCGCCAAATAACCGCGCTCACCCAAACCCCGGCAACACCCCACACGCCGGAGACGCCAACGCCATCACTTTGAACAGATCGCCCATCGCCGCCGGATCGGCCAGGCGTCGCGCCGCCCCCAACAGCGCCGCCGCCTCGGCCGCCCCCCGCCCGCGCGCCAGCCGCTCCGTCCGCTGCATCAACCCCAGCGCGGTCAGGAACGAACCCTGTGTCACCGGCCCCTGCACCGCCGCCCCGGCCGCCCGCGCCACGCCCGCAAGATCGGCAAAATCGACATGCGCGGTCAGGTCCGCCATCCCCGCCGGCCCCAGCGGATCGACCGGCCGCTTCCCCGCCAGAGCCTGCAGACTGTCACCCGCCGCACTGCGCATCGGCCCGTAGTCCAAAAACAACGCCGCACCCGGCGCCCGCACCACCCGCGAAGCCGCCGTCGAGACAAAACCCCGCGCCGCCGCGTTCACCTCAACGACATCACCCTCCGCGACCGCCCGCTCCGGCACGTCTGAAACATCCGCCGCCAACTCAACCCACCGCCCGTCCTCAACGAACCGCTCCGTCCACCCATCGCCGCGCCGCACGAATTGCCGGATCGGCAGTGCATCCAGAAACTCGTTCGCCACCAGGATGAACGGCCCTTCCGGCACTGACTCCAGGTCATCGTGCCACACCGCATCCGGGACACGCCCAGCCTGCACCATCCGCAGCCGCGCCGAAACCTCGATGAACCGCACGCGAACCGCCGCGGCAAACGCCGGCGCCGCTTGCCGCACCGCCCGCAGCGCATCCGCCATCAGCGTCCCGCGCCCCGGCCCCGCCTCCACCAGCAATACCGGATCAGGCCGCCCCAGCTTCTCCCAAGTCACCGCCGCCCACAGGCCGATAATCTCACCAAAAACCTGACTGATCTCCGGCGAGGTGGTAAAATCCGCGAACGGATCATGCGTCCCGTAATACAGCGCATTCGCCCGCGCCATGAACCCGTCCAGCCGCTCCGGCGCACTCACCGCACCGCCGGCTCCACCACCCGCGCCCGCACGATCAGCCAGATCCCCGCCAGCAGCATCGGCACCGACAGCACCTGCCCCATCGTCGCCCCGAACGCCAGGAACCCAAGGAACGCGTCCGGCTCGCGGAAATATTCCCCAGTCATCCGAGCCACCGCGTAGCCGCAGAGGAACACGCCCGTCAGCAGCCCGAACCGCGCGCGAATCCGCCCCCGCCGCGACAGCACGAACATCACCGCGAACAGCACAACGCCCTCCAGCAGCGCCTCATACAACTGGCTCGGATGCCGAGGCAGACAGATCTGCGGGAAGCTCGGACAGTCCGGCGCCCGCGGAAACTCCATCGCCCACGGCAGCCACAACGGCGCCGGACGCCCCCACAACTCACCGTTGATGAAATTCGCCACCCGTCCCAGCCCCAGCCCGATCGGCGCCACGATCGCGATCCGGTCGGCAAACCCCAGCAACGGAATGGCATTCCGCCGGCAGAACACGATGATCGCGACCGCCACCCCCAGCATCCCGCCGTGGAAGCTCATGCCGCCCTCCCAGACGGCCAAAATCATCGCTGGATGCGCGAAATACACCGCCGGTTGGTAGAACAGCACATAGCCCAACCGCCCGCCCAGGACCACGCCCAGCGTCGCCCAGGTCAGGAAGTCGTCCACCTGCAGCTCATTGGCAACCACGGGAGGCAGCCGCACGAAGCGCCGCACCAGCCGCCAGCCCACCACCAGGCTCGTGATATACGCAAGCGCATACCATCGTATGCTCAGCGGACCCAGTTGAACCAGCACCGGGTCGAACTGAGGAAACAGCAATACGGGAATCATACGTAGAGGTCGGGTCCTGCCAGATGATCTTGCACGTATCGCCGGATGCCTTCTTCCAGCGTCGTGAACTGACCCGTGTAGCCCGCCGCCCGCAGCCGGTCCATCGGCCCCTCGGTGAACGATTGGTATTGGCCGGCCAGACTCGCCGGCATATCGATGAATTCCACCGACCGAGGCTTTCCCGCCGCATCCGACACCGCATGCGCCAGATCCAGATACGTCCGCGCCCGCCCGGTCCCCAGGTTGAACAGCCCGCTGACCGAGGGCGTTTCCATCAGCCACAGCATCACATCGACCACGTCGCCCACCCAGATGAAGTCGCGCGCCTGTGCCCCATCCGCCAGCCCGGCCCGATCCGACTTGAACAGCCGGGCCGGGCCCCCAGCCGCCACCTCGTCGTACTTGATCTTCACGACCGAGATCATCTTGCCCTTGTGATACTCGTTCGGCCCGTACACGTTGAAGAACTTCAGCCCGACCCATTGCGGCGGCTGCTCCCGCCGCGCCAGCAGCGTCCGGACCACCAGCATGTCGAACGCATGCTTGGTCCAGCCATACAGGTTCAGGGGCCGCAGCCGGCTCAGCGCCGCCACCGAGAACGCATCATCGAACCCTTGCGCCCCGTCACCATACGTCGCCGCCGAGGATGCATACACCATCCGCACGTCGCGGTCGGCGCACCATTCCCACAGCCGCCGGCTCAACTCCACATTGGTCGCCCAGGTATGATCGCCATCCGTCGCCGTCGTCTCGCTGACAGCGCCCAGATGAAACACCATCTCTACCGGCGGGCGGTCATCCAGGAACCTTTCCAGTTCCGACGGATGCACCACCCGCGCCGGCGGGTGATTTGCCAGATTGCGCCACTTGCCGTCGCTGCCCAGCGTATCGACGACCACGGTTTCATGCCCGCGCCGCACCAGCGCCGCTTGCAGGTTGGAGCCGATGAAGCCGGCACCGCCAGTTATCAGGATCATGGCCACGCTCTATACGTGTCCAGACGCCGCTGCGGAAGCAGAGTCATCAACCAGGAGTACCTACGCATGAGCGACCGGCCAAAATTCTTCGACGACATCGCCGGCGTCGCCGGCGGCGCCATTTCCGCCCTCGCCGGCCTGCGCGAAGAAGCCGAGGCGATGATGAAAGCCCGCCTCGACGACCTCATCCAGCGCCTCGACCTCGTCCGCCGCGAGGAGCTTGACGCCACCCAGGAACTCGCCGCCAACGCCCGCGCTGGCCAGGAAGCCGCCGAGGCCAGGGCCGCCACCCTTGAATCCCGGCTCGCCGCCCTTGAAGCCCGCGTCGCCGCCCTGGAATCCCCCGACCGGGACACGCTTGTTCGCGGCGAGGGCGGCTCTCCGATCTGACCCCCGGTCCATCGCTATGACGGTTCGGCCCGCCCCACAGCGTGCCGGCAGCCCGCGCCCCCATCGTCATGGCGGGCACCGGCCCCTATCCACGCCTTCGATGCCCCCGGAATGCACCAAATCCATATCACACCCGCACGCGTTTCCGCCCAAATCGCCCGCAACCCTCTTGCAGCCGGGACAAACACGTGAATAGGCTCGACAAGTGGCCAACTCCGGGGCGACTCCGAGCGTGCAAAACGCACCTCGGTTCGAGACTGCCCCGGGGGTGAAGGCCACGCTCGGCCTTCCTTTTGACGGGAGACCCCGCATGTCAGAATCGCTGACCACGACGTCGGACAACGCCGCCAATCCCCTCGATATCATGGAGCAAATCGTCGCAGCCAATGAATGGGAATTCGACCGTCGCAGCGATTCGGAAATGGCCGCCGAGGCCCCCGGACACTGGTGCGACTACGGCCTGTTTTTCAACTGGTCGCATGAAATCAGCGTCATGCACTTCACCTGCGCTTTCGACCTGAAAGTGCCAGAAAAACAGCGAGGTAACCTTTACGAACTGCTGGCGCTCGCCAACGAAAAGCTCTGGCTGGGCCATTTCGCCCTGGAATCAGGGGATGGCATGCCGGTGTTCCGCCACGCCCTCCTGCTGCGCGGCGCCCAGGGTGCCTCTTCGGAAAGCCTGGAAGACCTCGTCGACATCGCCCTGACTGAGTGCGAGCGCTTCTTCCCCGCCTTCCAGTTCGTCCTGTGGGGCGGCAAATCCCCCGCCGATGCCCTCGCCGCCGCCATGCTCGACTGCGTGGGGGAAGCGTGAACCTAAAGCCACACCGCGCAAGGACCGGGCCAATCCAGGCCCGGTCCTGGCATGACTTGAGCCGTCGACCAGGGCCTCACCGTTCGGACCTGTCCAGCATACCCGAATCGCGGCGATGAAGGTGTCCGCTTCCTGAACCGCCCCTTTTTGCCTGATCCATTGGCACCGGGTCGGCAAAGTAATCCCCGGTCAGTCGTAGTTCCTGTAGGCGGTTCAGAGACCGCCCCATGGCCGGCTCCAGCAGCCCCGCACGGACCAGATGAAGTCCGAAGCTCGCGATCAATTCGCCATGCGTCTTCGGGCGATCCGGCGCACTACCGGCGCCAGCCCTCGAAATTGCCGCGAGGGCGGCATCGAACATCGCATAATACGCGCGATTGGTCGCGCCATCCGCATCGCCAGCCTCAAGCAGAATCTTCGCCGAGGCCAAGGCTGTCGCGGCCTTGTCCATGATCTCCTTGGTCATCCCAGCCGGGTGCCGTCCGCCAGGATTGTCCGCAGCAGGCCGGGATTCGGCGACTTTTTCCGGATGCGCCAAGTCGGCGTTCCACAGCGGGAACGGCTGCACCAGAACGCCGATCTCCATCATCACGTCAAACGCGAGTCCCGCCATATCCAGTTTCGCGTCGATGAAATCGTCCGGTGGGCCATTCAACACAATGGCCAGGTCGAGGTCGCTGTCTGGCCGGTGACCGCCACGCGCCCGCGAGCCAAACAGGATCGCATGGGCAACGTCGTACCGGCCGTTCAGTCTATTCAGGAACACCGACGCAACCCGTTGCGCGGCAACCTGCTCGCCATGCTCTGAGTGATAACTGGTCATTCCGTGACGTATCATGCCGCGGGTCATAAATCTAACCCAGTGGGGCACCGGCCCGCTCAAAACACCCTTGTCTGGTTCAGCAACCCCAAGTCGTCTATAGCCAGCACCGCGTCTGTCATGACAAAACAGGGGGGTTCATCACCACCATGCTCACAAATCCCACCCCATGACCGCAACCTCCGGCGCCATTCCCCCCATCCTCCTCGTCGGCTGCGGCCGCATGGGCAGCGCCATGCTGTCCGGCTGGCGCGAGCAAGGCCTCGCCCCCTCCGTCGCCGTCGATCCCGCCGAATCCGCAAAAGCCTTTGCCGGCCCCGACCTGACCGTCGTCGGCGACCCCGCCGACATTCCGGAAAACTTCGCCCCCGCCGCCATCGTCCTCGCCGTCAAGCCGCAGAACGCCGCCGCGACGCTGCCGGCCTACGTCCGCTTCGCCCCCAATACCGTCTTCCTCTCCATCATGGCCGGCCGCACCATCGCCGGCATCGCCGCCCTGATCGGTCCCAACGCCGCAATCGTCCGCGCCATGCCCAACACCCCCGCCGCGGTCCGCCAGGGCGTCACCGTCGGCTGCCCCAGCCCCACCGTCAGCACGCCCCAGAAAACCCTCTGCGACCGGCTGCTTCAGGCCATCGGCAAGGTCGCCTGGATCGACGACGAAGCCCTGCTCGACCCGGTCACCGCCGTCTCCGGCTCCGGCCCCGCGTACATCTTCCTGCTCGCCGAACTGATGGAGCAGGCCGCGATCGAGCAAGGCATCCCCCCCGATCTCGCGCGCCTGCTCGCCCGCCAGACCGTCTCCGGCTCCGGCGCCCTGCTTGCCGCCAGCCCCGAATCGGCCGCCGACCTGCGCAAAGCCGTCACCAGTCCAGGCGGCACCACCGCCGAGGCGCTCTCCATCCTGATGCACCCGGACGCCTGGCCCATTACCATGTCGCAGGCCATCGCCGCCGCCACAAGCCGCTCCCGTGAACTCGCCGGCTAAGCCAGAATGAGCAGCCATTCCGCATGACCGACACCGAATTCGACACCGCCCTTGTCACCGCCGCCTTCCGCCTCGCCGGCGACGAAGGCTGGAGCCGGCTCACCGTCGCCAAGGCCGCCCGCGCCGCCGGCCTTTCGCTGGCCGAAGCGCGCGCCCGCTTCCCCGGCCGCGCCGCGATCCTGCTGTGCTTCGGCCGCCTCGCCGACCAGGCCGCGCTGCTCGACGAACCCGGGGAAGGCCCCGGCGATAGCCCCAGGGACACCAGCGTCCGCGATCGCCTGTTCGACCTGCTGATGCGCCGCTTCGACGTGCTGCAAGCCCATCGCGGCGGCGTCAAGGCGCTGCTCCGCGCCTTGCCCGGCGATCCGCCCACCGCTTTGCTGCTGGCCTGCGCCTCCCAACGCAGCATGCGCTGGCTCCTCCAGGCCGCCGGCGTCGATGCGCTTGGTTCGCGCGGCGCACTCCAGGTCCGCGGTCTGCTCGCCGTCTGGCTTTGGGGGATCAGAGCCTGGGAGCGTGACGAGTCGGAAGACCTCTCCGCCACCATGGCCGCCGTCGATACCGCCCTGCAGCGCGCCGAACAGGCCGCCAACTGGCTGCACGGCCGGCGCGTCCCCGACACCCCCGCCGCGCCGCAAGCCACGCCGCCGGTCGTTGGGGCAGGGGAGCTGGACCCGTCCAACCCGCCGCCAACCGACCCGTCCCCGTTCACCATTCCCCCGGAAGACGACCCGAAGCTGCCCGATCCCGACGCATGAGCCCGCCGCTGCAAACCCGGCTCGACGCCGCCATGGACCTCGCCGAACGCGCCGGCGAACTGGCCGTGGAGATGCGCCCACCCCCCGGCAACCCGCGCGGCACCCTGAAAGGCCCGCAGAACTGGGTCACCGAGGCCGACGGCGCGGTCGAACAATTCCTCTCCGACGAACTCGCCGCCGCCTTTCCCGAGGACGGCTTCCAGGGCGAGGAGGGTGGCATCACGCGCGCCGGCAGCCTCCGCTGGGTAGTGGACCCGATCGACGGCACCGCCAACTACGCCCGCGGCGCCGCCCGCTTCTGCGTCTCTCTCGCCTGCCTCGAAGGCGACACCCCGCTGATCGGCATCATCGCCGCCCCGGCGCTGCGCGAAACCATCTGGGCCTGGCGCGGTGGCGGCGCCTGGCGCAACGGCGAGGCGATCCACGCCGCCAGCACAACCGACCCAGCCCAGGCAATCATGGAGATCGGCTGGTCCCGCCGCTGCCCCAACGCCGATTACCTCACTTTGTGCGCCCGCATCCTCGCCGACGGCGCCACGCTGCGACAAGGCGGCTCCGGCGCCCTCGGCCTGATCGACGTCGCCACTGGCCGCCAGGACGGCTACGCCGAACTGCACATCAACCTGTGGGATGTCGCCGCCGCGCTGGTCATCCTGCGCGAGGCCGGCGCCAAGGTCAGCGACTTCCTTGCCGGCACTGGCCCCATCGAGGGCAACCCCATCGTCGCCTGCGCCCCCGGCCTGGCGACCGCGTGGTCCAGCCTGCCCGGCGTTCCGAAACCGCTGTAGCCCGCCGCCAACCCAGCTTTATTGCTGCTTCGTCGCGCCGCCCGACCCGGGACCCGCATGCGCCAGACTCTGCGTCTGCTGCTTCGCCGCATCGCCATGCGCCAGGCTCTGCGTCTTTTGTTTCGCCGCGTCGCCATGCGCCAGACTTTGCGTCTGCTGTTTCCCCGCATCGGTCGCGGTCTGCGCCAGCACCGGCGCGGCGGCCAGCAGGACAGATGTCATGACAACAGCATGGCCGAAGTGCTTCTTCATCCCGAACTCCTACAAAAAGTAAGATTGCGCAAGCCCGGCACCCTGCCGGAATCACCCTATCGACGCCCATACTAATGTAGTTTTCTGAGACCGGAACAGCCTGGACAAACGTCCGGGGCCACGGCCGAACCGCCCCGGCGCCTCAGCCCTTCAGCAACGTCTCGGCAATCCGCCACGCATCCGCGTGCGTCTCCACCGTCGGCGTCCCCAGCGCCGCCGCCACCGCCGGCCGGTGCTTGCGGGCAAACCGCAGCGCCGACGCCACCAGCGCTTTCTGCAGCGTATTCAGCTTCACATCCGCCAGCGTCGCGATATCGAACGAGGGCGGCGTCACCGTCGGCAGCGTCGGCAGATCGGTCCGCGCCGCCGGCAGCGCAATCGTCTCCAGCAGACTGTTCGCGGCCGCCGTCCGCGCGCCCAGATTGCCCGTCCCGCCCAGCAGCAACTGCACAGCCGTCGCCAGCACCGAGGTATGATCGAACGCCGTGTTGCACACCGTCGCCTTGGCCGTGTACGGGGAGCAGATAACCGCCGGCACTCGCCCGCCATAGCGCCCGAACGTGAACCCCGAATACCCAGGCTGACCTTCCGCAATCGTCACGTCATCCGGCGGCACCGCCGTCGCCGTCGCCGCATCGACCGGGAAATGATCATACGTCCCGCCGCCTTCATCGAACAGGATGATCAGCATCGTCGAGTTCCATTGCGGCGACGAACTCAGCGCGGTGAACACCTGCGAAATCAACTGTTCCCCGAACAGCACATTGGACGGCCCGTCCACCCCCGGCGGCCCGTCCAGCGAATCCGGATGCTCGTCCGTCTCCGGATAAACATCGTCACCCACGCTGCTCGGTATAAAATTCGGTTCTATAAAAACATAACTCGGCAGCGTGCCCGCCGCCGCGTCCGACAAGAACTGCTGGAACGGAAAGAAATTCGTCTCAAAATAGTCTGCCAGTTGCTCCTGGCACAGTAGAGCCTGGCAGAAAAACCAATAACTGCCGTAATAAATTCCCCACGAAACTCCGGCATCCTGCAACAGATTGAAGATCGTCGGCGTGTCGTTGATGAAAATATCGTCCCAGTGCGGCCCGATCCAGTTATTGACATACCCCGACGCCGTCCCGGCATGCAAAAAAGACCGGTTGGTATAGGTCTGCGACGGCACCGACGAATACCAGTGATCGCATACCGTGTACCAGTTCGCCAAAGTCGAAATGATCGGCACGCTCGCCGGCCGGAAACAGTTCATGATCACCGGCGCCTGCGTCGCCGACACGCCATCCGCCGTCGCATAATCCGCCACATAGCCGCCCATCGTCGCCGGCGCCGTCAACCCGCTGCCATCCGGCACGGTCGAAGGGATCACGAACGGGTCGGGATTGAACATCTGCATATACATATGTTCATAGGGCTCGTTCGGATCCGGATACGGCTGGATCATGTCCGTCCCGGTCCCAGGCGCATAGGTCTGGCCCTGCCAGATATTGGCGACCGGATCGTTGTTCAGCCCCTCGAACGTCTGCCCCGGGGGCACCTGACTGAACGGCGCCGCATTCTGCGCATCGTACAGCCAGCCCAGGACGTTGTCGAAAGAACGATTTTCCATCATCAGGACGACGATATTGGTAATCGGCGGCGCAGGCGTGCTCATAACGCGCTCCTCCCAGTCTCGATCAGTCACCCCGCCAACTCACCCCGCCTTCGCCGCCTTCGCCCGAGCCACCCGCGCCAGCACCTTGTCGCGCACCGCCTCCGGCAGCCCGTTCGGGTCCATCGCCATCCCGTAAATCAGTTCGTTATGCGCATGCAGCAAATGATGCAGGCTGAACGCATGCATCTGCGCATTCCGCCGCCCCTGCACATCCTGCACATGGTTCACCGCCTGCTTCGTCGCCTTCAGCGCAAACGCCGGCTTCTTCGCGATCTTCTCCGCCAGCGCCAGCGTCACCGCTTCCAGCTCCGCCCGCGGCACCACCCGGTTCACCATCCCGCACGAAGCCGCTTCCTGCGCGCTGATCTCGTCCGCGGTGAACAGAAACTCCTTCGCCTTGCGAATCCCCAGCTCCCACGGATGGTTGAAGAACTCCACCCCGCAGATCCCGAAATCGATCACCGGATCCTTGAACGACGCATCCTCGCTCGCAATGATCAGGTCGCACACCCAGGCCAGCATAAGCCCGCCGGCAATGCACTTGCCCTGCACCTGAGCGATCGTCGGCTTCGACAGCGCCCGCCAGCGCTCGCACATCTCCAGGTAGATTTCCATTTCTCTACCGTACCGAGCCTCCGCCCCGGCCGCATCGAACCCCGCCCAGGTGCCGACGGTCTCGAAATCCCGCCAGGTCTTGCTGCCGTCGCCGCTCAGATCGTGCCCGGCCGAGAAATTCCGCCCGTCCGCGGCCAGAATCACCACCTTCACGTCGTCATCGTGCGCCGCCCGGTCGAACGCCGCATTCAGCTCGTAGGTCATCTGCAGCCCTTGCGCATTATGCGCCTCCGGCCGCGCCATCACGATCCGCGCTACATGAGGCGCCGGCATTTCATAGCGCACCTGCGGCGCCGCACCCGTTGTGTCGGCCATCTCTGACGTCTCCCTGAAAACTCCCGAGGGCAGCCTAAAGCGGCACCCAAAAACAAGCGAGTCGGCCGGCCCTGACGACGACTAAACGCGATGCTGGCCACCCCGGACATCGCGCACGATCCCATCCGCTTGACGGTAATCCGGCCCGATCGGCACCTTGCCCGCCCCGCCGGGGATATCCAGCACATAGGTCGGCCACGCCAACCCGGTCACCCGCCCGCGCAACGCCTCCAGCAGCGCCCGCCCCTCCTCGATCGGCACATGAAACCGGACAGTCCCCGGTGCCCGATCCAACTGATGCAGATAATACGGTTTCATCCGCACCGCGATCATCGCTCGGAACAGCGCCTCCAGCGCCGCCGCACTGTCGTTGACGCCGCGCAGCAGCACCGACTGCCCCAGCAGCGGCACGCCCAGCGCCCGCACCCGACGCAGTGCCGCCCCCGCCGCCGGCGTGAACTCCCGCGCATGGTTCGCATGCACCACCAGCCACAGCGACCGGTCCGTCTCCAGCGCCGCCGCCAACGCCTCCGTCACAAGCTCCGGCTCCGCCACCGGCACCCGCGAGTGGATACGGATCGTCTGCACATTCGGCATCGCCGACAGCGCAGCAATGATCCCACCCAGCCGCCGAGGCGACAGCATCAGCGGATCCCCACCCGTCAGGATCACCTCCGAAACCTCGGGATGCGCGGCAAACCACCCATAAGCCGCCTGCAACTCGGCTTCCGTCAGCACCCCGCCATCCGGTCCGACATGCTCGCGCCGGAAGCAGAACCGGCAATACACCGGGCACACCAGCAGAGGCTTCAGCAGCGCCCGATCCGGATACCGGTGCACCACGCCTTTCACCGGCGACAGCGCGTCGTCGCCGATCGGATCCGCAAGCTCGAACGGCGCGGTCACCAGTTCGGAGACATCCGGAATGAACTGCAACCCGATCGGGTCGTCCGGCGTCTCGATCAACGCCCGCATCGCCGGCGAAACCGCCACCGCATAGCGCGCCTGAGTCGCTTCGACCCCCGCGACCGCCGCAGCCGGGATCAGACCCGCCGCCAGCAGCCCCGCCGCATCGCGAAGCGTTATGTCTTCACGAACGCGCAGCCCAGCGTTTCCATCGACTGGAACGCTTTGTCCTGCGGAATTGTCGCCAACAGTTTGAACTGGTCCCATTCACCCTTCGACTCGGCCGGCGTTTTCGTCTCCCACACGCGGTTGGCATGGATGAATTTGCCGTCCGCGCGCACATACCCGCTTCCATACAACGGATCGGCGACCGGCAAAGCCTTCATCTGCTCGATGGCTGCCTTGCCGCTGGCTTTCGCCTTGTCCGGCCCCATCGCCGCGACCGCCTTGAGGTAGTGCCACACCGCCGAATAGCTGCCGGCGTGGTAGTAATTCGGCCGCGCATTGTGGTACCGCGGCGTAAACCGAGCCGAAAACGCGCGGGTGTCGTTGTTCATGTCCCAGTAGAACGGCATCGCACCGACGATTCCGGCCGCCTCTTCCAGCCCCACCGAACGCGCGATGTAATCCTGATAGACCAGCGCCGCGATCTTCACGCCGGACTGCGGCAGCCCGAACTCGTGCGCCTGCTTGATGCAGTTGGACGTGTCGTCGCCCGCATTCGCCAGGCACAGCACCTTCGCCTTGCTCGCCTGAGCCTGCACGATATACGCCGAAAAGTCGGTGGTGCCGGGGAACGGATACGCCGCCTCGCCGGCCACGGTCCCGCCCAACTGCTTGACGATGTTGCCGGTGTCGCGGGTCATCGTGTGCCCGGAAATATAGTCGGGCGTAATGAAGAACCAGCTGTCGCCGCCACCCTCCACCAGGCCGCGGGTGATCGCGTTGGCATTGCTCCACAAATCGTAGGTCCACTGAACCTGGTTCGGCGTGCAGTATTTTCCGGTCAGGTCGGGGATGCCGGCCGCGGTGAAAATGACCGCCTTGTCCTTCTCCTTCGCCACCTGCCCGACGGCGATCGCCACCGCGGACTGCGGGATGTCGAAGATCGCATCCACCCCCTCCTGGTCATACCAGCCGCGCGCGATGGAGGCGCCGACGTCCGGCTTCAGCAGCATGTCGCCCTGCACCACCTGCACGGTGATCTCGGGGTGCAGCTTCATGAAATCCTCGGCGGCGATCTGCGCGGCGAGGAAGTCGCCGGGACCGGACGCCTCGGCATACGGGCCGGACATGTCCGACAGCACGCCGATCTTGATCGTGGACGCGGCCTCGGCGCGCCGGACCCAGGGCAACGCCAGCGGCGCCGCCAGGACAGCGGCGGTCGTCAGCAGGCTTCGGCGGCGCATCGGCATGGAGGTCTCCAGAGCGAATTTTGTTCAGCGGTGGGCTTTGGCGTGCGCCGCCTGTGGTGTCAACCGCATGCGCCCGCTCGCCGCGCCGGCATGCAGACGGTGCGGCAACCCTGTTGTTATTTCGGCAATACCAGACGGTCAGCCGAAAAATATTCGCTTTAAGACAAGAATTGAGATCGACCGGGGGTCGGGCCCCAGTAAAGACGCATTATCCAGGTAAATGCGGGCTGTCGGCAACCCGCGGACGCGGCAGCGGCACCGCGCAACTCGCTTCGGCGGCGAGCAGTTTCACGCGCTCCTCCGCCAGCAATGTCTCAACGATGCGACGTTCTTCCGGGTCGGTTTCCCGCGTCAGCATCTGTTCGAATCGAGCAATATTTGATCGAGCGATGAAGCGTTCCATGCGGCCCCCGTTTGTTCGACCGGAATTGACCTGGATCAATGATGGCGTTGCAGCAACGGCCGAACCATGCGGTAGTAACATCTACAGTCGTGTCTCACCACCTGCTTTCGTCGCACTGCTGTCGCCTGCGCATAGAATGATTACCCTGCCGTGTCGGGTAAATCCCTGACAAGCCCCGATCCTGTCCGTGTGGTCACTGGCAACCAAGGGGATTGTCAGCGATTCAGCCCGCGCGGATGCTGACCGAATCAATTGGCCATGCCGGCGCGCTCGTCATGCGCCGGACCGGCGCATCAGGCGCTGAAGCCGGTGCCAGACAGCCGGCCGGTGTGCCGTCACAGAATGGGGGAAGCCGACCAAGCCATGTGCGCGGCGATGACTGATCTGCCGGCGACGTTCGGTCCGGTTGACCTGACCAATTGCGACCAGGAACCGATCCATATTCCCGGTTCGATCCAGCCGCATGGCGCGCTGATCACGCTCGATCCGCGGGACATGCGCATCGTCCATGCCGGCGGCGACACCGAGACGCATCTGGGCCACTCGGTCATGAGCCTGCTCGGTGCATCCGCGGCGGATGTGTTTTCACCCTCCCTGCTGGCGCGGCTGCGGACCTTGCTGGCGACCGGGCGTCCGATGATCCGCCCGATTTACGTGTTCCCGGTCCTGCGCGACTACGGCGCAATCACCGATGTCGTCGGCCATCT
>Ga0302319_10014084_pt1 | contig 14946 bp, 10 predicted proteins | sample Bog_T0_2_FD_203319 | JGI IMG/M metagenome (GOLD analysis project Ga0302319, IMG submission 203319) | Peat permafrost microbial communities from Stordalen Mire near Abisko, Sweden - Bog_T0_2 | ecosystem: Environmental > Terrestrial > Soil > Wetlands > Peat | place: Sweden: Abisko, Stordalen Mire... | reverse complement strand
ATTCGGCGTTAAACGCTTCAGCTTGGCGGTTCAGGAGCGCATCAGAACCTTTACAGCCAGAGTGTCCGATACCGGCGGAAAGGTTGCCCGTGAGCAATACTGAGGACAGAATTGGCGATGATCTGATTCTTGAGCGCATGTACGCAGCGGAGCAGGTACTCTTGAGCCAAGCAGACGCGCTCGACATGAAGGCGAGCTATTTCTTGGTGGTTCTCGTTTTCCTTGCCCAATTGTCTACGACGTTCCTTTCAACTCCCAATTTGACTTGCCCCGCCAAGATCGGCCAGTGGGTCTCCTGCGGGCTTCTTTTTTCTGCCGGTGTTTTGCTTTTGCTCGAACTGCGGATGAAGACATTCCGAACTGAAGACGCCAAAAACTTAGAAACATGGCGCGATCAAGTCATAGAAGGGAGCAAGGAGCAGGGCGGATACACGGCGTCCCCGCACCCCGAGGAATTCCTGCGCAGCAGGCTTATTTGGGGCTTGATTGAGAGCAGTCGGCCTCGCATCGTGGCAGCAGAAAAGAACAATGCAAAGAAAGTCGTCTATCTACGAATTGCATATTGGCTGACCTTGATTGCGTTCTTGCTCGATGTCGCTAGCGTTACTCTTCATTCCTGATTTTGCTGAGGTCTTTAGATGGGGCTGGCGTTGGTGGTGCTTCATCGAATGCAATTTTCCTTCTACCCTCATTGTAGGTTGGTGCGCGGTCATGTGTTGGTCCCTTCCCTGGAGGCTGCCTTGGTTTAGGTGGCGGCGGCGGCGGCGGTGGTGGAGTCTTTTTTGTCACGGTTGGCCTCGCAGCGGATTCTACCATCTATTCCGGCCATGATGGACGGCCCATTTCCGAATCTAGACCAAGTTAGGGCGTCCAATGTCAGAGTTTTTCGACCTGGGACACCTCCGAGCCAAAGTACCCCCTAAACTCAGTATTTATCAAAACCGTGCGCGTTACTCCCCGCTGCCCTTCTGCCAGCGCTTGGGACGCTGGTTCGCCTGCAGGATCTTCTTGCGCAGGCGAAGCGACTTGGGCGTGACCTCGACCATCTCGTCTTCGGCGATGAACTCGATGGCCTGCTCAAGGTTGAGGGCCTTCACGGGCACAAGGCGGATGGCCTCATCGGCGCTCGATGCGCGCATGTTGGTCATCTTCTTTTCGCGTACCACGTTCACGTCGAGGTCGTTGTCGCGCGAGTGCTCGCCGACGATCATTCCCTCGTAAACCTCAACGCCGGCGCCGGCAAAAAGAATGCCGCGCTCCTGCAGGCCGTTGAGTGAGTAGGTCGTGGTCAAGCCCTGCCGGTCAGAGATGAGCGCGCCGGTGGGCCGCTGCGGAATCTCGCCCTGATAAGGGATGTAGCCATCGAAGAGTGCGTTCATCACGATAGTGCCGCGCGTCTCAGTGAGCATCTCGCTGCGCAAGCCGATGAGCCCGCGGCTGGGCACGCGAAACTCCAGGCGCACACGGCCCGAGCCATGATTGTGCATCTTGGTCATCTCGCCCTTGCGCGGCCCAAGCTTTTCAATCACCGTGCCGGTGTAGGTTTCGGGAACGTCGATGGTCAGGTGCTCCACCGGTTCCATGCGCTGGCCGTCGACGGTCTTGGTGACGATCTCCGGGCGGCCTGCGGAGAGCTCGAAGCCCTCGCGGCGCATCATCTCAATCAGGATGGCAAGCTGCAGTTCGCCACGGCCCAGCACCTTGAAGGTATCCGGCGAGCCGGTGTCTTCCACGCGAATCGAAACATTGGTGAGCAGTTCCTTTTCAAGGCGCTCGCGCAGATTGCGGCTGGTGACGTAGGTGCCCTCGCGCCCGGCAAAGGGCGAGTTGTTCACGCTGAACTGGATGGCGATAGTCGGCTCGTCGATCACGATCAGCGGCAGCGGCGAAGGGTTCTCGACGCTGGTAATGGTTTCGCCGATGGTGATGCCTTCAACACCGGCCACGGCGATGATGTCGCCCATGGTGGTTTCGGCGGTCTCCGTTCGTTTGAGGCCATTGAAGGTGAAGAGCTTGGTGATGCGCGTCTTTTGCAGAGAGCCGTCGCGCTTGGAGATTGTGACGTCGTCGCCGGCATGCAGAGTTCCCTGGAAGACACGGCATATGGCGATGCGGCCAAAGTATTCGGAGTAATCGAGATTGGTCACGAGAATCTGCAGCGTGCCCTCTGCGTCGCCTGTAGCTGCGGGGATCGTGGAGACGATGGATTCAAAGAGCGGTTGGAGATCCGTACCAGGCTTGGCCAGATCAAGCGTAGCCGTGCCATTCTTGGCTACGGCGTAAAGCACCGGAAAATCCAGTTGCGATTCCTCCGCATCCAGATCGATGAAGAGGTCGTAGATCTCGTCCAACACTTCCTGCGGGCGCGCATCTGGGCGGTCGATCTTGTTGATTACAACAATCGGCTTCAACTTGGCTTCAAGCGCCTTCGACAGCACGTAGCGCGTCTGCGGCAGCGGCCCTTCGGCGGCATCCACCAGCAGCATTACGCCGTCGACCATCTTGAGCGCGCGCTCCACCTCGCCCCCAAAGTCGGCGTGGCCCGGCGTATCCACAATGTTGATTTTGCCGCCGGCAAAGTTGATGGCTGTGTTCTTGGCCAGGATGGTGATGCCGCGCTCCCGCTCCAGTTCGTTCGAGTCCATCACCCGGTCGGCCACCTGCTCATTCGCGCGGAAGGTGCCCGATTGCCGCAGCATGGCGTCCACGAGCGTTGTCTTTCCATGGTCGACATGGGCGATGATGGCGATATTGCGTATCGTCTGGGTCACAGGGGAGATTTTCCTTTTTGTTCGGGTCCGCGTCGCCGGGCGAGTGGACTTGTGAGGTTGGGGCGCCACTGCGGCGGATTGCCACACGGTGCGGCAGTCTTCATTCTACCAGTAGCGGGATTTGGCTTCCGGAAGCCATACCGTGCACTGCCTTGGCCCCGTGCAAACTCAGAAGTTGCGTTACCATTCGCAGTGAGAGTTGCCTTGTCTCGGCTGGAGCCGCCGCCAGGCCTGCGCAAGAAGGAAAATCAGAAGGATGAGCAAGTTGGTGAATCGACGGAGCCTTGTCGGCGTCGTGATGGCAGCGATGGGCCTGACCGTAGTTGCGGTTGGGATCGCTCAGGCGCCGCCTGGTCAGGCCCCGGCAGCCCAAACCGCGTCTCCGCATGGTTCGGTAGACGGTGGCGTCTTTGTTGATCCTCGCTTCGGCCTGCGCTACACCTTCCCCGCTTCGCTTGAGGTGCAGACCGCGCTCAACGGCATGCCCGTCGGCACCGGCCAAAAGAACGGCGACAGCGAATATCTCTTTGCTGCCCTGGAGAAACCAACAGGACAAGTGCGCAGCGGCGTTTTCATCACGGCTGATCCGGTCGGCGCGCAGGAGGTCACCAACGTCGAGCAGTACATGCGCCTGATGATCGGCCAATCGCCCATCTTCAAAGGCAAAGTCGAACTCGAACCGGTGCTGATCGCCGGCCGCACCTTCTATCGGGCCAACTCTGGCGGGGGCTCAGGCGGAGACACGCCCGCTCGCTTCTACGGCGCTCAGTTGGGAACCTCCTGCAGCGGCCAGTTCCTGATCTTCTGGTTTTCCGGGGCCTCGCGGGAGGTGATCGATCAGCTCGTCCACTCCATGGACAGCATGAAGCTGACCTGCCCGGCCGTTTGATCCTGAGCCCGCGCGTTGACCCCTGTGTTTGTTCCGTGCGTTATGACCAGCAGGAACGAGCGCGGGCAATCGCCTCAGTGCGTTGGCGGCACGAATTCGCCTGGCAACGCGGAGCCGGAACCGAAGAAGAAGTCCTCCATTTGTTCCACCAGGAACTGCTGCGCCTGCGGCGTCCATGGCTGCAGCCGGTACTCATTCAACAGCATCTTTTGCCGGTCGACCCACTCGGCCCACGCTGCCTTGGAAACATTCTTGTAGATTTTCTGACCAAACTCCGAGTCGAAGGGCGGCTCGTCCAGGCCCTCCATCTCCTTCTTGTTGCGAACGCAAAAAACCATGTGTGCCATGCGTAATGCTCTCCAAATCAATTGTTCCAAGCCTCATTGTATTGGATGAAGCGGGGCCCTGCCGCCGACCCTTGATCGATGCGTTGAGCCGCCCACGCCGGGCGCGGGGTATTCTTGCTGAGTATGTGCGGCCGGTTTGCCCGTCGATCCACGCAGGAGGTTCTCGCCGACTGGTTTGGCGTGGAACTGGAGGATATGCCATGGTTCGAGCCCACATTTAACGCTGCGCCGCAGAGCACGCAGCCGGTGGTTCGCCTTGACCGCGACTCGGGTAGCCGCGAGTTCGCTCTCCTGCGCTGGGGCCTCGTGCCCTTCTGGGCCAAGGATCCCAAATTCGGCTACTCCACCATCAACGCCCGGGCAGAAGAGGCGCCCACTAGGCCCGCCTTTCGCGAGGCTCTGAAAAAGCGCCGCTGCCTGGTACCGTCTGACGCATTTTATGAGTGGCAGCGCCTCGACGCGAAAAACAAGCAGCCCTACGCCATTGCTCTCAAGAGCGGCGAGCCCTATGCATTTGCGGGTCTGTGGGAGAGCTGGAAGCCTCAGGAAGGCCCCCCGCTCGAGACCTTCACCATTCTTACGACCGACCCAAACGAGCTGATGCAGCCGATTCACACCCGCATGCCGGTGATTCTCGAGTCACGCGATCATGAGCGCTGGTTGGATCCCGGCGACACGGCGCGACCGCCCGTGGATCTGCTACGCCCCTACCCCGCAGAAAAGATGCGGGCGTGGCAGGTGAGCCAGCGCGTGGGCAATGTGCGGAACAACGATCCGGAGCTGCTCGAGCGGGCCGTCCCCGATCGACTCTTCTGAGGCCTGTTCATGCGGCACGCAGGACCAGTGTGAGCAGGCACTGGCCTTTTCAGGCCATTGTCAATGCACATTCTGTTGCACCGCTTACATCTTGACATCGAATTCGATCGAGGCTTTCCTTGATGTAACCCAAGCAAGGCCCATCGTTTGCGCGCTTGTCCTTGCCTCGTACCGTGCTGAGCCACGGGTGGCTCTGAGTTGGGCTCGAATCGAGCGCTCTCGATCTTGCTCATCCATCTTTGATTGCGAAAGGAATCATCATGTCCGAATCGATTCAGACTAGTATCACTGACAACGGTGCCGGTGGAATTGCTTACGTCACGTGCATTCCAGCGATTATCTTTCTGATGATCGACCCCTACAAGACGAAGCCGTTTATCCGATTCCATGCCTTCCAGTCCATCTTCCTCTTCCTCACGGCGTTTGTGTTCTGGATCGCCATCTCCTTTGTGGTGGTGTTTGGCATGGTCTTCGGCACTCTGCGGGCCGGAGTCATAGCCCCCCTCTACTGGATGGCCGTGATCATCGCCTTTGTACTTTGCGCGGTTGCCGCACTGAACGGCAAGTACTTCAAGCTGCCGATCATCGGGCCTATCGCCGATCGGCTGGCCAACAAGTAATCGTTTCCGTTCCCACGGATATCGGATCCGTCTTTGCGCATTGGCAGCATCACGCATTCCTGACGAGCGGCCCCGCCCGGTGGCCGCTCATGTACGGCCCTGCCCAAGTCTTTCTCAGCCTCTTTCCGCAATTCCTTCGGCCCTCCCGCAGTTCTTTCTTGACAACCTCAACGGCTGACGGTTTTCTTATCTTGTCCGGCCAGACAGCATTTCCCCTGCCGGGGCACCCATCGATCTTTCCGCGTCAGGCGATCCCAGGCGCGTCCGCGCGATCAAAGCAAACGCATTTCCAACCCTGCCATCAACCAAAAGGAGCTCCGATGACCGAAGCAGCCCCTCAATCCGGCATGAACGAGAACAGTACCTGTGGCCTGGCCTATCTGACCGCAATACCGGCCATCATCTTTCTGGTCTCGGCACCTTACAACCAGAATGCCAACGTCCGCTTTCACTCCTGGCAGTCGATCTTCCTGTGCATAGCCTGGTTCATCCTGTGGATCTGCCTGGTCATCATCGGCGTGATTCCATTCCTGAACTTCCTCGACATCATTCTCTTTCCGGTGTTGGGAATCGGGATGTTCATCCTCTGGCTTGTCCTGATGATCAACGCATTCAACGGCAAGCGCATCAACATTCCCTTCCTCAGCGACTTTGCGGCAAAGCAGGCGGGCGTCTAATTTGATTGCAAGCAATTGGGCGGTATTTGCACTCAGCGGCGCTTGGGCCTTGGCGGCCCGAGCGCCGCTTGCTTTTAGCGCCGCCTGCCTTTTCTATGGAATTTCTTCTTGCCCTTCGGCAATGACTGGGCGTCAGAGGCGCGATTGTTCTTCTTCGATTTGCGCGGGGCTTTTTCTGCGGGCCTTCCGGTGAGCGGAATTCCCTCTTCCACCAGGGAGAACTGCAGCCTGCGCTCCTGCGCCAGGATGCGATCGAGAACCACCTGCACGCGATTCCCGGCCCGGAACCGCCGCCCAGTGCGCTCGCCAATGATCTCGTGCGTGTTCTCGCGCCAGGTATAGCGATCGTCGCGCAGCGAGTCGATCGGGACAAGGCCCTCAACGAACAGGTCCGTCAGCTCCACAAACAGCCCGAATTTTGCCGGGTTCAGAACCAACGCGGCGAACTCCTCGCCCACGCGGTCCTCCATGAACTTCACCTTTTTCCACTCCACCAGTTCCCGTTCGGCCTCGGCGGCCCGGCGCTCGGTCTGGCTTGTCTCTTCGGCAATCTGCGCCAGTTCGGCCTCGGGAATTGGCGGCTCGCCCTGGTATGCGAACGGCTGGTTCGGCGACTTGCCGCGGTGAATCACGATGCCACCCAACCCCTCGTTCGGATGAGTCCACGGCGATGCATGGCGTCCATGCGCAACCTCGCCCCCGCCATGCACCCCGGCCTCAAGAAGCGCCTTGGTGATGCGGTGCACAATCAGGTCGGGATAGCGGCGGATGGGCGAAGTGAAGTGCGTGTAGCTGGGCGCAGCCAGCGCAAAGTGCCCCTCGTTGATCTCGGAGTAGCGCGCCTGCTTGAGTGAGCGCAACATCAGGTAGCTTAGAATCCGCTCTTCCGGCTTGCCCTCGATCCGCTTGGCCAGCTTTTGATACATGCGCGGCGTCACGGGGATATCTTCGGCGACCTCGTGCGTTTTCACACTGCGTCCTGAGCGCTGCGCGTCGCGCCGGTCGCCCCGTGTTTGGATTCGTTTCACCGGTAGCGCGCCAAGTCCCAGCGAGTAGCCAAACGAAGCTGCCAGCTCCTCGAACTGCACCACACGGCGCGCCTCAGGCTTCTCGTGGATGCGATAGATCGACGGCACGCCAAGGTCCTCGAGCCATGTGGCAACACACTCGTTGGCCGCCAGCATGAACTCCTCGATCAGCCGGTTCGCCCAGGTTCGCTCGGCGCGGGTAACGCCGCGCATCTGGCCCTGCTCGTCAAACTCAATCACCGGCTCCGGCAGGTCGAAGTCGATGCTGCCGCGCTCCTCGCGCCGGTCGTTCATCAGCGCTGCCAGCTTGCGCATCCGCTCGAAGTTCGGAACGAGCTCCGCGTGGCGCGTGCGAACCTCGGCATCGCCCTCGAGGATTGCGTGCACCTCGGTGTAGGTCATCCGCGCAGCCGAGCGAATTACACCCTCCATGATCTCGTAGCTCTCGATGCGGCCAGTTGCATCCAGCTGCATGATGCAGCTCAGCACAAGGCGGTCCTCGCCGGGCCGCAGGCTGCAGATGTCGGTTGAAAGCTCCTGTGGCAGCATCGGAATCGCGCGGTCCGGAAAATATACGCTCGTTCCGCGCAGGCGCGCTTCCAGATCGAGGTCCGTCGCCTCGCGCACGTATTCTGCCACGTCGGCAATGTGGACCTGCAACTCGTACCCGTCGGCGCGTTCGGTCACGAGCACAGCATCGTCGAAGTCGCGCGCAGTCTCGCCGTCGATGGTCACAATGGGAAGATCGCGAAAGTCTCGCCGCTGTGCCGCCTCTTCCGGATCAAGATGGGCCACGGCCCGCGCCTCGGCGAGGACATTGTCTGGAAACGCCCGCGGAAGCTGATGCTTGCGGATCATCATCTCCACGTCGACGCCAAAGTCGTCGGACGAGCCAAGCACCTCGATCACGCGGCCAATGGGCGGACGTGTCGGCGTCGGCCAGTTGGTGATCTCTACATCGACAATTAGCCCTTCAAGGTCTTCGTAGTCTGCGCTTCTTGTCGCTTCCGCGCCCATCACCCGATGCGGGGTCGAACTCGCCACTTCAGTCGGCACCTCCGCTCCCGGCGGAATCAGAATGGGCTGCGTCATCCGCTCGTCGAAGGGAAGTACAGTGTTGCCCTGCGCTCGATCCGAGCGGGCATATCGGAACGTTCCTACGACAGTCGCGTTGCGCCGCTCCATGATGCGCACAATCCGGCCCATCCTGCGGCCATTGGCCTTCAGCGGTTCCACCTCAACCAGCACCTGATCGCCCTGCATCGCGCCGTTGATCTCGTTCGGCGGGATAAAGATGTCGTCGGATCCCACGGCCTGGCGCGCGTTGGGCCGCACAAACCCGTAGCCATCGCGATGCAGATCGAGCCGCCCCGCAGCCAGGTTGTCGCGATTGCCTGTGGCAGTGTTCGGAATCCCCCAGTGCTCGCGGTCCAGCTTCACCAAAGCGCCGCGCGCGGTCAACCGGGCCAGTTGTTCCAGCAGCAGGCGTCGCTCGCGCCCGCCGCCCAGGCTCAGCTCGCGCACCAGTTGCTTGTATCCGCCCTTCTGGCCCGCCGAGCGGGCGATTTTTGCCAGCAACTCCTGATCGGTCATAGCTCAAGGGTACAGCGTGGTTGGCCTCGTGCGGCTTCTCAAGGGCGATCGCTCAGAGGCGACTCACCGAGCCGGTCGCGCCGCATCTCTGGCAAACAACGCTCGTCCTGTTGTCAGAGTTGGCTACAGCATTGGGCTGTTTTCCGGCCCATTCGTCTTACCCTACCGCGGCGGTCTAGAATAGCCCCATCGGACTGTCGCGGCGCGCGCGCTGAGAGTGCTTCGCCAAGTCGAACTGTGGCATTTCGGCCGAAGTCTGGCCCTTTGGCAATTCACTGTCATACAACTTCCGAGTTGAAGGCACGATCGCCGTCCATTCAACCCAGTCCCCCGACGGACAGAAAAGGATTACACCGTGAGCGCAATGTGGAAACCAAACCAACCCGGACCCATCACCCCAAACCCCACCCCGGAGCCTGCGCGGCCCGCCACCCCAGCCGCAGCCTTCGAGGCCCCCGGACGCGCCGCACCGGCAGTTGCCGATCAGGCCACTATCGGCAAGGGCCTCTACATTAAAGGTGAGATATCAGGCTCGGAGTCGCTATTCATCGATGGCAAAGTCGAGGGCAGCATCAATCTTCCCGGCAACCGCGTCACCGTGGGACGCAACGGACAGGTGGCCGCCAATGTTACCGCGCGCGAGATCGTCGTGCTCGGCAAGATCCGCGGCAACGTCGTCGCCTCCGATCGCGTCGACATCCGCGCTGAGGGAGCTCTTACAGGCGACGTGGCCGCAGCCCGCATCAGCATCGAGGACGGCGCCTTCTTCAAGGGCGGAATCGACATTCGCAAGCCCGATCCGAAGCCTGCATCGCCAGCGGCCTCGGCGCCGGTTTCAGCGCCTGCCCAAGCGGCTTTCGAACAGCCAAAGTTGATCTAAGGCCTCCTTTTTGACCGCACAGAATCCCCCTCACCGCCGGGAGATTCTGTGTTTGGGAAGTTGAGCCTGTGAGAACGGAGACTTGCGAGTTGACTGCGGGCCTGATTGGGGCTGATTCTGATCGGCGCTGCACGAAATTCCCGCCCGCGCTGGATTGGCCTGCCCCACGCCGTTTATCGCAACCTGAGCCGCTTCACGGCGACACGGGGAAGGGCCGATCCGGTCTTCTCCAGCGCGAAGACCGCAATCAGCATCCACACCGCAGAGCCGACGACCAGCTCTGATACGTCGAATGTCCGAGCTCCCATCCGAAGGTGCGCGCCGCCAGGTTGCCCCACAAGCGCATGCAGTCCTAGCATCGTGCCCCACACCGCCGCACCTGCGGTTACAGCCGCCAGCAGGCAGCGGCCCATCTCGGCGTAGTCCAGGCTCGCCAGCGAAACCATGCGCCGCTGGTGCAGCAGTAGGGCAATCGTTAACGTCTGCAAACCGATCCCGATATTCGAAGCCATTGCCAGCCCCATGGCTCCCTGCCAGTGGTTGAGCGAGGCATAGATGGGCCACGAGACCAGCGTCACAACGGTTCCCGCCGCCATCGGCGCAAAGGTGTTCCCAGCCGCATAGAACGCGCGCGCATAAATTGCCTGCGCGCACCACAGAAAGGTCGCCACTGAGAACACCGCGAAATACGCGGCGCACTCACGGGAGTCCTGTGCGGAAAACCGTCCGCCCAAATACAACAGCTCCACCAGCGGCTGAGCCAGGGCCACCATTCCCGACGCAACCAGAATGCCCAGCGACGCAACCCGGGAGACAGAATCCGCCACGCTCGTGGCAAACTCATACCGCCGCTGCTGCGACCACAGGCTGGCGAAAAACGGCATCGACGCCGCGCCCGCTGCCTGCGCCAGCACCGAAATTGGCACGCTGAAGAGCTGCTTGGCATAGGTCAACAGCGATACTGCCCCGTTTGTTGCCGACGCAAAGTGCGCAATGATCCAGCTATCGGCCGTCACCAGCGAAACGCCCACGATCAACGGCAGCGAAAGCCGCACCCACTCGCGAAGACCCTTATCTTCAAAGTCGAGGATCGGCCTATAATGAACCCCCGCCCGCCGCGCATAGATGGCATTCAGCAAGAACGGCCCGAAAAACGCTCCGGCAACCGTGCCGATCGCAAGCGACGAAACGCCGATCTGCTTCACCAACAAAACGCCGCCCACGATTGTGCCCAGCCCATAGATCAGCGGCGTGACCGCTTGCAAGGTGAACTGCTTGCGCACCAACTGCACCGCGCCAAACACCCCGCCCGCAAAGAAGAAGAGCTGCGCAGGCAGCAGGATCCGGGTCAGCTTCACACAGAGTGCGGCCTTGTTTGCGTCGAATCCAGGAAGCAATCGGTGAATGCACCACGGCGCAAAGATCTCCGCCACAACGATGGCCGCGCCCAGCACGAGAAACATCGTCGTCAAAATCACCGAGAGCGACTGGTTGCCTTCCTCTTCGCGCCCCTGCTCGCGATAGCGCGTGAGAATCGTGACGAATGTGATGGACGCGGCCCCGCCCACCAGGAAGTACGAGATCATGTCCGGCAATACAAAGGCTGCGTTTAGCGCGTCGGCAGACATCCCGCTCCCGAAGAGCCACATGATGTACTTCACGCGCACCAGCCCGATGATCCGCGAAAGGAACGTCGACGCCATCAGCAGCACGGTCGCCGTGAAGGCCGTATGCGCGTGCGAAGGCCGCAGCATCCCCAGCCCGCGCGCCCAACGTGAGCCTGGAGTCGCTGTTACCCGAGTTGGAGTCGTTTCAGCCACTGCAGTTGATTCTATCGGGGTTGCGTTTCCTCGATTGCCTCCCAACCCTGACGGTTTCCTCGGATGCCGGCACAGAATGGAGAGAGGGACAGTCAAACGGAGTGCAATCCTACTGCCTTCCCGGTTACCCTTGCCGAAGGAGAGTCTCTGTGCGCCGTCACTCTTGCCTTGGTTTTGCGATCGAATGTTTCGCTCTAGTGTTCGTGGTCATCGCGTCCGCGTCGGCCCAGACAATCCACGGCCGCGACGGCATCGTCCTGCCCAGCCCACCGCCCACTGAGGCATCGCTTGTCGTCGACGACTACTCCGGCATCAAGATCGCCGACAGCTATCGCTGGCTTGAAGACGCGAAGAGCACCCAGACGCGCGGCTTCATCGACGCGCAGAACGCTTATACCGATCGCTATCTCAAGCAGGCAAAGATTCGCCCCCAGGTCATGGACGACCTGACTGCGCTCGTCGATGTTTCAAGTGCACAGATCCCGCTGTACTGTGGCGGCAGCGAATTCTTCCTGAAGCGACTCCAGGGCGAACAGCAATACTCCATCTATGTGCGCCGCAACTGGACTGGATCGGCAGCCCCCGCCAAAGACGAGCGGCTTCTCGATCCGGCCAAGCTCACTCGCGATCCCAACACTTCCATTCAGATCGACGACGTCTCCCGCGATTGCAATCTCATCGCATACCAGGTGCAGAAAGGCGGGGCAGACGAGGCTGAAATCCACGTCTTCAATGTGAAGACCGGGATGACGCTCGAAGATGAGCTGCCCACGGCGCGCTATTTCGGCCTCAGCTTCGCACCTGGCAACAGGAGCTTCTACTACGCTCGCTCCGACAGCAAGGGCACTCTGGTTTATCTGCACCAGCTTGGCACACGTGTCTCTCGCGACCCGTTGATCTTTGGGCACGAGTTTCGCGGCGAAGCCCTCGGACCGGACGATCTGATCACCGCCCAGGTTTCCGACGATGGCCGCTACCTTGTCGTCGAGATCGACCGCGGCGTTCCCGCCAGCCGTGTAGATATTGTCTTCCGCGACCTTACCAAGCCCGGTGCTACCTTCGACGTTCTTGTCTGGGGAATCGAAAACCGCTTCAGCGCGGCCTTTTATAACGGCGCGTGGTACGTAAAGACCGATTACAAGACCCCCAAAGGAACAGTAATGCGGGCCGACCCCGGCATCATGCCCGATGTCTGGAAGACGATCGTCCCTGAAGGGACGGATGTCATCAATGACTGGGCGATCGTCGGCGGGAAGGTATATGTGGACCGTCTAAACGACGTGAACGCCGAGACCGCCGTCTATTCTCTCGACGGAAAGCCCCTCGGCAAGGTCGACCACGGCGGCATTGGGGCCGTCTCCGGCTTCTTTGGCCGCTCCACCGATCGCTATGCTTTCTACGAGTTCTCGTCCTTGATTGTGCCGCCCACGGTCTTCCGCCTCGATACCGTTACCGGCAAGCCGGATATCTTTTTCCAGCCAAAGACGCCATTCGACTCGAGCCAATACGAGTTGAAGCAGGTCTTCTTCAAGTCAAAGGACGGAACCCGCATTCCCATGTTCATCGCAGGCAAGAAGGGCCTGAAGACCGACGGCACCGAACGCCTGCTCATGACCGGCTACGGCGGATTCGATGTTTCCTACACACCGGACTGGTATCCCCTCGCTGCCTGGTGGCTTCAGCAGGGAGGGTGGTTTGCTCTTCCCAACCTGCGCGGCGGCGGCGAGTATGGCGAAACCTGGCACGAGCAGGGCATGTTCGAGCATAAGCAGAACGTCTTCGACGACTGGTTTACAGCCGCCGATTACCTCATTGCTAACAAGTACACCGCACCCCAGCAATTCGCCATCCTCGGCGCCTCCAACGGCGGGCTGCTCATGGGCGCATCCATTACCCAGCGCCCTGAGCTCTTCTCCGCCGTCCTTTGCAGGTACCCGCTTCTCGACATGCTGCGCTTCCAGAAGTTTCTGGTTGGCTCCTTCTGGACCACGGAGTACGGCTCGTCCGACAATGAGAAGCAATTCCGCTACCTGCTCAAATACTCGCCCTACCAGAACGTGAAGCCGAATACCGCTTATCCGGCTGTTATGTTTTTCACCGGGGACAGCGACACCCGCGTTGACCCGCTCCACGCCCGCAAGATGACAGCACTACTGCAAGGCGCCTCTTCAAGCGGCCGGCCCATCCTGCTGCATTACAGCGTTGCCGGCGGCCACAACGGCGGCATGAGCGTCGATCAGCAGGTGCAGGACGATGCCGACGAACTCACTTTCCTTTGGACCGAAACGGGACCCGCTGCTCGATCTGGCCCAAAATGAGCAACGGTTGCCCATTCTGCTGCGCCAATTGCTCCAAAAGTGACCAACTCCCGCGATCTGTTGCATAAGGGTCATTTCCTCATGCCGATCCGGTACTCACCGGGATAGGCCTGCCGTAACCTCATGCCCAACGTAATGTCGCCCGATAAGGGAGACGCGGGACCCGAAGGGTGTTCCGCATGGAGCGCTCACACGGGCTCTTACCGCGAGCCCCGGAGCCATGAACTGTCTGGAATGCTGATTCGACACTCCCTTGGGGAATGGTCAATCAGGAGTCAGCTCTTCCGGCGAATACCACAGGGGCGCGCATTTGGCCGGGCCGGAGTGAAGATGCCCAAAGCGCAGTTGGCGACCGAAACCATGGAACCCGAGTTGGAAGCGATGCGCCTGGCCGCGCTCGCCTCCATCGGCATTCTCGACACTGGTCCAGAGTCCACCTATGACGTTATCACCCGCCTTTGTGCGGAGTATTTCAAAGCCGATATTGTCCTGCTCGGATTTGCCGACGAAAGCCGCGTGTGGATCAAGTCCTGGGCTGGCCTGGAAATCCACGAGATTCCCCGTCGCGACTCTGTATTTGAGATGGTCCTCGCCGCCGATGGCCCGGTGGTGGTCTCCGATGTTTCCATCCTTCCCGAACTCCAAAGGTTGAGCATCCGATCCCGCCGGCCCGAGATCGTCTCCTTTGCCAGCGCACCGGTCCGCTCCATCGAAGGCTGCATCCTCGGATCGTTAACGATCTTCTGTCGCGCAGCTTTCTTGTCCATGAATCCAGACCAGGTCTCCATGTTGGAGAACCTTGCCAACATGGTTGCCAGCCAGTTGGAGCTGCGCAGGATACAGAACTCGCTCAGCAAGCAGCCCAACCGGAAACCCCTTCCCGTCGCCTCTCGCGCGCCCGAGTCACAGATCTGGCCGCGCAGCCAGGACCTGCGCCGTGCTCTCGAGCTTCGCCAGTTTGTTCTCTACTATCAGCCCGAAGTGGAGCTCACCACGCGAAAGATCATTGGCCTCGAAGCATTGATTCGCTGGAGTCATCCGCAGCGCGGCCTTATCCCGCCCATGGACTTTATCCCCCTCGCCGAGGAATCCGGCCTTATTCTCCCCATTGGCGATTGGGGGCTCGCTGAAGTATGCAGCCAGATTCAGGAGTGGTGCCGTCAGGATCCACGATCCAGTACCCTCCG
>Ga0302319_10014080_pt1 | contig 14948 bp, 11 predicted proteins | sample Bog_T0_2_FD_203319 | JGI IMG/M metagenome (GOLD analysis project Ga0302319, IMG submission 203319) | Peat permafrost microbial communities from Stordalen Mire near Abisko, Sweden - Bog_T0_2 | ecosystem: Environmental > Terrestrial > Soil > Wetlands > Peat | place: Sweden: Abisko, Stordalen Mire... | reverse complement strand
AGACTACGAAACACCCTACCATCTTGCCGTTCGCTCAGGTGGATTCAGGCAGCTGTAGCGATTGCCGCTACTCGAGTGATGGCCACAACGGTGATGTCGTCCGATTGGCCGAACTGCCGCGCGGCTTCTACGATGGCGGCGGCGCTTTCCGTGGAGATCGCCTTGCCTCGGTCAAAGCCGAAGAGTTCGCGCTTGTGGTTTTGCGCTTCGATGACGCCGTCTGAGTAGAACGTCAGCCGGCTCCACGCGGGCAGATGAAACGAATTCGTTTCGTAGTGAGTGCCGGCTTGGATTCCAAGAGGCAAAGCGCCCGGCAGTTCCAATTCGTGGCCGTTGAGATAGGGGTGGATGTGCCCGGCATTGGCGACTCGGATGGTGCCGTCGGGGAAGATGCGCGCCGCGACTGCTGTCGAAAATCCACCCCGCGTGCGGCCAAGCAGACGCTCGTTGAGACTCACCAGGATCTCACCAGGCTCGGTGGTGTATTCGGCGACGGTGCGAACGGCGCCAACCAATACCGAAACCAGCATGGCGGCGGGCAATCCTTTGCCGGCTACATCACCGACGATTAGCAGCAACCCTCCATCGCTGGTGGGTAGCACCTGGAAGAAGTCTCCGCCGACCTGCTGGGCGGGCAGGTAAACACTCTCCACCACGAATCCCGGAATCGCTTGGACCTCTTCGGGGAAGATCACTTGCTGCAATTCGCGCGCTGCTTCCAGTTCACCCTCCATCAGCGCCTCCCGCCGGCTGGCGCTTGTTGCCCGCAGCACCATGATGATCGTGAGTGAAACCCAAAAGATAAGTGATCCGATATCGATAACGGAAACATTCACGACTCCGATGGGGAAGCCCTCGAGCCAATGCGCAACTGTGCCAGCCGACGACCTCAGGATCGGAGTCCGATACATGATGGCAAGCAAGACAACCAAGAACATCCCCACGCTCCAGAAGATCAGGAACCCGATCAGGATTCCCGCTTCGCGGTTGCCGCGCCGCAGCTGGCGGAAGAGCAGCAAAGGCATAATCCCGGCGAAGACCAGGTAGTAGGGCGTCATGGCGAGGTCCTTGTAGTCGCCTGGCACGCTGCCGAAGTCGAAGGCCACACTGACCGAGAACATCAGCAGTACGGACGCCGCGACGTAGACCCAGAGCCAGCGGCTGAATCGGTGCCGCGTGAGCGCCTGGCAAAGCAGCAGAAACGCCACACACTGGAGACCGACAAGGCTCAGATCCAGGACATCCCAAAGGGCAGGTATGTTCTGTATAAGCGACGGAAGAGTGTAAAGCGCAAATTGAGCTGCCCCCACCATGCCAAGCGCAAAGATGCAGAGGTACTCCATCTCGCGGGGATGGGCAGAGAGGAGCGCGAGAGCCACGAGCCCCACTCCCAGTCCGAGAAGAGCAAGCAGCGCGGGCATCGCTTTCAGGCGAATCAGCTTCAGAAGATTCCGGTCCCGCAGGGTGTTTTCGGAGCCGAGCGTAAGAATATCGCGATTAAAGGCTGCGTTTTCGCGTGCCCAGGTGGACAAAGGAGTTCTCGCTCGAATGGCAACGATCAAAAGGCCGGTCCGCGTCAGATCGTCTGGAATGCGCACCAGGATTCGAGCGCTTCGGGTGTAAGGAATGTAGGGATCGACCTGGCCCGAAGCGAACAGTTTCTGTCCGTTGACATAGATCTCGAAGGCACGATCGATTCCATAGGGTTCCAGAGACAGCGCCAATCCGACAGCAGTGGGCTTGACCTGGACATGCAAGCGGCGCCAGATAATGGGCTGCTGGTTCTTGGGGAAATAATCGCGCAAGCGCCTTTTTGCGTCGGCCAAACTCCAGCCAGAGTCATCGAAGTCCGGCTGGGCGAAGGCTGGATCGTCGCCGGCCTGGACGACGCCACTCGCGCCAAACTCGATTGGATTTCGAAGATCGGTGGCGTCAATGGGCCGAGGAGGGACCTGGGCCTTCACTCCAGGTGCAGCAGATACGATAGCCAGTAACGCGACGGCCACATGCAGGAGCGACTTACGCAAATCGAAAAGGGAAAAAATCGGAGGGTTCAAGCGTCCTCCTGGGAGTTTCGTTCCAACCTACCATCGTCTATCACTCAAGTACACTGGAGAGTGGAGTAAATCATCAATTTATGAGCACTGTTTGGGCGAAAACCCGGATTACGCTGGAGATGATCAAGTGGGAGCACTCGATCTTTGCGCTGCCCTTTGCGCTGACCGGTGCCTTGCTTGCAGCTCACGGTTTGCCTCCGCTGCGGACCCTCCTGTGGATATTGGTAGCGATGGTTTCGGCTCGGTCCGCCGCGATGGCCTTCAATCGCTGGGCGGACGCAACGCTGGACGCTGCCAATCCGCGCACCCGGACGCGGGCTATTCCCGCAGGCTTGCTTTCGCAGGGATTTGTGCTGGCCTTCACACTGATCATGATTACGATCTTCCTGATTGCGTGCGGAGAGTTGAACTGGCTTACGCTGGAACTCTCGCCGGTCGTCTTGGTCGTCCTGCTTGGCTACAGCTATATGAAGAGGGTGACGCGGTGGTCGCATCTGGTGCTGGGCCTGGCCCTCGGCCTCGCGCCGTCCGCGGCTTGGATCGCGGTGCGAGGTAGTCTGGATTGGCGCATTGCGCTCCTGACCCTGATTGTGACCTGCTGGGTCGCGGGATTCGACATCCTCTATGCCTGCCAGGACATGGAGCATGACCGCGAAGCCGGCTTGTTCAGCGTTCCGCAGGCCCTGGGGCTGGATGCCGCTTTCTGGATCGCGCGCTTCCTGCATCTTGGGGTCGTGCTGTTATTGGGCTGTTTTGCGGCTCTGTTTCAATTTGGAGTGGCGGGATATCTCGGCATCGTAGTCGTAGCGATGCTGCTGCTCTATGAGCACAGCCTGGTTTCTCCGCGAGATCTGCGCAGGCTCAATGCCGCATTCTTTACCATGAATGGCGTCATAGCCATGGTCTTCCTGGTCTTTGTGGCTGCGGATTTATGGTTGAAACGTTAGAGCAATCCGTATTAGTTTCGCGCTTATGGCGTCGCGACGGATTCCTTAGGTGCGTCTATGGTATTTTTCGGGTACACGTACTTTTATCCCCGCAAGGGGCCAAGAACCAGAACCGGCGCATTTTTATCCGTTGCAGGAGAGCCCTCTTACCTTGATCAAGATTGCTATCCAGGGAGAACCTGGGTCATTCAGCCATGAGGCTGCCACCAGGCTCGCAGCCGAGATGCGCGAGGAAGCCCGGATCGTGCCCTTTTCCCTCTCTGCCGAGGCTTTTGGCGCGCTCGGTCGCGGGGAAGTGGATGCCGCCGTTATTCCCATCGAAAACTCTCTGGCCGGATCTGTTACCGAGCATTTCGATCTCATGCTGACCCAAGACGTCACAATCATGCGGGAGACCTTGCTGCGTATCCGTCATAACCTGATTGCGATTTCCGGAGCTGAGCTGAACCAGATCGATCGTGTCTTCTCGCACCCGGTAGCCCTGGCGCAGTGCCGGCGTTTTCTTTCCGAACACCCCAAGATGGAGTCGTTTGCCTTTTACGACACGGCGGGAAGCGTCAAGCAACTGGTGGAACTGCGAGATCGTCATGCGGCCGCAATCGCAAGCGCCGAGGCAGCCAAGTACTACGGAGCCCAGATTCTCGTATCGGACATCGAAGACAACCCGGAGAACTACACCCGCTTCTTTTTTCTTCGGCGCTCGTCGGACGCTCTCCCCAATCCTTACGCCAACAAGATGAGCCTGGCGTTCACAGTCGAAAACCGGGTGGGAACGCTGGTCGCGGCGCTCTCCGAACTGGCGAAGGAAGGCACCAACCTGACCAAGATCGAGTCGCGCCCAGTGCACGGCCGGCCGTGGGAATACGTCTTCTATGTAGACTGCCAGCTTCACACGCCGGAAGATGGCGCGCGGGCGATCAAAGCCTTAAGTTCTCACTGCTCCATGGTGAAGGAACTGGGCCGGTATGAGGAAGCGGCACGCCAGACCTGACCTTCCAGACCTGACCTTCCAGACCTGACCTTCCAAGCTTGATGATGCGAGTCCTGGATTTGCCACACATCATTTGCTGACCTTAACAGCAGCGGATTGGATTTGCTTCGGCAAACAAAGGTCTGCGTGGCCTCCCCGTGCAGGCATGAGCTTCAATTCGACCCCTAAATTTGCAGTAATCAGCGATTTCTTACTCTATCCCTTTCTATTTCAATTATTTCCATCCCAGGGGATTTCGCGCCAAAGGTAATGTGCGAGCTAGGAATGCCGATAGACTCCCCAGAACTTCTGCAGGAAATATTCAACTTCGGGCGATTTTGAACCGAGGTAGCCGATTTGCATGCAAACAAATGGATGAAAACGGGCGGGCCGGGTTTAAGAGGGAACAGGCAGCTGGAAGAAGGCGTACATTGCGATATGCCCGAGTCTCTTTTTCTCAGTAGTCGACGCGAGTATTCCTTTCTTGAAACTTTCAAGCTTGTGTGGTGTCTAATAAGGAAAGTTGATACGAGGATGCGCAATGTTGAATCCATCTGATGCCCCAAAAACCAGTACCCCCGGCTCTTCGTCCGGTTCCGAACCGGCCACGTCCACTAGCAGCAACCGAGCCTTGCCCGTCCTCCCGGTTCGCGATACCGTGCTCTTTCCCCACGCCGTCTTACCCTTAACTGTAGGTCGAGAAAGCTCTATCCAACTCATTGAGTCGCTTGGAGATCAGCGAACGATCGTTGTCGTGGCCCAGCGCGACGCGCGGCTGGATATTCCGCAGCCCGACCAGCTGCATGAGTACGGCACTTTGGCCACCGTGCATAAAGTCGTCAAGATGCCGAACCAGAGCCGATTTGTCTTTACCGAAGGTACGGCCCGGGTGAAGTTGACGCGTTTTAGCCAGACCGAGCCGTTTCTGATGGCTGAGGTCGAAACTGTGGCGGACGAGGAAGCGTCTGACGCGGCGGCAGCTTCTGCGATTGAGGCTTTGCAGCGCAATGTCATCTTCCAGTTCCAGCAGATTGTTTCCGCGTCGCCCACGCTTTCCGACGAACTGCAGACGATTGCCGCCAATATTCAGGAGCCGGGCCGGGTCGCGGACTTCATTGCGTCCTCTCTGCCGTTCCTCACCACCGCCGACAAGCAGATGCTGCTCGAGTCTACCGACGTCGCCGTACGCTTGGAAAAGGTGAATCAGGCGCTGGCCAAAGAGATTGAAGTACAGCAGCTTCGCAACAAAATCCAGACCGAAGTCCAGGACCAGGTGCAACAGTCCCAAAGAGACTATTACCTTCGGGAGCAGTTAAAGGCAATTCAAAAAGAACTCGGGGAAGTTGATGAAGGGCAAAAAGATATCGACGATCTCCGCAAGAAGATCGATGAAGCCGGAATGCCCGACGACGTCAGGAAAGAGGCCCTCAAGGAACTGACCCGGCTGTCGCGCATGTCTCCCATGGCTTCGGATTCGTCGCTGGTTCGCAATTACGTCGAGTGGCTGGCTTCGCTTCCCTGGGCGCGCAGTTCGGGCACCAAGGTGGATCTGAACAAGGCGCACGAAATCCTGAACGACGATCACTACGGCCTGAAAAAGGTGAAGGACCGCATTCTGGATTACCTGAGCGTCCTGGAACTGAAACCCGACATGAAGGGGCCGATCCTCTGCTTCGTCGGACCTCCCGGAGTTGGCAAAACCTCCCTCGGGCGGTCGATCGCCCGCGCGCTCGGCCGGAAGTTCCAGCGTGTTTCGCTGGGCGGTATGCATGACGAGGCTGAGATCCGCGGCCATCGCCGGACCTATGTCGGCGCTTTGCCCGGCCAGATCATGCAGTCGATTCGACGTGCCGACACCAACGACCCGGTCATCATGCTGGACGAGTTGGACAAACTGGGCCGCGATTTTCGCGGCGATCCGGCCGCAGCGCTTCTGGAAACGCTGGATCCGGAGCAGAACAATACCTTCCGGGATAACTACCTGGATGTGCCGTTCGACTTGTCCAAAGTGCTCTTCATCTGCACCGCGAACATGCTCGATCCGATTCCCGAGCCCCTGCTCGATCGCATGGAGATCATCCCGTTGCAGGGTTACACCGAAGAGGAAAAGGTCAAGATTGCGTTCAAGTACCTGATTCCCAGGCAGATTGAGGGCAACGGCATCCCTGCGGACGTGATTGAGTTCCCCGAGGAAGCGGTGCGCCACATGGTTCGCCACTACACCCGTGAAGCCGGTGTTCGCCGGTTGGAGCAGGTGCTGGGCACGGTCTGCCGCAAGGTAGCCCGGCGCTATGTCGAGGGGAACAAAGAGAAGATTGTCATCGACAAGGATCTGCTGCAGGAATACCTCGGCGGCGTACAGGTCCGGGTCGATATGGAAGTCTTCGAGCGCACTCGGCGCCCTGGCGTGGCCGTTGGGCTGGCGTGGACCCCGGCAGGCGGCGACGTGCTCTTCATCGAAGCAAACCGCATGAAGGGCAAGGGTGGATTCACCATGACCGGCCAGATCGGCGAGGTCATGCAGGAGTCGATGCAGGCCGCTCTGACCTGGGTGCGTTCCAATGCCGGAGGCCTCGGTTTAGAAGAGGACTTCAATTCCCAGGTCGACCTCCACATCCACGTTCCCGCGGGAGCGATCCCCAAGGACGGCCCTTCAGCGGGCGTCACCATGGTCACAACCCTGGTGTCGCTCATGACGAATACCCCGATCCGGCCATTTACGGCGATGACCGGGGAAGTCACGCTGAGCGGCAATGTACTGCCGGTCGGCGGCATCAAGGAGAAGTTCCTGGCAGCGCGGCGAGCTGGAGTGCAACACGTGATCCTTCCCGCGGACAACCGGCAGAACGTCGAGGAAGATCTGACGCCGGCCCAAACGGAGGGCGTCACGATCCACTACGCGAGCCGGGTCGAGGAGGTGCTGGCAGCTGCGCTGCCGCTCCTCCACGCTCGTCCCCAGGACGCGGCAGCCGAGGCCAGCATCGCGGTCGGTCCAATCGCCTGAGCCTTCGAACATCGGCTGATTTAGGACTGGTTTTTCATCACCCCAGGGATCGCGCAAAAGATTGCCGATACCTGGGGGATTTTTTGCGGCCCTTGTGGAATTCGTACCTCGAAATAAGTTTAGATTTTGTTTGTTAAATAATTGAAATATATATGTATTATTCGAACTTATCGCAGTCCGATGGCCTGTGGAAAACTTTCTGCCATTTCTGCCCCGGTGAATGCTTCGAGGATCCCCTACGGTATACTCGCGCACGAGACAAAAGCTGAAATGAGTTCGGAGGCTACACAATGACATGGATTTCGTGTGGGTTGCTGGGATTGGTTTTGACTCTGGACGCCGCAGGGCAAACAGGAGCAGCGACACCAGAGAAGCACCCGTTCTCGGCGAAAGATTGGGTCGCGTTGCGGAGCGCAACTGCGACGGCGGTCTCTTCGGACGGAACGATTCTGTACGTGGTGACCTACGGAGCCGAGCACGGACCGACGCAGCGGGAGTGGTGGACTGTCGCGGCCGACGGCAGCCACGCGTCAAAGTTGACCCTCCCGGAGGGCTTTTCCCCGGCAGGATTTTCCCGGGACGGTCAAAGCCTTTACGGCGGCTGGAAAGTGAATAAGCAACAGCAACTGGCGATCTTCCCAGTGAAAGATCACAAGGCAGCGGAGGCTCCGTCGGCGGTGGTGCTCTTGCCGCGCGGTATTGGAGCAGCGTCACCCTCCCCGGACGGGAAGCGCTTCGCAATTGTGGCCGACCCGCGGCCCCTCGATCCGCAGGAACAGGTGCGCCATGTGGAGAAACCGGAGGTTAGCAGCCTCTACGTTGTTAACGCGGACGGTACGGGCGGGCAGTGGTGGTGCGCCGGACTGACCCAGGTTTCAGGAGCCGTTACGGTGGGCGGCAGCGCCGATGCCGTCGCCTGGAACGGGGACAATGCCACGTTGGCAGTTCTGTCGCAATCGCCGAAGATCGTGAATCACGACCTCCGCTCGTCAGTGGACGTCTGCACTGCTGGGGCCGCCAGGCATGTGACCGAGATTCCCAACGCGGTGAACGGGATCGCCTGGGCCGAGGGCGGCAAGGAAATCGCGGTTCTCTCGACGAAAACGGGAACCCAGACGCCGGAACATGTCTGGACAGTCGCGTCTTCTGGAGGGACCGCCGAAGACCGTACTCAGAAGCTGAACGGGACGGCCGTGCAACTCGGCGGCGACGCCGAGGGTCACGTCTGGGTTTTGGTGAACAAGGGTGTGCGCAACGAGATGGATGAGTTTCAGGATGGAACTCTCAAGCCAGTGATCAAATGGCCGGATGGCGTCTTGAACGGATTGCCGGCCCGCGCCCAATATGCCGGGACGACTGAGCATGCCGCCTTCACCGTCAGCGATCCCGAGCACGCGCGCAATGTTGCCGTGGTGGACGGCGAAAATTTACGCAAGATCACCAGCGAAGGGGATCAGGCCTTGGCGCCGGTGAATCTCGGGACAGTGAAGGTTGTGCAATGGAAGAGCAAGGAGGGGATCGCCCTCGAAGGGATTGCGACTTTTCCTGCCGGTTTCGTCGAGGGGCAGAAGTATCCATTTCTCGTCCTGCCGCATGGCGGCCCGGAGGCAAACGACGAGCTTTCCTTCGATCCGTTTTCGCGAATGATCGCCGGACAGGGCTACGTGGTGCTGCAGCCGGAGTATCGCGGGTCGACCGGCTATGGCGAAGAATTCCTCGAAGCGATCTACCAGCATTTTGGCGATCGCGCCTACCGGGATGTCGACAGCGCGGCCGATTTTGCAATCGCCCAAGGCTGGGCGGATCCAAACAGGCTGGCGATCTTTGGCTGGAGCGCGGGCGGCTTCATGACCTCCTGGACGGTGACCCAGACCAACCGGTACAAAGCCGCGGTCGAGGGAGCCGGGATCACGGATTGGTCGCCGTTTCTCTGGACCAGCGACGTTCCGCAGACGGATTACGACGCGCGCTGGACGGACGAGGACCCGGCTGCTTTCCAGAAATTCTCCGCAGTGATGTTTGCGAAGAATGTCACGACTCCGTTATTGATTCTGCATGGGGAGTCGGACGAGCGGGTCCCGTTCTTTCAGGGGATAGAGTACTTCGAAATCCTCGCCGCACGCGGGAAGACAGTGCGCATGGTGGCATATCCCGGATCTCCTCATTTCCCAGTACTTTGGGAGCAGAGACTGAATGTTTTCCAGGAAGTGTCGGATTGGCTCGCGAAGTACGATAAGTGACGCGGGACGGCTATGATTTCAGCCGGAGCCGGTAGCTTAGCTAGCCAGTTTCGCCAGCGTTCTGGCCAACACTTCCACACCGCCAGCAATCCATTCCGGACTCGCGTACTCGTCGGGCCGATGGCTGACGCCACCCCGGCAAGGCGTAAAGATCATAGCCACGGGCGCAAAGCGTGCCACGAAAAGTGAGTCGTGATAGGCGCGGCTGACCATGCGCCTGCTGGTCAGTCCGGACGCTTCCACAGACGCCTCGATGGCATCGAGGATTGCGGCATCGCAGGTTGCCGGAGGGTCGGCGTTCACGGTTTCGAAAGTAATGCGCACGCCGCGCCGGGCGCCGACCTCTTCGGCGATGGCTTTCAGTTTTGTCACTACGCCGTCGCGTCGGTCGCTGTCGGTGTCGCGGATGTCGGTTTCCAGGCGAACTCGAGATGGGACGGAGTTGACGGCTCCGGGGAAGACTTCGCATACGCCGACAGTGCCCACGGTGTCGATGACGCCAGTGGACTTGGCGGCAGATTCGAGCCCCAGGATCAGCTCGGCGGCCGCGGCGAGCGCGTCGTGCCGGACCGGCATGAGCATCGCACCGGCATGGCCGCCTTCCCCCTCGATCAGAACCTTCAAGGATGCCGGCGCGGCGATGTGGGTCACGATGCCGAGGTCGATCCCTTCCCGTTCCAGTAGGGGACCCTGCTCGATGTGGAGTTCGACAAAAGCGTGAAAGTGGCCGGGCGTGAGCAGAACCGACTCCAAATCGCCGGTAAATCCTGCCTGCTTGCGGAGCTCTTCGAGGCCGCGATCCTCCTTATCCCTAAGAGTCCGGGCCTTCTCAGGGGTAAGGACAGCGCCCATCAGCCGGCTCCCCAAACACCCGATGCCGAAGCGGGTAGGCTCCTCCGAAGTGAAAAGTACCAGTTCGATAGGCCGGCGAGGCTGAAAGCCGGAGCGCTGCAAGGCCCGGATGGCTTCGAGGCCGCCGAGTACACCAACCACCCCGTCATAAGCTCCGGCGTTGGGAATGGCGTCAATGTGCGAGCCGGTGGCGACGGGAGCCTGATTTGGATCGGTCGCGGGCGTTGTCCAGCGCAGGAACGTGTTGCCGACCGCGTCTTCGCGGAGGGTGAGCCCCGCGGCGAGGCACAGGTCTTTGACGTAAGCCCGGCCACGCAGATCCGCTTCGCTGAAGACGATACGGGTTACGACCGGCGGCTCGGCTTCCGAGATATGTGCCAGGGTGGCGATCTCAGCCATGAATGCGTCATTTTTGATAATCGGTTTAATTTCAATCATTTTCGGCATATTCCTGTTGCGCTTCTTTCATTTGCCCAATGGGTGACGGTACCAGTCCTTATAGATCAGATATTTGGCCGCCGTCTTGCCCAATGCTCCGAACCACTGCGGACAATAGGGCGCCATCCAGATGAAGTCGCCGGCAGTGACCGGATACCAATGCTCACCGAGGCGGTAGATTCCCCCGCCCTCCAGCATGAGTAAGCCGTGCTCCATAATGTGGACTTCGACCATGGCGAGAGCTGCACCGGGATCGTAGGTCATGGTGTTTACGGCGAAATCCCAGGTTGGGCCGTCGGGCATGAGATGTCGAACTTGGAGACCTTCGTCGCCACCCAGCGCTTCTGGTTTGATTCTGATCTCATCGCCGATGATAACCTCCGGCCGGTTTGTCTCCTGACCGGTATCGAACGTGGTCCGCGGGGACGACTGGAAGAGCTTTTCGATGACCACGGCGCGAGAAACCTCGTTCGCCCGGAATTGGTGCGCGGTATCAGGAGGGATATAGGCGAACTTTCCCGGCGTAAGTGCTCCACTGGTTCGGCCCCCGATCACCTCGAGGTCGATCTGCCCATCGAGGACGTACAAGAATCGTTGAACGCCGGGTAAGGCGGGAGCCAGAGTCCCGTTTCTGGCGAACTCCGCGGTCATCTGGGTGAATGCTGCCCGGGCCCTGGGAGCAATGTGGACGATGAACTCCACGTCATTGGCTCCCGGCAGGGGGATGCGGATGAAGGTGTCTGGAGTCTGGAGCAGATGGTCTGCTTTCAGGCTGCTTCTCGTGTTTCCCAATCCATGCAGCATAGAGACTCCTCTTTCGGTATTCCTTATAACTTGTTCAATTCATTCGGAGTTAAGTTTCATTTGTGCATTCATGCGTCGCATGAAGAACTCACCGACTTTGATAGCGGCTTCTACATCGTCTTCGAGAACTGTTTCCGCGGGGTGGTGGCTGATGCCGCCGGGGCTGCGGAGAAAGAGCATCGCGGTAGGAAACCTGGTCGCCATCACCATAGAATCATGTCCGGCGCCGCTGGGTATGCGCCGCGCAGGATGGCCGGCGGCTTCGACAGCCGCTTCGAGATCGGCAGACAAGAGGGGGTCCATATGCACGGTGCGCTCACTCATCTTTTGGACCCATTCCAATTCGAGCCCACGCTTATGCGCAATATCAGTTGCGGTGCGTGTGAACTCCTGGACGTAGTGAATTCGCTCCCGATTCCGTAAGTGCCGCACATCCAGACTTACACTGACAACGCCGGGAATTACGTTTCCGGCGTTTGGTTCGAGCGCGATCTTGCCTACAGTGGCCACCAACCCCTTCGCTTCGCGAGCGGTCGCCTCCACTGCGCACATCCATTCCGCCGCTGCCGCCAGGGCATCTCGACGCAAATGCATTGGAGTTGTTCCGGCATGGTTTGCCTGCCCGGTAAAACGAAGTCCCAACCGGGATTGGCCCGCGATTCCCTGCACTACAGCGAGAGCAAGCCCTTCTGCTTCCAACACGGGACCCTGCTCAATATGGAGTTCGACGAATCCCAACACGTCGTCCTCAGCCCGGGCTTCAGAGATTCTGGCGGGATCCAATCCGAACGCACGAATGGCGTCGTCCATGCGAACGCCCTCGGCGTCCTCGCAGGCCAGCATTTTTTGATCGAAGATGCCGGCTACGGCGCGGCTGCCCAGAAAGGGCACTTGATAGCGCACCCCCTCTTCCTCGGAAAATGCGATGACCTCGATGGGCCGTGGCATTCCGAGAGCCTGGGCCGCTCGAACCCATTCGAGAGCCAGCACTACGCCCAAGACTCCGTCGAAGGCCCCGGCATCGGGGACAGTGTCGATATGCGAGCCGAGAATGAGGCGCTTGTGATCGCCGTCAGTTGGCTTCCAGAGACCGCGCAGGTTCCCGGCAGCGTCTACAGTGACGGTCATGCCCAGAGCTTCCATCCTCCCACGCAGGTGCGCGTGAACCTGAGCAACCGGAGGAGTCAGGAAGCGGCGCGTGGTGCGTCCCGGCTCTTCGCTCATCGTCGCGATGAGGCGGCACTCGGCGATTGCCGCCGCGGCTCGGGTCACTTCGGTGGTGGCTGCCGATTGGGTCATACGGTTCTGCGCAGCTCCTGTCCGTGGGCTTTGGGGTCGACAATGCCCCCTTTGCTGCGGCCCCAGAAGATGCACTCGCCGCGCAGGTAGGTTTCGAGCACCCGGCCGCGCAGCTGTGTTCCCAGATAGGGTGAGAGTTTATGCCGGAAGCGCAGGTCGTCTTCGGTGACAGTCCACTCGCTGTCCGGGTCGAGGACGACGAGATCCGCGTCGTGTCCGGCCGCCAGCGAGCCTTTGTGTCCGGTCAGTCCAGCGAGGCGGGCGGGTTCTGTCGCCATCCATTTGGTAAGGGATTCCAGGCCGCCTCCACGCTGGTGTAATCCTGTCCAAATTACCGGCAAAGCCAGACCGAGGCTTGCGATTCCACCCCAGGCCTGGTCAAAACGTCCGGATTCCGCTCGGCCTGCCTCTCGGTTTTTCATCTCCGGCGGGCACGGGGAGTGGTCGGTTGCAATCAGATCAATGGCGCCTTCGCGCAGGGCTTGCCACAGGGCTTCTCGGTTAGCGGCGCTGCGGATGGGCGGCGCGCATTTGTATTCAGTGGCGCCGTCGGGAATCTCTTCCGCAGTGAACGCCAGATACTGAGGGCAGGTTTCGACGGTGATTTTGAGCCCAGCTGCGCGCGCCCGTTTGAGCGCCGGGAGCGCCCGAGCGGTAGCGAGATGCACGATGTGCAGCGGCGTGTCGAAGATAGCAGCCAGGCCGATCAGCTGCTCGATGGCCTCAAGTTCCGCTTCGTCGGGCCGCGAAGCAAGATAGGTGGAATAGCGGCGCCAGTCGGCCAGCCCTTCAGAGGAATTGATCTCGGCGGTGGCGCGATCGATCGGGCCGGCTACCTCCGCGTGGGCCAGCAGCGGCAGACCGGAGCCGCGGAGCATGGCCAGCGCCTTGCGCAACTGAGCCTCATCGACCCAGGCAAAGCCGTCGATCCCAGAGTGCACAAGAAAGCATTTGAATCCAGGGACCCCGGCTGCGATCAGTCCGGGTAGCTCGGCTTCGTTGCCTCCCGCTCCGTTGTTGCCGACGACGCCACCCCAGGTCATCCAGTCCACCCAGGCCTGGCCGGAGTCGGCTGCGGCCCTTTTTTCCTCCAGAGCCGCGACGGAGGTGGTTTCCGGCATGCAGTTGAGGGGCATGTCGACGAGGGTGGTGACGCCGCCGGCGGCCGCTGCCTGGGTAGCCGTCTTGAATCCCTCCCAGTGGGTGCGACCCGGCTCATTGATATGGACGTGGGTGTCGACAAGACCGGGAAGCAGGACATAATCGCCGTAGTCCCTGAGATGCGCGGTGGCGGGAACGCTCTCCCAGTCGGCCACTTCTGTAATTCGCCCGGCCTTGACGAGCACGGTTGCCGGGCGCAGTCCTTCGGGCGTGACCACGCGCGTGGAGCGAAAGGCCCACAGCAGTTCAGACTTCCAGGTCGATTTTCGATCTTGGATTGCGGCCTGTGCCATACTGTCGATATTCCCCGAGTCTCAAGTGTATCGGAGGTCTCAAGCTCAATGTCGCAGCAACCCAACCCTGCGCATATGCGCCGCGCCATCGAACTCGCAACCCAGAACGCGCTGGCGGGCACAGGCGGACCGTTCGCTGCAGTCATCGTGCGCGATGGCGAGGTGATCGCCGAGGCTGCGAACTCCGTGACCACGACCAACGATCCGACAGCGCATGGAGAGGTAAATGCCATCCGCAAGGCCTGCGCGGCGCTCGGGACCTTCTCGCTCGCCGGATGCGAGATCTACTCCAGTTGCGAGCCATGCCCGATGTGCCTTGCAGCCATCTATTGGGCGCGGCTGGGCGCAATCTACTACGGCTGCGGCCAGCAGGATGCAGCCAAAGCCGGCTTCGACGACGCGTTTCTGTACGAGGAATTTCGCAAGAGCAGCCAGAACCGGAGCATTCCTTCGGTTCAATTGCTGCCGAGCGAGGCCTGGGAAGCATTTGCGACCTGGCAAACCATCCCAACCAAAGTTGATTACTAAGATATTTTTGAACAGTCGGCAGCGGGTCAATTTGAATCCACGCGTGGAATCACGGATCGAGTACGCAGCCAATTGCCAGGCAGCCGGCTAAGCAGAGTGAAGTGACAACAGCGGCGTTTCAGAGTACCTATCTCGGTCTAAGAGGTATAGGTCACACCTGAATGGAAATTTGAAACTGTCCAGGGAGTTGGTTGAGGCTACTCATGAGAGAGCGTAAGCGCGTAGATTTCGTGTCTTCCGATGTCGCGCATGACCATTGGGGTGTCCGCCGGGTCGAGTCCGAACCAGCCCCACCAGCCTGCCGAGTATTGCTCTGTCAGATGGATCACCACCTCGGGTTTTCCGTTTGGCACGC
>Ga0302319_10014079_pt1 | contig 14949 bp, 7 predicted proteins | sample Bog_T0_2_FD_203319 | JGI IMG/M metagenome (GOLD analysis project Ga0302319, IMG submission 203319) | Peat permafrost microbial communities from Stordalen Mire near Abisko, Sweden - Bog_T0_2 | ecosystem: Environmental > Terrestrial > Soil > Wetlands > Peat | place: Sweden: Abisko, Stordalen Mire... | reverse complement strand
CACGGTAATGACGCTGTTCGCCGCGCTGTCCAACACCGTGCTGCCGCTGTTGGCGATGGTGGCGTTGGCGATGGTGGCCGACAGATCGACGGTTTCGGTGGGGGCGGCGCTGCTCAGGGTGACGGCGCCGGCGCTGATGGTGATGCCGTTCACGGTAACGCCACTGCCGATCGTGGTTGGGTCGATCACCGACGTGTTCAGCACGCCGCCGCTGGTGACGTCGGCGGCGACGACCGAGGCCGACAGCAGAGCGGTGGAATCGGCAAAGGCGCCGTTGTTGGTATTCACCAGAAAATTGCTGATGTTGGACTGATTTTCCGGGCTCTGCGCGAAATTGATCAGGAGCGTGGCGCGATCCTCCACCCCGGTGGCGAGCACATTGGCGTAGTAGCTCAATTCGAAGGCCGCCGGCGTGCGATTCAGCACGTTTTGATAGAGCGTGGTGATGTAGGCCTGATCGTGCGGCCCGCCATTGTCGGGCGCTGCTGCGGCGGTCGGGTAATCGCTCAGAAATTCCGGCGAATTCAGGAAAAATGTCGCTGCCTGATGCAAGCTCAAGGCCCCGGTGGCCAGCGGCGCCGCGTAATATTCCAGCCCGGCGAGGTCCGGCTGGCGCAGGAAGGCGGCGTTGTAAAGGGCGGTGACATAGGCGTTGGTCGAACCCTCGACGAAATAGATCGATTGGAACGAGCCGTCCGGATTGCTGGCGGCCCCATTGAAAATGAGATAGCTGGCGCCGGTGATCTGCTCGCTATTGCCGGTGTTGTTGTCGAGCAGGGTGACGGTGCCGTTGGACTGCACATTGAAGGAAAAGCTGTCCGGCGCGCCGCCGGTCGCCGCCGTGGTGGAATGCGCGCCATCGATGATCACCGCGTTGTAACCGCTGCCGAGCGCCACCGTGCTGGCGCCGGCGCCGACCGACGCGATCTCGATGACCTGGTTGGACCCGGCATGGCTGGTACCGGGCAGGTAGCGTACACCCTGGTTCTGGGTATTCTGGATGAAAGACAGCGCGCCGGCCGAAAAGCCGGAAATCGAGAGCGTGTAGGGACTTTTGATCAGATTCAGCACCGAATAGTCGCTGTCGAATTGGGCGGCAGTCAGGGTCAGCGTCGGTACGCTGACGATCGAATCGGTGAGCGTGATCGATGTCAGCAGACCGGCGGCCGCCACATGTTCCAGACCGTCGAGGTTGGCGGCGACATTGGCCAGGCTGTCCGAGATGGCGTTGGCAGATTTGAGCGTGCCGGCCTGAAAGCTGCTGACTTCCTGCGCCGCCGAAGTGAACAGGCCGGTGGTGGTGCTGTTGGCGGCAAAGTTGCCGCTATAGGTGGCGGCCGACAGCGTAAAGCTGCCGGTGGCGCCGGTCGAACTGGCGGCGCCGACGTAATAAGTGCCGCTGCTGGTGGGCGCAAAGGAGGTCTCGTTGCCGCCGGTGGCGATCTCGGTGCCAGTGCTGCCATAGAGTGTCACTTCGGCATTGCCGAGCGCGCCATTGATGTCGAAGACATATTGCTTGCCGGCGGTCAGCGCCACTTTGAACCAGTCACTTTGCCCGACATTAGCGATATTGCCGGTGACCTTGCCGCCCACCAGGATGCTGCCGGCAGTGTTGACATTGCCGAAATAATCCGTCGGGACGGCGGTTTCCGATAGGGTATAGCTGCCGATATTGGCCAGGCTGGCCGCGGCGCCGACAAAATAGCTGCCACTGCTGGTCGGTGCGAACACCACTTGCGCCGCCGCCGACCCGTTCGCCGTGTTTTGGCTGACCAGCGTGCCCGCAGCATTGTAGACCGAGACCATGGCGCCCGAGAGCGTGCCGTCGCTTAAGGTGAAGGCATAGCTTGAGCCGGCCGTGAGCGTCGCCTTGAACCAATTGCTTTCGCCGGGAAGCGTCAGGCTGCTGCTGACCGGGTTGCCGACCGCCAGCGTGCCCAGCGTGTTGACGGTGCTGACAGCGGCGTCGGAGGCGGTACCGACCGCCACCGTGAACGTACCGGTGGCGCCAATCAGGCCACCTGCTTCGACATAATAGGTACCGGTGGTGGTGGGAACGAATGACTGCTCGGCGCCATTGCTGGCGCCGCCGCTGATTTGCGGCACCAAATTGACACCGGCGCTATTGTAGAGCGCCACGGTGGCGTTGCCGCCCAGCGTGCCACCGCTGACGGCAAGGCTGTAAAGCGTGCCGGCCTGCAGGGTCACGCCAAACCAGTCGCGCTGCTGCGCGGTGGCGAGAACGCCGCTCGCACTGCCGCCCACCGACACCGTGCCGGCGGTGGCCGGCGTGTCGCCAAAATCGAAAGTACCGGTGGCGGCCGTAAGGGTGAAGCTGCCGGTGTTGCCGGACATGCCCGACACGCCGACATAGAAGCTGCCGCTGGCGGTCGGGATATAGGTAACCTGACCGCCGCTCAACGACTCGAAATCGCTGCCGGACTGGATATAGGCACCGTTGCTGTTATAGAGCGTCACCAGTTCGCCGCCGCTGCTGGCCAGGCTGCCGGAACCGACATTGAAGATGTATTCCTTGCCGGCGGTCAGCGAAACCTTGAACCAGTCGTTCTGTCCGGCCGAACTGATGGACCCGGCCACCGAGCCGCCGATCGTGAGCGCGCCGGTGGTGCTGGTATTGGGTGCAAAGTCGAAACTCGCCGAATAGGCCTGAATGGCGAAATTGCCGGTTTGCAGGCCGCTCAGGCTGGAGGCGCCGACATAATAGGTGCCGGTGGTGGTGGGAACGAAGGCGAGCTGGGAGTTTTCGCCACTGGGACCGCCAACGCCGCCGCCGCTGGCGGAGGACAGGGCGGTGCCGGCGCCGTTGTAAATCGTGACCGCGGGGTCGGACAGGCTGCCATTGCCGATATTGAACAGATATTCTGTGCCGGCCTGCAAGGTGATGGCAAACCAATCATTATCGCCTGAAACCAAGAGTGATCCCGTTGCCGCGCCAATATAAGTTGTCGTCATGAAATTGCTCCCGGATCGGCCGCAATCCAGTCAGGCCGGCGGGGATATTAGCGGCAGATGGTTAAGAATTGCTTGGTGACAAGTTAACGCCGGAAAGCTGGGACAGCAGGGCGACCTGACCGCAGTTTTGCAGCATTTCCCGGGCGTCATCCAGCCAAACTGCGAAATCGGCGATGTGTTGCACGGCGATACTGGGCCGGTCGGTGGGCAGAAGCCGGCCGTCCGGCAAGGCTGCGGTGCCGCCGCCTAATCTGTCGATCAGCCAGGCGGTACGACGCAATTCGGCATGGCGCTGTGACGGGTAGCGCGCCAATTCGAGGCGCGCCCGATCGAGCTCGCCGCGGCAGGCCAGGGCGATGACGTACCAGGCCCACTCCACCGGGTCGGGCTCCGGCGCGCCGTAGATTTGCTGTGCCAGCGAGAACAGGAACAAAGAATTGTCGACCGCCTGGTCGGCGAAGCCCGATTTCAGCAGAATGCGCACCAGCAGCAGTCGGGCCGGTGCGAACTCGTTTTTCGCCTCGAGCACCTCTTTTACCTTGGCGAAGGCGGCGGGCATGTCGCCCTGGCGATAATCCTGTTCGGCGGCGGTGATAGCGCGCGCCAGTTCGTTGATTGGCGGCGCAAACGGGCAGAGCGCACCCTGGCGGCCATCTGTCACCGCCTCGAAACGGCCGAAGGTGCCGTGCTGAACGATGGTCTGCCCAGGGTTGAGGTCGCGCCGCAGGCGGAACCAGCGATAAAGCTGGTCGGCATGAGGGGCCGCGTGACGGCTCTGAGCCAGGGCGAAGCCGGCGCGGGCGATGGACTGCAGGCGGTCCGGGTCGGCGATGACCGCATCGATCTTGGCGAACAGAGCGTCGCCTTCGCCGATGATGCAGTTTTCCATGTCGACGAAGCCATATTCGGCCAGGCCGGCAATCGGCTGCGAGATCAGGATGGCGCCCGAGGCGGGTATCTCGACATGCTTGCGCAGCACGCAATCGAAGATCGATCCGTCGCAGATCGAAAACAGCGCGCGATTGAGGGCACGCGCATAGTCTTCGCCGACCAGACTGAAAAAATTGCCGGCGGCGGTGCCGTAGCCGGGATGCGGGACCAGCAAGGTGGGGTATTTGCCGATCAGGGCTAAGGCCGTCTGCATGCGCCAGCGTCGCCACGGGCTCAGTTCACCGAAGACGATGAACGGGATCACCTTGGCTTCGCCATAGTCCTTGAAAATCGTCGGATCGAAAGTCTGTGGCAGCACAAACAGCCGGTCGGCCGCTTCCGGCATATGTTCGCGCAGATAGAAGGTCTGCGTGAAGAAGACCTCAACCCGCCATTGCTCCATGTCATGGAAGAAAGCGGCGCGGGTGGTGCAGAAGCCGTCGCCGAAATACAACCCGACCCGCAAAATTTCGGGGCAGGCGTCGATGCCGGTCACCGTAATGCGGCGATGCGGCGCCGAATAGGCTCCGCGGAAAGCGATCAGATCCGGCCGATATAGCTGGCAGAGTTCGGCGAGATCGCAATCCTGCTCGACTACCGTCAGGACGAAATTATGACGGAAGGCTTGCAGATAGGCATCCTCCCAGACCTCCTGCAATCTGTTGCGAACGAGCGGATGCCTGATCAGCAGCAGGGCCGGACGGTGTTCGGCAGGGTCGGCCGCTGTCGGCGTCACGCGCTCAGCGCCTGGAGCAGGGTGTGGGGAATGTTGTAGGCCTCCGCCAGGGGCCTGGCTTCGGGATAGAGCACATAATGCGACCGCGTCAGGGTGATCCGTTCCAGATAGCGGCGCAAATCGTCGAAAATCGCCTGCGCTGCGGCGGGTTGCTGGCGGTTCAGCAGCAGATGGATCGCCATCGGCGCGAAGTCATGCAGGATCGAATAGTCGTTCGCCAGCGCCGCCTCGAAGCTCTCGAGAAACATCTGGGCGGCACCCTCGGCGCCGTTGCTGGCCAATCCGAATTGGGCACGCAGCGCCAGCCGCTGCACCGCTTCGTTATAGCTGAACTGATCGAGCGACTGTTCGGCCAGGCTGGCGGCTTGGGCGAATTCGAGGATGGCCGTGTTGGCGCTGCCGGACGCCGTCGCCGCCAAGGCGCGGTCGATGGCAAGATCGGCGCGGTGGCCCAGCGCATAGCTACGCCAAACAATGTCCTCCGCGACCAGGGGCTCGAGGTCGAAAGAGCAGCGTTGGCGGATTTGTGCGTCGGCAATCCAATATAGTCCGTTCAACCGGTCGAGCGGCCAGGGGAACGGGTCATGCGGTAAAAGCAGCAGGCTGCCGCCGGCGACCTGCCGAAAGCAGGCATCGGCCTCAGTCGGGTTGCCCCCCAGACGCAGGCAAAGGCCCAGCGCGTAGCGCAGCGCCAGAGAGCGCGGTTCCGCCGCTAGCCCTTCGCCGATCACGGTGAATACCGGGAGCAGCCAATCATCCCCTTTGGTCACCATCCGAATCAGGGCGGAGCGCAGCCAATGCGGCGGCGCCGTGTGCCGGTCCATGCGGAGCGCTTGCGCCGGAAAAGCGGCCAGGCGGGTGGGTTCGCTGAAGGGAACGCTGACCCGCGCCGGCGGCTGGCGCCGGACCGCAATAGGTTCCATCTCGACCTTGGCCAGGAACAGCAGGTGGCGAAGATAGCGTTCCGCCCGCTGCCCTTCATCATCGGGCAGCAGGCTTTGCATCTCGGCCTCCAGCATCGCGGCGTGCTGCTGGAAGCCGGCCAGCAGCGCGGCGTAATTGTCGAGATGGGCTTCGACGTCGGCCACCGCGCTGTCAAAATCATAGGTCGGAAAACAGCCGATCCTATCGCTGAACAAATAGGGCATCGCGCTTTCGCGCTCGACGATGGGAATCACGCCGTGCGTCAGGGCATCGAACGGCCGCGACGCCATGCTGTTGAAGCCGCGCACGCTGGCGATTGTGAAGCGGGCACTGCGGGTCATCGCCGCATAGTCGGCTTCATTGAAGAACCCTTCCATCATGCGCACCGAAAAGCGGGCGTCGAGCCTGGCCAGAGACACCACGCGTTGCCGCTTGTCGCGATAGAAATCATGCGTAATCCCGCCGGTGTAAAGCAGATCGAGAGTGCGCCCGTCGGTCTCAGTGAAACGCTGCGCCAGTCCGCGCGACTGTACCGCAGGTCCGTCGAAGCAATAAAAATCGGTGGCGCACATTTTTCCGAAGGCCCGCCCAAGTTCGATGATTTCCCAACTGCCCCAGCCGATCAGCAGATCGACTTCGGGCATCACCTCGTCAAGGAAGCCAAAGGTCCATTCAGGGTCATGCAGGGTGACGACCACCGGTGCGCCGAGATCGCCAAGACCCACCGGCGGCAATTTGAAATCGTCGAGCAACACCAGATCGATCGGCGCGCCGGCCGGCACCAGGCTCGCCAGCGATTGGCCGATCGGCAGGGTGCCGGGGCCGTCACCGGCCAATTGGCGGGTCAGCACCACCTCTATGCCGGGGCAGCCAACCAGCGCCGCCAGACGGTCGGCACGGGTGCAATCACTGTGCAGAACCAGCCGAAATGACTCTCGGCGCAGCAGTTCGGCGAAGCGCGCCAGCTTGACCCCGTCTCCCCCCAACCGGCCGGCCTCCGCCAGCCAGCGCGCAGCCCCACCGGCGTCGCCATCGCACCAGGCGCCATAGGCACGATAGAAACAGGCCCGCGCCGAGTTCACCTGGTGGCGTTCCAGCAGGCGCTCACCGCCGACGCGATTGCCCAGCAAGATCAGGGCACAGCCGCGCAACTCGGGGAGAGTCTCGGCGAAGCGCGCGACATAGGTGTAATCATGCGCTGCAAAAGCAGCTTCCAGCGACAAATGGATGCGCGGCAGTTGCGCGGCGGACAGCCGCGACGGATAGCGCCACGGTCTTAGCGGCGACACAGGCCATTCCCTTGCGGTCGCTGCATCGGCCGTCTGTCGGATCTCATCGCCGCCCTCCCATCAGATCCTGCGCCAGCGCCAGCACCTGATCGACACTGACCGCGGCGATCGACTGGCCGGCACGGATCTGGTCCGCGGAAAAGCTGCCCTGAGGCGCGGCGAGTTTGGCCTCGCCGAAGGTGGCGACGCGCGTCAAATCGCCGGTATTGCGACCGAACGGGCTGCCTTGCGGCACCCAGCCGATCTCGAGGATTTTCAGTCCGGCGGCGGCGGCGATGTGTTTGGGGCCGCTGTCATTGCCGATAAAGGCTTCGCAATGGACGAAAATGGCCGCCACTTCTTCGAGACTCAGCCGGCCGCAGGCGCTCAGACAGGCGGGTCCGACCAGGGAAGCGATCTGGTCGGCCAGCGCCCGGTCATCCGCCGAGCCCAGCAGCAAGGTCGCAACGCCCCGTTCCGACCACAGACGCTGGCACAATTCGAGGAAATTCTGCGCCGGCCAGATCCGATAGGCTTGCGAGGCGCTGAGGCCGATGGCGCACAGTGGTCCGACCGAACCGCGCTGCGCCACCAGTTTTGCCGCGCTGGCGGCCGCCGCCGGGCCGTACCAGACTTCGGGGCGCGGGTCGATCACCAGATCGGCAAAGGCGCGGAGGCAGGCGGTGGTGGTAACCGCCGGGTGGTCCTCGCGGCGATAGCGCAAAATATGGGTCAGGCAGCCATTGGCGTCATAACTGCCGCCGAACAGGGGCGGCTGCTGGAAGCCGACGCGGAGCGGGGCGGCGGTGGCCAGCATCAGCAGATTGGCGCAGCATTCATCTTCGGCATAACGCGGATTGAGCGCGAGGTCGAAGCTGCCGCACAGCTGTTGCTCGATGGCTTGCCGCAAGGCCACCGCGCTCGGGTGGTCGGGCGGCACCCCGGCCAATTTCGGCAAGGTGACGACATTGCTGGTATAGGGACAATGGGCCAACAGCCCGCCGACCGACTCGGGACAGAAAAGCGTGATGCGCGCCGCCGGCAGCAATTGGCGCAGCTGCCGAAGCAGGCCGCTGGTCACCACCATGTCGCCGATACCGTCCATGCGAAACACCGCGATCTCTCTTATCGCCGAGACATCGATGCCGCCATCGCCCGTCTCGGTCACGTCGACAACGCGTTGCCGTGCCGCCGTCGTCGGTCTTTGCCGCAGCAAGGCCAGCGCCGGACCGCTGCGGCGTGGTCGCGCTTCATCGTCAAATCGCCAGCCGCCAATGAAGTCCGGTGTCGCCAGCGGGCGAATTTGCTGGCACTCGACTCGTTCGACCAGGGTGGTGTCGGACACCCCTCCGAAATAGTCGCTGAGCCGACAGGGCAGCGCCGCCGTCTGCAAGGCGCGCCAGGCTGAAGCTGGGTCCGGGTGATCGCCGGCGCAGTCGAGCAGGACGGCCTGCGCTTCGCTGGCCAAGGCGTAATGCTGGAAGACCAGTCCGGCCGCCGCCGTCTCTTCGTGGATCAAAGCGTGACCTTCAGCGACATCGAACCATTGGCCGGCGGCGCTCTGCCGGCACAGCCGCAAGGGAATTTGCGCCAACCACATGTCGCCGGGCTCAAATCGCCACAATTGGAGACCCTCGTTGCGTTGGTCGCCTTTCAAGCCATCGATACCGGCCAGCACGCGGTCGCTGCCGACGAAGCTATGGCGCATAAAATAGGCCGCACCGAGTTGCGGATTGCGCTGCAGCAGCGCACGGGCGCCGCCGATCTGCTCCACCGTCCACAATTCATCGGGCTGCAAATGCCAGAGCAGACAGGGGACGGCGATGGCGGCGATCGCGCTCGAGGCCATCGCCACCCGATCCTGCCAACTTTGTCCGTCCGGCGGTCGATGCAGCGTGACGTGATGCGGCTGCCCGGCGGCGATCTGATCGAGGGTGCGTGCCGGAACGGCAGCGTGCCGCCCGTCAACCACATGCCAATGCCAGTTGAACGGCAGGCGTCGCAGCATGCCGAGGTGATAGCCGAGGAACGGCTCGTCCTTCTCGATCAAGCTGAAGAAATGCACGTCTTGCGGGATGGAACTGTCAGAAACGCGCGTCATTTTCTTCCCGTCAAGCCAAGTTGCGAATCAGGTCGGGCTGCGTTTCCCGGCCTCGTGAGCCTCGCCCTTCGCGCGCGTTCGTTAATTCGGGCTTTACCTCGGCAGTGTAGCATCACGCGGATCGGACCCTGGCGCCAGTCGGGGCGGTCATCATCGGGCACAGAATCTGCCACGGCGGTCATTGCTAAACATTTAAAATACCAAGAGAAAGCTGGAGCCTAGACCAAATCATGGAGCTGTATAGTAATGCGCCAGGCGCATCCATCATTATGGGTGATGACCCGCATCTCATTAAGAAATTGGATGAATTGCTTAAAAAATATAACGTCGATGTTGTGATCGAATCCGGCACTTTTGTTGGAACAGGTTCAACAAAGTTCCTAGCCGAAGCGTTTTGCAGGAACAAATTCCCGAAGTCATTCTCAACGATCGAAGTGAATTTTACCAATTGGTTGCATGCCAATGTCAATTTGCGGCCCTTTCCGTTCATCGATTGCCACTGGGGCTGCTCGGTGAACCTGGCCGGCGCGCTGGAATTCATCAAGAATGATGAAATGGTGGTCAACCACGAAAAATACCAAGGGATCTATATCGATGATGTCGAGGACCCCGTGGGTTTTTACACCCGCGAAATACTCGGTCAAATCGAAATAATAAAAAAAACCATGGAAGACGAGTCGACAAAAATGCTTTGGGAGGGAGAAGATTTATTAGGACGTCTATTAGAGGTCCATAAAACACATGCGCCTCTTATTGTTTTGGATTCGTCCGGCGGCATGGGTTTTTTAGAGTTTCAATGGGTCGTGCAAAAGATGGGGGATTTTCCCTATCTCATGCTTCTGGATGACACGATTCACATCAAACATTTTCGCAGTCTGCAATATATTCGCTCGTCGCCGGAATTTTCCATTTTCGCCGAAGGGCATAATTGGGTGATTGCCGTGCACCCCGGCAGCAACGGCCATGCCTTGGCCCTGCCGTGACCGACGACGCCGATAAGATCGCGCGGCACATCAAAAAAATTCGTGCCGCCGTCGCGCCAGGCCAGCGCATCGTCTTCATATCGGGCAATTTCAATGTGATCCACCCGGGTCACCTGCGCATTATCAATTTCGCCGCCAATTGCGGCGACTATCTGGTGGTGGGGGTCAATGCCGACAGCCTGGGTGCGGCACTGATCGGCGAAGAGTTGCGCCGCGAGAGCGTCGCCGCCATCGGCGTCGTCGATTATGCGTTAATCTTGACGATTCCAGCCGAAGAATTCATTGCCCGCCTCAAGCCCACCGTGGTGGTCAAGGGTCGCGAACACCGCAAGTCGGTCAATCCGGAAAAGGCGGCGGTCGACGCCTATGGCGGCAAATTGCTGTTTGGTTCCGGCGATGCCCGATTTTCCTCGCTCGATCTGTTGCGCCGCGAGTTGCAGGACGCCAATCTGGTCACCATCCGCCAACCGGCCGACTATCCGCGCCGGCGCGGTTTCAAACCGGCCGATCTGATCCCGATCGTCGAAAAATTCTCGCGATTGCGCGTGGTGGTGGTGGGCGATCTGATCGTCGATGAATATATCGACTGCGATCCGCTCGGCATGTCGCGTGAAGATCCCACCCTGGTGGTGATGCCGATCGATACGGAACTGTTTATCGGCGGCGCCGGAATCGTCGCGGCGCACGCCTGCGGCATGGGGGCGCAGGTCAGCTATTTTGCGGTGGCGGGCGACGATCAAGGCGCCCGCTACGCCGGCGAAAAACTCACCTCCTATGGTGTCGCCCTGCAATTGGCGCTCGACGACACCCGCCCCACCACGGTCAAGCAGCGCTATCGCGCTCATGACAAGACCCTGCTGCGGGTCAGTCGCCTGCGCCAGCATGACATCAATGCCGATATCGACAAGGCGATGTACGGCCAGATCGTGTCGGCGCTCGAGCATGCCGACCTGATGATCTTCGCCGATTTCAATTATGGCTGCCTGCCGCAACCGCTGGTCGACCGCATTGTCGAATTCTGTCGGGAGCGCGATATTCCCATGGTGGCGGACAGTCAGGCCTCGTCGCAAATAGGCGATGTGTCGCGCTTCCGCAACATGCTGCTGGTGACGCCGACCGAGCATGAAGCCCGCCTGGCGATGCAGGATTTTCAATCCGGCCTGGTCACCCTGGCCGACGCCTTGCGGGAAAAGGGCAAGGCGCGCCATGTGATCATCACGCTCGGCGCCGAGGGGATCCTGATTCACAGCCCGGAAGAGCCGAAGGGTCTGATCACCGACCAGTTGCCGGCTTTCAATCTGGCGCCCAAGGATGTGTCGGGCGCCGGGGATTGTCTCTTGACCTGCGCAGCGATGGCTTTGACAGCAGGGGCCGACATCTGGGAAAGCGCCTATCTCGGCTCGCTCGCCGCCGCCTGCCAAGTCAGCCGGGTCGGCAATACGCCCTTGACGGCCAAGGAGCTGATCGCCGAGCTGAACCAGTGAAAGCCTTGCTGCTGGCGGCCGGTCTTGGCACCCGTCTGCGTCCGCTGACCGAAACGGTTCCGAAATGCCTGGTGCCGATCCATGGCAAGCCGCTGTTGGATTATTGGCTCGATCTCTTGTTCGAGCAGGACATCATCGAGCGGGTGCTGGTCAACACCGGACATCTGGCGCCACTGGTACGCCGGCATGTGGGCACCAGCCCTTGGCGGGACCGTGTCGATCTGGTCCACGAGGAACAGCTGCTGGGGACCGGCGGCACGGTGCTGGCCAACCGCGACTATTTCGGCGATCAGGCTTGCCTGATCGCGCATGGTGACAATCTGACCCGCTTCGACCTGGCCGCCTTGGTCGCCCGCCATCGGCACCGGCCGCGCGACACGCTCTTGACCATGATGACCTTCACCACCGACAATCCGGCTTCCTGCGGCATCGTCACCGTCGACAGCGGTGGCGTGGTGACCCAATTTCACGAAAAGAGCGCCGATCCGCCGGGCAATTTGGCCAACGCGGCGGTCTATATCCTCGAGCCGGCGGTCTTCGGTCTACTTGCCGGCCTCGGCAGATCGGTGATCGACCTCAGCACGGAACTGCTTCCGGCCCTGATGGGTCGCATCGTCACCTACCATAACACGGACTATCATCGCGATATCGGTACCCCGGAAAGCCTTGTCCTGGCGCATCGGGAATATCCGCGGGGCTCGGTTTAGGACTGTTTGCAATGCAAAGCCTGGTCTTTTTCCGGAACGAACCGCGAAAATTGTTCATCCCGTTATCGCCAGGCAGACCCCACCAGAATTCCCATACCACCGACTGGCAGGTAGCGGAGTCCGGCTTTTACGAGGTCATAGGCGCGCGCCTGCCTCCACTGAAAATCAGCGGTCGGTATAGGTCTTGACGAATATCGAAGGGGCCACGGAATAAACCGCATCCCTCGAGCGTCCTATGCTTCTGTCTGACTGAGAAAGACAGCATGCGGGACGCCACAATGCTGGGGGGGAATCATGATTGTTAGCTGGTTCTGCAAGGCAAGACCTTGCTTTTGCCTCCTTGTCGCCGGCCTCGCCGCATTTCTTCTGATCGCACCCCGAGAAGCTGCGGCTATTCCGGCCTTTGCGCGCCAAACCGGGCAGCCTTGCGCAACCTGCCATGTTGGCGCTTTCGGACCGCAACTTAAGCAATTCGGACGGGATTTCAAACTCAACGGTTATGTCCTTAGCAATGGCGACGATCAACTTCCGCACCTTGCCTTCGGGGTCCAAGGATCGCTCACCCACAGCCAGACGCCCCAGTCGGGTGGCATGCCGACCGGCTTCGGTCCAACCGGGCCAAACAACAACTTCGCCGTCGACCAGGTGGAATTGTTTTTTGGCGGGCGAATCGCCCCGGAGATCGGCGCTTTCGTCCAGACGACCTATAACGAGGTCACCAACAACGTGCATTGGGACGATACCGACATCCGATATGCCCATGGCGGCGCCCTTGTCGGCACGGACTACGTCGCCGGAATTACTGTCAACAACCACCCGAGCCTGTCGGACATCTGGAATTCGACCCCAGCCTGGGGATTTCCCTATGTAGCCGGCCAGCTTGCGCCGGGGCCGGCAAACCTAACCCATATCGACAATATGCTGGCGCAGAGGGTGGTCGGGGCCGGTGCTTACGGGATGTGGAACAACTGGTTTTATGCAGAGCTCGACGGCTATCAGCCCATCGCCCTGCCGACGTTAAATGCGCTTGGCATCGTTCCTATTGCAGGCGCGACTACCTATGAGGGCGTGTTGCCTTACTGGCGATTCGCGGCACAGCACGATTTCGGCCCGCACTACGTTCAGTTTGGCACCTTCGGTTTCGAAGGGAATGCCAATCCGGGCGGTGATACGACAACTGGCCGCACTGACCAGTTCACCGACCTGGGGTTCGATGCAAACTACCAATGGACCGGAGCGAGCCCCGCTCACATGATTTCGGCGCACGCGGCCTATATCGACGAACATTTGAACTTGGGAGCCAGCAGCCTTTTAGTCGGGGCCAACCCCAAGGATAGGCTGTCGACACTCCGAACCGACGTTTCCTACAGTTTCAAGGACACGATCATTCCGAGCGTGCAGTTCTTCAATAGCTGGGGCTCGAACGATCCGAACTTCTTCGGCACGCCGGGCGGCACACCCAATACGTCCGGATTTATCAGCGAAATTGCTTTCGTTCCCTTCGGTAAGGCAGATTCTTTGACGTTCTTCTACAATATGCGCTTCGACATCCAATATGTTGCCTTCACCAAGTTCGGCGGTGTCAGCAGCCATGCCTCTGACAACAATTCTTGGTATTTCAATCTCTGGCTGATAGGTGCGGCTTGGTGAGGATAACCTGACCCGGCATTCCGCCCGATAGGCTGGCGAACGGAGTTCTACAGCCTAACCCGGTTCTCGGCTCAGATAGCCCGCGGCGATATTCGCCATGCGCTCCGCCATCAACCCGGCGCCGGCCAGATCGTAATGAATGAAGTCGGTGTAGATCAGTTCGGGGTGGCCGTCGAACACGTCGGTGGCGTCAAAGAGCGTGAGGCGCTCGCTGCAGCGTCGCGGCGCCACCCCGTCGGGAAACAGCAGACCGCGGTAGCGCTGATATTGGCGTTGATAATAGTCGAACATCTCGGGCCGGCTGTGCTCTCTTTCCGCGTCATTGAGCGGCGTCTTGGTATTGGCCATCGGTTGCAGCAGCACCGCGACATTCAGTCCGAAGCCGGTGGCGACTCGATCCAGTTTGAGCAGAAAACGGCGGAAGGTCTCGATGATGTCGAGTTCCCACTGTGACGATTGGCCGAAGCCGGCCTGGGTGCGCAATTCGGCTTGCCGGACAGCGATGTCATGAAAGATATCGGCATAACCGAAGGCCATGCCCTCTTTGTCGACACGGTCGAAATCGAAGTACCTGGTGTATAATTCTTCAGTGACATAGAAATTATAGGGAAATCCCGGCCTTGGATCGTAAGAGTAGGGAATGAATATATCGGTCGCACCACACACGAAAATCACCAGATCGGGATCGTAATCGATCAGCTTGGAAAACAGCAGTGCCAGCATTTGGGTGGCACAGGTGGACACCACCGAGAAATTATGGACCGAGACATCGCGGTACCCGCGCCCCTGCAGCGCGTCTTGCAACAAGGCCGGGACGGTGGCCGCCAACGACTCTTCGCTGCGCCACATCGTGCTGTCGCCCAGCACGAACACTCGCTGGTTGCCGGGTGCCTTGCCGGGCTCGGGCGGCGCGCGGTTGGGAAAGCCCCAACCATCCAGGCGGCTGCCGCTCGGGTGTCTGCCGTAGGGTCGCCCGGTAAAGCCGACGAAAGGCACCGGATAGCGTTCATTGGCGTTCAGATATTCGGCGTGGCGCGCCAGCCTGCGCTCCGTCTCCGCGATGATCGACCGCACCGCCGCCGCTTCCTGCGCCGCATCGGCGTGGCCCGGTTCGAGCGCCACCGCCCTGTCGAAGCTGATCAAGGCGTGACGAAAATCGCCATCCGCCTGCAATTGCCGGGCGCGCTGGTAAT
>Ga0302319_10014078_pt1 | contig 14949 bp, 16 predicted proteins | sample Bog_T0_2_FD_203319 | JGI IMG/M metagenome (GOLD analysis project Ga0302319, IMG submission 203319) | Peat permafrost microbial communities from Stordalen Mire near Abisko, Sweden - Bog_T0_2 | ecosystem: Environmental > Terrestrial > Soil > Wetlands > Peat | place: Sweden: Abisko, Stordalen Mire... | reverse complement strand
AGTGCGCCACGAGGGCGCGAAATGCCAGTGGGGGCAGGACCCACCTGGGCACTTGTTGGTTAAGCCCAGTAGCTGACGGGTGGTTTGGTTGGGAGACTGGCCGGATCAGAGCCCCGTGACAAAGGTCGCCTTGGGCGGTCGAGCGATCTACCGGGCCGTAACGTGAGTGAACGCTGAGCAGGCCTCGAAAGTGAATGCGCGAATGCCGACCCACCTTAAGAATGGGGAAGGCTTGTGGGAGTGGGACTACAACCAATATTCCCCTGCTCCATTCGCCGGGGTAGTGGCGACAGCACGGTAGAAAGGTGTTTCGGGTAACGTGGGAGACCCATACGGATCGAGGGTCGCAGCCTCAACGGCGCTTAGGTTGTGCGTCGGGTACGGATGGGAGTCGGACAGGATCATAGTACCGTTGAAGCCGGGTAACGCCGGGGGAGGGAAGGGTCCTGACTTCTGGTGTGTCCATTTTGAAGCTGAGGGAGAGGTGATTGGCGATGAGTCTAGCAACACCTGAACGTATCAGGAAGCTTCAAGAGGGGCTATACTTCAAGGCGAAGACGGAGTGTGACAGCAGGTTCTACACATTGTACGACAAGGTCTGGCGCGCGGATATACTCTACCATGCCTATCGGTTGGTTCGTGCGAATGATGGTGCGCCCGGTGTTGACGGGATGACTTTCGACCAGATTGAGGCTGCAGGGGTGGAGGATTGGCTGGCGGGTCTCCAGCACGACTTGCGGACGCGGCAATACTGCCCGAGCCCGGTTCGACGGGTCATGATCCCGAAGAACGGAGGAGGTGAGCGGCCGCTGGGCATCCCGACCCTACGGGACCGGGTAGTACAGATGGCTGCAAAACTGGTATTGGAGCCGATCTTCGAAGCAGATTTCGAACCAACAGCGTATGGCTACCGACTTGGCCTGAGTGCGGGAGACGCCATAAGGCGGGTCCACAATCTTTTGTGCCAAGGTTACACCGACGTCGTAGACGCTGATCTGAGCAAGTATTTTGACACGATTCCACACGATGCGCTGCTCCGATGTGTTGCACGCAGGGTGGCGGATGGGTCGATGCTTCATCTTATAAAGATGTGGCTGAAGGCACCGGTAGAAGAGCGCGATCAAGAAAGGCAGCGCAGTTTGTCGGGTGGGGCAAGTTCCACGTGTGGCACGCCGCAAGGTGGAGTTATAAGTCCGCTTCTCGCCAATTTATACATGAACCGGATGTTGAAATTCTGGAAGAAACGCGACTGCGGACAGCGGTTTCAGGCCGAGATCGTTTCGTATGCAGATGATTTCGTTATACTGAGCCGCGGGAACGCGGGGCTAGCACTGAAATGGGTGAAGGAGTATCTTGGGCGCGTCGGGCTTGTGTTAAATGAAAAGAAGACGTCGCTTGTGGATGCTAAAACGGAGCAATTTAGCTTTCTTGGCTTCAGTTTCGGACCCCACTGGTATTGGAAGACCGGGCAGGCGTATATGGGTGCCAGCCCTTCTGCGAAGAGTGTCAGCCGTATCAAAGAGACTGTAGAAGCGGTTCTACAACCACGAAACAATAAGCCGTGGACGGAGATACGCGACGACCTCAATCAGAAACTGAGAGGGTGGTCGGCGTATTTCAGTTATGGATCGTTATGGAAGTCACACAAAGCGGTTGATCACTACGTCTGCGAGCGAGTACGACAGTTTTTGGCTCGACGGCACAAGCTGCCGACGAGGGGCTGTCGTCGCTTTTCATGGGACCGCATTTTTGGCGAGCTTGGCATTAAGGAGCTCTGCCGGCGAAAAGATGCGCCGTCGTGTGCTTGAGGAAGAATCCAGTCGGAAAGCCGGATGCTGGAAATCGGCACGTCCGGTTTGATGAGCGGGGATGGGAAACGGGAATAGACTGGAACGGCGGAGATGCACGGTTAGCAGCTGTAGTAGCTCTTTAAGCCACCTATCGAATTTACCGCGCTCGTTCTCGACTCTACCCTTCTGTTAACCACTGGCCGATAGGTTGGAAGGAAGGGAAAATAAAAGAGTAGCAAGATTGAATTCCGTTGGAATTCAATCTTGCCCTGCCGGGGGCACCGCGCCGTGGGACGCCGCAAAGAAAGCGACAGCAGCGAACACCGCACCGCGACGGTGACGGTACAGATGACCCCGAGCGAACGGGCGGAACTGGACGAACGAGTCAAAGCGGCCGGGGTGAAACTATCGGACTACGCCCGGGCGGCCTTGCTGGGTTATCGCCTGCACACGAAAGACCCGATCAAGGAACGCGCGGTTGCCGAGTTATGGGCAATCGGAAACAATCTGAATCAGCTTGCTCGCCGCGCCAATGCGACCGAGCAAATCGACCCGGAGGAGTTGGATAACGCTCTGAGGCTGTGGCGTCAGGTTGTCGAAAGACTGCATGAATGATTGCGGTCCAAAATATCGGGGCGGGCTTGTCGGGGTGCGTCCGGTACGTGATGGGGGAAGGGCGCGACCGTGAAACCAAGCAGCTTCGCCCGGCTGCCGCGAACGATGACGCCTCGCGGGTGGCGTGGATGTCGGCGCAGGGCTTTGGCGACTGGAAACCGCAGAGCCGGGCCGACATTGAGACGATGCGGAAGGTGATGGAGTTTGCCGCCGCGCACCAGGCCAGCAAAACGAAGCCGTGCAAAGACGATTGTTTCCACCTTGTGCTGTCATGGCGCACCGGAGAAAACCCGAATCGCGAAGAGATGGAGCAAGCGGCAAAAGAAGCCTTGGCCGCTCTTGGGATGGAAAAAGCGCGAGCGATTTTCATCGCGCACCGCGACACGCCGCACGCGCATTTGCACCTTATCGCCAGCCGGATCAATCCAGAGACGGGGTTGGCTTTTGACCTTTGGCGCTCGAAGACAAAGATTCAGAAATGGGCGCACGCGTGGGAACTCAAGCACGGGCAGGTTCAGTGCCCGCAGCGTGAAAAGCGCGACCAGCTTTACGAGGCGATCAAGGAGAAGAACGCCGCGACGGTGCTTGAGCTGATGACGCAGCGGCAGGCGACGTTTACGGGGAAGGAACTCGATGACGAGCTTCGCGGGGTGCTCGGAAGAGGAAAGGACGCGGCGACGTTCAAGGCGGAATTGTTGGCGCAAGCGGACGTGTTGGCGTTGCACGACCGCGCGAGCGGAGAGGCTCTTGACCGGTACACGACGCAGGGAGTCCGCGCGTCGGAACGCGCGGCCCTTGACCATGCCGCCGCGCTTGCCGCCGATCCGCGCCACCGTGTCGGCAAGAAGGCCGCCGCGCGAGCCTTGGCGCAGTGCCCGACCATGCGCGAGGAACAACGCCGCGCTTTCGACCACGCGACCGGTCGCGCGGGACTGGCGATCATCGACGGCAAGGCAGGGACGGGCAAAAGCTACACGATGAACGCGATCCGCGCCGCCTACGAAGGCGACGGCCAGCGCGTCATCGGCCTTGCGCCCACGAACGCCGTGGCGGAGAGCCTGAAGGGCGACGGGTTCAACGACGCCCGCACCGTTCACAGCGCGTTATTCGCGCTCAAGAACGCCCGCGACCGGTGGAACCGGAACACCGTGGTCATGGTGGACGAAGCCGCCATGATCGGGACGAAGATTCTCAGCGACCTGTTAGCCCGCGCCCGCGAAGCAGGGGCGAAGGTGATCCTTGTCGGTGACGACCGCCAGCTTGCCAGTATCGAGCGGGGCGGGTTGTTCACCGAGCTTCGGGAGCGTTTCGGAGCCGCCACGCTTGCCGAGGTGACGCGGCAGAAGAACGCCGACCACAAGGCCGCCGCCGAGATGCTTTCACGCGGCGCGTTTGCCGAGGCTGTGGACGCCCTCGACAAGCTGGAGTGCATCAATCGCAGCAACCACCAGACCGAAGCCCGCGCCGCACTGGTGGCGCAGTGGGAGGCCGACACCGCGCAAAACCCGACCAAGACGCGCCTCGTGTTCGCGTACACGAACGACGACGTGCAGCAGCTTAACGCCGACCTTCGCGCGGTGCGGAAAGCGCGGGGCGAGCTTGGCGAAGATCACGTCTTTACGACCAAGGACGGCAGCCTGAATTTTGCCGCGAACGACAAAATTTTGTTCCGTACGACGGACAAGAAAAAAGGCATCACGAACGGCGCGATCGGGACGATTGAGGCCATCGACGGCACAAAAATCACCATGCGCTTCGACGAGAACAAGAAGCGCCTGACGTTCGACGCCGCCGAGGTTTCCGCCTTCCGCCACGCTTACGCCGCGACGATTTACAAGGGGCAGGGGCGGACGCTCGACGAAGTCTATTTGTTCCATACGCGGCACTGGAAGGCCGCCGCGAGTTATGTCGCTCTCACCCGTCATCGGCTCTTCGTAAAGCTGTTCGTCTCGACGGAGTTGACCCGCGACACCGCCGACCTGGCGCGGCAGTTGGCACGCGACGACGACCGCCGCGCGTCTCTGGCCTACGCGACGAAGGAGGAGGCGCAGGAGAAAGCGCGAGCGCAACGCCGCGACCAGCAGCGCCGCGCCGCCCCGTCTTCGCCACGCTACGACGCGGCAGGCGCGCAGGTGACGACGCCCAAGGCCGCGCCGTCGGAGAAGCCGGAGCGTTCTTCGGAAGCCGCCGATCCGCATGACCACCAGCCCGCGCGGTACGATCGTACCGCGTTGCCGGAGCCGATCCGCGCGAAGGACAGCGCGACGCAGGACGCGGACGCGCGGAAGGCCGAGGAACGAATGGCCGCGCTTGGGGTGCCGGAAACGGCCTTCAAGTCGTTTGGTTCTCTGGTTTCGAAGTTGGCGCAGAAGGTGATAGCGAAGGCTGCCAACGACCCGACCCCCGCGCGGCCTTCGGGACGCGCCCGCGAGGTTCACGGGGCGGCCCTAGCCGCGCCTACTGGCCGCCCCGCCCCGCCGCCCAGCAGGGAGGCGGGGCGGAAGGCAACCCCCCCCGACCCACCCCGCCAGGGCGAAGACCGACAGAAGGCCAAGGAAGAAGAACAGCAAAAGCCCACAAAAAACGTGCATAAAACCTCTGGTTATGCTATTGTTGATAACTATAGAGAGTTGTCGGGCGCTGTCTCTGTGCAAAGTAGTGATGTGTCGCCCTTGCAGCCTAATACACTTGAAGGAGGGATAAATCATGGATACGAACATTCAAACACCGGGAGCAAAGGCAAGCGCGAGCAACAACCCGGCGGCACAAGAGATGGAGGTTATTATGAAAAAATATGGGCCAACGGTGACGCCGGAGTTCGAAAAAATGATTCGAGCCAGCAGCGAACGGCATCGCAAGACTCTCGAAAAGTTGGCAAAATGAGCGAATACGTTTGGATTGATAAGGAGCAAGCCAAACGTATTCATGATCACGAAATTTCCATGACTGGGGGCTCTTTTGGTTTGCGTGATGAAGGGCTTCTGGAATCGGCAATTAACAGGCCAAGGAATCTTTATGCCTACGGAAGCCCGGATGTGTTTGAGTTGGCGGCAGCGTATGCGGAAGGCATATCACAGAACCATTCGTTCATAGATGGCAACAAGCGGACGGCGTATCAGGTTGCAAACGTTTTTCTTGAGTCAAATGGACGCCTGCTTAGCCCGGAAGCAGATAACGAGTATTACGGTGTTTTTGTTAAACTGGCGAGTGGGAACCTATCCAGTGAAGAGTTAGCCAACTTTTACCGCGATCATTCTCGCCCCCTTGAGCAAAGCCAGACACGTGAGCCGATCCAGCAGACTTCTTCCCAAGTCGTAGGAGGCAAAACCATGCCGATTTTGGAAACGATCCTTGCAGGTGCCGCAGCGCCGGAAATCGTCGAAGACACCGCCGCGAGCATTCGGGAGGGCGTGGGCGCGATTGCCAAGACCGCAGCGTCGGAAGTCGCGCCGCAGGGTGAACAGACCGCCGAACTGAATCGCCAAGAGACGCCGGAGGAACGGGGGAAGCGATTTAAAGAGATGATGGAGGACGCCCGCCGCGCCAATGAGGAAGACCAAGAAAACGAGATTGACCAAACCCAAGAACACGTGCGAGGCGGACGCGGACGATAACGCCTAATCAGGAAACAGGAGATTTTCCGCGACCCAACCCGACAGACCCTTGTAACTGATACGGCATCGGTTTGGATTGTGAGTTTCGCCATCACAGGCGCAGCCCTCATTGGTAATTCCACGTCCGTTATAAGGAATGGTGCCGATGACATTCCCGCCGCGCACGGCATCGTGAATACGAAGGCCGCCGTCATGGTCATCGGGCTTTACCCCGATAACGGAACACTGAGTCGGTTTAGCCTTTTGGGGCGTTGAAACGCTATTCCATCCGTTTTTGTACTCAAGGGAAGAGGCGCGGCTTTGGTCGGCTTGGTCTAAAAATTTCTTGGCTTCGAGACAGCCCTTTGTAAAATCGCCGTAGCTTGCATGGTTTTTGTCAAAGCATGACCCTTGGGGATTTCCGGTTCGGTGCGAAGACCAGTATGACGCACCGGAGCGATAATCGCCATACTGTAAACCGGCAAACCAGCTTTCCCATTTGTTGCGGTCATTCACCCCGTTTTGAAATTCGGAATTCTGCGGCGGGGTGGCTTGCTGTGCCGGAACTTGTGCCGGAGCTACTTGTTGCGCCGGAATGTTGGGACGGGATGACGCGCTTTCCGTATCCACGACTCGCGCCGTCGGCGGCCCCATGAACAGGACTTGAATGGTGCAGGGCTTGGCGAGAAATGCGTCGGTCAATTGACTGATTTTGTTTGTCACGTCTTTTGCGAGGTTCGTGTTATCGTTTGCGGCGTTTTGATTTCCCATAGTCAAAAGAATACCATAAATTGGCATTACGTTACCGATGGTATTAATCTTCAGGATTGTTTCAAGTTGTTTTTGAAGCGGTTCAATGAGTCCAGCAAGTCCTTTTATTTTTACCTGAGTGCAATAATCATAATTAGACTTTATGCGTTCAATCTCACCTTGAAGTTGCAAATCTAGTTGTTGTTTGTATTGGTTTTCGCTGTTGTGCAGTTGTAAATCGAGACTTTGTTTATACAAGTTTACCTCGTTTTGCAGTTTTAAGTCAAGCCCCTGTTTGTATTAGTTGACATCGTTTTGCATCTTTTCTTCGGCGGCTTTTTCCGCCGCAAGTTTCGCGTTCAACCCCTCAATTGAGGCTTTGAGGGCTTCGCTTTCCGTGTTGCCCTCGAATTGGCCGAGCAGGGTTGAGAGCCTGATATTTTGGGGCGCGGTCTTTTCGTAAACGGCAATCAGCGCAAAGCAAAGAAGGACAACGAGGAACGTGTTTAAGCCGAATGTCCGAACAAACGACGTGCGCGGCGGCTGATGATTTTCTTGCGGGTGGTTATCGTCTGGTTGTGATGTTGGGCGATTCCGTAACATAACGCGCCTCTTTGGAGTGGTATTCTACATTTCTTTCCAAAGCCGTGAAAATTCTTCCGCGACTGCCGCAATTCCGCGTTGTCGTTCGCCGAAGGCCACAATCGGAAGTTTCTTTTCGCTCTCTTCCGCGCTTGGGACATACCGCCCCCAGAACCACGGGGAATCGTAATAGTCCACGCGCAAATACCAGATTGGCCGCCGTCCCTTGATGAGCAGGAGAGCCGCGCCCGTCTCCCGCGCAAACTGCATCGTCACTTCGTCAGGGCGCAGGAGCGGGACAATTTGGACTTGTTCCGAAGAAGCGTCCGCAACGCTGTGGCCGTCGTTCGTCGAGTCATGCGGCAGCCCAGAAAACAACAGGTGCATCGGAGAAATACGGCTGCGGCCTTCTTTGCTTCTCTCGACAACGCCGGAGACTTTTTGATGCAAACTCGGTGCGCTTTTGCCGGATTGGGTGGTACTTGTGCGATTGGTCACATGTTTGATGGTTTCCGTTTCACCGAGGGCTTTCGAGACGTAAGTCGTCGTGGCTTCGTCGGAAATGCCGAACACCTGCACCGCGCCCGCATTGGCGAGGAAGGTTTGCCAGCTTTGCGGGTACAATGCCTCAAGCTGTTTGATGTCCTGCAATATAGCCCAGAGTTTGACCCCGAAGCCCGCCGCGTAGCCGGCCGCCTTCTCGATGACGGGCATATGGCCGAGGGAAAAGAACTCTTCGAGCAGGAACAGGAACGGCGCACCGCATGCCGGACGCGACAAATCGCGGTAAGACCATTCGAGCAGCAGCCCAATCATGAGGCGCAACCACCTTCCATGCGTTCCCATGCGCTCAGCGGGCAAGCAGAGGAACAGGGACGCGCCCTTTTCGGCTGTCTTGAAAATGTCCGGCGAGAACGTGCGCCCCGTTCCTTCGAGGGTTTCGATGAAAGAAGGTGCAATGGTGTCGAGAAACGACGTGTTGCGCCGCGCCGTGGAGAGGATAGAACCGCGCTCTTCGTCGCCGCAGGCCAACAAGGTTTCGGCAGCGGCGGCGATGACATTTGTTAAGGCCGGACGCCGCTTGTTTTCTGCCGTCATGGAGTTGAGCAGGTAACGAAAAGCATTCGGGTTTTTTTTCCAGAAGTCCTTCGTATCGCCGCCGCTATCTTTGCAAGCAAGACCTGCCGTTTCCCATCCTTCGGGATCCCCGCGCGTGAGGAAGCGGCGCAGGGTGAACAGGCTTGGCCGTTCCGTCGTGGTGATGAGGTGGAGAACCAGCCCCTTGATGAAATCGCGTGCGCTGTCGTTCCAATGCGCATCCCGCGAATCCGTGCCGACAATCAGGCCATCCGCCAGCATCTCGGCATCGTTGACGACCAGAGGCGAGTCGGGATTGAGCAAGGCCAGAGGATTGAGGCAAGCCCGCACGTCCTCAGGCACGGAGGCGACGCCGAAAGGGTCAAGAACAAAGACCTGTTGCCCCATCCCTTTGAAGCCCTCGCAGCCGTTCCCGCGCCGCGCCGCCGTTAAGGAGGCGTTTTCACCTTTGGGGTCGAGACAGACGACAGAACCCGGATAGACGCACAGGTTTGGAATTATCGCGCTTGTGCCTTTGCCGGAGCGACTTCCGGCAATTGTCACAACGTGCCGGTCATCATCCAACCCCAAGGGGATACAGTCGGCAAGTTGCGCTTTACGCCAGAGCTTTTCGAGAGCGTCGATTTTTTCGGCACGCTCGACAGGGGGAAGGCCGGAAGTCTCAATCGCGGTCAGGCACGCGCCGCCCTTGTCGTAGAGTTCCGCCAGCAACGGCCAGGTCTCATAGGCTGGAATCGCGCCGACGAACAGCGACCCGCCGCCCCGATAGACAAGCCGCTCCACTGCTTGCGGAGATTCCCACGCCGCCGACGTAAGCGGCACGTCAACCCTTACGCCCGTCCCGCGCGGCAGCGTGAACATGTGACGTCCTCTCCGTTGCCCATCGGCTCTGCCGAAGTAGGGGAAATTCAGCCATCACGAGTCCAGAGAAAATCGCCGAATGAGGAGAGGGCGAAAACTGCTGCCAAACCAAGCCCGCTCCGTTCGTTGCCAAACTTGGCAATAAGCGGGATAGAAATGGTTGCGGTCAGTGGCGGTTCAGGCAGCCCCCCCCGCTTATCCGATAATGCCAGATTATCGGACATGGTGGAGAGGCGCGGCGAGCCCAGAAAAATGTGTGCCGTACCTCTTGCCTGTGGTCGGGGGCATCCATATCTCCGGTACCGGAGTTAACGGAGGTACCTACGATATGCCAGTGATCAAAACAGAAGTTGATGACGCCACCTATAAGAATTTGGTTGGCAAGCGTAAACGTCTTGGCTTGCCGAGTGTTTCGGCCCTTTTTTTGAAGAGTTGCAATGAGTACGACGATCAAACAGAGGCGAATGAGATCGTCAGGGTTGCACTTAGCGCAGCAAAAAAGAAGGCAAGTGGGGATGAGTTCCGGCTATGTGATCTGTTCCCGCAGCGATGGGATAAATTTGCTAAGGGTGCTCGCCTACGTGCCGGAAAGATGTTCTCTGATGAGATAAAGGCGGCGATCCACGGCATTAGGACATCACGTAAATCGTCGTCAAATCATCAATTCTACTGTCGTGCATAACTGAATCACAGAAATATCTGTGACATGGCCTGTATAAGTTATTTATACAGGCCATGTCAATGCTTCTTATGATTGAAACAATGGAAATTAGGTATTTTTTATCGTGCATAATTCAAGACTTATGCACGAAAGCCAGAGCCTTGAAATCAGGCCCCTTTTTCCGTGCGAAATATACACGCATAATGTGGACGCTGTGCGAGTCGACAAGCACCCTCCATTTGGGCTACAATGTAGCTCAAATGGAGGTTGACGCTATGACTCAGAGTTCAGTTGTTCGCGCCCGCATCGACGAGACGACCAAGAGCGAAGCTGTCGCCGTGCTGGCAGCCATGGGGCTTACCCTGTCCGATGCGTTTCGGCTGATGTTGAAGCGCGTAGCCGCAGATAAAGCGTTGCCCTTCGAACCGCTTGTGCCGAATGCCGAGACCATAGAGGCCATGAAGGCGGCACGTCGCGGCGAGCTTGTCACGGTTGGTAAGCCTTCTTCCCTACTCGCGAGTCTGAATGCGGACAGTTAAATATACAAGCCGCTTCAAGCGCGATTACAGGCGGGAGCAATCAGGACAGCATAGCAAAAAGCTGGACAAGCTCTTGATGGACGTTGTGAATTTGCTGGCCGCAGACAAGATATTACCTACCCGCAACGTCGATCATGCGTTGACGGGGGAATGGGTCGATCACCGCGACTGCCATCTTAGGCCCGACTTGGTGCTGATCTACCGCAAGCCCGATGACGAGACTCTTGAGCTTGTGCGTCTCGGCTCTCATAGCGAGCTTGGCTTGTGATTTACGGGTATGCGCGAGTCTCGACGGATGGCCAGAGCGTTGACGCGCAAGCGCGACAACTCGCTGCCGCCGGATGCGAAAAGGTGTTTCAGGAAGTAGCGAGCGGAGCGCAGACCGACCGCGCCCAGCTTCGCCGCTTGCTCGACCAGCTCACCACGGGCGACATGGTGACGGTGACGCGACTCGACAGGCTGGCGCGTTCGACGCGTGACCTCTTGAACACCTTGGCGACGATTACCGGCAAAGGTGCCGCCTTCCGCTCCCTTGGCGACGCATGGGCGGACACCACCACGGCGCACGGGCGGCTTATGCTGACGGTGCTGGGAGGGCTGGCGGAGTTCGAGCGCGAGCTAATCCGCCGCCGGACGAGCGAAGGCCGCGAACGCGCCAAGGCGCGGGGCGTGAAGCTGGGGCGCAAGCCGAAGCTGACGGCGCACCAGCAGCAGGAGGCGAGGACACGGCGCGGGCAGGGCGAGAGCGCGGCGGACATCGCCCGCCTGTTCAACGTGCATCCCAGTACGATTTCGAGGCTGACACTATAAACACCGAGAGACATTTCGCCGGATTGATCCGCCCCAAAACTACGCTTGACGTATCGCATATTGTGCGGTATAAAATGATATGATTCTCAACTTTAGCGATAAGAATACGGAGCGGCTTTGGGCGGGGGAATTCGTCAAAGCCTTTGAGCCGTTCAGAGAGCAGGCCGAAAAGCGCCTTAGAATACTGGAATGCGCCAGCAGCTTGGTTGTATTGAGAGCCTTACGGAGCAACCGCCTTGAGGCTCTGAAAGGAGATCGCAAGGGGCAATACAGCATTCGCATCAATGACCAGTGGCGACTTTGTTTTGAATGGCCGGATATGGCTTTAGGGCCGTCAAATGTCGAAATCGTTGACTATCATTAACCATTCAGGAGGAACGACATGTCGAGAACACCCATTCATCCGGGCAGTATCCTTGCCGATGAGTTGAGCGAAATCGGGGTTAGTGCTGCCGAGGCTGCCCGGACTCTCAGTGTGCCACCCAATCGTTTAACCCAAATTATAACCGGACGCCGCAACATCACGGCAGATACTGCCTTGCGTCTCGGTCAATGGCTTGGCACTGGCCCTGATTTTTGGATGAATCTGCAAAAAACCTATGAGCTTGATCTTGCGAGAAACCGGATTGGCGAGACTGTCGCGCATATCCCGCCTCGCGCAACGGCGGCACCCTGCTACGCTTAGGCTGCGTCAGATAAGAAGCGGACGGAAAGGGCGCAACGGACCCATGACACAGGCAGCCGCACCAGCCAAAGACAACCGCCCGGACGGAGTTATCCGCTATTTGCTTCGGGCGGATGATGATGAGCGGAAGAAATGGGGGGAAAGGGCGGTTGCCCTTGGTTTTTCTAAGGAAGAATTGCGGACACGAAGCACAATCTTTGATTTGGTGCCGTGGGCAAAGTTTGTTGAAAATGAAATGTTGGAGCAAGGCTTGATTAGGCCGCCGGATCCAGAACCGGAGGCCGAAAAACCAACGGCAAAAATTATACAGCTTCCCTTGTGGCCGGAGCCCATTCGCGCCGTCCCGAACGATATTCTGCGTTCGGCGCTTTTCGCGGCGATACAAGGTAAAACAAGAAGGTTTATGAAAAATGAAGTAATAGCCTCCGTTGACGGAGTCGTAATAAATTTTACAGGAGAGCAATTAGATCAATCTGACAGAGATGTATGGGATCAATCTATACATTTGATGAGATTGCATCCATTGGGAACTGAATGCAGCTTTACCGGAGGTTCTTTTCTACGCCTATTAGGGAGAACTGGAGGAAAGAGCGACTATGAGTGGTTAAAGGGATCGCTAAGACGGTTGTTATCATGTTCTATAGAAATTAAATGCGGAAAAAAGATAATAGGGGCCAAATTACTTGCGGGATATAAAATTGACGAGGAAACAAAGGCGTATAAAATTACGATAGATAAGGATATTCAAAAACTTTATGCAGAAGGATGGACAGGCATAGATATTGAGCAACGCCAACAACTGCGCGGAAAACCTCTCGCCCTTTGGCTTAATGGTTATTTTTCCAGCCATGCCGCTCCATTTCCAGTTAAAGTCGAAACCTTGCGGGAGTTATGCGGCAGCGAGAACAAAGTCTTAAAGAGTTTTAGAATGCAGTTGCGGCATGCTCTCGACGACTTGAAGGCTTGCGGCATGATTGTCTCGTGGCAGATTGACCCCGTGACCGATCTTGTGAACGTGGACAGGGGCGCGGCCATCACCGACAGCCAACGCCGCCACCTTGCCAAGCCGAAGCGGCAATCGAAACCGAAAGGGTGACACGGGATACGACATGCCGAGACACGGGATACGACATGCCGAGACACGGGATACGACATGCCGAGACACGGGATACGACATGCCGAGACACGGGATACGACATGCGCCCGCATGTCGTATCCCGTGTTTTTATAACATAAAATCAATGAGTTATCGAAACGCCCATTTTCCCCTAATCTTCTTCTAATCATTTTATAATCCGCGCGCGCACGACCGAAGAAGGAAAACGGAGTGCGCCAAGGGGCGCACCTGAGAACGGCGCTTAGGCTCCCTTCGGTCGCGGCGCCTCGTGCCGCTTGCGGCACATGCGCCCAAGAGGGCGCTTTGCCATCGAGGAAGGAAGAAGGCGCAGGATCGACGCCAAGCCCCTAAAACAGGGGTCTGGAGAGGCGAATGGGATGGGGTGCTGGGAAGAGGAAGGGAAGAGGGTCAGAGGCTATCCAGCGAGCTTCCTACGCTGTTTTTCAGTTTCAGCCCGTTTTAGAACCCGATAAGCCTTTATGACAGAAACAAGTCTTCTCGTTTTGTTCCAGCGTGCCAGGTACACAACCGCGGCCCTTCACGACCAAGGCCACCACCAGCGCCGCATCGTAGGCGATGCCAAGGCAACCGCTTGCGCTTTCTCCCGTTGATCGGTCAGCAACCGAACTTGTTCCGATTGCGATTCGACCAGCCCAAGGAGCCGATCCCGCTCGCGCCGTAAGTCCTCTTTGTCGGCTTGCAGGGCTTCGACGGTGGAAGCCAGCAACGCCGATTTTTCCCGCTCGACTGCCAACAATGTCATGATTTCAGGACTGTTTTCTGCCTGTGTCGATTTGATTTTTGGCTTGTTTCCACCGTTGTTTTCGTTGTTCCGATCATCCGTGGAAGGCGGAGCGCCAAACACGCGGAACAGTTCCGACGTGTCGATAACTGTTTTGCCTAGTTCATCCTTAAGCGTTGATATTGCACCGCTTTTTATAGCCTTATACAGCGGCGTCCGGCTTTGGCCGAGCATCCGCGCCGCTTCAGAAACACTTATGAGCGCCATGCTTCGCCCCCTGTTGCGAAACGCTTTTTGATGTTGTATCAGAGCGTTTTGAAACAACCTATTGAAGCCGTTAGATAATGTCAAGTGTACGCCTCCGATTGCAAGGCGTACAGGCTTTTCGCTTGCCGAGATTAGGGAGCCGGAGCGGATAATCTCGCCGTTTGCATAACTTGCTCGTTCCAGTCCTTGGCCTTGGGCACGAGCCGCCGGACGTTCACCCGCCCGGCAAGGGCTTTCTCGACCGTAGCCGCCATCGCTTGCCCGCTATCGTCGTTGTCGAAAGCCAAAAGGATTTCCGCCGCCGGATATTTTCCCGCGAGCCGTTCGACCTGGCCCAACACATGCTCGGATAACGCGCCGCCCGTGGAACAAAAAAGCGCATCCCGCCGCCCGACCAGTTGGGCAAGGGACAGGGCATCGACGCCGGATTCCGTCAGGGCGATCTTGACCGGTTCCCCCTCGACTGGCCCCATGCGGCAGAGCAGCCGAACGCCGCCCTTGGCGAAGCCGTAGAAATCAACCCCCTTGATCTCATAGCAGCGGTTCTCAGTATGGCCCCGACGGGCTTTGGTTGGAGGTTGAAGGGGCGAGGCGGCGAGGTTGAGGTGGTCAAGCAGCCTTTGGCGGTGGAACTCCTGTCATGATTGTTCGCATCAGGGCTCCCCATGAGGGGAAGATGTGGTAGGCGGTGATCGACCAGATGTGGATGAAGAGGCGGTTTCGGGCGCCGAGTTTTTCACGAGCCTTTTGCCATCGTTCTTCGGTCAGATCGCAGGCGTTATGCATGGCGAAGGCCAGAAGATTGAGTGCAACGAGCAGGCTTGATAAGGTATTTTTGC
>Ga0302319_10014075_pt1 | contig 14951 bp, 16 predicted proteins | sample Bog_T0_2_FD_203319 | JGI IMG/M metagenome (GOLD analysis project Ga0302319, IMG submission 203319) | Peat permafrost microbial communities from Stordalen Mire near Abisko, Sweden - Bog_T0_2 | ecosystem: Environmental > Terrestrial > Soil > Wetlands > Peat | place: Sweden: Abisko, Stordalen Mire... | reverse complement strand
AGAGGTTGCCATTCCGGCAGAATTCGAGGCTGCGCTGCATCATGCGCCGAAGCCCGATCCTTGCGATCCGGTCAAGACCCAGGAGGTTGCTATTCCGGCTGAGTTCGAGGCGTTGCATCATGCGCCGAAGCCCGATCCTTGCGATCCCGTTAAGACCGAAGATGTTGCCATTCCGGCGGAGTTCGAGGCTGCGCTGCATCATGCGCCGAAGCCCGATCCTTGCGATCCGGTCAAGACCGAAGATGTCGCGATTCCGGCTGAGTTCGAGGCGCTGGTGCATCATGCGCCGAAGCCCGATCCCTGCGATCCGGTTAAGACCGAAGAGGTCGCGATTCCGGCGGAGTTCGAGGCGCTGGTGCATCATGCGCCGAAGCCCGATCCCTGCGATCCGGTTAAGACCGAAGATGTCGCGATTCCGGCTGAGTTCGAGGCGCTGCTGCATCATGCGCCGAAGGCTGATCCCTGCGATCCGGTTAAGACCGAAGACGTTGCCATTCCGGCTGAGTTCGAGGCCGAGAAACACGCAACGACCGAGCCCACAGCCGATCCCGACCCCAAGCCGGAGGAACGATCATGAAGTATCGCGTAACCGTCCTCACGCCGACTCTGGTCGGTGACGGCACCAAACTTTCGCCGATCGATTACATGGTCTGGCGCGATCAGGTCAACGTTCTCGATCAGACCCGGATCTTCCGACTGCTCTCGAAAGGCCCACGCCTCGAAGGCTATCTCACGCAGCTCCGCAAGGCGCGCACGCTCGATTTCGCCGAATGGGGCGGCTTCGCGCAGAATTTCGCCGGCCGCCGGATTCCGTTCGAGGACGCATCCTGCACGCCGCACTGGAACAGCGCGCCCGTGGAGAGCCTGCACATTTCCGCGTTTGTGTCCAACGGAACCGGACCCTTTCTTCCCGGCGCGGCGATCAAGGGAGCACTGCGCACCGCGGCGGTATTCGCACACGCAAAGCCGGGTGCCATGCGTGACCTGGCCAATCAGTTGACGGGCGAACGCGCGCCTCGGCATCCGGCGGAACATTTCGAGCGGCAGACGGTGGGCTCGGGCGGGTCGGACCGCATGCGCGCGGTCTCGATCGCCGATTCCGCGCACACAGCGCGCGACGCTTTCCGAGTCTATATGCTGCGGCTTTCCACGCTGGTGGCGAAGGGTCCGGAACAGTATGCGCTGGGATGGAAGCAAGCGGGCCGGAATGCGGAAGGACGCCGTCCCGATGAAGGAACGCCGTCATTCGCCGAAATGGCCGCGCCGGGCGTGGTCTTCGAAGGCGACTGGCGCGAGAGCGCGTTTCTCAATGGCGAGGAAGTACGGAAGGCGCTGCGCTGGAACAAGCCGGTGACGCACGAAACGCTGTTCGACGCGGCGAACCAGTATGCGGCGAAGCAGTTGGAACTGCATGCGCGCTATGCGGAGTGGACGGGGCTTGAGGCGTTGCACGGTTCGGTAGCGGCGTTGCAGCAGCGACTGGAAGCCGCGCGCAACGGTGGCTCGTGTCTGCTCGCGATTGGCTGGGGCGCGGGATTCCTGAGCAAGTCGGGCGCAATCGGCATGGATGATGCCGAGAACCGAAAGGTACTGGGGATGTTCCCGTTCTATGAGCGCGCGATCAAGTCCGGACTTCCCTTCCCCAAGACGCGGCGGGTGGTGTTTTTGAAGAATAAACCTGCGACGCTGCCGGGGTGGGTGGAAGTTAAGGTCGGGTAGCAAAGCTGGAACGTGAAAACTCGAAGCCTCCCCTGAACGGGGGAGGCTTTTTTTCGCCCTCAGGGGATGCGCCACCCACACCAACACTCGTAGACTGGAATGCATGACCTCGGAATCGCCGCACCCCACGTTGGGTCGGGTCCTGCTTCGCGCCTATGCCGTAATTGCAGGGATTGCAGGATTCGGTGCCCTATTGCTCCTGATCTGGGGACCCAGGTTGTTCGGCGCCTACGTCCTGGGCTCTTTGACGGCGAGCGGTGTACCTGTGCGACTTCTCAGCCCCGTGCTTGTGACATTCGGCTGCTGGGCGGCCAGTCTCTCCCGCGTCGAAGATCCCTGGCAGCGGAGCAAATTGGTCGGCTGGTTTGCCATCGCACATTACCTGTTGTTCTTCGTCGCCTATGTGCAGGCGTTCGCGTTTGTACGGCCCAAGCCTCTCGTCGGCAGGTTTTTTGGTATCGCCTGTACGACCACTTCGATCATTTTGAACTTCACTAACCGAAGGCGGCCGAAGCGGAAGCTCGGCGGCAAATCTCTGACCAAAGGCATCGGACGGCACGAACAACAAATCCGTCAAGCCGCCGCCCAACAGGAAAGAAACCGCCTCGCGCGCGACCTTCACGATTCCATCAAGCAGCAGATCTTCGTGATCCAGACGGCTGCCGCAACTGCACAAACGCGGCTCGACGGCGACCGCCCCGGTGCGGAAACGGCCATCGGAGAGATCCGCGAATCCGCGCGCAGCGCCATGACGGAAATGGAGGCGATGCTGGATCAGTTGCGCGCCGTCCCGCTGAGCAATGACGGATTGGTGGAGTCCATCCGGAAGCAATGCGAAGCGCTCGAACTCAGAACCGGAGCCAAGGTCGAGTTCCAGTTGATAGAACTTCCGCCCGCCGATACGCTGGCCCCGGGCGCGCATGAAGCAGTTCTTCGGGTTGTGCAGGAGGCGCTGGCCAATATCGGCCGCCACGCACGCGCAAGTCACGTCACCGTTTCGCTCGATTCCTTCAGCGATACGTTGAAGCTTTGCATCCGAGACGATGGCAGCGGGTTCAACCAGTTTGAACCTCGGCAGGGCATGGGAATGAGGAATATGCGGGAACGCGCCGAAGAACTTGGAGGTAAATTGGATATCAACAGCAGACCGGGTGACGGCGCCCAGGTCTTACTCTCGATTCCGCACGATGAGATCCCCACTGAATACCGATTTCCAACTTACCTCCTCGCCGCAGGGCTGGTGTTCCTCCTCATTGCCGCCGTTCTGACGTGGTCGGGCCCATGGTCCATCGTGTGGGCCATGCCGATCGCCGTGTGCGGCAGAGAACTCCTCCGGTGCATTGGCGACTGGCGGCAGGCGCGGAAATATGCGGGGGCGGCAGCATGACACAGAGACTCAGGATTCCGGACGCCCAAACGGCCTTACGCTACTATGCCGCGATCGGAGGGCTGGGCGTGTTAGCGGTACTGAACGGAACGACAGCGCTCACCGACGCTCTCGGCTGTATTCTTCTGCTTACAGCATCGTGGTCCCGAGCGTTATCCCAGGTGACGGATTCCTCACTTCTGCGAAAGGGACTGATGTGGTTCCCGGAGCGCACTTCCTTGTCCTGACCTTTGTCAGCGCAGATCGCGAGGATATCTGGGGACGGTTGCCGCGTACGGTCGACCAGGCGATACAGTTCGCAACCCTGGTGATCGGGGTCGTGCTGCTTACGTGGCTCGGCAGACTACCATGAACCCCGTCTCCATCGTTCTGGTCGACGACCACCGCGTTGTCACTCGCAGCCTCAAGGCATGGCTTGAGTCTTTCCCGGACATGAAGGTCGTCGGAATCGCCGTCAGTGGTGAGGAACTGCTAAAGCACCTCGACGAATGGAAGCCAGATGTCATTCTTCAGGACCTGCTGATGCCCGGCGGTATCGACGGAATCGAAACTACGCGGCGCGTCCTGCAACTGGCGCCTTCGGTAAGAGTAATCGCGCTGACAGCGTCCATCGACGAGGCCCGCATGATGGGCGTGCTGCGCGGAGGCGCGGCGGGCTATATCCGCAAGGATGCCGAACCGGAAACGCTGCTGGCGGCGGTGCGCGCGGTGGCCGCAGGGAAGACCTATATCGATCCGGCAGTAAGCAAACACATTCTGCTCCAACCTGCGTCGGGATACGACGAACTTACGCCACGCGAAACCGATGTGCTGCGCCAACTCGCACTTGGGCGGTCGAATAAGGAGATCGCCACTGCGCTCATCATCGGCGAAGAGGCCGTTAAATCGCACGTGGGCAGCGTGTTCGCGAAGCTACAGGTGGAAAACCGTGCGCAGGCCATCGTGCGCGCCATTCGACTGCGCATCGTGTCGCTCGAAGAACTGGAATAGGCCTCAGCAACACTTCGCCTTCTGATACTTCGCGCGAAACCGTTCCTCGCTGCACTTGCGCCACTCGGCCGGGGAGTGCGCGACGGCGTGGGCGGATAGATGCCGCGCGTAGGCGTTTTCGTCGCCGATTTCGCGCAGCAGTTCCAGCACACCCTCGGCGACTTTCTTAAGTCTCGATATCGTCGAGCTTCGCTCGACCCCACAGGCTGAAGCCTGTGCCACCTGGCACGGCACGGGCACGGGCGGACAGACTTCGGAATTGTCGTGCGCAGAATGGCAGAACGCGGCTATCGCCGCGTGTCCAGTCGCCCCCGGAAACGCGATAGCTGCCGGATCTTCAGACTGTGAAACCAGCGGTCGCATACTACGCTTCCTCCGCGTTCAGTTGTGTCGGCACGAAGGGCGACTCGGACACGCGGCTCTCCGCCGTACCGCGAATGATTCCGAACCAGAGCCGCAGCGAATCGAGCAGTATGATCGCGACCAGCAGCATAAACGCCCCGCACACCACCGCGTCCAGCTGATTGTTGAAGATCTGCGCACGCACCGCCGCCGTCGCCGCTCCCGTCGCCTCCAACTGCGCCGCCTGCGCGAGGAAACCGATCCTCGGCGCCGGCGACCAGATCTTCTCGTAGGCCGCCGTAAACGTCACCAGCACCAGCCAGACCAGCGGCACACAGGTGATCCACATGAACTTCGGGCCATGCATTTTGAGGATGATCGTCGTGGCAAGCGACAACGCAATCGCAGCCAGCAACTGGTTCGCGATACCGAACAGCGGCCACAGCGAGTTGATGCCGCCCAACGGGTCGCGCACGCCCTGGATCAGGAAGTAGCCCCAGCCGATGACGACGAATGCGCTGGCGCCGATCACGCCGGGCATCCAACTTGTGCGGCCCAGCGGCTTCCAGACGTGGCCCAGCAGATCCTGCAGCATGAAACGGCCCACGCGCGTGCCGGCATCGATGATCGTCAGGATGAAGAGCGCTTCAAACATAATGGCGAAGTGATACCAGAAGCCGAGTACAGCGTCGCCTCCGCCGCCGCGCGCGAAGATGTGCGCCATGCCGAGGGCCAGCGAGGGCGCGCCGCCGGTGCGTCCGAACAGCGTGACCTCGCCGGCATGGTGAGCCATGTCCGCCATCTGCTGCACGGTGACCGGGAAGCCCCAGCCAGTGATGGTTTTCACCGCCGCCTCGGCTGTCTTGCCTACGATGCCCGCGGGCGAATTGACCGCAAAGTAGACGCCGGGATCGAGCGAACACGCCGCGATCATCGCCATGATCGCCACAAAGCTTTCGAGCAGCATGGAGCCGTAACCGATCTGAGTGGCGTCGGTCTCGCGCGAAATCATCTTCGGCGTGGTGCCCGAGGAAATCAGTGCATGGAAGCCCGATACCGCGCCGCACGCAATCGTGATGAAGCAGAACGGGAAAACCTTGCCTGCGAGCACCGGCCCGGTGCCATCCACAAATCGGGAGAGCGCGGGCATCTGGAGATCCGGCCGCACTACGAAGATGCCGATCGCCAGCATCCCGATGACGCCGAGCTTCACGAAGGTGCTGAGGTAATCGCGCGGGGCAAGCAGCAGCCACACCGGCAGCGCGCTGGCGAGGAAGCCGTAGATGATAATGGCGATCGCCAACGTCATCGCGGATAGTGTGAAGGTCGGCGCGTAGGGCGAACCCGCGATCCACTGGCCGCCGAACACCGAAGCCAGCACCAGCAGGAAGCCGATCGCGGAACACTCCAGCACCTTGCCGGGACGCCAGTAGCGGAGGTAGAGGCCCATGAAGAGCGCCACAGGCATGGTCGCGGCGATGGTGAACGTTCCCCAGGGGCTGCCCACCAGCGCGTTCACCACTACCAGCGCCACCACGGCCAGGAGCACGATCATAATCATCAGCACAGTAACCAGCGCGATAAACCCGCCCACCTTGCCGATCTCCTCGCGCGCCATCTGACCGAGCGATTTGCCGTCGCGCCGCATGGATGCAAACAGGATCACGAAATCCTGCACTGCGCCGCCCAGCACGGCGCCCGCGATGATCCAGAGCGTACCGGGCAAGTAGCCGAACTGCGCCGCCACCACAGGCCCCACCAGCGGCCCGGGACCTGCGATGGCCGCAAAATGGTGGCCGAAGGCGATCCACTTATTGGTCGGCACGAAGTCATGCCCGTTATCGAGGCGCTCGGCGGGCGTGGCGCGCTTATCATCCAGCGCCATGACGCGCGCGGCGATGAACTTTCCATAGAAGCGATAGCCCACCAGATAGGTGCAGGCGGCGGCGGCCACCAGCCACAGGCTGTTGATGTGCTCTCCCCGGCTGAAGGCGATGGCCCCCAGACAAATGGCCGCACAGCAGGCCAGCGCGATCCAGATTACACGTTGAAAAAAAGGCATCAGAATTGAGATTCTCAGAAGCGAGGCAGGGAAAGCAACTTTTCGGCGAGATCGGCGGCCGGTTCCGGGCCCAGCAGGCGTCCGCGGGCGTCCATCGACCCCACATAGCGTGCCTCGATTTCGGTTTGGCCTTCCAGCACCGCAGTGAAATGCAGACGCGGGTAATCGAGCGAACGGAAGACGCGGCCGCCGGTTTCGACGTACGTTCTTTGCGATGCCGGCGCGCCGAGTTTGTGGATCACGGAAGAATAATTGTCTCCGGAACCCAACTGACGGTAGCTGCGGCTAACGCGCAGTGAGTCGATACGGTCGCGGACTACGTCGGGGCGGAAAACGTCCGCAGCGATCGCCGACGCCACAACTCCCAGCATCACCACTACGATCGCCTTGCGTCCTGTATTGACCGGTGCGCGGGATTCCAGGCGAATACTGACTACCTGGGCTGGACGTGGCGGACGAGCGACGGGAACATAGTCGTTAACCGCAATCGGAATCTCGACCACGGGCCGTCGGTACGGCACAGCCAGCCCATCGCGCCACTCCAGTTCGCGCTTCAGGCCCACGATCACGGTAGGCGCATTCGCCGAAACATCACCCACAAAGCCGCGCGGGATGCCCGCTTCCTCGCCCGACTGCGTGTTCACTACGACGAAGTCCGACCATGTCGCACGCCGGAACCGCCATTCGTTGTGCGCGATGCCGAGAATCGGCGGATAGAAGGAGAAACTCCTTCCGGCCGTCAGTCCCAGCAGCCCCGGTAAGAGCGACATCGACATTTGACTTATGATAGCCGATGGAAGGGGGTCCGGATTGGACGCAACCGCGAGTTCTGCCTCAGGGTCAGGCTTCAAGGTGCGGGATTCGTCAGCGGATTTCCTTTTTCAATGAGATAAACGCCGACGAATTTGACGGGGACCGATCCCTTGTTGTGCCCGTTGTGAACGGAGCCGCCGGGAATGATGAAGGATTCACCAGCCTTGATGTTGCGGGGCGGTTGTCCGTCGATGAGGAGTTCGAGTTCACCTTCCGTTACGTAGCTGATTTCCTCGCCCGGGTGGCTGTGCCGTCCGGCGTAGCCGCCGGGCACGATCTCGACTCGCGCCACAACGGCTTCGCGCCCCGGATACGAGATGTCCTGCCGCTGGACGACCGTGCGCGTGATGGCCGGACCCTGCGCGATCAGAGCGGCTGCGGTAATAAACAAAATCGGTAGTTTCATCGAATTCTCCTTTGGCACCTACGGGTGTCAGACCGCATCGGGCGTGAGTTCGACGACTTCGGCGATCTCGTCGAACGGAATGCGGGCGCGCTGGTTGGCTTCTTCGACCGCCCGATGGGACGCCGCTTCGAAGTAACAGTGGGTCTGCTGACTGGCGGGCAGAAAGAAGCTGCGAATCCAGCGGACGGATTCGCCTTCCTGCGTCATTTCCGCGCAACAGGTTTTCGCGCGCAACCCGGCGCTTACCAGAGCGTCCGGGGTGATGCCGGGGAGGGTGCGTTTGGCTACGAATAGTGGCATTTCAATTCTCCTTTTGGAATTCTTACGGCTTATCGGGAACATCGGGAACCAGCGGTTCCAGAACCTTATCGAGGTCGGACCTGCGAATTCGCAGCGACCGCTCACCAGCGATACGCAACGCAGGCAACTTCCCGGAGCGAACGTAGGCGCGTAACGTTTGAACGTGAATGCCCAGGGCCTCGGCTGCTTCTTCGGGCGTCAGGTAGTCGCGTACTGCGGAGTTTACGGCGGCGTCGGCACCCTTCGTACTCCCCGTACTCGCCGGGGTGCAAACCCCAATGCGAGCGGCTGCCGCTCGCCAGGACACGGCGTCGATACCATGGGTCCTTTTGAGCTCACCCATCAGGCCGTTTTCTTCGTTTGCGAAAGCCACCAGAAAATGTTCGATCCGAACCTCAGCGCTGCCATCGGCACGTGCGATCCGCGCGGCGCGATCAAAGACTCCAACGGCCGTTTCGGAATAGGCGACCTTCGCTCCTTCCGGTTTGGACGGGGACCCGAGCCAGTCTACGCCGAAGGATTCGAGGTCGAACGTCCAGGGGCCAATTTCAGAAACGCCAAAGCGCGCCAAAGCCATCAGGCAACCAAGAAGGATCTCGTCCGGCCCGATTTCGCGCAGGCTGCGGAGTCGGGCAATCTGAATGGCGTGTGAAGCCGCTAATGCTGTTCCAGTCATTTAAACTATCTAAAACAACATTAAGCTAACACAGATAACTTGTCAATGGCAAAGTTCGGGCCAAATGAAAAGGCCTGCTCTACGCGCTATCTGCGCAGAGCAGGCCTCGGGCGCTGACGAAATTCGGCGGGAGAATCAGCCGACCTTAACGAAGGCTTCAGGAACTTGTTCCCGTCTTGTTGAACCCGCCCTTTTCGGCATCCCAATCGAGCTTGCCTTCCACGCGCAGAGAGATCACGCCGAGCAGCATCCAAACGACGAACGGCACGGCGACGTTGAAGTTCGAGCATGAGGGTCTCCGCCCTTACAGGCGCGGATCCAGTCCTGATGGTGGCCAGGCGAGCGGGTGAGCAGCGGGTCCGGGAACTTGTAATCCTTCTCTGCCAGCACCGCACCCGGTTGTCCCCGCAAAAGGCGTAGTATCTCCGAAAGTCGAAAAACGGCTTAAAGAGATCGAAAAGAGACACAGTGCCCGGCACGTTTTCGTCAGAAAACTGATTCAAAATCCAAAACTCATCTGCGGTTGGGCTGTCGCTACAAAATCAAAACCTCACACCTCCGCAGCGGTTCCTTAGCCGCGGTGGTACTTGCAACTGGCGGCGACGTACAGGCTGTTGATGCGGAAGGTAACCTCATCGGGGGCGGTCTCGTCCCACTCCTGGTAGTGGAGCATGTCCCCATTCATCGCGACATCCACGTAGTTCGGCTTGATGAGGTAGATGGCGGTGTAGGAGGCCTTCTTTCCGCTTTTTACCTCGATCACCGAGTCCTTCCTGAACTCTTCGTGGGTGGCGCAGTAGGACTTATCGGTATCGGCCAGGATCCAGTTGCCAATCAGCGGATTGTCAGGCGAGGAAGCCCCGCTGCTGCAGCCCACGAAAGTACCGGCCAGCATGATGGCGGCAGTGGTCAGGAACTTTACACGTCGTTGTTGATTCATTTTGTACTGTCTCCTGTTCCAATATGCGTGAAAGACGGCGGGCAATCTTCAGTTTTTTTGAAGCGGGCCGCATTCGGACAGCATCGGCGCAAATCCAAACCAGATAAGAATGTGGCGCGTGCCGCCTTCCGCCGAACGAAGGCTGATCCTTCAATGAAAGGCAGCGGACTACCGAGGTCAGCCAGGAAGTTTGACTGGCGAAAAGCCTGATGAGCTATTGCCAGGCGCGGCTCAATGAGTGGCACGGAGATTGCCTGCGGACAAGCGATTTTCTTTGCAGAACATTCTCGCGCGCCCCTGCCAGCGGGCTAACGGGTTTGTGCGACCAGTGGCGTCTGGATGGGCACTTATAACCAGACGCAGAATTCACCGGCCTGTCTCTGCAGGCCGTTTGCGCCAGAAGATTACCTGGGCGGCATTTGTTCCCGGACCTGATTCGTGGATGCAAGGCGACTCCCGGTCATTAAGCAGTGCCAGTCACCGAAGGTATCGCGGTAACAGGATCCGGCGGCCTGTGGCTGATCGTACAAGTTGCAATTATGTGTTGCCGTATAGGCGCCCCCGCCCAAAATCGGCTTGCCGCATTGGTACCCCTTGAACGATCCGCGAATGTCGTATACAGGGGCTTTCACATCGATCTGCGACCGGCCGGAGTCCTGGTTGTAGATGAAGGCGCGAGGTGCCGCGATCTGCACGGTCACATCGGTATAGAGCAACAGATTCCCAAAACCATCGACGCCTTCCATGTCGCACAGCATGTATTGCCGGGCCGTTGCGGCGTTTGGCGGAGCGCTGCGACTCTTACAGGTGGCCGGCTCGCGCGCGCCGTACTGAGCGCCGACGCCATTGCCGGTTGGCCGGCTGGCGAAGGCCTGCGCGGACTGGTCGGCAGCAGCCTTCTCTGCCGGGGTCATCTGGTGAGCGCGGATATTGGCTGGTCCCTGGTTGATATACATGATCTGGCTTCCGTGGTTCACGACATACGTGCCAGACTCAAGGTCCTTTGTCACGACGCCCGTTACCCATTGGCCTGCGTACTGGACCTCAACGGAATCGCCGAGCTTGAAGGGTGCGGCCTGGCCGTGCATGGGCTTCGGGGCCCAAAAAGCGAGGGCCAGAAGGAAGATAAATGAGATCCGCACGACTAGCTTTCTCATGATGTTTCCGGCGAGTCTTTTCTGTGAGCGACGCGCGCCCTCGAATTCCTGAATCATTTTGTACTGCCTCCTGTTCCAAGTAGGCGGGAAGGACAACCCGTAGCCTTCATTTTTTCTTGAAACGGGCCGCGTTGGTGCTCCACTGTGCCTGACGCAAACTGAGAACCGAATGAAAACATGGCACTTGCTGGCTCGGCAGTCGGTGAACGGGCTGGGTGGGAACGCTTCTGCGGGCCGGTTTGCGAAATCCCGGCCAACTGGCGTTCCTGCCCGCATCGTCTGGCGGCAGCGCGCGCCACAATGCGAAGCGGGCGCATGCGCAGAAAAGGCTTTCAACAAAAATGAAGGGCGCCACATGCCATCCACGCCATTTTGAAGTGACATGCTCCTCAAAACGAAAGCGGTCTTGATTCCGCTGCTGGCGATATCGACGTTATTGCAGGCGGCGCCGCTCAACGGCCTTTACTTCGGGCTCGACAGCATGCGTGGCTTCGCGGAAGTGTACTGGTGGTTCCTCCCGGACGGTCGCGTGCTGCGCGATACGCTGTCGACCGGCCTCACCGTCGACAAATTCGATGCTGCCTGCCGGCAACATTCCGGATTTTGCGGCAACTATATGCTGAACGGCGACAAACTGACGCTCCGGTATAAGACCGGCAATTCCGAGATCTGGAGCTACAAGCTACTCAACGGCGGAATCCAGCTGAACTACCTGATTCTGACGCCCGTTGAAAAATATCCGGCTGGCGCCAGATTGAATGGCAGCTGGGATCGGGCATTCTCGGCCACTATCCATAGTTCGCCCGGCTCAAACACAACAATCACGTCTCCCTCGTTCTACACTTTCAGGACGGATGGCACCTTCACCTTTCTCAACGTGACGGGGACCGACGCCACAGCAAAGGTACAGGGCGCAAACATCGCCAGTTCTCAAAAGACTCAATCCACCGGAACATATACCCTCGGCGGCAACGTCCTGACGCTGGTCAGAAACGGCGCGACCGAACAGCACATGATCTTTCCGGTCGCGGGCGGCAGTCTGAACATCGATGGCATGGTCTACAGGAAGCGCTAGCTCATGGGCGGAAACAACGAATCAGGTCTTCGTCGCCATGACCTCCAGGCTTCAGGCAGCCGCTACGGGCACCACAGCAGTCCGGGCGGAAGCGCGGTCGCCTGAATCGCGGCCTTCGCCGGGTCGATCTCAATGCCAGCCAACGTTGGCCGACTGCACAATGAAAAACATGAAGGTTACAGACGGCGCTCTGCGCCTACTTGTACAGATGAGGACGGGGGCGCTGATTGATGCAGGGACGAAGAAGAAAGCGAAGAGCCCCCTGGGCCGTGGAGGCGACGGGGTTGGGCCCATGTTACGGGCTTTGGTAACGCTCCGGTCTACGAGTTGGATGGGCGAACAGGATGGCTATTCCATCGTCACTTCAGCACAGATCTGGACAGCGAAAGGGAAGGTTTTGACCCCCGAGACGCTGGGCGGAAAGAGATCCGGATATGCGGGCATGGAAATCCTGTTTTATGAAGTGCTGGTCGAACGGATCGTCCAGGACCGGGTTGGCTTCGCGTACAGCAACCTGGTGATCGCGAATCCAGGCGGCGGTTTGAACTTGTCCGGGCCGCGGTCAGGCAGATTCATTCTGAGACCCGGGGAGAGCGTGAAGCTGGGCACGCCGGTGTTCGACGCGGGGTCGAGTCTGGAGTTAAGCCTCGATCAAATCCGCTGAGGAAAGCATTACCGCATGATGCGGGCACGGAGATGGCAATTTCAACAAGGCCGGAAGGTCAAACGGAGTAACACTATGTACAGAACAAAAACGATTATGCAATGGATATCCGGCTCCGCGTTGCTGTTGGGTATGGCTTCCACTGCCGCAGGCCAAGCGACCATCACCGGCCCCTCAACCTGGGTGGCGGGGCAACCGACGACGGTGACCTGGACGGGTACAGCGACGCCGGTGTGTCAGGGCGGGGTACGGGTCACGGTCAATCTCAATCTCGGCGCGACCAAAATCCAGACCGGCAGCGCCGTCCCGCTCAGCGCAGGCAAGGCCCCTGTTCCCGGAATGACATTGTCCGCCGGTACGCCAGTAACCCTCACTCTTACGGATCAGTGCACGGGCAAGGTGCTATCGGCCCCTCATTCGGTCACGATCACCGGAAGCACGGCGGCAGTTGTTCCTGTCGTGGCACCCGCGACGACGACGATCACCCCTCAGATACGGCAAAATATCGACACGGCCTGCCAGGGAGTGCTTGGATTCCCTTGTTCGACGACTGCTTCGTACAATTCCACCTACACGGCGATCACGCAGCAGATCACTCAAGGCACACTGAAGAGCGATATGTCCTCGGTGATGTACGACTACCTGGTCAAGATGGTGCAGTCGAGTGCTTCGTGGAAGGCGAATGTGGTCGACAACGCATGGCGTGCAATTGGCTGTACCGGAGCCGCACCCGAGGCGCAGTGGACCCCTCTCGCCGCACAGTGGCAAACCTATGCGGCACTCGTCAACGCCATGCGCGCGAAGGGATGCGCATTGGCAGCCGGGAATGTGGCCCCGCCGCCGGCGCCTGCCATTCAGTATTTGAGTGCGGCGCAGATGACTCCGGGATACAACCAGGTCTGGGGATCGGCAGCCGGCAGCGCCACCGTGAATACGAACTGTCCGATTCCCACAGGAGCCATTTCCTGCGCCCGGTCCGATCTCGCTGCATATGTGCGGCTCCACGGCGCCGCTATCCTGCAAACCATCGCTGCCACGCCCTATCAGAGCGTGGTCGGTCAGCCAATGGATAGCGCGCATGCGCAGACCGTAGCCAAGGCATTCCTCGTGAACTGGTCCGGCGCCGACGACCTCGTCAAGTATTTGCAGGCCAACCCCGGCTTGTATCCGGTCAAAGTCACCGTCACCTTCGGCGGACTCGATGGGCAGGGCTGCCTTGTCAATGCGGTGGGCGCGAAGCTCTCTGCGAACGAGCCGTGTGGAAACTACTACCTGGATTCAAAAGGCGCCCACGCTCCGGGCATCTACCCTGCCTCGCTGAATGGCGCCATGGTAATCTTCACTGCGGCGAATCCCGGCGGCGGCCTTATGGTTAGCAACAAAGGAACTCCCATCAAGGTCGTTGTCACCTCAACAGGCTGGGCAATCGGTTCCGGAATCGTCGCTCAGGGCGGAGGCAATATCGTGGCTCAGGGTGGCGGAAACATTGTGGCGCAAGGCGGAGGCAATATCGTCGCTCAGGGTGGCGGAAACATCGTGGCGCAAGGTGGTGGCAACATCGTCGCCCAGGGCGGGGGCAATCTGATCCAGGACGGCGCCGCCTACCTGAGAAACCTGTCATTCGCGGACTCCCTCACGGCAGCCCGGACGGCGGGTCTCGTCACTTCAGCGGGCGTTTCTATCATCAGTCAGGACGGAAACGGATTCCTGCCCAACATGAACGCGATACCAGCGATAGCAAGCATCATTGGCGAAAACAGCTCGGGACTCCGCATTCAATAAACAGTTGTGCGCCGACGTACACGGAGAAACAATCATGCGACTAAAACTTGAAATCCTGGCACTGGCACTCCTCGCAGGTTCGTTCGAACCTGCGACTGCCCAGACCAAAGCTCCCGCTGCACCCGACCCTGCAATGGTGAAGCGACTCCAGGGGGAAATCGCTCAGGCGGAGGCCAGGGGAGACTTCCAGCGTGCCGCGCTCGAACTGCGCATCATGGTTGGGCTCTATAGAAATGACCCGCCGATGCGTTCGATTACGTACTCGCAACTGGCGCAGGTATCTACCCAGCTTCACGACGAGGCGAAGGCCGCTGAATACCGTGCTCTGGCCCAGGGCCTTCCTGCGCGCGCGGCTGCAACGCCGGCTTTCAGTCCCAAGGCCCCCGCAGTGTCGGTCTCCGGCCCAGTCGCCGCGCCACCCTTCAATCCGCGGGTATCCATAGCACCCATACCGCAGACGGCAGGCAGCAACGCGCCCGGCGTAGCCGCTGCGCCGCCCTTCAATCCGCAGGTATCCACAACACCCATACCGCAGACGGCAGGCAGCAACGCGTCCGGCATAGCCGCTGCGCCGCCCTTCAATCCGCAGGTATCCACAACACCCATACCGCAGACGACAGGCAGCAACACGTCCGGCA
>Ga0302319_10014068_pt1 | contig 14955 bp, 10 predicted proteins | sample Bog_T0_2_FD_203319 | JGI IMG/M metagenome (GOLD analysis project Ga0302319, IMG submission 203319) | Peat permafrost microbial communities from Stordalen Mire near Abisko, Sweden - Bog_T0_2 | ecosystem: Environmental > Terrestrial > Soil > Wetlands > Peat | place: Sweden: Abisko, Stordalen Mire... | reverse complement strand
TGGGCTTTCGTGTCACGGAAGCCATTCTTCTTGATGGAAATACACTTTGGCGAATGGGAATGGAAAAGCACAATTACTGTGACCCGGACCCGCTGGAATCGACGACGGGATGCGGAGGATTTGCAGAGTAGTTACAAGGCTCTGTCATACGAGCTGAAACAGATTGGCTGCCCCGAATCTGGGGCCCTTTCGTCCACAGGAGACGCATGAAACGAGCGATCAAACTGGCCTGCATGGCACTGTTGGGATTAGTGACCATGAGCATGTGGGCCCAGGACAATGATGACAGCGCGGCCAAGCCCGCCAAACCAGTTGCCCCGCAAACCCATTCCGTTCCGGTGCCAGCTGTGGTTCCCGCCGACTATGTGATTGGCCCCGATGACACACTTCACGTTACGGTGTGGAAAGAGCCGGAGATGAGTGCCACCTTGCCCGTGCGGCCCGATGGCAAAATTTCGCTGCCTTTACTGGACGATGTGCAGGCGGCAGGCTTGACGCCGTTGCAGCTGAAAGACTCGATCAAGGAAAAACTTAAGAAGTACATTGCGGACCCGCGGGTCACAGTCGTCGTGACCGCGATGAACAGCCAACGCATCTTCGTCACCGGCGAGGTGGCAAGGCCGGGAGCGATGGCGTTATTGCCGAATATGACTGTGTTGCAGGCCCTTGCCAGCGCGGGATTCACTCAGTTCGCCAATCTGAAATCGATTTATCTGTTGCGGATCGAAAACGGCCAGCAAACCAAGATTGGATTCAACTACAAGGAAGTCGTGAAAGGCCGTCGTCCGGAGCAAAACATCATGCTGAAACCGGGTGACACAGTAGTCGTTCCGTAATAACTGGGATGAGCAAACGACTCACAATTTCTCTTTTCGGGCTGATACTTCTGGCTGTGTGCGCAGCCGCCCAGGACACGCCCACAGAGCCCGCGCCACAGCCGCCCGTGCCGGCCTTTGGGACCGATAATCCCACCCTGCTTCCGGCTTCGGAGAATCCTCCGATTTCCGGCTTGGATTTGCCCAACCTTGAGCCTCACGGCGCGCCCCTCAGCTACCTGCAGGCGGGAGCTCATTTCAGCGAATCGGTGGATTCAAATATCCAAAACTCCCTGGGCGGCTCGTCGCTTTCGACGATCACCCGCGCCTTAGGCAGCCTGGAGTTGCAGCGTCTGTGGAGCAACTACGATCTGACCCTCGACTACCTCGGAGGCGTGGGCTACTACCAGGCCACCGGCTTGGGACTGAAGCAAATTGAGGAATTGGGCGTCAACCAGAAGGTCAGCTGGAAACGTGGCTATCTCGGCGTGCGCGATGCTTTCAGCTACCAGCCCGAGGGTACCTTTGGAAGTTCCTACGGAAGCATCGGCGCAACCGGCGCCGGCCTGGCCGGAACCAGCACTTTCAACGGCGGAAGCGCGCTCGGTGCGCTGGGCCAGGTTCCGCGAATCATGAACTTGACGCTGCTGGACGCGGTGGAGAATCTTACTCCTAAGTCCGCGATTACCGTTACCGGCGGTTACGGATTTGTGCACTTCCTCGGAAATGAGCTTGGCACCAACGCCGCATTTATCGGGAACAGTCAGATATCGGCCGAGATTGGGTATGACCGCGTTCTTGGCCCGCACGACCAGGGAGCACTGGTCTATGGCTATCAGGGATTTCAATTCTCCACGGGCGTGGACTTCCACAGCCACGTCATCCAGGCCATGTGGGGACATCGCATTTCCGGACGCATGGATTTCGTGGTCAGCGCCGGCCCGCAGTTTACTCAGATCAATAACCTGCTTACGACCGTGAACAACCCTACGGCTGCGGATACCACGCCGCCTTGCGTCCTCCAATTTACGGCAACCAGCGCCAGCCTGGAATGCCCGGAAAACGATCTTCGCATCTCGGCCGCCGGCCGGGCTTTGTTTCGCTACAGGTTTCCCAAAGCCAGCCTGGAAGTGACGTATGACCACTACCTGACCAGCGGTTCCGGGTTTTTCGCGGGCGCTGAAAGTGATATCGCCCGCGTAAGCGTGAGCCGTCCGCTGAACCGGATTTGGTCCGTATATTCCGACATTGGATACTCCCGCAACAGCCGGGTTTCGTCTTTGACGGCGACACAATTGGCGGGATGCAGCCCCTCACTGACGAATCAAAACCCTCCTCCGTGTCCCGGAACTTCTGCCAACGTTTACCAGTATGGATTTGCCGGCGCCGGGATTCATCGCATGTTTGGGCATACCTTCCATGCCTTTGCCAGCTATCAATTTAATGACCTCACGTTTGATAGTTCGTATTGCAGTGCGACCGTTGGGACGACTGCTGGTCCCTGCAACCGCACTTCGCAACGCAGCGTCGGGACGGTTGGATTGGATTGGACTCCACGCCCCATGCGGATTGACTAAATTTTGAGCATGGCCCATCGGGGCCGTCAGAACAGGTATTTGAACATATGGAAAATCGCGAACTAACGATAGACGACTATCTGGCAATGTTGCGCCGCCGGGCGAAGCTGATTGTGATTCCGATGTTGCTGGCGCCGATTGCAGGATATCTGGTGTCCTACATTTTCCACGCCAAATACACCTCGCAATCGCTCCTTTTGATGGAAGCGCCGAAGATTCCCGATGCCGTCGTCCAGCAGGTCTTCACCGAAGATTTGACGCAGCACATTGCCACCATCCAACAGCAGGTGCTGAGCCCAGCCCGATTGCGGCCGATGGTGGACCGGTTGGGATTGATCAAGGGAGATCAAACCGCAGAGGACGTTATGGAAAGCATCCGCGTCAACATGACGATCGAACCGGTGCTTACCGATTTGTCCCAGCTGGGTGCGAACGGCAAGAAAAAGGCGAACCAAAGTAGTACGGTTCCGGGATTTTATGTGGGCTACGCAGCGCCCACCGCGCGTCAGGCGCAGGAAATCTGTTCCGACCTGACATCCATGTTGCTGGAAGAAGATCTCAAGTCCCGGCAGGATGCTTCGCAGGGCACAACGCAGTTTTTGACCACACAGGTAGAAGACGCTAAGCGCAACTTGGACGACCTGGATAAAAAGCTTGCCGCTTTCAAGAACCAGCACATGGGCCAACTGCCCGGCGATGAAGACAACAATCTCAAGATTCTGATGGGGCTGAACTCGCAGCTCGACGCCAATACGCAAACCCTCAACCGCGCCACGCAAGACAAGTCCTATACCGAGTCGATGCTGTCGCAACAGATCGCGGCTTGGAAAACGACGCAGTCCTCGAACAATCCCCAAACTCTGCAGCAGCAATTGTCCCAGTTGCAGGCGCAGTTAATCGATCAACAGGCGCGCTACACCGACGATCACCCCGATGTGATCAAGACCCAGGCGGACATCGCCCAGGTAAAAAAGAAGCTGGCGGAAATTCAAGATAGTTCCTCGAAGGCAACCGATGCCGCAATCGAAAAAGAGTCTGGATCGGACCCGCCGGAAATTCGCCAGTTGCGTTTGCAGATTCACCAGTACCAGGATTTGATCGCCCAGGCGACGCGGGACCAGAAAAAGCTCCAGCAAGAAATTACGGTTTATCAGAGCCGCGTAGCTTCCAGTCCGGCCATCGAGGAAGAATACAAGCAACTGGCCCGGGATTACGACAACGCACAAAGGGTGTATCAGGAGGACTTGGCGAAACAGAGTACGTCCAAGATGGCCACTCAGGCGGAACAGCAGCAGCAGGGGGAAAAGATGGTCCTGCTGAACCCTGCCAGTTTGCCCGATTTGCCGAGCTTTCCCAATCGACTCCTCTTTGCCGGTGGCGGACTCGGCGCTGGTCTGGGGCTCGGTCTGGGGCTCGCGTTATGGCTCGAGTTCCGCGATAAGTCCATCCGCACGCAGGCGGACGCGGAAGCCGCACTCGGTCTGCCTATGCTGGTCGCCATGCCGTGGGTAGTCGAGGCCGATCCCACGAACGGGGACGGTCCGGGCCGTTTCTGGAAGCGTAAAAAAACTGACGAGGAGACTGCGAAAGTTTAGTAGGGATAGAAATCCAAGACCATGTACAAAGATTTTTATGGACTGCGGGCCAATCCGTTCAACGTCAATCCGGACCCGCGCTATTTATTTTTGACGCGCCATACCGAAGAGGCTTTGGCCTGCCTGACCTATGGCATCCAGAGCCGTAAGGGCTTTGTGCTGCTCACCGGGGAAGTGGGCACCGGCAAAACCACTCTCATCAACAAGTTGCTCGAATGGCTGCGCCTGCAGCAGGTAGCTACCGCGTTCATCTTCAACTCGCGCCTGAATACACCTCAGTTTTTGGATTACATGATGGCTGACTTCGGCATACCCTGCGATTCCACGGCCAAGAGCCAGATCCTGCTTCGTCTTTACAACTGGCTACTGGACCGCTATCGGGCGGGCGAGACGGCGGTATTGATCGTCGACGAAGCGCAAAACCTTAGCGAGGAAGTTCTGGAAGAAATTCGCATGCTCACCAACCTGGAGACTTTTACCGAAAAGCTGCTCCAAATTGTGCTGGTGGGTCAGCCCGAGTTGGAACAGAAACTCAAGCAGCCGCAGCTGCGCCAGTTGCGCCAACGCCTGACTTTGAGGGCGAAGACGCATCCGCTCACACTGGAAGAGACGAAAGCCTATATCCAGCAACGCCTGCGCATCGCCGGATCGAACGGACAGCAGATCTTCGATCCCGAAGCTGTGATTGCGATTCACCGTTACGCCAGCGGAATTCCCCGGGTCATCAACCTGCTGTGCGAGCACTGTCTGGTAAGTGCGTTTGTCGATCAGCAGAAGATCATCCTGCCTGCGGTAGTGGACGGCGTCGCCCGGGATTTCGATCTCAACGATGGAATTGCTTCGGCAGTCATGACCGTGCCAGCGTCGACATCCAGTCCGGAAAAATTTGATTTGGTTGAAGCCTTGCGATCGCTGGCCACATTAGCCGACAGATTGCGCGAAGGCGACGAGCCCAAGAACCTCCCCAAAGAAGGGAAACTATGAGCAGAATCCACGAAGCATTAAAAAAAGCGGAGGAGGAGCGGGCGTCCCAGGCACGTGTGTCCCATGCAGGTATGTCCCAGGCAGGTACGGCCTCGGAAGGTACGGGCAAGCCTACTTTCGCCACGGTTGCAGCGGAGCCGCCTTCGTTCGCGGACGAATTGACGCCGCCGTCAATGCCCGCTTCCGCAGTTTCGCACCCGATGCCGTCATTTTCCAGTCCTTTCAGCCTCGAAGCCCTGCGCGCTCGATGCCCCCAGCGGCCGTGGAAGCCGGATGAGAAGACGATGCTATTTTTCAACGGCAACGACACCGCTTGCGGAACGGAAGAGTTTCGCACGCTGCGCTCCCGGCTCTATCACGCTCGCGAAAAAATGACGCTGAAAAAAATTCTGGTGGCCAGCGCGCTGCCCAAGGAGGGCAAATCCTTCACCGCGGCCAACCTGGCCCAGGTCATTGTGCGGCAGCACGACCGCCGGGTGCTGCTCATCGACGCCGACCTCCGCGGTCCGCGCCTGCATCTTATGCTGGGCACGAATGATTCTCCGGGACTCGCCGACTACCTGCAAGGAGCGGATGACGAATTTTCCATCATGCAGCGCGGGCCGATGGAGAACCTGTTTTTTATTCCCAGCGGTCGCCAAATCAACGATCCCTCCGAATTGGTCGCGAACGGCCGCCTGAAATTGTTGTTGCAGCGTGTCGAACCTTTGTTCGATTGGATCATCATTGACTCGCCGCCCGCCGTACCCGTCTCCGATGCCAGCGTTTTAGCCAAAGCCTGCGACGGCGTTCTTATGGTAGTGCGCTCCAATGCCACCCCAGTCGATATGGCGCGCCGGGCACGCGAGGAGTTCCCCGATCAAGCGCTGGTGGGTGTCGTGCTAAACGGGATGAACGCCGATTCCATCCCTTATACGCGTTATTACTACGAAACGTATGGCAAAAATTTGACCGAGCCCAAACCCTAGGGAAGCAGGAACGACGTGATCCGGCTCTTCAAAGTTTATTATCCCCTCCGCACGCTGGTTCTTCTGGCGGGCGAGGCTTTGATCGTCTGGACCTCTTTCATTTTGGGTACACTGCTGCAGAACCGGGAGGATACCTGGCTCCTGCTGAACGTGGAATACGGCTATGTGAAGATCCTCGTAGTCACCGGCGTAGTCTTACTGCTTTCGCATTGGTTTGATCTGTACGATTCTTCCGGCCAGGGCGCAAAGTGGGATCAAATTTTCCGCCTTTTAATGGTTCTAGGGTTTCTAGCCCTGGCGTTGTCGGCCCTCGGTTTCATTTATCCCGGCATTCTGCCGGGCAATGGATCCGCGCTGGTGGGACTCATCATCCTGACTTTCACCTTGCTCTCCTGGCGTGCGCTCTACTCCTGGATGGTGAAACAGCCTTTCCTGCGTGAGCGGGTGTATGTGCTGGGAACCGGCGAACGTGCGCAGCGACTGGTTCGGGGTTTGCGCGATCGACCATCCCTGGGCATTGAAGTGATGGGATGGACGGGCGATGTGGAAGGGGAGTTAACCCGCGATGCTGTGGCCTCTCATCTCGTGGGCATGGCGCAGGCGCCAAGAAGTATTCATCGTGTAATCGTCGCAATGCCCGACCGCCGCGGAACCTTGCCTGTGGAAGAGCTACTCGATCTCAGGCTGGGCGGCGTGAAAGTGGAAGAGGCGACTTCATGGCTGGAGAAAATTTCGGGCCGCATTGAAGTGGAGCAGCTGTACCCCAGTTGGCTTATCTTTGCCGAAGGCTTCCGTTTCAGTGGTTCCTTCCGTCTGGTCCGCCGTTCGCTGAACTTTCTCGTGGCTTTGATCGGAACCGTCGCCTCGCTGCCGCTGCTCCCGTTCATTGTTTTGGCCGTGAAATTGGATTCCTCCGGCCCGGTGCTTTACCGCCAGCAGCGCGTGGGACGCCGGGGAACGATTTTTTACTGCTACAAATTCCGCACCATGCGGGTCGACGCCGAGGCCGATACCGGAGCGACCTGGGCCAGCGACGATGATCCGCGCATCACTCGCGTCGGTAGATTCCTGCGTTCCTCGCGGCTGGATGAGATTCCGCAACTCTGGTGTGTCCTTAAGGGAGACATGCATTTTGTGGGTCCGCGTCCGGAGCGGCCGGAGTTCGTTGAATGGCTGAGCCGGGAGATTCCTTATTACGGTGTGCGCCACGTGGTGAGGCCTGGCATCACCGGTTGGGCCCAGGTACGGTATAAGTACGGCAACACGCTGGAAGACGCGCGGGAAAAACTGCAATACGATCTTTTCTATATCAAAAACGCATCGCTCGGTTTGGATTTGCTCATCATGTTCCAGACCATCAAAATTGTGCTGCTGGGCCGGGGCGCGCAATGAGCCGGGGGGCGCCATGAGAACGACATTCTGGCTTGCAGCTGCACTCGTCTTCTACGCTTACATGGGATATCCGGCATGGCTTTGGATTTGCCGCTGCCTGAGTCCCAAACCTGTTTTGCGCGGCACCGATCAACCCACCGTTTCGATTGTGATGGTGGTGCGCAATGAAGAGAAGATATTGCAGCGCAAGTTGCGCAATCTGGCAGCCCTGGATTATCCCGTTGGACGCATTGAAATTATCGTGGCCTCGGATGGTTCGAGCGATGGTACGGAGAAGATTCTTGCCCAGGCCGCCAAACAAGAGAATTTCCGAATTTTGCTTTCGCCCGATTGCAAAGGGAAGGCGTGGCGGTTGAACGAGGCCATCGCCATTGCCGGCGGAGAAATTTGTCTTTTTGTGGACGCGCGACAAATGATCGAGCCTGCCGCCTTGCGTTTGCTGGTCGAGAGTTTTGCCGATCCGACCGTGGGATGCGTAAGTGGCGAGCTCATGCTGGGCGATCCAGCCGGGGGCGAGGCGGAAGAGCGCATGGGTATTTACTGGCGGATTGAAAAGAAGATCCGCGAACTGGAAAGTGCTTCGGGTTCCGTCGTCGGAGCCACGGGAGCTTTGTATGCCGTGCGCAAGTCACTCGTGACCGCGCTGCCAGCCGATACCATTCTTGACGATGTGCTGCTGCCGCTTGGCGTTGCGCGCCAGGGATACCGCGTCCTTTTTGAGGGGCGGGCGCGAGCCTGGGATGATCCGGATCTGGGCGCCGAGCGCGAATTCCGCCGAAAGGTCCGCACTCTGACCGGAAATTATCAACTGGTGCAGATCGCACCCTGGGTGCTCAGCGCAGAGAATCCGGTGCGCTTTCGTTTTATCAGCCACAAGCTTCTGCGCCTTGCTGTTCCCTTTGCTTTGGCGGCCATGCTGATCGCATCCGTGAGTGTTGCCAGCTCTGTATACCGAGCCGCGTTTGCGCTGCAGTTGGCTTTCTATGCCCTGAGTCTTTTCGCCGTGTTTAAACGGCGATGTGGGCCGCTTACGCGTGTGGCGAATGCCGCCCTCGCGCTCATTGTCCTGAATTCGGCGGCGGTGGTGGCCTTTGCCAATTTTGTAACTGGCCGCAGAGAGGTGTGGGGACGGTGATAGAAACCTCAAAGCATATCCCACAGCCTGCGGGGCAAGGGAAAAAGCCCGCGAATCTGAAAGGGGCATTTTTCTGGCTCAGCGCTTTTTACTTCGTTTACTGTGCCCGGCCCGAAGATTGGATTCCGATCTTAAAATATATTCCGCTGGCAAAAATCACCGGCGTGTTTGCGCTGTTGGGATTGCTGAATAGCCTGGGTCGCACTCAGCGCAAATTCCGCGACCTTCCCCCGGAAGCAAATTACCTGCTCGGCATGATTGGCGTGTTCGTCATTTCCGCGTTGCTATCGCCCATCTGGGCTGGCGGCGCCCTAAGAAACACTCTGGATTTTGCCAAGGTGTGGATCGTCTGGGTGCTCACCTTCTTTTTGATCACGGATTTTTCCCGGCTTCGGCGCGTCATTTATATTCAGGCCTCCTCGGTGGCGGTGATCAGCCTGGTCTCGCTTATCATGGGACACAACCAGCCCAGGTTGAGTGGCGTTATCGGTGGGATCTACTCCAATCCCAATGATCTGGCGTTCGCCATTGTATTGACGTTGCCTTTCAGTCTGGCTTTCTTATTGACCTCGAAGAAAGCAATCTTCAAAGTGTTATGGGTTTTAGGAATCCTGATCATGGGGCTAACGTTGTTTATGACCGCCTCGCGCGCAGGATTTATTACGCTGATGATTTCGGGTACGGTTTGCTTGTGGCACTTTGGCGTGAAAGGCCGGCGCTTCTACCTGCTTGTGGCCAGTGCTCTAGCGATCGTTTTGTTGCTCGCCATTGCCGGCCGTCCTCTCATGTCACGCATGAATGCCATCACCGACGAACGGGGCGAGGCTTACGGATCGTTCGAAGCGCGGAAGTACCTGATGCAGCGGGCCATTGAGGGCATTGAGCACTATCCCCTCTTCGGTCTGGGCATGAAAAATTTTGAGGTCTATTCCGGAGTCTGGCACGATGTGCACATGACTTACCTGCAGATTGCGGTCGAAGGCGGTATCCCTTCCTTAATTCTTTATCTCTTGTTTTTCAGCCGCGCCTTCAGCAACCTCAGAAAACTTCTTCGCCGCAAAGATTTAGACGAGCACACAACCTTGTTCGTTGGGGGGCTGCATAGTTCGATGATTGGATTCGCGGTGGGCGCTCTTTTTGCCCCCGAAGCCTATCAGTTCTTTCCTTATTTCGCCGTTGCCTACACGTCGGCATTGGCGGCAACCCTTACGCAACGCGAAACCGCGCCCCAAAGTCCGGCCGCAGGACGCTGGAGCCGCCGCTATGGAGTTGTGAGTGCCAATCACCGAGCCAATGACCTTACGCCAGTCCGCTGATTTGTTGGGATTCCTGCGCTGCCCCAGTTGCCGGGCCTCCCTGAGCCAGCAAGGCAACGGTTACTCTTGTTCGAACTGCAAGCGATCTTTTCCGCAGGAGCGTGGCGTCATCCGTTTTGTGGATGCCAGCAATTACGCCAATAGCTTTGGATTCCAGTGGCAACGGTATGCGCGCACCCAGTTGGACGATGAGGGGAGCGACGAATCGGAAAAGGATTTCCGCCGCAAAACCGGCTTGACACCAGAGGATCTGAAAGGGAAACGAGTGCTGGACGTAGGCTGCGGCATGGGCCGTTACGCCGATGTGGCGACACGATGGGGCGCTCAAGTGGTGGGCATTGACCTGAGCGCGGCCGCCGAAGTGGCCGCACGAAATTTGGCCGACCGCGACTTCGTGGCCTTTCAGGCCGACGTGTTTGCGCTTCCTTTTGCCGAGGAAAGTTTTGACTGCATCTACAGTATTGGCGTTCTGCATCACACGCCGAACTGTGAGCAAGCGGTAAAAGTTTTGCCGCAATATCTTAAACCCGGCGGGACCTTGGCAGTCTGGCTCTATAGCGCCTACAACAAGTGGTACCGCTTCAGCGATTACTACCGCAAGTTTGCCCACCGTATGCCACCGAAAACTTTGCACGGAATTCTTCGCGTGGCCGTGCCCGCCATCAATGCTGTGGATAGCGCCTTGCGCGTGATCCCCGGCGTTGGACGGCCGCTGTCAGGCATTGTGCGCCATTTATTTCCGGTCAACCGCAATCCAAACCGGCAGTGGAGAGTGCTCGACACCTTCGACTGGTACTCCCCGCAATATCAATCGAAGCATACTTATGAAGAGGTCTTCCGCTGGTTTGAAAGCTGCGGGATGCAAGACTTACATGTAGTTGACGAACCCATTTCCGTGCGTGGCCGCAAAGCTGCGATGTGATCGCTTTGTAACGTGAAGTTGTTACGATTTACGATTGCCGGCTCGCTCGAACGGGTTTGCTTGTGCGTTTTCCCGGCATGTTTGCCTGGCATGTTTCCCGGTACGATGAGCAAAGAGTGAAGTAAATCTCCTGGCTGAGCCGAGGGCAGTGCATGTGTGGAATTGCGGGCGTTGTAAACACGACCGACGAGCGGGTTGAATCCGCTACGATTCACCGCATGTGCCAGGCAATTTTGCATCGCGGTCCGGATGCCGAAGGTATTTTCGTCCAGGCTGGCGTCGGTTTTGGAATGCGACGCCTGAGCATTATCGACCTGGCAGGAGGCCATCAGCCTGTCTTTAACGAAGATCGCTCGGTCTGGATCGTTTTCAACGGCGAGATTTATAACTTCCCTCATCTCCGCTCCGAACTCGAGGGGCGCGGCCACCGCTTTGCTACCCACTCCGACACAGAAGTCATCGTCCATCTCTATGAGGAACTGGGACGCGATTGCGTTCATCCACTGCGCGGTATGTTTGCCTTTGCTCTGTACGACGAGCGCCGCCGCAAGCTTCTGATCGCCCGCGACCGGTTGGGGCAAAAGCCGGTGCACTACGCCCTCGACGGTAAGCGTCTGCTGTTTGCTTCCGAAATCAAGTCAATCCTCGCGGTCGCCCCGGAACTGGCGCAAGTCAATCCCATGGGCTTGCGGCAGTACCTGCAGTTCGGTTATATTCCTGATCCCGCAACTTGTTTTTCCACGATCAAGAAACTTCCACCCGGACATCTGCTGGAACTGGAACAAGGCAAACTTTCCGTCACTCAATACTGGGACCTTCCCGAGTACGGGACGCACTCGCCCGCGAGCGAAGAAGAATGTTTGGAGGAACTGGAGCGCCGCCTGGAAGAAGCCGTCAAGATGCGGCTAATTGCCGACGTTCCTCTGGGTGCATTTCTGAGCGGAGGCGCGGACTCTTCCACGATCGTTGCCCTCATGGCTCGATCCAGTTCCAAGCCGGTGAAAACTTTCTCCATCGGATTCAAACAAAAAGATTTCGATGAAACTCCGTACGCACGGATCGTCGCCAGGAAATTCCAGACCGAGCACCACGAATTAATCCTCGATCCCGACGTGGTCAGTTCTGTCGAAACACTCACTCATTCTTTGGAAGAACCATTCGGCGATGCTTCCGCGCTGCCCACCTATTACGTCTCCTGCCTGGCCCGGCAACACGTTACGGTGGCGCTTTCCGGAGACGCGGGCGACGAAATTTTTGCAGGCTACGAACGCTACAGGATTTGCCTGCAGGATCGCGCGCTGCCCTGGATTCCTGACTGGGCGCGCAGTCTCTACCGCGAACACATTCATCGACTGGTTCCGCGCGGCGTTCCGGGACGAAGTTTGAGTTACAGCATCTCGCTGCCCTGGCAGCAGCGTTACCTCGAAGATATTTCTTTTCAACCATTGCAGCGTCAGATGCAATTATTTTCGGATGATTTCATGACTCCTGGCCCGGGAGAGCCGGACGCGTTCGATGGGTTTCGCGGCTATATCGAAAACGCGCCGGCGCGCGATCCTTTGAGCCGTTTGCTTTATCTGGACACCAAGACCTATCTGCCCGCCGACATCCTGACCAAAGTAGACCGAATGAGCATGCTGGCGTCGCTCGAAGCTCGCTCTCCGATGGTCGACCACGTTTTTCTGGAGTGGGCCACTGGATTGACTCCGGAGTGGAAGATGCGCGGCCGCGATCAAAAATATATTCTGCGAAAGCTCGCCGAACGGGTAGGTGTGCCTCGAGAAGTTTTGTATCGGCCCAAGCAGGGTTTCGCTTTGCCGTTAGTCCATTGGAGCCGGCACGAGTTGAAGGATCTGATCCTGAATGTTTTGCTCGATCCGCGCACGTTGCAGCGTGGCTATCTCAATCCGCCGGCGGTGCGGCAGTTGCTCGACGAGCACTTTCGCGGTCGCCGAAACCATGCGGGGCGAATCTGGCGGCTGCTGATGTTTGAGCTGTGGCACCGCAACTATCTGGAAAAGATTCAGGCGCTGAATGCAGTTGACGGAGGCCGGAACCCGGTTGCGGTCGGAGGATCCGCGTGAACCGTTCTGTTTTTCAAACCTCAGGGTTGAGTTCCGAGCCTGCTGCCGAATTGCTCGACCATGACGTGCGTCCGGAAGGCCCGGCAGTGTCCCCTGCGAATTTTGGGTTTCCGCCCGGCGTGTTTTTAATGACCGATAGTTTTCAGACTGGAGGCAGCGAGCGGCAGTTTGTCGAGCTTGCGCGTGCTCTGAATCAGAAAACATTCCGCCTTACTCTAGGGTGTCTCCAGACCAAAGGCACTCTGGGCGCCGACCTTGGGCCGGTGGAGCATTTCGACTTGGGCGGGAGTTTGTACCGCTTCCAGTCCATGCGAACGCGGTACCGTCTGGCACGCTTTCTGCAGCGGTCAAAAGTTGCGATCGCCCATGCCTTCGATTACTACACGAACCTGACCTTAATTCCAGCTGCGAAACTGGCGCGCACTCCCGTCGTGATTGGAAGCCAGCGGCAGTTGGGCGATTTGCTCACTCCTCACCAACGGCGGGCTCAATTAGCGATGCTTCGGTGGGCCGATTGTGTCGTTTGCAATTCCCAGGCGGCGGCTAAGACTTTGATCCAGGATGGAATGCCGGCAGGAAAGTTGCGCGTGATCGGGAATGGCCTTGCTTTCTCTGCGTTTGCTGAAACCGCGCCCGCATTGCCGCGATCGCCTGGCCGCTTCCGAGTTGGAATGATCGCTCGCATGAACTCACTCTCCAAGAATCACCGGCATCTGCTGCAGGCCGCGTCCCGCCTTCGCAGCTACGGAGACGATTTCGAGATCATCCTGGTGGGCGACGGACCCCTTCGTCCTGACTTAGAGCGTTACGCGCAGGAATTAGGAATCGGCGACCGTGTGAGTTTTCTAGGAGACCGCCGGGATATTCCGGCAATCTTAGCTTCGCTCGATGTCACGGTATTGCCCTCAGCTTCGGAAAGTTTGTCCAACTCTATTCTTGAATCGATGGCCGCGGGCGTGCCCGTGATTGCAACTGATGTTGGCGGCAACCGCGAACTTATTAACGGGGAGTCGGGTGTGTTGCTGCCGAAGGGTGATGAAGGGGCCCTGGAAAACGCGTTGCGCAGCCTCGAAACCAACGTTGACCTTCGAGTCACGATGGGTCAGAAAGCTAAAGCATTCGTGCAAAAGAATTTCACGATCGAACGGATGCGGCAAAAGCATGAGGCTCTCTACGCGGAGCTGCTGGAACAAAAGGGTTGGTCTTTCAAGTCATCGCACTCAGTAGGTTGGGGAGCAACCTCCAAATCTCCGGCTCGCGTGACTATCGTTGCGCCTTCGTTGCGGTACGTCGGAGGACAATCGGTTCAGGCCGACTTGCTTTTGCGGCACTGGCAAAACGACCCGGAGGTTCAAGCACAACTTGTAGTGATCGATCCGCCGTTCCCGCGCGGCCTAAAGTGGATCGAGAAGATTCCCGGCCTGCGCACGCTCGTGCGCGAACCTTTATATGCTCGAGAGCTTTGGCGCGGCCTGGCCCAAGCTGACATCGCGCACATTTTTTCCGCATCCTATTGGTCGTTCTTGCTCGCGCCGGTTCCAGCATGGTTTTTCGCACGCCTGCGAAAAAAGAAAGTCGTGTTGCATTATCACAGTGGCGAAGCCCGTGACCACTTGCGCCGGTTCCCAACCGCCCGTTCTATCCTGCGGCGAGTCGACGTGCTGGTTGTTCCATCCGGATACTTAGTTGACGTATTCAATGAGTTCGGATTGAAGGCGCAAGTTGTCCCGAACATTGCGGACCTATCCCAGTTTCAATTCAGAGCGCGCGTGCCGCTTCGTCCCCACTTGGTCTGCACACGAGGCTTTCATCCTTACTATCGTGTCGATTTAGTAGTACGCGCTTTCGCCGAGGTTCAGAAATTATTTCCCCAGGCGCGATTGGATCTGGCAGGGCATGGACCGACGGAAATAGAAATACGAGCACTGGTTCGCGAGATGCAGCTTTCTGGTGTGATATTTCTGGGAGTGATCTCTCGAGATCAGATCGGCCGAGTCTATGAGCAGGCGGATATTTTCGTGAACGCTTCCAGCCTGGACAACATGCCGGTTTCCGTACTCGAAGCCTTCGCCGCCGGAACTCCCGTCGTCAGTACAGCGCCAGAAGGGATGGCCTACTTAGTGGAGCATGAGCGCACCGGGCTGTTGTCGCCGACGGGAGACGCTCT
>Ga0302319_10014065_pt1 | contig 14957 bp, 10 predicted proteins | sample Bog_T0_2_FD_203319 | JGI IMG/M metagenome (GOLD analysis project Ga0302319, IMG submission 203319) | Peat permafrost microbial communities from Stordalen Mire near Abisko, Sweden - Bog_T0_2 | ecosystem: Environmental > Terrestrial > Soil > Wetlands > Peat | place: Sweden: Abisko, Stordalen Mire... | reverse complement strand
GCTCGAGGCGCTCTCGGCCAAGCCGGAGCGCTGCAGGTCGATTAACGCCGCCGACACCACATCTTGTGTCACGCCCAGCGACTCGGCCGCCTGGTTGGCGCTGAAATCATCCCGCTGATCGAGCATAAACGCCAACAGATCCACGCGTTGCGTGGCCGACTGCTCGCCATTCGTGGCCACGCGCAACCGCGCCAGCAGGGTCCCTCTCGCGTCTGCATCGCCTGCTAGGCCGTATTCCTCGATGAAACGCGGCGCGAGGCCGAAATGGCGATCCCACAAATCGCTCGGGCGCAGCAGGAAACCGAACGAGAGGATGGCGCGGAAGCGGCTGCCGGCGACCGGCGCGGCCGAATGCACGAGTTCGGTCGGATAGAACACCCACATGCCGCGGTCCGGCACCTGGATCGGCCTCGCCGCGATGACCGGCATGCCGCCCTCCTCGGGCCGGCCGACCAGCACGTTACAGCGCAGGATCAGTTGGCGTTCACCGCCGATCCGCAGGCGCGCGTCGCAATGCTCGTGGACGCCGGTGCCCGGGGCGATGTAACTGATGAAGGCGCCCTTGTAGCAATCCTCCTCCAGCGTCGCGAGTTCCAGTTGCTCGACGATCCGCCGGCGCACCCGCCAGAAGATCTCCGGTAACGGGTCCACCGCCTCGCCGCGCGCGTCGGGGATCCAGATCAGCTTCTGTGCGATGGGCTCGCCCATCGCGGGATCGGTCAAGCGGGTGCGTCCACCGACGCTCGATTGAAACGCCGTCGAGAACGCACCCGTGTCGGGCGGTGTGTCGAGCAGCTTACCGTCACGGTACTGCGCCTCAGTCCAGGCGAGCAATTCGGCCTGCTCGACAGGGGTGACGACGGAGGGACAAACCAGCACCTCGTTGGGTCCGAGCAGGTTTGCGCGCCAGTCGCTGCGTGACGAGTCGCTCATGAGGTCACTCCCCTCGCCCGGCTTTGCACGAAACTCGCATCATCGCGGTCCCGCGGGATGCACGAGGTGGTTACCGATCATCAGCAGATCCATCCCTGAGGCCACAAACGTGCGCAAAGCGTCGGCGGGGCTTTCGACGATCGGCTCGCCCGCGACATTGAACGACGTGTTCAGCAGCACCGGCACGCCGGTCTGCCCGCCGAACCTGCAAAGAAGCTCATAGAACAAGTCATTTTGTCGTGCGTTGACGGTCTGCACCCGCGCCGTGCCGTCGACATGGGTGACCGCCGGTAGCAGGCGGCCACGCACCGGCACGACCCGCAGCATGGCCGGCGACGGCGAGTCGAGTTCGAAGAATTCCGCCGCCCGTTCCTCGATCACCGCCGGCGCATAGGGCCGAAACGCCTCGCGCCGCTTCACGCGGCGATTGAGGATGTCCTGCATGTCCGGGCTGCGGGGATCGGCCAGTATGCTGCGATTGCCGAGTGCCCGCGGGCCGAATTCGCTGCGACCCTGGAACCAACCCACCACCTGGTTCGCCGCCAGACCGCGTGCGGCCCGCGCCAGCAATTCCGTGCGGGGCAAGGTCTCGACGCGCCCGCCATGGCCGCGCAGGGCAGCGCCGATTTCAGCGTCCGAATAGCTGCGCCCATAGAGATCGGTCGCCGGTTCGCTTACCCGTGTGCCGCCAAGCGCGTGATCCACCGCCAACGCCGCGCCGATCGCGGTGCCATTGTCCTCGCACGAACCGTTGATGTGCCAATCGACATTGAGCGCGCGGCCGAGCACTTCGTTGGCGATGCCGTTCAGCGCCACGCCGCCGCTGTAGCAGACGCTGGCGCCGCCGAAACGCGCGTGTAGGAACCGAACCAGCTGCACCAGGAACGCGTTCGTCGCCCGCTGCAGATGCGCCGCAAGATCGGCATAATGCGCATCTCCACTCACATCCGCGAAGGTGCAATTTGGCCGGCGGAAACGTCGTAGCAGCGGCGAGAAGTCGATCTTCAGCGCGCCATCCGGTGCCAAACGCAGAATGTCGAGGTCGGCGTGCACATCCGGGTCTCCGAAGCCCGCGAGGCCCATGACCTTGCCGGCTTCGTGGCGGCTGCCGTGGCAATAGCCTGCGCACCACTCCCACAGATGCCCGAGACTCGCCAGCCACTCGCCCGCGGCGACCTCGCCCCCGCCGTGGGTGACAGTGTCCGCCGCGCCGTAGGCGATGCGGTAGACAAGTTGCAGATCGCGTCCGTCGAACGTATAGGCAGAGATCGACTCCTTGCCGCCCGGCTCTGTGAATGTCAGCGCCGAACCGCGCCGCTCGACGACATCGAGAAGAGGGCGCTGGGCTTCGTACGTGCCGGACCCGTCGCAGACCAGCACCAGGCAGGGTCGTTGCGGTGAATAATGGAGCGCATACTCGGCATGGGCCAGATGATGGGGAACGGTGACGAACCTCGGCAACGCCGGCCGCGCCGACCCGTCGCCCGGGCTGAACTCGAATTGCGGATGGATCGTTGCCCACGGCGTGCTAGTGGCGATTGCCGCGAGGTCGGGCAGGTCGATGCCGGCATGATGCAGGCAGTAACCGATCGCCTGGGCAGCGTCGCGGTCCAATCGATCCAGCCGGATCGCCTGACGCTTGCGACGCACCAGCCGTTCCGTCTGGATCGCCACCACGACCTCGCCGTCGCGGGTCAGCGCAACGGCGGAGTTATGGCTGCCTGCAATCCCCAGCACCCAGCGAGCGGGCACGCCTCAGCTCCCAACCAGCAGCGGCGCCGGAATCAGACCGTGTCGGCGGGCCAGATCGTCGATGGACGCCGCATCCTTGAGGATCGTGCGATAGACCCAGCTGTAATGATGCGCACTCAATCGCTGCACCGTTGCGCGCGCCGCCTCGGCGCCGATCAGCGATGCGAGTGCCTGATGCTCCAGATGGCAGACCAGCAGGTGCAGCCGGGTCGAGGTCTCGTCGCCGGCGCCCTCCGGTCGTGCCGCCGGCACCTCGGGATAGCGCAGGCCGGTCGCCTCGATGAAGCGATCCCGCTGCTCGACATGCGCCTCCTCGAACCAGTGCAATTGCTCGTGCAGGAACTCGGCGAGTGCCATCCTGCTGTCGGCGGTATGGGCCGTGTTCATCGTCAGCACCGGATGGCTGTGCGGATTGGCGCCCTCGGCGATCCGGATCCGGTCGGTGAAGATCCAGCCGTCCAGCGGATGAGCCAGCAGCAGCTCGCTCAGCAGGTCCCGCATGCGCCCTTCGGCCGGCGTGCCATTGGCCAGCGTGACGTTCATCGCGCGCGTCACGCATGACCTCCCAGCAGTCCCGCATCGGCGAGCCTGACACGGAGTTCGGTGGGTAAGGACACGGCGGCGTTGGATTGCTGAATGGCCTCCCAGTCCGCCGCACTGAGCCGGAGCGACGACAAGGGATATCCTCGCGGCATGCCGAGATAGAGGTCGGCATCCGGTGGTCCTGCCGCAGGCCGGATCAGCAGGCAGCCGGTCGGCAGCGCAACGGACGTCTCCGGCGTCTGGCCGTGCAGCGCATTCTGGGCCGTCATCAGCCGTGCAATCATGGCGCCGGACACCTCACTCCAGATCGCGTCCCCGGCGCGCACCGTTGCGCTCCAGCCGACACCGCCATCCCTGGCGATCGCGCATACGGCGGGGCAAAGCCCGCGAATTCCCATCGCGGCGAGGTGCGCACGCATCGTCGTGACGGCACCGTCGAACGCGTCGATCCCGCTGCGCAACGATGGCGCGGCATGGCGCATCGCATAGGCGTCGGCATCGACTTCGTCGCCAAGCACGAACAGAAATTGCAGCCCATCCTGGTCGCTGCGAGAGAGCGCACCCAGGCCGCCATCGCCCACCTCCGGCATCGGCTGCTCGAACACCACCATGGCGCGACCGCCTGGATTGAGATGGGCCGGCAATCCCGACATCAGCAGGGCCACCAGTTCATTGCCGCTCGGTCCCCCATACAAATAGGTGGCCGGCTCCATTCCGGCGGCCTTGGGAACATACGGCGGTTGTGAGGCGATGAAATCGAAGGTCTCGCCCGCCACCGGATCCAGCAGGCTGCCGAGGCGGGTGGTGACGTTGGTGACGCCGTTCAGGCAGGCGTTGATGGCCACGAATGCGAGGGCTCGCGGGTTGACGTCCGTTGCGACGACGCAGTCCGCCCGCGCGCTCAACCACAGGGCGACGGCACCGGCGCCGCATCCCAGATCCAATGCGCGGCCGATTCTGGCATCGGCCGCAAAGTCAGAGAATGCTTGAGTACCATGGCCGGAGCCGTAAACGCTATCGCCGAAGTGCTCCAGATCGTCGCACAACACCAGGAAACCACGATACATCCGCAGTACGAACGCGGAGACAATCCCGTCCTCGGCGGTCGCGACCATCAGGCCCGAGGTGCTCAGCGTGCCGAGCAAGTTGGCTCCCAGCGCGGCCTCGGCTTCCGCCCTGCTGACCGGGTCACCCAGCACGAACATCCGGAACACATGGGCCGCACAATCAAGCCGCTGCTGCACATGCCAGCGGTGGATCGCGCGTTGCAGGCTTTCCGCGTGCATACCGATTCCCGGCCTCATCAAACCGGCAGGATATCCGGCAACGAAACCCGCCCGATGTAACCGCTCGCGTAACGCCTGCCAGACTTCCGGAGGCAGGTCAGTGATGGCGTCCATGTCGGGAAGCGTCCGCCTCATTCGCGACCAACCACCCGTGAAACCGGGAGTCTTGACAGCCGTTGTGGCAGTGATGTAAAGATAATCATAACGGGGGAAAGGCTAGCATCGGGTTCGATACGGATTCAAGGCTTCTGCTTGCCGACGATCCGATGCGTCCCATCCTTCGTGTGCCACCATTAGTTCTTGAATCGTTGCTCGCGCACAAACTCTCAAGGATGACTCACAATGGCAAAAGAACCACCAGCGTCAAATCCGCAAGCGCCCGCTCGGGCGGCAAGACTCGTCAACCACGACACCGTTCAGGTTGAATTCCTGATCGATGACTTGATCAAGCAACTCGGCATCCATCGGGTCGCCTCGGCTAGTTGCAACGGATGCAACAACTGTAGTGCGACGATCGAGCGTCCGACCGCCAAGCCAGTTGAGGAGAGGTAACCATGGCCGACTTACCGGGCACACCGAAACCCACCAGCATTACCCATGTGTCCGACCTCAAGGACGCCCGCGTGCAGGTCGCCGGCAACGACAAGTTGCGGGTCGAATTCAAGATTGACGACCTGGTCAAGAAGCTGCTGCCGGGCGGCGAAGCGGCCTCGTCGTGCGGCGGTTGCAGAGGCTGCATGGGATGCTCGATGATCGATTTTGCCCCTGAGCATAAGGAATAGGCGTCGCCAGAGCACCGGGTCGTATGCGAGCCGCCGGCGGTGGTTCGTGCGATGCTCGATGTCGTGTGATGCTTGATAGGGTGGGCCGATTCGGCAAGCGGGCGCAAGGGCCCGCCTGCAGCGAGTCTCGATCGTGATCAGGCGATTGCGCTCCTTTCCATTGGATCGCGTTAAAGGACCCAGCTCTGGATGTGCGGAATTGCCGGAGCGATAGGGACGCGGGACGACGGGCATCTGATCCGCGTGATGACCGCTCGCCTGCGCCATCGGGGCCCGGATGGTGCCGGCCATTTCTCGCGCGATCGCTGCCATGTCGGGGCCACGCGGCTCAGCATTCTCGACCTCGCGGCGGGTCTGCAGCCGGTGTTCAACGAAACCGGCCGGATCTGCGTCGTGTTCAACGGTGAGATCTACAATCATCGGGAACTGCGTGCCGAACTGCGCAGCTTGGGTCACGCGTTCCGCACCGAGACGGATACCGAAGTTGTCGTCCACCTGTACGAGGAATGGGGCGATGACTGCGTCCGCCGGCTGGACGGCATGTTTGCGTTTGCCGTGCTGGACGAGGCGAGAGTGCTGCTGGCACGGGACAGGCTCGGCATCAAGCCGCTCTATCTGTGCCGCCTGCCGGCGGAAGGCGGCTTTCTGTTCGCCTCGGAAATCAAGGCGCTGTTGTGCCACCCGGGCTTCAGCCCGCGGCTCGACATGCAGGCCCTGGCGGACGCAACGGCACTGGGCCATCCGGTCGAGGACCGTACTTATTTCGAGGGCGTTCGCACGCTGCCGCCCGGCCACAGCATGGTCGTCTCCTGTGAGGACAGGCTGCAGATCGGGCAGGCCCGGCGATACCACACGCCACAGATCGATCGCGACGAGAACGCCTCCCTGCGCGACGTCGAGGACCGCCTCGCTACCGCCCTCGACCGTGCCGTGCAGACCCATATGGCGGCCGACGTCGAGGTGGGCCTCACGCTCTCCGGAGGACTTGATTCGAGCCTCCTGGCGTTGTTCGCCGCCGGGCATACCGATCGGCCGATCTCCACGTTCTCGATCGCCGATCATCCGAGCCACCCCGATTGGATCCAGGCCGCCGCCATCGCCAGAATGGTCGGTTCGCACCATCACGGCATCCTCATGACCTTCGATGATTTCGTCGGCGTGATCCCCGATCTGATCGCGGCCGAGGAACAACCCAGCAGCCTCTTCGGCGCACCGTTCCTCTGGCTATGCCGCAAGATTGCCGAACAGGTGCGCGTCTGCCTGCACGGCGAGGGTGCCGACGAGTTGTTCGGCGGTTACACCTATTACCTCGAACCCGAGAGCCGACAATCGACCATACGCGCCCGCCTGCCCCGTCTGAAGCAGCTCGGCATGGCCCCGAGCGACGCGGCGATCGCCATCATGCACCGGCTGTCGCCCGACGGCGGTTTCAGCGACTTTCTCGAGCGGCTGTTCAAGGTGGAAATGGCTGACCCGCTGGAGCGCCAGCATCTCGTGCCGGTGGATAAATGCGCCATGTCGGCCAGCGTCGAGATGCGCGTACCGTATCTCGACACCGGCGTGGTCGACCTCGTGGGCAGGATGCCGCTGCGCTTCCTCGTCCGGTCCGACCTGCATGTGCGCAAATACATCCTCCGCACGCTCGCTCTGCGCCGCTTCGGCCCGGAGATGATCGATACCGTGCTGCGTAGCAAATTTGGCGCGCCTGCGGCCGGCCTGGTGCTGCTCGACCGCTTCGATCAGATTTGCGAGCAGAAGCTCCCCGGCAGCTACGTCGCGCGGCATGCCCTTGGCGGCTGCTTCCGATCCAAGCGGGAGCTGCTGATGTTCGACATGTTCCACGAGATCTTCATGAAACATCGCGGCGACACGACCGCGGTCGGCAATGTGCTGGAGTTTCTCGAGGAGCGCAGCCACGCCGCGCCGGAGCTGGCGTATTGACGGCCGCGCGAATGAGTGGCCCATCATGATGGGTGGCCCATGAGCAATGGCGAAATGCAGGCCTGCCTCGCGCGGCTTTACGTCGATGAACCGTTTCGCAGATGGCTGCTGGCCGAGCGGGCCGCGGCACTCGAGGGTTATTTCCTCTCACCCGACGAGCGGGCGGCTCTGCTCAGCATCGATTCCGGGCAACTCGACGACTTCGCCGCATCGCTGGTCGCCAAGCGCCGCAAACGCGTCGAACATGCGTATCCCATGCTGTTCGCCCTGGACACGCCGATCCTGCGGCGCTGCTATTCGCGGTTCCATCACCTGTTTCCCTCGAGGCCGGGTGACGCCCCCGAGCAGGATATCCTCGCCTTCGGCACGTTCATGCAGGAGACTCTCCCCGCCATTGACCTGCTGCCACCCTATGCCTCGGATCTCGCCAAGTATGAGCGGCTTTGCTTCGTGGCGCTCGGGGCTGGATTGCCGACATCCCCGCCCGCCGAGCCGCAATTGCTGACCTCGCAGGCGCGGCCATTTCTGCATCCGGCTGTGCGCCTCGCGGAGTTCGACTATGATGTGGCCGATTTTGAAAGTCGACTCGGTGTCGAGTCGGGGGCGTCGCCACCCGCGCTGGATCCCTCGGCTTGCTGCGTCCTATTCCACCGGGCGGCGCTCGATGGCAGTCTGCAGATGTTGCGCATCAATGCGCCCACGCGGAAGATCATCATGCTCTGCGACGCCAGCCGCAGCACCGATCAGGTCATCGCTGCCGCGGAGGCAAGCCTCGGCGCCTACGACCTCGCCGACGGTGTCGTTCAGGCCATCGAGCGACTGCTGCGCGCGGGCGTACTGATCCTGTCGGCCCCCGACCCTGCATCCGCGGGGCGTCGGCCCAAGCTGGTTGTCGATGCCGGGGAGGGTTTCGACGAATGACGAGGCCTTTGACCGTGAACCACGCTCTCGCCGCCATTCCAGCGCTGGGATCGGGCCTTGGCTACCGCCGCGAACTCAAGACCGGCATTTTCGACAATGCCGATGCCATCGATTTTCTCGAAATCGTCACGGAGCATTTTACCGATGATCCCGCGGATCGCGGGGAGCTTGCGGAACTCTGCGACCGGTTCGTGGTGATCCCGCACGGCCTTGGCCTGTCGGTGGGATCGGATCGACTGGATGCCGACTATCTCGCATCCATCCGGCGCGTCAGCGATCTGACCGCCTCACCGTATTACAGCGAGCATCTGGCGGTGACCCGCGCGCCGGGCATCGACATCGGCCATCTCTCGCCGATCTGGTTCACCGATCCGGTGCTCCGGCGCGCAATCGATAACGTGCGCCGCGTGCAGGATGTTCTGAACAAGCCGCTGATCCTGGAAAACGTGACCTACCCGTTCGACATTCCCCGCGCGGGCATGAGGCAGGCAGAGTTCTTCACACGCCTCGTGGAGGCGACCGGATGCGGCGTGCTGCTCGACGTCACGAATCTCTTCATCAATGCCACCAACCACCGTTTCGATCCGCTCGCCTTCCTGCACGACATGCCGTTGGGTCACATCGTCCAGGTACACCTGGCCGGCGGCTTCACCCATCGAGGTGTCGCCATCGACAGCCACAGCCGGCCCGTCGAGGCTGGAAGCTGGGAGTTGCTGGACACGCTCGCCGCCCTGACCCCGATCAAGGGCAGCATCCTCGAGCACGACGCGAACTACCCCGACATGACGGTGCTGATCGAGCAAATCGCCCGCGCACGCCGCGCGCTTGCGACGCCCGCATGCCGAGTGCTGGCTTCATGAGGATATGCATCATCGGCAAATATCCGCCGATCGAGGGAGGTGTCTCGAGTCAAACCTACTGGCTGGCCCGCGGTCTCGCGCGGCGCGGCCACGAGGTGCACGTGGTCACCAACGCAGACGAGGTGGAGGATTTCTACCGCCTGACGCTCGAGCCCGAGGATGGCGGCTGGTACCAATCCGAGTTCGCCAATGGCGGCCGTGTGCGTGTCTACAACGCAGACGCGTTCAGCGGTGCGACCATGGGCCATATTCCGGAATCCAATCCTTTCGTCAGCAAGCTCGCAGCCCTGGCAACCGACGTGATCCGCGCGCGGCGATGCGACGTGATCCTCGCCTATTATTTCGAACCCTATGCCGTCGCCGGCTGGCTGGCCTCCCGCTGGACCGCACGGAAGTTGCTGATCAAACACGCGGGCAGCGACCTCGATCGTTTGTTTCGCGTGCCCGATCTCGCCAGCACGTATCGCGAAATTCTGCGCGCGGCAGACGGCGTGGTCACGCAGCCGAGGTTGATGCCGCGCTTTGTCGGCCTCGGCGTCGCACGCCACCGATTGCATCCCGATATCCCCTACGCCCTCCCACAGGATGCGTTCAATTCCGAGGACGCGCCGCTCGAGTTCCCCGCCTCCGTCCCGGTGATCGGCATTTACGGCAAGGTCGGCGTCTCCAAGGGCACCTACGATCTGATCGCGGCGCTCGGCTCGCTCGCCGAGCAGGGCGTCGATTTCCGTCTGGCCGCGATGATCGGCAGCGCACAGCACGAGTACATCGCCCCGGCGCTCGCCCGCGCCGGGATCGCCGAACGTACCATCGCTCTGCCCATGGCAGCGAACTGGCGGGTGCCAGCGTTTCTGCGCGCCTGCACCGCGGTCTGCTTTCTCGAACGCGATTTTCCCGTCGCAATCCATGGCCCGATCATCCCCCGCGAAGTCTTTGCGTGCGGAACCTGCCTGATCCTTTCGCAAGAGATCGCCTCGAAGCAGCGCTACCGCGACCGTCTCGCCGCCGACGAGAACGTCATCCTCGTTGCAAATCCCAAAGATCGCTCAGCCCTCGCCGATACACTGCGCGCGGTCCTGATCGATCCCGCACGTGCCGCCGCGATCGGCGCACAGGGGGCGCGGCTCTCCCAATCTCTGGAGAACCACGAGGTCTATGTTCTCGGCTGGGAAACGCTGCTGGGGGCGTATGCTGAACCGACATCGCCGGCGGATCATGTCGAATTGCCTGCCGATTTCATCGAGCTCCTGCCCGATCTGCACGCGTTCCTGGCGCGGACCTGTCCTGCAGTGACCGCCGGCTTCTCAGCCCCCGCGCGAACCGATCCGTTCGACGCGGCCGTCGCGTTTTGCGAATTTGCCGCCGTCGGGCTCGAAGGCCTGCTCCCTCCGCCCATGCTGGCGCGTGTACGCGCCGTCGTCGCCTATGCCCGATCGCGCCTGGCTGTCGCGCACATACCGCTGAACCCACCGCCGGTGTTTGCGGTCAGCGATCGCCTGCGGGGCCGACCCGTCACGCCCGCGACCGCCGGCGCCCTGCGGCCGGTCAAGGGCCTGTCCGTGCGCGTGGAAGCCTTCGATTTTGACGTCTCGGCGGTCGAGATGCTGATGAGTGTCGGCGGGCTGCCCGGGGGCGGCGATGACGGCGGGGACCTTGCGGCGCTGGAGCCGCGGCCGACGCTCGTGCTGTTCCACCGCTCCGCCAATCTCAGCCCGTGCGAACTGCGCATCGATCCGGCAACTCACGCCTTGATCGAGAAATGCACCGGCCTGCTCACCACCGACGCGCTGATCGCAGAGATGTGCGAGCAACTCGGCGTGCGGGACCCGACGCATCGCGATGAGGTCGGCGCTCGCGTGTGCCAGGCACTCGATCGGCTCTATCGGGAGGGTGTGCTGATATTTGCGGAGTACCGGCCCGGCTGGGGCTGGCTCGGCGGACTTCGGTCGCATCATCCGATGGCTCCGTCGCATGACCCGGAACCCCAGCATCGCGTCGATTGACCGCGATGTCGCACCGGCCCGTTCTCGTACTCGGCCGGCACGCACGGACCGAGACGGATGGCGAAGCCTCGCCCGGTACGCGCTTCCTGTTCAGTTCGCTGGAAGACGCGCTGAGCCGGCACTTCACGTTGCTGCCGGTTCCACGCAGTTTCTATCAGGCCGATCGCCGTGAGGCCTTGCGCGTGGCAATCGACCTGGTGCAGCGTGCCGATGCCTGCCTGTTGGGCCTGCCGCCGGGCCCGTCCGATCTTGACCCGTTCTTTGTCGTGCGCGAGCGGCTGCAGAAGGCGATCCCGTTCGTCTACATGCCGTTGGGCGAATTCCCGCGAGGTGCCTGGTTCTACCGGCATCTGCATCGGCTGCTCGGTCCGCGCGATCTGCTGGCATTCTCCAGCCACGCCGACCGGGAAATCCACCGCGCCCTGGTCGCGAGCTTCCCGGGTCGGGTTGCAGTCATTCCGTTCGGCATCCGCACCGACCATTTCCGGCCGCGGCCGCGCTCGCGGCAAACCACCCGCAGGCGGTTGGGGCTGAACGACGATGACGTGGTGTTCGTCTATCACGGCCGCATCACCGCGGAGAAAAACGTCCACGCGGTGCTGGCACTGGGGCGGCGGCTCGTGCGCAAGCATGCGAACATGCGCCTGTGGATCGTCGGCGCCCTACCCGCCTCCGCGCCGCTTCGCCGTCTGTTGCGCGACCTGCTGCGCGACGACCCCGTGCTGGCGGCAAGAACAACCCTGTGGGGCGAGGTCCTTCCACAGGCGTTGCCGCGCCTGCTGACGGCCGCGGATATCGCGATCTCGCTGACGCTGAATGGCGATGAGAATTTCGGCTACGGCGTGGTCGAGGCGATGGCTTGCGGCCTGCCGGTGATCGGCACGGGCTGGGGCGGGCTCAGGGATACGATCGAGCACGGCGTGACGGGATTTCAAGTCCCGACTTACCTGACGCCCAGCGGTGTGGCGCTGGATCAGCTCAGCGCCTGGCATAGCGCTGTGGAACTGCTGGTTGCGCGCGACCGCCGCCTGCGCATGGGCGCTGCTGCCCGTGACCGCGCCGTCCGGCGTTTCGGCCTTGGCCGCTTTGCCGGCACGCTCTCCAACCAGATTGCGCGCTTGATCGACAGCGGTGAAGTCGACTCCTGCGCGCATGTGCCGACCGCACATGGCTGGACGGAACTCGGTGAACGCCTGATGCAGGGCTTCATCACGCACGAGCCGACAAATACTGCGCGCGCCCTGGCGTTACCCGTCCCCCCCGGGCCCACGCTGTTTCGCGATCATCCGGTGATGCGCGATGTTCTTCGACCATACGCGTCCCCGCAGCGCCCGGCGCCAGGCGCCGAAGCCGTGATTCTCGCAACGGAGTTCCTGCACCTTGGCCGAGCCGGCACACGGTCTCTGGATCCGCGCTACCATTTTTGCCCGCGCGATCTCACCGCAGCCGATCGCCGCATCGTCAACCATCTACGGCGCCACTTCCACGCGACCCTGGCGAGCCTCGAACATGATCTGGCTGGCTCGCTCGACCCCGTCGCGATCCGCGATGCGGTACGCGCGTTGCGGGGCGCCGGAATCACACTGGCCGTTTCGCGACCTGACCAAGCATCTCAATAGCGCTTAGGGGGCGTAGGTGCTGGAACGATCTCGGGCCGGTCATCATACTTGAGTGCGGCCGGGCGAGCCGCGCCGGGCACAGTGCTGTTGACCAGCACGACCGTGAGACCACGATTCAGCACTTCGGTATTCGGATCGGCCCCGGAGAGCGGATTCCATCGGGGTTCGGCGTGGCGATCGCGCTGCCCGCTTCAGAACTGCTGTGTCAGCTCGATGAAGAGCCCGCGGCGCGGCCCATACTGAGGCGCAAATTCACCGATGCCCGTGGCGCCGCGCAGTAAGTAGCGGTGATCCAACAGATTGATGGCGCTCAGGCGGAGCGTCAGCGGCTTCTGGTTATGCCAAGGGTGACAATCCCGGCCCAATGCACCATTCCACTGGGTATAACCGGGTGAGTGCTCCTCATTGGCGAATCCGGCCCGCAGCCCGCTGCCGTAAAATCCGTCAACGCTGATGAAGGCGCCGTGCCGGCGAAATGCAGTACCAAATGATGCACTGACCGTCTGGGCATCGGATGCATACGTATAGGTGGTCGCCAGATAGGCGAGTTCCACCGGATCGCCGATCAAGTACTGGTTTGAGACCACCTCCTTGACCTTGGTGATTTCATGGGATGCGTTTGTGTAGGCGCGAAACCCGCCGGCCTCATAGCTCAGCTTGAATTCCACTCCGCGGCTGAAGCCGCGCGCGTAGTTGAATTCATTGAGCACCACCGCCTGACCGAACTGGCCGTCATCGAGCGTATCGGTAGAGCGCTTGTAGTAGGCATCGAGACCCGCCATGAGACCCGATGGCAGCTTCCGTTCTATGCCCATGTCGAAATAAGTGGCTCGTTCCGGGCGAACGGGATCATCGAGCGCGATCGCCGAGTGCTGAACGGTGTTTTGAAACAGCGCGAGATTATTTTGCGTGGCCTGCGCCTGCATGGGAGGCGTGAAATAGCGCGACACGCCGGCATGCAAGGTCGTGTCCGCGAGGGGTTTGTAGATCAAGGCAATTCTCGGGCTGGCCTGGTTGGCGGAAACGAATTGATTCATCTGGTCGAAGCGCAGACCGGTGTTGAATGTCAGACTCGAACCGATCCGCCACTCGTCCTGAAGGTAGGCCCCCGCGATCCAGCCGGTTTTTGGCGCGTAGTCGTTCACCATCACGGGCGTGGGCAGCGGGTTGGCATTGGTATCGAGCGGCAGCACGGTGGCCAGGTCCTGGACCTGGGTTTTTTCGATGCTGAGGGTCAACCCGGCACGCAGCGTATGGGAATCGCTGATGCGCTCCGAGGCGTCAAACTCGAGTCCGTTCAGCAGGCTCTTGCGCACGACGTTCGCGGCGACGTCGTTGAAGGCCAGGTCGCCGTTTAAGTCGGGTACAAAATCCACGGTCGCGTAGCGCGCGAAGATCGAGAACTGCGTGTCGACGGTTTGCCGATGCGTCTGCAGCGCAACGACCCCGAAGAAAAAGCGGTCTGTCTCGGTTTCATCGATGCTGGTCGACGCCAGGCCGGGGGAGCCAAAGTCCCCCAATGGCTCCCCGCCTTCGACGTCCGGAATCTGAAAATGCCCGATGAATCCGCCGGCCATGTAGGTCACACGACTTGAATCGCCCGACAGGGTTGATCCATAGCCAAAGAACTTCTCCTGGGTCGTGCGATCGTGGATCGGGTTCGCCGTCGGCGTGGCGCTCTCGAGGCCTTGGTTGCTCAGCAGATAGCGGCCGGTCAGGAAGTATTCGGTCTCGCCCGCGCTGTTGCTGTATTCGACGCTGGGGCTGACGGTTCCCCAAGTGCCACTGTAGAGATCCAGGTTACCGGCGGGATTGAAAGCACCTTTCGTCGTGATGTCGACGACACCCGCAGTACGCAATCCGTATTGAGCCGGGAGCACCCCGTCGAGCAGGCTGAGGTTGCCGACAAGACCGGACTCCAGCACGGAGCCAAGGGACGACACCCCATCCGGGAGCTGGATACCGTTGATCCGGTACTGCACGTTCGCATACTCATTGCGGACATGAAAATCGGGATTGCTGATCGCCGAATCGTAGGACACACCGGGCGTTTGCAGCAGCACCTTGTCGAGCGGCGTGTTTTTGCCTTGCGGCAAATTTTGGAGCGCTGCCGGATCGATGTCGTAGGCGGTCGCACCAAGCTTGGGCAGCAGAATCTGGTCGCGCACTGCGTCCAGGGACCGGTTCTTTTCACTGAGCACGTCGTCGAGCCTTCTTGCCTCGACGAGAATTTCCTGCAATGCGGTTTCATCGGTCGCCCTGGGCCGAGGATCGGTCTTGGCGAGCGCGAGACTTTCCGTCGGTTGATCACCGGCGT
>Ga0302319_10014064_pt1 | contig 14958 bp, 14 predicted proteins | sample Bog_T0_2_FD_203319 | JGI IMG/M metagenome (GOLD analysis project Ga0302319, IMG submission 203319) | Peat permafrost microbial communities from Stordalen Mire near Abisko, Sweden - Bog_T0_2 | ecosystem: Environmental > Terrestrial > Soil > Wetlands > Peat | place: Sweden: Abisko, Stordalen Mire... | reverse complement strand
GGCCCATCAGGGCCCCATCCACGACGACGCCCGCCGGCCCGGAAATGAGCATTGGAAGGTTGGTGCAGGCCAACCGACTGGAATCAAATAGCACGTCGCATTGAAAACCAGCCAAGTTGTTTGTAGCATGTAGGGTGATGGCCTCCGTGATGGCGTAGCCCTGCGCCACACCGTCGTAAGGCAGAGCGGCGGTGGGACCAGCCAGGGCTGCAGAGGCCGTCGCCAGTGAAATGGCACCGGCAAAAAATGTGTTCATTCGCATATTGGCTTATGGTTGAACGTAATAATTGGCGAACGCGTTGAGTGTCGTAGAAACGCCGGCGGGGACGTTAATCGTTATGTTTGTTTGCACGAATGAATTCGTGTAGGGAAAATTCAGCACGATATTTGTTGTGAACGGGGCGCCCGTTGTCGGTGTTGCCACGATCTCGACCGGCACTGTTCCCAAAAAGTTCGTACCAAAAAGGGTGACGACCTGGTTGGTGGAACTGCCTGATGGCAATGAAACAGCCACCGAATTGGTAGCGCCTGCGGGAATGGTGGTGCCGGCCGCGCTTAAAAAATAGAGCTGCGGGGAAGCAAATGGCCAAACGAACAGGGAACGACCGTAGCTGACGACAGGAATTGCCCCACCCTCGCCATTTCCTATGACCTTGGCATTAACTGTGGAGATGGTGTCAATTCTAACCCGGCCATTACCACCGTAACCTCCACTTGGTGAACTTGAATTAGTTCCCCCCGAGACGTCAATGAAGCCTGCAACCGAAACAGACGGTGCCACAATACGGACACCTCCGCCTGAACCGCCGCCGCTAATATAATATGGAGCAATAATAAGCACATTGTTTCCTCCTCTCGCAAGAATACCACCGTTCATTGTCACGCTAGTCGATGATGCCAGAACGATAGCTCCGCCCCCGGCCCCTCCAGATGCGGCTGGATATGTACTTCCCCCCGAAAAGCCACCACCGCCCGACCCTCCAACCAACGGAACAAGCAGCAAATTGCCATAGGTGGCTGAATTTCCTGCCCCAGCCGTGGCAAATGCGCCTCCTGTGCTGGTACCATTGTTAATTGGAGCGCCACCGCCAGGGCCTTGGCCACTGCCCGCCGGAATGCTCGCGCTTGGTGTTCCACCGGCGCCCCCAGCAAAGCCGCCAGGCCCGGGAACAGTTGAAAAACTCCCATTCGTTGTTCCCGATTGGCCGCTAATGTCAATGATTCCATTGATTACAATGTTCGATTGAGCGAGTAAATAAACCGGGGTATTGAGGCCGTTCGGGACGAAATTCAACACGCAATTTGTTCCGATATTGATGCTGGTGCAATTGAGAATCCCATTTGCCGGAAGCGTGAGCGTGTTGGTTAAAGGTGTGGTGGTGCTGTTGGTCATGGTTAAGGCACCGTACGAGCCATCACTTCCGCTGTTGAATGCGAAGCCGGTTATTGGGATTGTTGCCAAGCTGCCAAGCAGCAGGGCCATCACTTTTGCTCTTTTATTTTTCATGCGTCTCTTTTTGTATTGGGCTAGTTGTTGTGGTGTGGATTATTTGGAAATGGTTATGGCCACCGTAGGGGTCGTAACGAAAATACCGGTCGTTGTGGGGGTGGCAGTCAGGTTGATTATGGTCACCGGTGGGCTTGCCGAATAGTAACCGAATGCGGGCACGCTTCGTGGATCGAGCGGATCATCACCGTTGGCAAGAACGACGCCGTCAGGAATCCCGGTGCCATCGGTGCTGGCTGTACCTTGATACAGCCCCAGTTCCCAGCGCATCCAGTTTGGCATTCCACTGCCATAGGGGTCGGAAACCACGAGGGAGTTGACGTTTGTGAGGCTCGCACGGCCGAGAATTGCATTTTCGACCAGAGTTTGGTCGAGGCTATTAACCGCGCCATCCTGATTTACATCAGCCAGCCAATATGCCGGGCTACTTGGAGTAGCGGTACCGCTAATGAAATCCCCAATTTTTAGCACGTCCAGAACACTGTTGGTTCCGGACAATGTGACGTTGCCCCATGGGTAATACGTCTGAGTCCCAGTGGGTACAAGCACGTAGTAAGGTCCATTTGTGGAGCTTCCTAAATAATTTAAAGCCACAACGGACCACTTCACAGAGGCCGTGGTTGCAGACGCCGTGACGACGAGGCTGTTGGTTGTTGCCCCCACGACTGGGATCGAATTCGAGAGCCAGTAATATTGCGGTGCGGGGGTTGCGTCCGCGATGGCGCGGAGCAGGACTTGGGTTCCAGCCGGGGCAGTAACGGTGTTGGTATTGTCGAGCCAAATAGGGGCGTTGTCCGCCGAGGCAGTGGAAGCCAATGCAATGAACAGGCATTGGTATAAACGACGAAGGATTTTGATGTTTTTCATGGAGGTATTGGGTCGTGGTTTGACCACAGACCTCCCGAAAAAACAGCAGGGGCGCGAACTCAATGCACCCCCGCTGAGGCACGTCCAAGCGCCCGTGAAGAGTATGCACCAAGCCGCGCCCGATTGGGCACACGCTTGGGCTTGGACTCTTCACTGGGAAATTGGACGTTTTCAGCGAGACCGGTAGCCTAATATGTGTTTAAGTTATTTAGTTTTAGATTTTGTGCGTTTTTTATGTTGGGCGGAGTGTTTCCCCCTTTTTGTTCAGCCAGATTAAGCCCTCTCCAGCCTCAAGATTGCAAGCCCAAAACAAATATTGGCATGTGGGATGCCGTGAAGCCTGCGGATCTCCGACGTGGGAAACGGGGTTCTTGCCCACAATAGCCCGGCCAACCACAATAAAGACAGCTTTGCAACCAGTACCCAACAATGCGAAAAATGTCGAAAGCCTTACGGGCTTGATCGAAAGGGTCACGTTTTTCAACGAGGAAAACGGGTACGCCGTCATCAAAATCAAAGCCAAGGGCCATCGTGACTTGGTGACCGTTGTGGGCTCTTTGCCCAGCGTCAACCCAGGCGAATGGGTGACGGCGCAGGGAATCTGGATTCGGGACCGTGAATTCGGCCTCCAATTCAAAGCCGAAATGCTCACCAGCACCCCGCCAACCTCCATTGAGGGAATCGAAAAATATCTCGGCAGCGGCATGGTCAAGGGCATTGGCCCGGTCTACGCGAAAAAACTGGTGGCCAGATTTCAGGAGGGAATTTTCGAGGTAATTGAACAGCGCTCAGCGGAATTGGAAACTGTGGATGGGATCGGACCCAAGCGACGTCACAAAATCAAAGCGGCCTGGGCGGAGCAAAAAGTCATCCGTCAAATCATGGTCTTCCTGCACAGTAACGGGGTGTCCACCAGTCGGTCCGTCAGAATTTTCAAGACCTATGGTGACAACGCAATTGAGAAAGTGCGCGAGAACCCGTACGGACTAGCTCGGGATATACACGGAATTGGCTTCAAAACCGCCGACCAAATTGCTCAAAAGGTCGGCATCCCGCACGATTCGATTCTACGAGCCTGCGCCGGTCTGAGCCACGTACTGCTCGAAGCCACAAATGACGGTCACTGCGCCTTGCCAGTGGAGCAGATGCTGGATGAAGCCGGCAAATTACTGCTGGTGGGGGACGACATTACCAAAACTGCGCTGGCAAAGTCCCTGGCTGATCGAGAATTGGCGCAAGAGAACATTGCTGGCACTGAGTTGGTGTTTATGCCGGCGCTGAAACGGGCCGAGGAAAACATTGCGGGACGCATCCGCCATCTGGCCGCCCAACCGCCCAATTACCCGCTCATCGATTTCGACAAGGCCGTCGAATGGTGCCAGGTGAAGACGGGAAAGGAACTGGCACCGTCCCAGCGCGAGGCATTAAAGAAGGCACTGACGAGCCGCGTCATCGTGATTACCGGGGGACCGGGAGTCGGAAAAACAACACTCCTAAACTCCGTCCTGAAAATCCTCTGTGCGAAAAAGGTCGAATGCCTGCTCTGTGCGCCGACAGGCCGGGCCGCAAAACGCTTGGGCGATGCCACGGGATTGGCCGCCTGCACCATCCATCGCCTTCTTGAAGCTCAGCCCGGGGGCCGGTTCGGGAAAAACGACACCAATCCCCTAAAATGTAATCTGTTGGTAGCCGATGAGGTATCAATGCTGGATGTGCCATTGATGAATCACCTGCTTAGGGCGCTCCCGCCCAACGCCGGATTGATGCTCGTCGGCGACGTGGACCAGTTGCCGTCTGTGGGTCCAGGAATGGTGCTCAGAGACATAATCGAAAGCGGCGTCGCCCCGGTCGTACGGCTCACCGAAGTGTTCCGCCAAGCGGCTTCCAGCCGGATCATCACGAACGCGCACCGGATCAATGATGGCCAGATGCCGGAATGGGAGGCCAAAGACTCCGACTTTTACTTCGTTGAGCGCGACACCCCAGAAGCAATATCCGAAACGTTGCTGAAAATGGTGAAAGAAAGAATTCCTGGAAAGTTCGGTTTTGACCCCATCCGGGATGTTCAAGTGCTCTGCCCCATGAACCGAGCCTCATTGGGGGTCCGGGAAATGAACATACAGCTACAGAACTCTCTGAACCCCTTTCATCAGGACAAACCGTTTGTCGAAAAGTTCGGGTGGCAATTCCGCCTCGGTGACAAGGTCATCCAAACCGAGAACAATTACGACAAGGAGGTTTTCAACGGGGACATTGGCATCCTCACTAAAATTGACCCAGTCGAGCAGGAGGTGGTCATTCGGTTCGACCAGCGGGACGTCGTCTATGATTTCGGGGAGTTGGACGAGATTTCGCTGGCATATGCCATCACGATCCACAAAAGCCAGGGTAGCGAGTTTCCGGTTGTCGTCATCCCCTTGGCCACGCAGCAATACATACTCCTCCAAAGAAATCTCGTCTACACGGGAATCACCCGTGGCAAAAAGCTTGTGGTACTTGTGGGGCAGAAAAAGGCCATGGCCATGGCCGTGCGAAACAACAAAACAGAACGGAGATTTTCAGGGCTGCTGTCAAAGCTGACCATGCCAGCAAAAGTGTGATTAGCTAAATCCCAGAGGCAGGATTTTGCACCCCTTCATGAGCCTCCAACATTTTGACCAGCCGAGCCCGATCTGATCGCCAGGTGCTGCTCTTCATGTTTTGCAAAATTTCCAGCATCCCTTCCCGCTTTGAATTTCCTTTGCCGACCAATAGATCGGGCATAGCCCTAAAAATCATGGCGCGAAACTGCTCTGCTCCAGGCCTAAAATAGTGCTTTATCACTATTTCCACGGTTTCATGGCCTGTAACCATTTGGACGACCGGCATCGACACATTGTTGGATAAAGCAATGGTAATCCAGGTCGTTCGAAAACTGTGAAAACCTCGGATAGTCGCACGACGCAACCCAACCTTTCGCTCAATTGTGAGTCCACCCGCATGTTTGCCGATATTTGATTTTGAAGGTTTCCCTTCGGCTTTTTGGCCATTTTCACTACCGCCGTTCACCTCGACTTTGTCTTCATCCACTATGTCTTTGAAGCCAGCCTTTTCGAACACTCGCTGAACCCTGTTGGTAATATCGTCAGGATTTTGTTCCACCATTGCGGCTTGCTCAGGAAACACAAACTCGCTCTCGCCTCGTTTGCATTTGATAAGCACCTCCCGGAGTAATGGCAATATGGGAATGGCCACCATGCTGGATGTTTTATTTGTTTTCACCATGCAAATGTCCTTGCCTAGATCAACGCTTTCCCATCGCAACCGGCAGCAATCGGATCGACGCATTGCAGTGCAAATGCCCGTCACAATAATGGGATGAATAAAATCATCATCGGTCGAAGCCTCCAGAATGGCTTTTAATTGCTCCGGCGTGAATGGTTGATGATGAATCGTTTCCTGCTCTTTAAGCTCGGCCATCTCCAAGTGGTCGCGATAAGCAGGAGAATGTCGCTCCAGGTGAAAAAAAGCTGATTTGAGCTGCTTGAGGGTGTAATTCCAGGTGGTGGAACTGACGCCACGCTCTTCCTCTGCATCCATGAAAGCTTTGGTCATCTCCGCTCGAACCAGGAGCATTTCCTTCACCTTTGGGTAACGCTCCTGCATGAAATTTACGAATCGGTTGAGAATAGCTTTAACCTCCCCCGCATATTTGCTGTCTTTTTTCCGGCGTTCCCTGGTTTTTGACCAGCAGTTGGCCATATCCGACAACAAAATCGTCTTCAAGGAATCATCATCACCGGTTTTGACCGCGATCAGTCGTTCGGTCAGTTTGGTGAGATTTCGCTTGTCTGTGAGTTCCTTTTTGACCCGATCATGTTCTGCTTGGGCTCGCCCACGGCTGTTTTCAAACAAGGAATCCCCGTCGTTCTTGAGGCTGGCCGGGCGCTGGCCCTCAACCTTGACACCCAACTGCACGACTGTCTCTTCGCCATCGATGCGGAAATAGCCGTACCACCACTGACTCGTTTTGCGTAGGATCAAACTCATAATCCCCCAAAGGACCCTGCGACATTAGCAACTTTAACAACTTAGGGCGACCTTCAAAAGAGGGTGCGTAAACAATCGTGAAACATTACCCCTTTAGCAAGCCTGAAAATTTGAATAAACATTGATTTTATTGGTGCATCCGGCAGGACTTGAACCTGCAACCTTCTGATCCGAAGTCAGAAGCTCTATCCAATTGAGCTACGGATGCCCCGCCAAACTTTCAGCCTGCCCGATTCCCACCCCCAACTCAACCCGCGAATTCGGACCAGTCGAAAATGACGGCACAATCCGCAATTCCTTAATCTTCATCCCAATGCAATTAACACTTGTGTCCGGCCCCTTAGGTTTTCAAACTATGCCCGTGACCGACAACCCCTCGCCACCCAAGGTGGTCCCGACACCCGAACCCGGCTGGCTCCAGGCCCGGCGCCAATCCTTTTTCACCCCCCGCGCCGCCGATGTCCTCTGGTACCGCCAATGCGACGACCTCAGTGGCACCCTCATATTGCCCATGCTCGTGTTCAGCCCCTGGGCCTTCGGCACCACCCAGCCCTGGTCCATATGGACCATGAATATCGTCGGCTATCTGCTCGGCCTCCTCCTCCTCCTCAAGGTCTTCATCCGCCGCGTCCGGCACTACCCCGCCCCCCGTTGGGAAAACTTCTCCACCCGGACCGGTGCCCTCACCCGGCACCGCGACCCGGCCGTACGGATGCTCACCCGCACCCTCGCCTGGCTGACCCTCGCCGTGCTGGCTTGGTGTCTCACCAGCGCCTGGAATTCCGCCGCCAACTACGATCCGGAGACCCGCCAATTTGATTACCAATCCTACATTTCGTGGCTGCCCCACAGTCTCGATGGCCACAGTTCCTGGAATTATCTCTGCATCTACCTGGGCCTGGCCGCCTCCTTTTGGTCCGTGGTGGACTGGCTCGCCGGGATGACCGCCCACGAGGAACGCATCCTGCCCGGCATGGCCCGCAGCGGTTCCGATAAAACCACGCCCCAGTTCCCCGCCCGCCTGCGCACCCTCCTCTGGCTGCTCTGCCTCAACGGCCTGGCCCTCGGCGTGGAAGCCATCGTCCAACGCGCCTCCGGCTCCAACAAACTCCTCTTCTTGGTCCAACCCCGGGTGCATATCGACGGCGAATCTCAGTTCGGCAGCTATGCCTACCGCTCCAACGCCGCCCAATACTTCAATCTCCTCTGGCCTCTGGCCCTTGGCTTCTGGCTCACCCTGCAACAACGCGCCGCCGAAGTGCGCAGCCGCGCCCACCATTGGCTGCTCCTCGCGGCGGCCGTCATGGCCGCCTGCCCCATCATCTCCACCAGCCGCGGCGGCGCCCTCGTATCCGTCGGCCTCCTCGGGCTCGCCATGCTCTACCTCCTCCTCGCCGCCTTTCTGGCCCGCCCCCGGACCGCCAAAAAACGCTCCCGCCATCGGCGCAACAAACCCCTGCTGCCGCCCGAAACCACGGCCGCCCCCGCCGCCCCCCTCGCCGCCGCAACCTCCGTCCGCCAAGCCGCCCCCCGGCCCGCCGCCGCCAAGGCCAACACCACCGGCTGGCTCCTCTTGTTTCTCACCATCACCCTGTCCATGGGCTGGTATTTCGGCTGGGATCTGCTCGCCCCCCGCATGGATCAAATCGGCGCCGGTTATGACGCCCGGGAAGACATGTACAAAGCCGCCGAACCCATGACCAAAGATTATCCCCTCTTCGGCACCGGCCCCGGTACCTTTGGCACCGTGTTCCAGCTCTATCGCTTTTCCGATGAAGTATACTGGCCCGGCCAGTTGCACAACGACTGGCTGGAAACTCAGATAACCTTTGGCTGGCTGGGACTGGGCTTAATCTGCTCCGCCCTCGCCGTCGTCGGCCTGCGCGGCCTCGCCCCCGGCGGCGTGCTCCGCGGCAGCCAACGCTTGGAAGTCTTCATCTGGCTGGGCCTCATCGGAAGCATGATCTTTGCCCTGTTCGATTTCCCCTTCCAAATCCATTCCGTCCTCCTGCTCTTCCTCGTCATGTGTGCCCTCCTCTTCAACCTCGGCCGCCGCTGACACTCTCCACTCTTCGCGCCGGCCCCCCGGCCGGCGCCGATTTCTGTTTTCTACTTTCCAAATTTCAGCATTTCCCCCCGCTCACTCCCACTCAATCGTCCCCGGCGGCTTGCTCGTGATGTCCAGCACGCACCGGTTCACCCCCTTCACCTCATTGATGATCCGCCCCGCCAGCTTCTCCAGCAAATCATACGGCAGCTTCACCCAATCCGCCGTCATCCCATCCTGCGACTCCACCGCCCGGATTGCGATCGTATACTCATACGTCCGCTCATCCCCCATCACCCCCACGCTCCGCACCGGCAGCAACACCGCGAAACTCTGCCAGATCTTGTAGTACAACCCGCTCGCCTTCATCTCCTCCACCACGATCGCATCCGCATTCCGCAAAATCTCACAGCGCGACGGCGTCACCTCCCCCAAAATCCGCACCGCCAGGCCCGGACCCGGAAACGGCTGCCGCCACACAATCTCCTTCGGCAACCCCAGCTCCAGACCCAATTGCCGCACCTCATCCTTGAACAAACACTTCAGCGGCTCCACCAACGCAAAACCCAGCTTCTTCGGCAGCCCCCCCACATTATGATGACTCTTGATCAACGCCGCCGGATTCCCCGCGATCGGCACCGACTCGATCACATCCGGATACAACGTCCCCTGCGCCAAAAACTTTGCCTTCCCCGCCCGCTTCGTCGCCGACTTGAACACATCGATGAACGTCCCCCCGATGATCTTCCGCTTCCGCTCCGGGTCCGTCACCCGCTTCAACTTGCGCAGAAACAAACCCGTCGCATTCTCATACTGCAACTTCATCTTGAAATGCCGCCCGAACACCTCCTGCACCACCTCCGCCTCCCGCGCCCGCAACAACCCGTTGTTCACAAAAATACACGTCAACTGATCCCCGATCGCCTTATGCAGCAACGCCGCCGCCACACTCGAATCCACCCCCCCGCTCAACCCCAAAATCACATGCTCCTTCCCCACCTGCGCCCGGATCTCCTCCACCGCCTGCTCCGCATAATGCCGCATCGTCCAGCCCCGGCCGCAGCCGCACACCCCATGCACAAAATTCGTGATGATCTCCCGGCCGCGCGGCGTATGCACCACCTCCGGATGAAACTGCAGCCCAAAAAACTTCTTCTCCCGGTTCTCGATCGCCGCAAACTCCGAATTCTCCGTCACCGCCACCGGCCTAAAATCCTTCGGCAACCGCGTCAACTTGTCCCCGTGCGAATTCCACACCTGCAACCCCTTCGGCAGCTTTGCAAACAACGCGCACGACCCATCCTTCACCGTCAACGTCCCCTTCCCATACTCCCGCTTCAGCCCCTTCTCCACATTCCCCCCCAGAAACTTCGCCAGCAACTGCACCCCATAACAAATCCCCAGCACCGGCAGCCCCAGCTTAAAAATCGCCGGATCCGGTAACGGCGCCTTCGGCGAATAAACACTCGACGGCCCGCCCGACAAAATGATCCCGCTCGGCTTCAACCGCGCGATCTCCGCCGCCGACGTGTTAAAATGCAAAATCGTCGAATACACGCTGCACTCGCGGATCCGCCGCGCGATCACCTGCGTATACTGCGACCCAAAATCCAAGATGACAATCTGTTCATTCATGAAACAATAAATAAAGCCCAATAATCCCGCCCCCCACGCCAATTTGCCAGCCAAAAATACCAAAATCCGCCCTTGGCCCGTGAAATCTGGCTGCTATTTCACCGGGCCGCGCTCTGCCCCTTGCTCTTCGCGCCATAACCGCAACGTGTGTTTCTTGTAGCCGACAAACCAGCGGCTCTGGCCGGTCTCCCATTCTAGCGTAACGAGGCTCGTTTCGGTTCGCTTTCGCTACAGCTCGACGCTCGCTCCCCGCAGCTTCGACGGCAGCGTTACCACTGCCGCCGTGCGGGTCGCTTCATGTTCATTGAACAATTACATGGCTCACCTCATGGGTTTGCTCGATCACTCAGACTTCTCCTGACGCACCAGAATACACGGACAAAGACGGGGAAAAAGACCTATTGGTCGCAAAAGAACGCAGAGATCCCATAGAAAAGACAGGCTTTGCAGGATGGGGACTGGGCCGTCCGACGGATCGGACGAATGGTTGGAATGGGGTGGATTGGGTGGAATTCGGCAGTTGTGCCCGGAACCGGCCGGGGGATTGGGGGTGGAAGCAAAGGTTTTTGCTTAAAAGTTTGATTTCTGACGGTAATTGTCTTTAATGAGGCCAGAATTTTGCAATGAATATTCACGAATATCAGGCCAAACAGTTGCTCGCCAAATATGGCGTGGCGGTACCTCTGGAAATCCCTGCCAAGTCGTTCGCCGAGGTCCGGCCGGCGGCGGATAAAATCACCGCGAGCGGGAGTTCGCGGGTGGTGGTCAAATCGCAGATCCATGCCGGGGGTCGCGGCAAGGGCACGTTCAAGAGCGGATTCCAGGGCGGCGTCAAGGTGGCGGCCTCGGTGGATGAGGCGGTGGGCTTCGCGGAGAAGATGCTCGGCCAGGTGCTGGTGACGAAGCAGACGGGTCCGGACGGACGGCTGGTGCAGACGTTGCTGCTGGCGGCGGGCGCGAAGGTCAAAAAGGAGTTTTATCTGGCGGTGCTGCTGGACCGGGTAAATTCCCGGCCGCTGGTGATGGCGAGCACGGAGGGGGGGATGGATATTGAAGAGGTGGCGGAGAAGCATCCGGAAAAGATTTTCAAGGAGCATATCGATCCGGCGGTGGGGATCATGCCGTATCAGGCGCGGAAGATCGCGGCGGCACTGGGGTTGAAGGGTGATTTGTTCAACGCCGGGGCGAAGCTGGTGACGGGCGTTTACAACACGTGGTGGGAATCGGACGTGGCGATGGTGGAGCTGAATCCGCTGGCGGTGGTGGAACTGGCGGACGGCAAGGAGACGGTGGTGGCGCTGGACGCGAAGATCTCACTGGATGACAACGCGCTCTACCGGCACAAGGATATTTTGGAGATGCGGGATTTGAACGAGGAAGCGCCGCTGGAGATCGAGGCGAGCAAGTTCAACCTGAACTACATCAAGCTGGATGGCAGCATCGCGTGCCTGGTGAACGGCGCGGGCCTGGCGATGGCGACGATGGACATCATCCAACATTTTGGCGGCAACCCGGCGAATTTCCTGGATGTTGGTGGCGGCGCGAGCCGGGAGCAGGTGACGGCGGCGTTCAAGATCATCTTGAGCGACCCGAACGTGAAGGGCATTTTGGTCAACATTTTCGGCGGGATCATGGATTGCAATGTGATCGCGACGGGGATTGTGGCGGCGGTGAAGGAAACCGGGCTGAAACTCCCGCTGGTGGTCCGGCTGGAGGGGAACAATGTGGTGGCGGGCAAGAAGACGCTGGCGGAATCCGGCGTGGCGATCATCACGGGTGATTCCATGGCCGATGCGGCCAAGAAGGTTGTGGCGGCCGTGGGCTGATTAGCAAAGCGCCGCCGTGGACGCCGCACACATTGCGGTGGCGGCAGTGCATGAGATGGATTTTCTGCTGACGTGGAATTGCCGTCACATAGCGAACGCTGTCATTGTGGACAAAGTGCGTGCAGTGATCGCGGTCGCCGGATATGCTCCACCGGCAATCTGCACGCCTTTGGAATTAATGCGGTAATGTTGCCATATGAAAAACGACCTGCTCAAAGATATCTGGGCCGTCCGCGACCAAATCGGCGCGGAATGCGGCTATGACCTGAAACGGCTTGGCGCCTTGGTACATAGCGAAGAAACCAAAGTTGGTAAATGGCTAGTGCATTCGCCCAAGGTGACGAACCGCCGGAAGCCTCAAACCGTGGCCGCCTGAACTATCTCACAGCTGATATACTTCATGCTTAATATCACAGAAATCGCCTTTAGTTGCTACGCCGTCACGGACATGGCGCGGGCGCGGAAGTTTTATGAAGGTGTGCTGGGGCTGAAGCCGACGACCGTGCATGATTCGGAGCATGGCAAATGGGTGGAATACGAATTTGCTCCCCATTGCCTGTCGTTGGGGTCCTCCCCCGCGTTCAAGCCGAGTCCGAATGGCTGTTCGGTGGCTTTGGAGGTGGCGGATTTCGCCGCCGCAGTGGCGCAGTTGCGGGCGAACGACGTGAAATTCCGGATTGAACCGATGGACACGCCGGTCTGCCAGATGACGATGTTTTTTGATCCGGATGGAAACAGCATTTGCATCCACAAGCGGAAGCGAAAAGTGACGTATGAATGAGCGATTTACGTTTACACTGGTGGAAATTGCACCGGCTGAAGAATTCTTCCGAATGACGTCAGAGGAACGCCTGAAGCAAAACAATGCCATGGTAAATCGCGTACTTAAAATCGTGGCGTTTATGGAGAATTTTTTCCGCGGATGGGTTCTGATCAAATTACACAAGTCCCAATTTTTGAAATAATTTTTAAACAACCAAGCCAGATTTACCATGTCCATACTCGTCAATTCCAATACGAAGGTTCTCGTCCAAGGCATCACCGGCAGCTTTGGCGCGAAGCATGCACAGCTTTCCATTGATTACGGCACGCAGATCGTGGCCGGGGTCACGCCCGGCAAGGGCGGCCAGTTTTTTGAGCATGGCGGCGTGAAGGTCCCCATTTTTGACACCGTGGCGGAAGCGGTGAAGCAGACGGGGGCGACGGCCTCGGCGGTGTTCGTTCCCCCGCCCTTCGCGGCGGATGCCATTCTGGAGGGCGCGGACGCCGGGCTGGACCTGATCGTGGCGATCACGGAGGGCATTCCCGTACGCGACATGGTGCGCGTGAAGCGGGCGTTGCAGGGCAACACGAAGACGCGGCTGATCGGACCGAATTGTCCGGGCGTGGTGACGCCGGGCGCGGGCAAGGATTCCCACGGCGGCTGCCGCATTGGCATCTCCCCGGGCTACATTCACAAAAAGGGTCACATCGGCGTGGTTTCGCGCAGCGGAACGCTGACGTATGAGGCGGTGTGGCAACTGACTTCCAAGGGTGTGGGGCAATCCACGTGCGTGGGCATCGGCGGCGACCCGGTCAACGGGACGTCGCATCTGGATGTGATCAAGCTTTTCAGTGCGGACCCGGACACGCACGGCATCATCATGATCGGTGAGATCGGCGGGTCGGCCGAGGAAGAAGCGGCGGAGTGGATCAAGGCCAACTGCAAGAAGCCGGTGGCGGGATTCATCGCCGGGGCGACGGCCCCGCCCGGACGGCGCATGGGCCATGCGGGGGCGATTGTGAGCGGCGGCAAGGGCACGGCGGAGGCCAAGATCGCGGCGTTCAAGGCGGCGGGCATCGGCATTGCGGTCACGCCGAGCGAGATGGCGGACACGCTGTTGAAAATGATGTAAGCACCCGGCAAGCGACCAGGGCGCGGGAAAATTTCGTTCGGGCGCAGACCAACCCCTGCGGTTGAACACGTTGATGGGACTGATTGACTTCATTCTGAACCTCGCCGGGCTGCTGCTCTGGCTGAGCTGGCGTTCCGTGCAGTACGATCCGCTGACGCGGCGCACGCCGGCCACGTTGCTGGGCACATTGCGTCCGGCGGAAAAGACGCGCTGGCGGCAATGGCATCTGCCGGCGGCGATTATCGGGCTGCTGATCGCGCGGGCGGTGGGTTACTGGCTGATCGGGTCCTCGATGAACTGGGTGGGACGGCTGGACCTGGGGGTGATCTCGGTGCCGATCGCGATTCACGGCCGTTGGAGCGACCTGTTCACCAGTATCATGCTGTATTCCTTCCTGAGTTTTGGCATCGCGCTGGGGGTGGTTTATCTTTGGCTGATGTTACTCTCCATACTGGCGGGACCGGACCCGGTGCATCGATTGGTGCGGGTGCAGCTAGGGGTGGTGGACCAATGGCCGTGCTGGCTGAAGCTGCTGCTGCCCGGGGTCGTGACGGCCATCGGTTGGTGGCTGGCGACGTGGCTGTTCGCCAATTTGACGGTGGGGAATTATTCCTCCACGCATTACCTTCCCTCCCCGGTTTCGGCCACCGAACGCTTGGAGGCCGCGCTGCTGGTGGGTCTGGGGAGCTACACGGTCTGGAAATATGTGGTGGCCGGGCTGCTGGTGCTGCACCTGCTCAGCACGTACGTCTATTTTGGGAAGCATCCCTTCTGGAAGTATGTGGACGCCACAGCCCGCACGTTGCTGTGGCCGCTGCGAAACGTTCCGTTACGGGTGGGCAAGGCGGATTTTGCGCCGGTGGTGGGGATTGCGCTGACGTTTCTGGCGGCCGAACTGATGCAAGGCGGTTTGATCGCGCTGTATCGGCGGCTGCCTTAGCGCAAATGGGTGGTCGATGGAACCGCTTAGCCGCGCTGACGAAGGCCACGGCGATGGCCGGTCATATCAAGCCCGGTTTCTGAGTTTTAATCCAAGGGAAATCCTCCGGCTGGGCCGGAGGACTCCCGAAGTTTGAGCGCTCCTGGAGGCGTTTGTGAGTCTACCGATCGTGAACCGCTCAAAGTTTACGAAAGGAAAAGGCCCTGCAAACG
>Ga0302319_10014061_pt1 | contig 14960 bp, 9 predicted proteins | sample Bog_T0_2_FD_203319 | JGI IMG/M metagenome (GOLD analysis project Ga0302319, IMG submission 203319) | Peat permafrost microbial communities from Stordalen Mire near Abisko, Sweden - Bog_T0_2 | ecosystem: Environmental > Terrestrial > Soil > Wetlands > Peat | place: Sweden: Abisko, Stordalen Mire... | reverse complement strand
CGGGCCGCAAGCCCGCCCTAGACCCTCAAATTATCTCGCCGCTCGGCCCGCACCGAAAAAATCACCCGCCTCCCTCAAGAGAAATTGCTTATGGGACTGGCTCTAATTAGAGCCAGTCCCACCAGCAGCCCGCCTCTGGGTAGTGGATGATTTTTTTTGCATAAGAAGATCGGATTTGGCCGGAGGCGGCAAAAAAGGTGCTCTATAAGTTGATGCCGCATCCTTTAAAGCCGGAACTTCTGCCGCTGGAGCAATATTTATTACCGGACTTGCCCACGATCATGGGCAACGCCGATTATCAGACGCTGCGGGCGCAACTTTTGCGCATGCATCAACTGCTCATCGACAGTGGGATCGAGCGGGACTTCATCGCGCGCAGCGTGAGCCATCGCCGTCAGTTTGCGGTGAAGCGTTATCAAAAGAGCGGCAAGTACGAGCAGCTCCTGCGGGAACATTCAGCGCGGGCGCTGCGGTGCAACCTGGCGCGGGTCTTACTCAAGGAAGACTTTCGCTCGTTCAGCGCGCGGCTGGCCGACAGTCCGCTCCTTCAGCGCTTCGTGGGCATCGCGCGGTTGGACGCGGTGGTGGTGCCGTCGAAGAGTTCGTTGCAGCGTTACGAGCAATGGCTGCCGGAAAACGAAGTGCGGGCGGTGGTCGAGCGGCTGTTGCAACTGGCGGCGCAACCAGCAGACGAAGCGACGAATCAGCCCCTGGATTTGGCGGAGCCGCTCGATCTCGACGTTTACTTTTTGGACATGACCTGCGTGAAAGCCAACATTCACTGGCCTGCCGATTGGGTGTTGCTCAAGGACGCGGTGCAAACCTTGATGTCGTCGGTGGAACTAATCCGGCGCGAAGGGTTGCGCCGCCGGATGGAAGAGCCGAAAACGTTCCTCACGCGGATCAACCGTCTGTGCATCGAGATGGGGCACGGACGGCGGCAGGCGGGCAGCGCGAAAAAGCGCAAGGGCGTTTTACGGCAAATGAAACGGCTGGTAAAAATCGTGCGTGGCCACGCCGTGAGTCATCGCCGCCTGCTCGACCAGGAGTGGTCCAACACCGAGTTGACCCGGCCCCAAGCCGAACAGATTTTAAAAAGAATCGATGCCGTCTTGACGCAACTTCCGGCGGCGGTGAAGCAGGCCCACGAACGCATCATCGGCGAACGCCCGGTCAAGAGCGCCGACAAAATCCTCTCCTTTTACGAGCCGGACGCCCACGTCATCGTGCGGGGCAAGGCCGGGGCCGAAGTCGAGTTCGGCAACACGCTGGTGTTGGGCGAAGCCGACGACGGCCTCATCATCGACTGGAAGCTGATCCGCGAACAAGCCCAGGCCGATTGCCACCAGGTGGAACCGAGCTTGTCGCGCGTGCAGGACGTGTTCCCGGACCGGGTGCGCGGCATCGTCACCGACCGGGGTTGCGACAGCAAAGACAATGTGGAAAGCCTCGCCTTCGTCGGAATCAAGAATGGCCTTTGCCCAAAAAATCCGCGCGAGATGAAACGCCGGTTCGCCGACCCGGAGTTCGCGGCCTGGCAAAAGCGCCGTGCCCAAACCGAAGCGCGCATCGCCATCTTCAAGCGCGAGTTCCTCGGCCAGCCCCTGCGCAGTCGAGGCTTTGCGCACCGCGAACTCATGGTCACCTGGGCCGTCTTCGTCCACGACCTGTGGATGCTCGCCCGCCGCCCCCGCGCCAGCCACGCCCTGGCCCAGGCCGCTTAGCGGCACGGGCCGGATCGTGCCGCTCCTTTTATAGAGGAAGCGTCTTCACGGTGCCCCAAAAACCCGAAAAATCGGGCCGCAAGCCCGCCCTAGACCCTCAAATTATCTCGCCGCTCGGCCCGCACCGAAAAAATCACCCGCCTCCCTCAAGAAAATTGCTTATGGGACTGGCTCAAATTAGTGACTGCGGCTCAATCATCAAATGCCTGTCTTAACGTCAGTCTGTTTTGCAGAGATCAATGATCCCTAAAGATGGGCTGGACGTGACCAGCGAATGTACACTGTCCTGGATACCGCGCTTGGTCTGACGGTTGGTGAGTAATGCAAACCAGCTCCGCGGGGCATGCTCATAGAGCAGTCCGCCACTTCATTTTCGCAGAAAACAATTTTGCCAATGACCCCTTTTGGTTGCGACATTGCAGAAGCCCTACCACCCCCAGTTCGCTTTTGCAATCGGGATAGGAGAGATTGACCCACGCCCGAAAAGCCATGTCCCAGGCGCTGCGTGCCCGTCAGTGACGGCGAATTTGTCCCATTCGCAGAGCCTGTCAAAATTATTATTTCGGGAAATATCCGGAAATATCAGCAATAATCAGGGAATTTCGGGAAATTTGAGTAAGCACAAATTCTAAAAAAAGGACCAGTGTTAAGACATGGTCACGCAAAAGGAACCAAGTCTATGAAAACAAAGGTATTATACTCTAAAAAGCGCCTTCCAATAGTCGTGGAAAGCGGATTTTCCCGCCACCAGTTGCCCAGTGTGCTCAACGAGGAATCGGCCTAAGGCGAGAAGATTGTGATGACCGACGCCAGAGTGAAATTCTTAACCTGCCGCCACTATCCGGCGCGACTCACAGTGATTGAAACTTCCTGGTATCTAGGGTTCAGCGAAAACGATATCCCGGTTTTGGCGTCCCGCAGGCTGCTCAGGCCAGTGGGCAATCCCTCACAAAATGCGACTAAATACTATGCGTTAAAAGATCTCAAGAGAGTCCACGGAGACACACGGTGGATCAATCGCGCCACCGCAGCGTTGAACAGGTATTGGCAACTCAAGAATGGCAGTCGAATAAAGTAGACTGTCATAAGAGCATCATGCACACCCGACTGACTAGAGATGTCATTTATACAATTATGTTTGCTTGCTTGATCAGATCCGGCGCTTCGCTGAGCGAGCCTTTGGGAGGCATTGAGGGGCTCGGAATCTCGCTCTATCGCCGCACGGCCTCCAAACGACTGGGTAATTTTTCTACCCCCGAAACTGAACCGAGAAATAACTTTTAATGAAAACGCCTGCTTCTCCCCTCCCCTTATCTGAAAAAGTCGTACTTACTCCCGCTGAATTTTCGTCCATGTTCGGGCGTCATTACTCCTGGTGCTATCGGCAGATTTATGCCGGAAAAGTCAAAGTGATCACTAAACTCGGTCGGATGATGATTCCCAAATCTGAGGTGGATCGGTTGCTTCAAGAAAAACAGATTTATAAGGGGAGAAACTGAAACTTGTCGCCCAAGTTGATTAGGAATCAAAACCAAAGTTCATCTTTTGCATGGCTTGCTGCGCATGCTCATCACGAAGATGACCATAAACCTTCATGGCAAGGGCTCCCCCATCGCGGTGGCCCATAATTCGAGAGATTGTTGGAATATCGATTCCGGCCTCTATGGCTGTGGTAGCAAAAAGATGACGCAAATCGTGATGGCTAATCGTGGGTGCGCCCGCGGTTTCGCAGGCCTTACGCAGGAACCCGCGGCATTCCTTAACTCTGAGCACCGGTTTGTCGAGATCTTCATCGAGACGTTCCTGCAGCATTTTCTCCAACAAGACCCGGCACTCCGGGATAATGGGAATGTCACGGGGAGTGCCGTTCTTTGTAACCCGTAGAGTGATTCTTGAGGCAACAAAATTCACGTCGCGCCAACTCACATTAACGGCCTCGTTCTGCCTGGCTCCCGTGTACGCAAGAAATCGGACCATCTCGCCAGCGGCCTTGCACATCCCGTACCCGGCTGTCTCGATTTCCTCGAGTATGGCAGCAAACTGCTTCCTGGTCGGAAGCTGAAGGCGCTTGGATTTGGGCGTTGCGCGCTTGATTGATTTGTCGCGCGCGGGGTTGGAAAATAGGCGACCAGATTCGACTGCAAAATCGAGGGTATGGCGCATGGCATCCAAGGCGCAATTGAAAGTCGTCGCCGACGCTCCTTTTGAATTCCGGCAAGGGGTCTTGGCTCCCTTTGGTACATAGGGCTTGGTCTCTGACCGGAGCCGGTGGGCCCAATCCCGAACCAGCGGAACACTTAAGCTGCGAACATTGAGCTTCTCGATTCCCGGCCAGCTTTTCAGCACGATCTTGATCCCTGCGGCACGAAACGCCTTGGTACCCTCGGCAATCTCCGCGTCTCGCAGAAAGTTCAACCGATATAGGTCCAGGGCTTGGCCAAAAGTCATTTTTCCCTGAGTCACCTCCACTTGGGCAGGCAACTGAGCGCGCGCAGAAGAGATGCGTTCGTTAAGAGTCCTTTCGGCCACAGACTTGAGCTTTGTGCCGAGGCTCTTCCACATTTTCTTGCCGCCCAGAGAAATCCTCGCGTAGTATCTTCCATTCGTATGACGGTAGAGACTTTTAACATTCGTCGAAATCCAACCAGCTTTAGCGCGTGTGCTCATAATTTTGCCCTATCTTCTGAGCGCAGTGTATAAAATTGGTGTATAAAATTCAAGATGAAATTTAAAAGCATTATGCAAGTCGTTGATAGTTAATAAAGGACAGGTGGCTGAGTGGTTTAAGGCACTCGACTCGAAATCGAGCGTGCCCCTTAAAGGCACCGTGGGTTCGACTCCCACCCTGTCCGCCCTTTTGCAAGTGGCTCGAACACAACGAGCGCTCTCTCAAAAAAGGCCCAAAACAGGGTGAAATAGGCCCAACTGTCAGCGGAATTGTCAGCGAAAGGCGGTAAGTGATTTTACCCGATCACTTTCCCTCACCTTCCGAAACCACATTCCGGCTGCACCTTAGGACTTAGTCGTCCGGAGTGGGATGATCTCATGCACAACCGAGATCACCATGCACAAGCAGCAGTACAAAATGTTCAAGCGGTCAGGCACCTATTACATCGAAGACAAGGACACCGGAAAGCAAACCAGTCTCTTCACCAAGGACAAGGGCGAAGCCATCACTCTTTTCGCGGCGAAGAACCAAGCGGCCTCGCAGCCCGTGCTCAACGTGGCGATGGCGAAGGTTTACCTTATCCGGATCTCTCAGCGGAGAAGCGGCGTGCACTTATAAGCCGTGACGTCGGGCAGATGCATCGAGTTACAACCCGTCAAATCAGCGAGCCTGCGACTGCCAGCTAAACTGCCAGCAAAGTTAGTGAAAGAAAGTGGGCGAAACTACCCGCCTTTTGACTTGACGCACTCTCGTAAGTCGATCTATTGTAAGGACTAACAAGCACGGGATCGTCCGACTCCCACCCTGTCCGCTTTTTAGTTTTTATTCCTTATTATTGAGACGGTGGTTCGACGGGATTGGTGCCGGTTGCTCCACCGGATGTTGGTGGGTTTGGACGAACGGGCGTATTGGGGGCGGGAACAACTGAGGTGTTGGGACTGGGGACAACTGACGCATTCGGCGGCGGGGTTAACGGCGTATTCGGGTTGGGAACAACCGGCGTGTTTGGACTTGGCACCACAGGTGTATTCGGGCTTGGCTGAACCGGAGGCCGCAGATTCGGGTTTACCGACGAGGGGGCATTGGGATTAGGGGCCATGGGCGGATTCGGGTTTGCCGATGGGGGTGGATTTGGATTGCCTTCCGAGCCGCCAGGCGCGGGTGAGCCCGCAGGGCCATTGTTGATCGCTTGCCCCAGGATATTCAGGCTAATGGCGCTGGCCATCAAGGCGCTTAAAAAAATATTCCGTATTGTTTTCATAATAGAATAAGGGTTGGGCTTCTTTCACATTTGAATCCGGCATAGCTTGTGCCAGCGATGCCCTGAGTTGCAGGTGATTGAGTTTGAACGCCTTGAGTTTCCGTTCCTTTTTTTCATCCCGGTCTTTTGCCCATCCACTACGGAATCCAACGTGCAGACTGCAAAACCACGTGTAGGTTGTCCAAAGGCATAACGCATTAGGGCCAAAACGCTCTATCGCAAAAAGCGAGTTCGAGGGAATTCAAGCACAGCGATCATTTTCTCTAATCTAATCCGGGACAGAGTCTTGTGGATTAGTGGTCTGAAATGGCATGAGGGCTGCAAAAAGGAATATGCGCCTACCAACTCTGAAAGGAAAATCATGAATGCTACAAAACTCAATCTTCAGGGAAACTGGAATGTGGTCAAAGGAAAGCTGAAGCAAGCTTACGGCGAACTCACCGATGACGACTTGAAATTTGAAGAGGGCCATGAAGATGAATTAATGGGACGAATTCAAAAGCGCATTGGTGCGACCGCCGCAGATGTGGAGCACCTTCTGGAAAAGTTTAATCGTCGGTAAAGATTCCCACGGGCCGTTTGACTTAAATCGACACGCGGGAACTAAATGAAACTGGAAGACTACGGCTTTATCGGTGATACCCATACGGGTGCGCTGGTTGGGATTGATGGCTCGATTGATTGGCTCTGCACGCCTCGATTCGGCAATGCCGCCTGTTTCGCCGCCCTTTTGGGAAACGAGGAAAATGGGTGCTGGAAAATCAGTCCGAGAAAGCCCGTCCTAAGCGCCCATCATAGCTATCGAAAAGATACCCTGATTCTTGAAACGGTTTTTGAAACCGAGGACGGCGCGGTAAAGTTGATCGATTATATGCCTCCTCGCGGCAAATACCGGGACGTCGTTCGCACGGTGGAAGGTATCCGGGGACGCGTTGAATTGGAATCGAAGTTGATCATCCGATTCGATTATGGCCGGACTATTCCCTGGGTGCAGCAGTCACCCGATGGCCTCACGGCGATCGCGGGTCCCAACGCGCTGGTTTTGCGAGCCGATGTGCCCAACTATGGCGAGGACCTCTCAACCGTGGCGCGTTTCAGCGTCAGGGAGGGCGAGCATAAATCTTTTATCCTGACCTGGTACCCTTCTCACGAATTGCCGCCGGACCCGATCAATTCGTGGTATTCGCTGATCGATACGGAAAATTATTGGCGAAAGTGGGCGGCGCGTTGCACCTATCAGGGAGAATGGCGGGATGCCGTCGTGCGCTCGCTCCTGACGCTCAAAGCGCTGACCTACGTCCCCACCGGCGGCATCGTCGCCGCGCTGACAACTTCCCTGCCGGAAAAACTGGGAGGCGTCCGGAACTGGGATTACCGCTGCTGCTGGCTGCGGGATGCCACCTTTACCCTCTATTCGTTGATGCAGGCCGGTTATACCGAGGAGGCCGCGGCGTGGAGCCACTGGCTGCTTCGAGCCGTGGCGGGGGATCCGGCCCAGATGCAGATCATGTACGGCGCGATGGGCGAACGCCGCCTGACCGAAATTGAATTGCCCCATTTAACCGGGTACGAAAATTCGGCGCCGGTGCGAATCGGCAATGCCGCTTCGGAACAATTCCAGCTCGATGTTTATGGTGAGGTGATGGATGCCATGCACCTGGCCCGTTCGATGAAAATCGACTGTGATCCGGCCTACTGGCGTCTTCAACGCCATTTGATCGACTTCGTGGAAGCTCACTGGATGGAGCCCGACGAGGGAATCTGGGAAATTCGCGGGCCGCGTCGTCACTTTACCCATTCCAAGATCATGGCCTGGGTGGCAATTGACCGGGCGGTGCGCTCGGTCGAGGAATTTGGTTTGGAAGGCGATGTCGAGCGCTGGCGGAAACTGCGCCAGGCGATTCATGACGAAGTTTGCGAGAAGGGCTTTCATCCGAAGAGAAAGGCCTTCACGCAATTTTATGGTTCCGAAATACTCGATGCCAGCCTGCTGATGTTGCCGCTGGTCGGCTTTTTGCCGGCGACCGATGAGCGAGTTCAATCCACGGTTAATCTCATCGAAAAGGAATTGCTTCAGGATGGATATATTCTTCGTTACCATCCCGACGACTCGGCCTCGGTCGATGGCCTCCCTCCGGGTGAAGGAGCGTTTCTTCCCTGCACTTTCTGGCTGGCGGACTGCCTGCATTTGATGGGCCAGGAAAAGAAGGCCCGCGAAATTTTCCAGCGACTGCTCGATATTCAAACCCGTCTCGGGCTTTTGTCAGAGGAGTACGCTCCGGATCAACACCGATTGGTCGGCAACTTTCCGCAAGCCTTCACGCACGTCAGCCTGATCAATACGGCGTTGAATTTGTCCCGGAAAACCGGGCCCGCCGAACATCGCGCCCACGTCACCGTCTAAAAAGAGCCATGAAAACCTCTTTGCCTGTCGCGCGTAGAGATTTTACCAAGTCACTCGACCTGGGCCCCTTGCTCCATAAGAACGGGGTGACCTATCGAGTCTGGGCTGCGGGACATAGCTCCGTCATCGTTTGCATTGAAAAGCCGGGCATGGCGGAATGGGCGTTCCCCCTGGAACCGTTCGACGACTCCGGCTATTTCGTCGGCCTCGATTCGTCCGGCGAAGCGGGCGATTTGTACAAGTTCTCCATCGACGGCGGTACGCCGATTCCCGATTTTGTCACTCATTATCAGCCCACGGGAATCTTAGGGCCGTCCATGGTGGTGGACCACGGTGCCTATCATTGGCAGGCGACGGATTGGATCCGGCCCAAATGGAATGGCCAGGTTGTTTACGAATGCCATATCGGCACCTTTACCCTGGAAGGGACCTTCCGGTCCGCCATCGAGAAGCTGGATCATCTCTGCGCCTTGGGCGTCACCGCAGTGGAATTCATGCCGGTTGCGGAATATGCTGGAGAGAGAGGGTGGGGCTACGACGGCGTGATGCTTTTCGCCCCGCACCATGCTTATGGGCCGCCGCACGATTTTCAGGCCTTGATCGATGCGTGTCATTTGCGCGGTCTGGCCGTGATTTTGGACGTGGTGTTCAATCATCTCGGTCCCGAAGGAAACTTCAGCCACAGCTATTCCGACTATTATTTCCATCAGGCCGGCGACACGCAATGGGGCCAGAATTTCAATCTCGATGGCACCAACTCGGAACCGGTGCGGACGCTCTTGCGCCAGAACATCCGCTATTGGCTGGAGGATTTTCGCATCGATGGATTTCGCATGGACGCCACCCATGCCATCCGTGATGCCTCGCCGGTGCACGTCCTGTCTGAAATCGCCGATCTCGTCCATGAACATGGCGGCTTTATTATCGCGGAGGATGACAGAAATACGCGGACTGTTCTGGAACCGCGCGAGAAAAAAAAGGGCTGGAATTTTGACGCCGTCTGGTCCGACGATTTTCATCATGTCCTGCGGGTCAATCTAACCCATGAGCAGCAGTATTATTACGGCATGTTCGAAGGCACGGTCGATGAAATCGCACGCACCCTGCGACAAGGATGGCTCTACTCCGGCCAGCCCAGCCCGTTCCATCCGCAAGGACGCGGAACACCCTGCGACGATTTTTCGCCGGAACGTTTTGTCTGTTGCATTTCCAATCACGACCAGGTGGGCAATCGTTTGTTGGGAGACCGCCTGCATCAGAGCATCACACCTGCCGCCTACCGGGCTCTTTCGCTCTTTCTCTGCCTGATCCCTTATACGCCCATGCTGTTCATGGGGCAGGAATGGGGAGCAAGTACGCCTTTTCTCTTTTTCACCGACATGCCGGGGGAACTGGGCGCGAAAATTGCCGAGGGTCGAAAGCGCGAGATGCTGGAAACCAAGTTTGCCTCCCATTCGGGAGAATTGGAGAAAATGCCAAGCCCGCAAGATCCAAAAACCTTTCTCCGCTCGAAACTTGCCTGGAACGAAATCCAAAAGGAGGAACACCAGAGCCTTCTCCATTTATACCAGGCTGGCCTGAAATTGCGGAGCGAGCTGTTTGGTCGAAAGAACCCATCGCGCGATAGCTGGCAGGTTGAGGCGCTGAAAAACGCGCTCGCGATTCACTATCAATTGGAAAAAAAACGCGTCAGCGTCCATCTGCATTTGCAAGGCAAGCGAAGGAGTCTGCCCAAGGACGCGACGGTTCTTCTCCGTTCCAACGCCCCCGAATTCTCGGAGGCTACAGATGAAAAGGGGCCCGAAACGCTGGTTACCCTCGCTTGAGTATGAAGCTTCCCGCCAAAATCCCGCGTGCCACCTACAGGGTCCAGCTTCACGCTGGTTTCAATTTTGCACAATTGGCCGAAATCATTTCATATCTGGATGAGCTGGGCATTTCGGATGTCTACACCTCACCCATTTTTCGTGCGACTCCGGGAAGCACGCATGGATACGACGTATGCGATCACAACGAAATCAACACGGAACTCGGCGGCATGGAGGGCTTGCTTCAAGTCAGTGGCCTTTTGCGGGAGCACGACATGGGTTTGTTGGTCGACTTTGTCCCCAATCACATGGGAGTCGCTGTGCCTTACAACTGGCGCTGGATGGATGTCCTGGAACATGGGCATCTTTCGCGCTTTGCCTCCTTTTTTGATATCGAATGGAATCCCCGCCAGGCCTCTCTGCGGGAAAGAATTTTGATACCTTTGCTCCATGACTTCTATGGCCGCGTTCTGGAAGCGGGTGAAATTCAGCTCAAATTTGAGAAAGCGGCTTTTTGGGTTTCTTATCGCACCCTGCGTTTTCCGCTTCGTCCCGAATCGTACGGCGCAATCCTGCAAAGGCTCGCCTGGTTTAAAAGTCCCGGCTCTCCGCTTTCCCAGAAGCTGGAGAAGTTGGCCGAACAATTCCGTGACTTGCCGAAACCTTCGGCTACGGAAAGCGTGGAGGAGGCGGAAGAGCGCAATCGGCAAAGCACCAATCTGCGTCGTGAGTTATCCGGGCTGATCGACGCGGAAGGCTTGGGGGCCGATCTGGAGCAGGTGCTGTCCGCGCTCAACGGCAAGACGGGCGACGCCACTTCGTTTGACACTCTCCACCAGATATTGGAGGAACAAAATTACCGGCTGGCTTTTTGGAAAAGCGGAACGCACGAAATCAACTACCGGCGTTTCTTTGCCATCGACACACTGGTTGGCCTGCAGATGGGAAAAAAGGAGGTCTTTGATGAGTGCCACCGTCTGCTGCATCAGTTGATCGACAAGAGCGTCGTGACCGGGGTGCGTATCGATCACATCGACGGACTTTGGGACCCGGCGCAGTACCTGGAACGATTGTCCCACCTCAGAAAGAACGAAGAGAATCCCCTCTACGTTCTGGCCGAGAAAATTCTCAACGAAGGAGAAGGTCTGTCAGACGACTGGGCTCTACACGGAACCAGCGGCTATGAATTTGCCAGCGAGTTGATTGACTTGTTTATCGTCAGCAAAAATGAGCCCGCCTTCACGCACCTCTATCGGGAATTTGCCGGAATGACGCTCGACCCTCACGAACAGGCTTACCAGCTCAAGCTCTTTACCATGGAAGAGCTGTTCTCCAACGTCATCGACGGCCTCGTCCTGGATTTGGAAACCCAGGTCAAATCGGATCGCCGCTGGCGTGACTGGACGGTCAACGATCTTCGTCTGGCGCTGTCGCGCATCATTGCCTGCTTATCGGTTTATCGTACTTATTGCCGAGTGGGACAAAAGCCGGGCCCGGCGGATCTCGACGTGGTGGGGAAAGCGGTCGCGGCGGCGCTTAAGCGGAATCGTTCATCGGATCCCATACCCTTCCTGTTTATTTTGGAACTTTGGTCGGGCCGCTATCCGGATGCCCGCGCCACACCCGAATTAAAAGCCTGGGCGGAAAACTGGATTTGCAAGCTGCAACAGTTTACCGGGGCCATTATGGCCAAGTCGATCGAAGACACTTTGTTTTATCGATATGTCCGCCTGATGGGAGCAAATGAGGTGGGACATAATCCGGCCCACTTTGGTCGTCCGGTTGCCTCATTCCATCAAACCAACCAGCTTCGCCGGAAAAATTGGCCCGTCTCGATGCTTTCGACGTCCACCCACGACACCAAAGTGAGCGAGGATGTCCGGGCAAGACTTCTCGCTCTTTCCGGGCTTCCTGAACTCTGGGCGAAGTCGCTCCTGCATTGGAATGCCTGCAATCTTTCCTTCAAAACCGAGGTTGACGGCTTGCCCGCGCCCGACGCCAACGAGGAATATCTTCTTTATCAAATTCTTCTTGGCGCGTGGCCGCTGGAAGAGCAGGAAGTCGATGATGTTTTTCGCGAGCGAATCAAGAAATACATGCACAAGGCGCTTTCGGAATCGAAAGCCAACACGACTTGGAGCACTCCAAACAAACCGTGGCTGAAAGCTTGCGATGATTTTGTCGAAGCTCTTTTGGATCGTCAACGCGCCCATCTATTCTGGGAAGATATTCTCCCTTTTGCCCGGGAGCTTGCGTGGCGGGGGATGAATCTGTCTCTGTCACAGACCGCACTCAAGTTGACCTGCCCGGGTGTTCCCGACATCTTTCAGGGAAACGAAATCTGGGATTTCAGCCTGGTTGATCCCGATAATCGTCGCCCCGTTGATTATGCCTTGCGACGGCAGCTTCTCCAGAATCTCGACAAGGTTGACACTCACAACCTCTATAAATCATGGAAGGACGGGCGCATTAAAATGCACCTCATCCGAACGATTCTTCGCTTTCGCCGTGAGCATCCCGATTTATTTTCCCAGGGTTCTTACACGCCCCTGGAAGTGGAGGGAGAGAACGCGGATCACTTCATTGCTTTCTTGCGAGAACATGGCGAGGAACAACTGCTGGTCATCGCGCTGACGCAGGTGGGCCAGCAAAACATCGAGGATATGTCGGCGATGGGCGAAGGCAGCTTTCTGCTTGCTCCAGATACAACATCGGCATGGCGTGACCTTCTTTCGGATCGCACGATCACGAAGCCCACCCGGCGAATTCCTCTCAACGTCCTCCTGAACGGGTTTCCCGCGGGAATCTTTTGCAAGCCAGCCTAGGACAACATGCTACTCTTCTCGTTATTGGAGTATGTCAAAATTCTGGCGCGTCATTCATGTTCCGGTTTACTTTCCCACCCGGAAAGCCGCGCCCGTCGTAGTTCTCATCGCGCTGATTCTGGCGGGCGCCTTGTTTCAATACTTTCCCCGCCACACCGTCATATCGCCGCAGACTCTGGATCAGGACTTGTCTCTTTCCGTCGCGGAAAAGCCGTCCAACGCGCAATTGGCTGATAAAACCCTCAACGCGCGCGTGGAAAAATTACTGGGATCAATGACGCTGGAACAAAAGATAGGTCAACTCACCCAATATACGGCGGGAGAATGGACCGGCCCCGAGGGCAACACGCTCGATTACGATGCAATGATCGAGCGCGGCGAGATCGGTTCGCTTTTCAATGTGGTCGGCGCTTATTCGACCAATCGTTACCAGCATCTCGCGGTGGAAAAAAGCCCCCTGCATATTCCGCTCCTTTTCGGATACGACGTCATTCACGGTGAGCACACGGTCTTTCCCGTGCCATTGGCGCTTTCATCCAGTTTCGATCCCGACCTTATCCGCCAGGTGGCGCATGTCGCCGCGCAGGAGGCTTCGGCGGATGGCATTCGCTGGGTTTTCTCGCCGATGGTGGATATCGCGCGAGATGCGCGCTGGGGCAGGATTACCGAGGGCGCCGGAGAGGACCCTTACCTCGGATCGATCCTGGCCCAAGCCTATATTGAAGGTTATCAGGGCAATGATCTCAGCCAGCCCGATGCGGTCGCGGCGTGCGTGAAGCATTTCGCCGCTTACGGCGCGGCCAACGGCGGTCGCGAATACAACACGGTCGACATGTCGGAGTTGACCCTGCGTCAGGATTATCTCCCCCCCTACCATGTGGGCGTGGCCGCGGGAGCGGCAACGGTCATGAGCGCCTTCAATCCGCTCAACGGCGTGCCAGCGACGGCGAATCCCTTTACCCTCACCGAAATCCTGCGCCACGAATGGAAATTCGATGGCATGGTCGTGAGCGATTATGGCGCGGTTCGGGAATTGATGAACCACGGCATCGCCAGCAATGGAAGTGTCGCCGCTCGCAAGGCACTTTTGGCGGGAGTCGACATGGACATGCAAAGCGATCTTTACCGTACGCGCCTGGCCGACCTGGTTCAGACAGGGCAGGTTCCCCAGGCCGCGCTCGACGAAGCCGTCCGGCGCGTGCTCCGGGTCAAATTTGCGCTGGGACTTTTCGACCATCCCTACACCGAAGAAAAAAAAGGAACCAATGTCATCACGTCGGAAAGGCGCGAACTGGCCCTTAAGGCGGCCGAGGAGACGTTGGTTCTGCTTAAAAACGACGTGGCGGTGCCCGACACCACTCCCGTTCTTCCCTTGGCCAAAAATGTTCCTTCCATTGCCCTGATCGGGCCGCTGGCAGATTCGCCCATTGACATGCTCGGCTCCTGGCCCGCGAAAGGACGCATGAGTGACGTCGTCACGTTGCGCGCCGCGCTGCAAAACCGTTTCAAGGACGGGAAAACGAAAGTGCTCTATGCCAAAGGAACTTCCATTCTCAGCGATTCCAATGCCGGATTTGCGCAAGCAATTGCCGCCGCCCAGCAGGCAAGCGTCGTCATCCTCGCCCTTGGTGAATCAGCGGCAACGATGACCGGGGAATCGTCCTCGCGCACCCGGCTCGATCTGCCCGGCAACCAGGAACAGCTTTTGGAAGCCATCACCGCCCTGGGCAAACCGACAGTGCTGGTCCTCTTCGATGGCCGTCCCCTCGCCCTCAAATGGGCGGCCGTTCATGTGCCCGCGATCCTTGAAGCATGGTATCCGGGAATCGAAGCGGGAACGGCGGTGACTGATGTGCTCTTCGGTGATGTCAACCCCAGCGGAAAATTGACGGTGAGCTTCCCCCGGGCCGTCGGCCAGGAGCCTCTCTTCTACAGCCAATTGCCGACGGGCCGTCCGGCCGATCAGATCGACCTCACTCAGCCACCCACCTCGACCAGCAAATACTTTTCGCGCTACATCGACGAGACCAACGCGCCCCTCTTTCCTTTTGGCTTTGGTCTTTCCTACACGCGGTTCACCTATACCAACCTCAAGCTGGGGCCGTCCTCCCTTTCGCTCGCCAAACTTCAAGCCGACAAGGGAGGAATCTTTGCTTCGCCTCCTGCCGTGCACGTCCGCGTCACGGTCAAAAATACCGGGCCCGTTCCTGGCGTTGAAATCGCACAACTCTACCTGCGCAACACCGGCGGCAGCATCGAGGAACCGGTGC
>Ga0302319_10014059_pt1 | contig 14961 bp, 10 predicted proteins | sample Bog_T0_2_FD_203319 | JGI IMG/M metagenome (GOLD analysis project Ga0302319, IMG submission 203319) | Peat permafrost microbial communities from Stordalen Mire near Abisko, Sweden - Bog_T0_2 | ecosystem: Environmental > Terrestrial > Soil > Wetlands > Peat | place: Sweden: Abisko, Stordalen Mire... | reverse complement strand
TTCGCCGCGATGCGCGCGGCGAAATCTTTGCAGCTGGGCGTCTGCCAGAGCCTCACCTCCAACGGCGACCAGCAGGATCGCCACGGCGAGCGCGTCGGCCAGGCGGGGGAAGGGCGCCGGATTGACTGCGGCCAGACGCACGGCCACCGCGAGCACGAAGCCAGCCATCGCCTGTGACTGGAGGAACCAGAACATCCGTCTGGGGGCGTCGGCGCCCCATTGGCGGGCGAGGTCGGCGTAGCGCGGGTCGTCGGGCGCGCCGCGAGTCCGCGAAGCGATATGCAGGGCCAACCGCGCCGACCACAAGGCGACCAGCGCCGCCGCGAGTCTGCCGCGGCCCGGCTCGGCGCCCGGGGCCAGCGCGACGCCGATTCCGACCAGACCCACCGCGGCCGACCAGATCGTATCGATCCAACCGCTCGACCCCGTCGCGCGCTGCACTTGCCACGCTAGAGCCATCGCGAGAGACAGGGCGAGCAAGGCGCATAGCAAAATCGTGATGGTCATGAGGACTCCCGCTCGTTATGGTCCTTACGCGGCAGGGCATGCTGCGGTTTTGGAATTCGACAAAAAATTTTCAGTTCGAATTTTGCGGCTTGAGCGAAACCTTGCGCCGGAGGCTTCGTACCTTCCCATGCAAGCTTCGTCGGGCGGTCGCCCTGCGGAACGGGGAAGGCGAAATGAATTTCAGCGAGCTTCAGGCAAATCAATCAAAAAGGCAATCAATCGCGATCGTGGGGACAGGCATTTCCGGCCTCGCCTGCGCGTGGCTGCTGAGCCGCAATCATCGGGTCACGGTGTTCGAGGCGGACGCCCGCATCGGCGGCCACAGCCATACCGTCGATGCTGAGTTCAAAGACGCGAAAATCGCCGTCGATACCGGCTTCATTGTCTATAACGAGCCTTGCTATCCCAATCTGACTAAGCTGTTCGAAACGCTTGGCGTTGCGACGGCGCCGGCGGACATGTCCTTCGCGGTTTCGCTCGAAGGGGGCGGCTATGAATATGCCGGCAAGGATTTCGCCGGACTTTTCGCCCAGCCGGGTAATATTTTTAAACCGCGCTTCTGGTCGATGATACGCGACCTTCTGCGCTTTTATCGCGAAGCGATCCGTGATCTGCCGACCATGGGCGAGCAGACGCTGGACGCGTATCTGACCGCCCATAAATATGGCGCGCCCTTTCGCGACGATCATCTCTATCCCATGGCGGCGGCGATCTGGTCGACGCCGGCGCTGGACGTGGGCAAGCAGCCGGCCGCCACTTTCGTGCGCTTTTGCGAAAACCACGGGTTGTTGCGTCTGACGGGCCGGCCGCAATGGCGCACCGTCGTCGGCGGAAGCCGCGCCTATGTGAAGCGTCTGACAGAGCCTTATGCCGATGGCATCGAAGCTTCGCGCCCCATCGTTTCAGTCCTGCGCGACGAAGACGGGGTCGAACTGGTCGATGCGTCGGGCGGCCGCCAGCGCTTCGACGCCGTGGTCATCGCCGCCCATGCCGATCAGGCGCTCAAAATGCTGGCGGCCCCGAGCGACGCCGAGCGCAGGCTGCTCGGCGCCTTTCGCTACGCCCGCAACGAGGCGGTTCTGCATACCGACGCCAGCCTCATGCCGCGCCGCAGAGCCGCCTGGGCCGCCTGGAATTATCTGAGCGACGGCGCGGGGGCGGACCGGCGCCTGTCCGTCACCTATTGGATGAACCGGCTGCAACCGCTGGGCGCCGCTGCGCCGCCCTTGTTCGTCACGCTGAACCCCTTGCGTCAGCCCGAGCCCGAATCTGTGGTCCGCAGCGACGTTTACGAACACCCGCAGTTCAACAGCGAAACGATGCGGGCGCAGCAACAGCTGTGGAGCCTGCAGGGCCAAAACAACACCTGGTTTTGCGGCGCCTGGTTCGGCGCCGGTTTCCATGAGGACGGCTTGCAGTCCGGTCTCGCCGTGGCCGAGGATCTGGGCGGCTTCCCACGCCCCTGGACGGCTAAGGACGCCGATGGCCGCATCCACCGCCTTCCCCTCGCAAAAAGCCGAGAAAGGGCGCCGGCATGACGCTCGAGCCCACTCCGCTCCAGTCCGCGCTTTACGTCGGGACGGTGACGCACCATCGCCTGCGTCCCCGCGAACATCGCCTCGCCTACCGCCTTTATTCCTGCCTGATCGATCTCGATGAGCTTCCGCGCCTCGACAAGCATTTGCGTTTTTTTTCGGTCAACCGGTTCAATCTCTTCTCCTTTTACGAGCGCGACCGAGGGGATAGCGGCGCGCGTCCCTTGCGCGCGCAGGTCGAGGAGAAATTGCAGGCCGCAGGCTTCACGCCGGATGGCGGCGCGATCAAACTCCTGACCATGCCGCGCGTGCTCGGCTGGTCCTTTAATCCGCTCAGCATCTACTTCTGCCACCGCCGCGATGGCTTGCTTTTCGCGATCCTGTGGGAAGTGGACAACACCTTTGGTCAGCGCCACTCCTATCTGATTCCGGTGGAGCAGGCTCCGGGCGAGACCATCCATCAAAGCTGCGACAAGGTGTTTTACGTCTCGCCTTTCATGGACATGGACCTGCGCTACGCCTTTAGCCTCGACGCGCCTGACGCGCTGTTGCGCATCAATATCGACGTATCCGACCCGCAGGGCCTGGTCATGCGGGCGCGGCAAACCGGCCGCCGCCAGCCCCTTTCCGACGCGGGTTTGCTGCGCCAGTTTTTCTCCCTTCCCGCCCTGAGTGTGCGCGTCGTCGGCGGCATCCTTTGGGAAGCGCTGAAAATCCGGATCAAGGGCATCCGCACCCGCCCCCGCCCGTCGCCGCCGCAAGACGCGGTGTCCGTCGTTTCTCCTCCTGACCGAAAGCAAGGTTGACGCCGAATGACCAGTTTCGATCAAGCCGCCACGCCCGCATCCGCACACCTGTCCCGTCTGCGCGGACGCCTGTTGCACGGCCTGTTCGGCCATCTTCGCTTCGGGCGGCTCCGCGTAGAACTGCCAGATGGCGCCCTGCTTGAATGGAAGGGCGATGAGCCCGGACCGGACGCCCATCTGGTCCTGCGCCGCTGGCGGACGCTGTGGCGGGCCATGGCCAGCGGCGATATCGGCATGAGCGACGCCTGGATCGCCGGCGAATGGACCAGCCCCGACTTGACCGCCGTGGTCCGGCTCGCCGCGCGCAACAGCCAGACCAGCCAGCGGGCGATCGACGGTTCTCCCGCCTTCGCCCTTTATCAGCGGTTGCGTCATCTCCTCCGCGGAAATACGCGGCGCGGCAGCCGCCGCAACATCGAAAAGCATTACGATCTCGGCAATGATTTTTTCGCCGCCTGGCTTGACGCCGACATGATCTATTCCTCGGCCTTGTGGACCGATCCCGGCCTGGCGCTGGAACAGGCGCAATTGGCCAAATGCGAACGCATCGCCAGCCTGCTGCGGCTATCGGGAAATGAAAATATTCTGGAGATCGGCTGCGGCTGGGGCGCGCTCGCCACGCATCTGGCCGGCGCCGGCGCCCATGTCACCGGCGTGACCCTGTCGCCCTCGCAACTCGCCGCCGCGACCGCGCGGGCGTCTCGTCTGGGCCTTGCCGCGCGCTGCGACCTGCGCTTGCAGGATTACCGCGAAATCACGGGGCAATTCGATCGGATCGTCTCAATCGAGATGATAGAAGCGGTGGGCGAGAGCTATCTGCCGCTTTATTTCGAAGCCCTGCGCCGGACGCTCAAGCCGGGCGGCTCAGCGGTGCTTCAAGCCATCACCATCGCCGAGGATCGCTTCGAGACCTATCGGCGCGATACGGATTTCATCCAGAAGCATATTTTCCCCGGCGGCTTCCTGCCGTCGAAATCGCTCATGGCCGACCACGCGGCGCGCGCCGGTTTGAAGCTCGTCCACGCCGAGGTGTTTGGGCAATCCTACGCCCGCACCCTCGTCGAATGGCGCCGCCGCTTTTACGCCGCCTGGCCGGAGATCGCGGCGCAGGGTTTTGACGAAAATTTCCGCAGGCTGTGGGATTATTATCTTTGCTATTGCGAGGCGGGATTCCTGGAGGAGGCCATCGACGTCGGGCTCTATGTTTTCGAGCGCGCCAGCGACGAGAACTGATCGCCTACGCGTTCGGCTTTTTGAGCCCCCAGAAGGCTGCCAGCATATGCGGGCCCGAAACACCGGCGTCGACAACGACGGCGCCGGTATGGCTGCCGATGTCTTTCTTACTGTCCACGGGAACCGCGTGTCCCATCGCGGGAAGCGTCCAGAGTTCGACGGCGGGCGGCTTTCCGGGCTTGCCCCAGGACTGATAGTGACAGGCCGGCGTTGTGTGGGTGGCGGTGGCGACGGGGCCGTAACCTTGCAGCTCGCTCCATTGCGCGGCGAGGACTTCGGCGTTTTGCGGATCGACGGTGCGATCCTTTTCGCCCTGCCAGATCGAGACGCGCGGCCATTTTCGGCGCGGCTTGCTGTCGCGTGTGACCTCGCGGGCGAGCCGCTCCCGCTCGTGATCTGAGCCGGCCCGCCGCATTTTTATAAGGGCCCCGACCCCGTTATGAGCGGAGCCGACCGGCATGCCGGCGAAAATTCCCGCGGCGGCAAACAGGGCGGGATAGGCTGCGAGAAGCGCCGCCGTCATGCCGCCGCCCGCCGAAAAACCCGCGACAAAGATCTGGCGGGGGTCCGAACCATAATTCTTGACCGCCTTGCGGATCATCTGCCGGATCGACAGGGTCTCGCCGGAATTACGCCGCACGTCTCCCGGCTGGAACCAGTTGAAACAGCCGAGGTGGTTATTGGTCCGAAGCTGCTCCGGCAGCAGCAGGGCGAAGCGATAATGCTGCGCCAGCGCGATCCAGCCGGCGTCCGTGGCGAAATTGCCCGCGCTTTGGCCGCAGCCATGCAAAAGAACCACCAGCGGCCGCCCGGCGCGCAATCTTGGCGGCGCGTAAAGATACATGCGCAGATTGCCGGGATTGGACCCGAAATTCTCGATCTGAACCGGTCGCGACGGTAGGAATGCCGCCTGCCACGAAGTGACGGCCGCCTGCGCCAGCTTGGCCGACAGGGTCAGATAGGACAGGGGGCTTGGCTTGATCCGCAATCAGCTGTTCTTCTTGCGGCGGCGGCGCGGCTTGAGCGGCGCAAACCAGGCGTCGGTCCACAGGCCGACGGCCTTTTTGGTCAACGCGGTCTGGGTTCTTTTGGCGGCGGCTGTCGCGTGGCCACGCGCTTTCCCGGCGACGGAATTGGCGCCGCTGAGCCACAGGCTCATGAAAGGATTTTTCTTGGTCCATGGATTCGCCATGTCATGAGCTCCCGCCGTCGCCCCCAATGTAAGCGCACACCAAGCGGAAAACAATGAACGCCGCGAGCAGGTTGCGTTCAGCGGCTCGCAGCAGGCGGCGTGTTCATCAAAGAATCATAGACCTGCTGGATGGCGTCGGGACCAATGCTGACCCCGCCCCGGAAGGGATGATCCAACGCCGCGATCATGAAGATGACGATTCCCAGAAAAAGCGCCAGCGCGCCGCCGAGGAGCGCATGCACATGGACCTCCATGTCCAGCATCCAGATGAGCAGGATATTGATCAGCGCTCCAATAGCGACAACCCACCAGAAAACGGTCGGGATGCCGGACGCGACATTCGAGAGGCGCGCCCGCCTGAGTTCGATCAGATTATCGAGTTGCCGCAAGGCTTCCGCGTGAATGATTTCCTGGCTTTTCTTTTCCGGCTCGAAGGCGATCATATGGTCGACGAGCGTGGCGATGAACTCCGACCCCAGGGTCGGCGCGACGCCGCGTTGCTGCTGGGGCCAGCTGTCCTGGATGACGTCGCGGGTATACGACTTCAGGTTTTCGCGAAGCTGTCCCCGGACCGGTTCGGGATAGCCTCCAAAGTCGCGATAGAGGGCCGCCATGCTCGACGCCTCCTTGGTCACCAGATCGCCGACCACCGTGTAATTCTGAAAGGCGGCCAAGGCCAGCAAGCCGAGCAGAAATGCGTAAAGGACGGAAAAGCTGGAGAGGGTCATCCCGACCATGTCGTTGGCCCGGCGCTCGGTATGAATCCAGCCGCGAATGAACGGGCGAAGGACAAAAATGCCGAACAGGGCTGCTGCGACGAACACGCCTCCGAACAGGGCGCCCACGACATACGACGGGTAGTCGTAAATCCAGTACATCATTAAGCCGGCCTTCTTAGAGAAGGCGGCCGCGCCAACCAGGAAAGGCGGCGCGCCGACCGTTCAGCGCTTTGACATATCACGTTTCGGTGCGGCGATTGAGATTCTCCGGCGGGATCAAATAATCGTTACTTGTCGGAAAACCGGCGATATTGCCGATGGGAATTGATGTGAAAGAGCGCCGTCGTCCGTGCCTGGACGGCAATATAATCATAATATTGAAAGTCACGCACAGGGGCGCTTCAGGTTTGGAGGCGCCCTTCAAGAGATCGCGCCACCGCCTTGGGAAGCCAGAACGATCGATTCATCATTCTATCAAAGTGGAGTTGCGCAAACAAGGCTATAAAACAGAATTTTATATGGTAAATAATTAGTAAATTACAATTTTCCTTTGAAGGAAAGACTTCGCGAGCAGTTGGTTGTCTGACTACGAGCCAACGACTCTATAAGACAGAGTGATGAGAGATGAGCTTCGATCCGCGGTTTCGTTATATTTTATAATGGCATAAAAATTAGGCATAGGTTACGGCCTTAATTTTAAGTGGGAGAATAATATGGCGCTCTTGGATACAGTTATTTCCGAAGTTGCGGGCAAGTTCGGCCTGGGATCGAGCGCAACCGCGTTGGTGCGCGAAGTCTTGACCTTGGTGGTCGGTTCGCCCGGCGGCTTTAGCGGCTTTCTGAATCGGGTGAGATCGGCGGGGCTCGGAACCGAACTCATGTCATGGCTCGGCAACCCGCAGGCCGCGCCGCTGTTGCACACGCAGGTTGAAAAGCTTTTCGGCTCGACGGTCCTCAGCGGCATCGCGCAGAAGCTGGGCCTCGGCGATTCGGTGGTGTCCACCGCGACGGCCTTTTTGCTGCCGAAGCTGATCGGCGTGTTGACCCCTGGCGGCTCGATCCCGACAACCCTTCCGCCCGAAGTCACCGGCTTTCTCTCCACCCCGGCCGCGCGCGCCGTTCCTGCTCATGGCGGCCACGCCGAGCAGCCCAGAAGCCTCGGCTGGCTCTGGTCGATGATTGGCGTGCTGGCTCTCGCCGGTCTCGCCTGGCTCCTGACCATTTTGTTCTCCGGCGACAAGCAGCCGGTCCAGACGGCGCAAGCGCCCGCCCCGGTGACCGCCCCCGCGCCTGTCACGCCGCCCGCGCCCGCCCACGTAACCGCGCCAACGCCCGCGCCGGTAGCCGCGCCCGCTCCCGCTCCCGCTCCCGCGCCCGCGCCCGTCCCGGCTCCGACCTTGCCCGCGACCTTCTCCATCACCAACGACAATGGAGTCATCCATTATTCCGGCGTGGTGCATGACGAAGCGACCCGTCAGTCGATTCTCAACGAGCTCAAGGCTGTGTACGGGGCCGACAACATCAAGGGCGATATCGCCGTCGACGACCATCGCGCTTCGGCTCCTTGGCTGGAGAAGCTCCACGCCGCCCTGGAAAACCTGAAAATTCCCGGCTTGCAAGCTCTGTTCAGCGGCGCTTCGATTCATCTTGGCGGCCTCGCCGACGACGTCGAACGCACCCGCCTTTACAAATTCCTGGCCGGCCTGTTCGGTAGCGACTGGAAAATCGGCGCCTTGTCCGACCACTTTGGCGATGTCGTCACCACCGCCAACAAGACTGCCGCCACCTCGCTGGCTTCGCTGAAGCCAGGCTTTTCCGCCGCCGATCTGATCGGCGTCCTGAACCTGTCGATTTTGAATTTCCCGACCGCCAGCGCCGAAATCGGATCCGAGGAACTGGCTTTGCTGCAAAGCGCCGCGAACCAGATCAAGACGCTTCCGGCGGGCACCGTGATCGAAATCGCCGGCTATACGGATAACACCGGCAGCGACGAAGTGAATGTTCCCCTGTCGCAGCGCCGTGCCGACGCCGTCCGCAAAACTCTCGTCGACTCCGGCGTGGCCCCGGCCGCATTGACCGCCAAGGGTTTTGGCAGCGCCAACCCCGTCGCGAGCAATGAGACGGTCGAAGGCCGCTTCCGCAACCGCCGCATCGAATATCGCGTCGCCAAATAACAATAGCAGTTTGCGAAAAAAGAGCGCGTCGCCCCTGTTGGGGCGGCGTTGCCGTTTCAAAAGCTCTGTCAGTCAGGGGCGTGGTGGGGTTTCAAGGTTGGCCGCGCGCATTATATGACAGGTCCAGCCAATTATCCCGCCCAGCGACGGAGAGAGACATGGACGATAAGGTTGTCGAAAGCGCCGGTAAATGTCCGGTCATGCATCAGGAGCATCCCAATCCGCCTCGTGGCCGGTCGACCCGCGACTGGTGGCCGAACCAGTTGAGCCTCAATAGTCTGCGCAAGCATTCCGCAAAGTCCGATCCCATGGGTAAGGACTTCAACTACGCGGAAGCGTTCAAGAAACTCGACCTCGCCGCCTTGAAGAAAGACCTCACGGCGCTGATGACCGACTCGCAGGAGTGGTGGCCCGCGGATTTTGGGCATTACGGGCCGCTGTTCATCCGGATGGCATGGCATAGCGCCGGCACCTACCGCATCGGGGACGGTCGCGGCGGCGCCGGATCCGGGCAGCAACGTTTCGCGCCCCTCAATTCCTGGCCGGACAATGTGAACCTTGACAAGGCGCGCCGGCTGCTCTGGCCGATCAAGCGGAAATACGGCGACAAGATCTCCTGGGCCGACCTGATGGTCCTCGCCGGCAACTGCGCGCTTGAGTCGATGGGGTTCAAGACATTCGGCTTTGGTGGCGGTCGCGCGGACGTCTGGGAGCCCGAGGAAGACATCTTCTGGGGCCCCGAGGACATCTGGCTTGGCGACCAGCGCTACACGGGCGACCGGGAACTCGCGGCTCCTCTGGCAGCCGTCCAGATGGGTTTGATCTATGTGAACCCGGAAGGGCCGAACGGCAACCCGGACCCTCGCGCCGCCGCAAAAGACATCCGGGAGACCTTTGCGCGCGGACACACGTTCGGCAAAACGCATGGCGCCGGCGACGTGGCCCTGGTCGGTCCGGCGCCGGAGGCCGCCACCATCGAGGAACAAGGCCTCGGCTGGAGCAGCGGTTTTGGCAGCGGCAAAGGCGATGACGCGATCAGCAGCGGCCTGGAAGTCGTCTGGACAGCGACTCCCACTCAGTGGAGCAATAATTTCTTCTCAAACCTGTTCGGCTTTGAGTGGGAGTTGACCAAGAGCCCGGCCGGCGCCCATCAGTGGACGCCGAAAAATGGCGCAGGCGCCGGGACGGTCCCGGATGCCCACGACCCTTCAAAGCGTCACGCGCCATCCATGCTGACCACCGACCTCGCCTTGCGGCTTGACCCCGCTTACGAAAAGATATCGAGGCGTTTCCACGAGAACCCGGATCAATTCGCCGATGCTTTCGCCCGGGCGTGGTTCAAGTTGACTCACCGCGACATGGGTCCGCGCGCGCGCTACCTCGGCCCGGAGGTTCCTGCGGAGGTTTTGCTGTGGCAAGACCCCGTGCCCGAGGTTACCCATGAATTGATCGACCGGCAGGACATTGCCGGGCTCAAGGGCAAAATCCTCGAATCGGGGCTTTCCATTGCTCGACTCGTCTCGACCGCCTGGGCGTCGGCGGCGACTTTTCGAGGATCCGACAAGCGCGGCGGCGCGAACGGGGCGCGAATCCGCCTCGCGCCGCAAAAGGACTGGGAGATCAACGAGCCGGCCGAATTGGCGAAAGCGCTCGAAACGCTTGAGGGGGTCCAGAAGGCGTTCAATGCCGCCCAGTCTGGGCGTAAGGCGGTTTCGTTCGCTGACGTGATCGTCCTTGGCGGTTGCGCCGCCGTCGAAAAGGCCGCGAAAAACGCCGGCCATGATGTGGAGGTCCCCTTCACGCCGGGACGGACGGATGCGTCGCAGGAGCAAACCGATGTGGAGTCGTTCAAAGCGCTTGAACCGGTCGCGGACGGTTTTCGCAACTACTTCAAGACCGGGCTCAAAATCTCGCCGGAGGAGCTGCTGGTTGACCGGGCGCAATTGCTGACGCTGACCCCACCCGAACTGACCGTTCTCGTCGGGGGCTTGCGCGCCTTGAACGCCAACTTCGGACAGTCCCGGCACGGGGTCTTCACGACGCGGCCAGAGACGCTCACAAATGACTTCTTCGTCAACCTGCTCGACATGGGCGTGAAGTGGAAGGCGACCTCGGACTCAAAAGAGGCGTTCGAGGGACGCGATCGCGCATCGGGCGAACTCAAGTGGACCGGGACCCGTGTGGACCTCATCTTCGGCTCGAATTCCGAGTTTCGGGCTCTCGCTGAAGTCTATGCGGCCGACGATTCGCAGGAGGCGTTTGTGCAGGACTTCGTGGAGGTCTGGAACAAGTTGATGAATCTGGATCGCTTCGACCTCGTCTAAACGCGGACAAACCGGCAGCCGGCGTTCTTCAGGGCGCCGGCGGCTTTTTGGTTATTTTTTCCTTATGCCATGACCGCCGGTTCCCTATCGAAACCTTGCGGCCGCTGGCGTTATCACATCCTCCAGCAAATTCTCTTTTGTCTGGGGGCTGCAATGTTCCGGCATCATCTGAATCTTCGAAAACCCGCTTACGCGCGGATGGCGCATGTGCGCGCTGCTACAGAAGTCGCGCTGCTGGTCGCGGCGCTCGGGTTCCTCGGCGCAATGTCGACGCATCCATTCGACCCGCGCTGGGAGGCCAGCGATACCCAGCCCTGTGTCCATATGGGCCGCGCCGGGGCGATTTGCGACAATCGCAAATCCGACGTCGAACAGAACTGCGAGCATCTCGGCCGGGCGGGACGGTTCTGCCCACCGTCCGGACGCTAGGGCGTTCGCCACCGACCTGAACCATGGCCGTCCCCAGCCGGAGGGGACTTTTATGGGGCGCTTATTTCTTCTCGGGGGCGGGCTCCGCGATCTTCACTTGCTGCCCGTCGGCGAGATCGACCAAAGGATTGAGCACCACCTTGTCGCCCGCAGCCACGCCTGACGCCGCCTCGACGCTGGCGCCGAAATCGCGCGTCACCTCGACCTTGCGCAGATGCGCCTTGTCGTCCTCCACCACCACGACCTGCTGTCCATTGCGATTGAAGATCAGCGCCTCGGCGGGAATAATGGTCGCCATGGTCTTGCGCGGAATATGCATCTCCACCAGGCAATAGGCGCCAGCTTTCAGCGCGCCGTCGGGGTTGGGCACATCGGCTTCCACCAGCAGCGTGCGCGTTCCCTGCTGCAAGGCCTCGGCAATGCGGGTGATCTTGCCGGGAAAGGCGCGGCCGGGCAATTCGGGAACCTTCACCGCCACCTCGACGCCGGGCTCCAGCCCATAGGCCTGATCTTGCGGCACATAGACCTGGACGCGGATCGTCGTCGTTTGCTGGAGGTTGAACATCAGGGTCGCGCCGGACTGCACCAGCGCGCCCGTGTCCACCGCGCGCTGGGTGACGACGCCATCGAAGGGCGCCGAGACGGTCAAATAATCCCGCTGCTGTTGTAAAACCTTGATGGCGTTGTCCTGCACCAGGTCATTGGCCTTGGCCGCGTCCAGCGCCTGCCGCTGCGCCTCCAACGACAGCCGATCCTGATCGCCCTGTTGCGCCGTCACCCAGCCCTGCCGAACCAATACGGCGCTGCGCTCGTTGGTCACATGAGCCAGTTGGCGGTTGGCGTCGTTGCGCCGCGTGTCGGCCTGCGCCTGCACCTTGGCCGCCTCGGCCTGGGCGATCTGATGATCGAGTTCCGGCGCGGTCAGTACGGCGAGAATGTCGCCGGACTTCACATGATCGCCGATGTCCACAAGGCGCTTTTCGACATAGCCATTGGCGCGGGCGTAAATATCCGCCGCCTGATAGGCCAGCGTCGCGCCGGGCAGGGTGATGTCGACGGTCGCCGGAGCGGCTTTCACGCTCGCGACATGGACGAGCGGCGTGATGCCGCGAAAGTCGGTCTTGGCCGCCTGCGCCGCCAGTCGCGCGGAATGATTTTGGAAAAAGCCCCAGCCGAGGCCAACCGCCAGCAGGACGGCGAGGCCGAGGCCGAGATTGCGCCGCCGCCGCGCGCGGGCTTTGGCGAAGACGCAATCCTTGGCGGGCGGCTCGGGAGGGCGCCAGCCGCATTCGAAGTGACGCTCGTGTCCGTGTTCATGTTCAGGAGCGTGCGGGGCAGCCTCGCCTTGCTTTGGGAAGGGCGCGTTCTCGTTCATTCCAGTTCACCCTCTTCAAACACGCCATGCGCCGGCTTGCCGTCATTGCCGCGACGCAGGACGGCGAAAAGATAAGGCACGATCAAAAGCGTGGTCGGCGTCGCGAACAGCAGTCCGCCGATCACCGCCCGCGCCAGAACCGCGTTCTGCTCTTCGCCGGCGCCGCCGATCGCCATTGGGATCATGCCGACAATCATCGCCGCCGCCGTCATCAGCACCGGCCTGATTCGGGTATGGCCGGCCTCGACCGCCGCCTCGAACGACGTCGCGCCCTCAAGCTGCCTTTCCCGCGCGAAGGTCACGAGCAGGATCGAATTGGCCGAGGCGACGCCGATCGCCATGATCGCCCCCATCAGCGAGGGCACCGACAGGCTGGTGTTGGTGATGAATAACATAGTGAGGATGCCGCAGAATGTCGCGGGCAAGGCCAAAATAACCACCAGCGGGTCCCCAAAATTCTGATAATTCACCACCATCAGGAAATAGACCAGCACCGCCGCGAAAAGCAGCCCGAGGCCGAGATTGCGGAAGCTGTCGCGCATAGACTGGATCTGCCCGACCACTTCGATGCGATTGCCCGGCTTGAGTTGCGGCGACAGGTCGGCGATCACGCGGTCGATGACGCTGGACGCCGCGCCGAGGTCAATGCCCTGCAGGCTGGCGAAGACTTCATAGACCGGCTGGATATTGCTCTGGTTGGCGTTGGTCGGAAGGCTGTCGCGCTTCAGCGTCGCGACATTGGACAGCAGGCCCGGAATCGGCGCCCCATTGACCGCGGCCAGGGAGGTCGAGACGGGGATGTTGCGCAGGTCGTTGATCGAGGAAAGATTGCGCTCGGGCGTCTGCACGGCGAAGAAATAGGGGATGCCGCTCGCGGGATCGGTCCAGAAATTGGGCGAAACCTGCTCCGAGGACGAGAGCGCGACATTGAGGTTGTTGGCGATGGAACTGGCCGAGAGCCCGAATTGCTGCGCGCGGAAACGATCGATCGACGCATAGAAGGACGGCGCGTCCACCTCCTGCTGCAAATGCGCGTCGGCGAAGCCCGGTTCGGCGGCGATGCGCTTCTGGATTTCGCGGGCGACATGCAGATTATTGGCGCGGTCATAGCCAACGGCGCGAATGTCGATCTGCGCGGGCAAGCCGAAATTGAGAATCTGCGTCACCATGTCGGCTGCCTGGAAATAGAAGGTCGCCTGCGGAAAATCCTTGCGCAAGGCCAGCCGGAGCTTGTCGACATAGCCCGCCGTCGGCGCATGGCCGTCCTTGAGCGCGACGATGATGACGCCATCGTTGACGCCAATGACCGAGCCGTCGGCGAAGGCGAGATTATAAGTGCGGGCCGGCAGACCGATATTGTCGACGATGCGTTCGCGCTCGTCCTCCGGCACGATTTCGCGGATCTTGTCTTCGACCTGCTGGAACAGGGCTTCCGTCGCCTCAATGCGCAGGCCGGCGGGGCCGCGCACGTGCAATTGAATCTGGCCGCTGTCGATATTGGGAAAGAAATCCCGTCCGACCGAGACATACATGACGCCGGCCAAAGCCAGAATCGCTACGCAGACCACCGGAATGACGAAGCGACGCGCGAGAACCGATTGTAGCAACTCGACATAGCTGACGCGCAGATTTTCGAAGCCGGTCTCGAAGGAATGGCTGAAGCGCCCGAAAAAGCCTTTGGGCGGCCCGGCTTCATGCTTCTCGTAGCGCAGCAGCATGCCGATGGTGATCGGCGTCAGAGTGCGCGACAGGATGTAGGAGGCCAGCATGGCGAAGACCACGGCGAGACCTAGCGGCGTGAACAGATATTTCGCCGGCCCGTCGAGAAAGACCACGGAGGTGAAGACGCAGCAGATAGCGATGGTCGAAACCAGCGTCGGGATGGCGATTCCCGCCGCGCCATGCAGGGTGGCCAGCGGCAGGGGCTGTCGCTCCTCGGTCAGCAGGCGATGGGTGTTTTCAATGGTGACGGTCGAATCGTCGACCAATATGCCGACCGCCAGCGCGAGGCCGCCGAGCGTCATGGCGTTCAGGGTGTGACCCATCGCCTTGAGGCAGACAAGGGAGGCGAGGATCGACAGCGGAATGGAGATCATCACCACCAGGGTCGAACGCCAGGAGCCGAGAAACAGCAGGATCATCAGGGCGGTGAGGCCTGCGGCGATCAGGCCTTCGCGCGCCACGCCCTGAACCGCCTCGCGCACGAACACCGACTGGTCGAGCAATTCGCCAATTTGCAGGCCGGGCGGCGCGGCGGCGCGCAGCGGCTTCAGGGCCTCGCGCACGCCGTTGACCACATCGAGCGTCGAGGCGTTGCCGTTCTTGAGGATGCTGATCAGCACGGAGCGGCGGCCGTTCTCGCGCACGACATTCTGCTGAACCGCCCATCCGTCGTGCACCTGCCCGATGTCGCGCACGAAAACCATGGCGCCGTTGACGGCCTTGATCGGCATGTCATTCAGTTCGCCGATACTCGCCGGCGTTGCGTTGGTGCGCACCACATATTGCGAATCGCCGAATTTCGCTGATCCCGACGGCAGGGTCAGGTTTTGCGCATTGACTGCGCTGACCACGTCGAGCGGGGTGAGGCCCCTCGCGGAGAGCTTGCTGGAGTCGATATCGACCATGATCTGGCGATATTTGCCGCCCGACGGCGTCAATAGGGTT